>Ga0228701_1000294_pt1 | contig 44720 bp, 40 predicted proteins | sample McNCre117_Aug_MG_2_FD_178017 | JGI IMG/M metagenome (GOLD analysis project Ga0228701, IMG submission 178017) | Freshwater microbial communities from McNutts Creek, Athens, Georgia, United States - 11-17_Aug_MG | ecosystem: Environmental > Aquatic > Freshwater > Creek | place: USA: Georgia... | reverse complement strand
GCATCTATTCCGCTGGCCACGCACCAGCTTCTCACTGAGCATCCTGAACTCAGCGGTGGGCTGGCCCTCGAAATTGGTTTCGGCGCTGGTCTTGTTTACGGCGCGCAGGTAGTTGTTTTACCGTAAGTCAAATCATGAACTCAGGCGCCCAAGGCGGTAAACTTTGAGGCGTCAATCCAACCCCTATGAGGAGAAACACAATGGCACTGTCCACTGAAGAAGTTCTCGCCGGCCTGGCTGAACTGGTTAACGACGAGACTGGTATCGCCACCGACACGGTGCAGCTGGACAAGTCCTTCACTGACGACCTCGACATCGACAGCATTTCGATGATGACCATCGTTGTTAACGCTGAAGAGAAGTTCGACGTCAAGATTCCTGACGAGGATGTCGCAGGACTCAAGACCGTAGGTGACGCAGTCAGCTACATCGTCAAGGCTTCCGCCTAAGACTTCATAAATGCAGGAGCCAGTAATCCTCGTGAGAACTCGGCTCCTGCATTTTTTTATCCCATCACTGCGCAGCACCACCAAAGGAAACTGATGTCGCTCAAGAAGATTGTCGTAACCGGAATTGGGGCCACCTCGCCCCTCGCTGGAAACGCGCCCGACACCTGGGCCGCACTCCTCGCAGGCAAATCCGGCGCGCGCACGATGGACAACGAGTGGGTAGAAAAGTACGACCTGCCCGTCAAGTTCGCTGCGACGATCGCGGTTGCTCCCGAAGAAGTTCTTGAGCGCGTCGAGACCAAACGTCTTGACCCGTCCAGCCAGTATGCCCTCATTGCAGCTCGTGAGGCCTTCGCGGATGCCGGATCACCTGATGTCGACCCCGGGCGACTAGCAGTCGATTGGGCCACGGGCATCGGTGGTGTCTGGACTCTTGTTGACGCGTGGGAGGTCTTGCGCGAAAAAGGCCCACGCCGCGTCATGCCGATGACTGTTCCCATGCTGATGCCCAATGGTCCGGCTGCGGCGGTTGGCATGGACCTGCACGCCCGTGCCGGTATTCGTACCGTTGTGAGCGCGTGCGCCTCGAGCACTGAGTCAATCGTGAACGCTTACGAGCACCTCCAGGCGGGGTATGCAGATGTTGTCATTGCTGGTGGCTCTGAGGCCGCTGTCCACCCCCTCCCCGTGGCTTCATTCGCTGCGATGCAGGCGCTGAGCAAGCGCAATGACGAACCAGGCACCGCTTCGCGCCCCTATGACGTGACCCGCGATGGTTTTGTGCTCGGCGAAGGCGCTGCTGCCCTCATCCTCGAGACGGAGGAGCACGCCAAGGCTCGCGGTGCAAAGATTTACGCCGAAGTCATTGGCGGCGCCGTCACATCGGACGCCTACCACATCACCGCTCCAGACCCCGAAGGTTCCGGAGCTGCGCGCGCTGTTCTTGACGCCCTGGCCGTCACCGGTGCTTCACTCGACGATGTCATTCACATCAATGCCCACGCGACGAGCACGCCGGTTGGCGATGTGGCTGAATACGCTGCCCTCAAGCGAGTCTTTGGCGACCGCTTGATCAACATCCCGATCACTGCTACCAAGGCCTCCACCGGACACCTTCTCGGCGGCGCCGGCGCCATTGAAGCGATGTTTACGGTCATGGCCTTGCACACGCATACGGCTCCCCCAACTATCAACGTCACCGAGATTGATCCCGAGGTCAAGATTGATCTCATCACGAGTCCTCGTGAGATCGGTTCGGGCGTCGCGATTAGTAACTCATTCGGTTTCGGTGGTCACAACGCCGTAGCGGCTTTCAAGACCTACGAGGGCTAACTATCCAACACGTGTCATCCAGCTGACTTGTCCAGCTTCTTCGCCACGTCGATACTGCTCAAGCTCGTGATCCCACGGGCGCCCGAGGGCTTTCTCAATCTCCGCCGCAAGCCTGCGACCGTCAGCACCGCAGTCAGCGATAATCCTGTCGAGGACGTGCTCTGATAGGACGAAAGCTCCTGCCTCGTCCGTAGCTACAGTATGCAAGCCAAGCGAGGGTGTGTGCATGACGTGGAGCCCAGCAGAGAACCGGGAAGCATCCTCGATGGACTCGAAACGAACATCCTGCCACCCGGCCAAATTCGAAGCAATTCGCGCAGCCGAACCGCGTGGTCCGCTCCAGTAGAGCGAACATCGTGCCATGCCAGGCTCTGCTGCCTGATCGGTCCAACGAAACTTTTGTGGCGCGCCCAGCACTCCATTGACAGCCCACTCAACATGCGAGAGAACTGCCTGCGGGGCTGAGTGCACAATAAGCACACCTGATGCGGTATTCATTGCTTTCTTCTTTCGTTCGACTTGTCTTCCCCAACAAACGAGCGGCTTGAAAGCTTGTCAAGTGTTTCATATTGACGTGACCTAGGACAAGGCGAAACCTGCATTCTTCGGATATTCTCAGTAAAGACTTATCGGGTATTCAGTTTTGAGGCGGTGGCATGAGCGTTCCCTACGCACTAACTGCGCTGTTGTGCTTGCAACCCGCGTATGGCTTGCAACTCCACAAAGAGTTAGTTCAGCGACTGCCCCACCGCGCAAAAACTAACGTGGGACAGATTTACAGCACGCTGGATCGATTGCAACGCGCTGAACAGGTCGCTCTTGCCGGGGCAACCGGCGATGGGTTGCCGCTCTACACAAGTACCGACCAGGGGCGGGCAACTAGTTCGGATTGGCTTGCGGGATTGACACTGTCGCGCAATTCCGAATGGACGGAATTCATGGATGTGATCGCTCTCTCGGCCAGTATTCCCGGAACCGGCTTTTCCCAATTGCAATCGACCCTTGCGAAACTAGAGCTTCAACGCGCCCACGGTGATCTCAACGCATCGCGTCAATCGCACCTCCTGGCGGCTGTTGGTCACGTCTACGAGGACACCGCAGCCGCTCTTGCAAGCGGCGAACTCACACCGAGTGATATGAACGCGCAACGCCCAGCTCGCGGACGGCGCCCCAAGAAGGCTTAGTGCAGCAGTTCGCCTTCACGGTTCAGCACGTTCTTTTCCCCCGCAGTTACGGCGAATGAGAATCGATTCTCTTCCGGTGGTATCGGACAGTTGAAGTTGTAGTTGAACGCGCACGGTGGCAAAAACGCACGGTTGAAGTCGAGAGTGATGGTTCCGTCAGGGTTTGGTGCACACAACAAGAAGCGCCCCACACTGTAGGTTGAATCTCCACTTGTGGCATCTGAGAAGACGATCATCAAAGCGCGGCCTTCGACGAAAGCTACAGGCCTCACTTCGACACCGTCAATGGTGAACGAGATATCACCAGGTATGACCTTCTCGCGAGCAGCACCGTGGTCCTTGAGGTGCGAGACCTCCACAGCTTTTCCACCCTCGATGGGACTAAAGGTTCCGGTCACAACCCAGTTCGGGTTGTACTCGAAGGCGTCAATTCCACCGAAGTTTTGGATGTCTTCACTAGCAGCATCCCAAATTCGCAAAGCGTAGATGCCCTCTTCGTTGACAATTACTGTTCCCGTTTTTCCGTCAGCAAAAGTGATGGAGCTTGGCGAATCGGATGACTTCGCATATGCAACCCGTTCGCCAGAAACAAGTTCGCCATCTATGGCAACCCCGTCGGACGGTTCGGCTTTTAAGACCACACCGGGGGTACCCTGAGGCGCCGCAGCCCACTGGCCGCCAGCCATCCAGACTGTTTCCCACTCGCCAGGGGCGCCGTAGAACCAGGCTGTGTTGATCAGGGCGAGGTTGCCTTGCGGCATAACGGCCGCTTCATTGCGGCGATCGCGAAATACACTGTATTGCTCTTCAGCTGTAGCGGCGGTTGTCATCACGAAAATCAGAATAAATTACTCGTGTCAGCGGAAAATCGTGCCACGCAGAACATTCCTGGATACGTCTTGGATGTTTCGTGGAGAATCATCTGTTTGACTTATGACATGCGCAAATTCGGTGTTCTCACGAGTATCGCGACGGCAGTCGCGCTCGCCTGCGTGTCGAGCATTGCAGCACCGGCCCAGGCAGCCCTGGTCTCCTCTGAGTACATTGTTCAAGTCCCTGACGGACACCTCGCCGAGCTGACGCGGGCACTGCACAGTGTGGGCGAAGTCCCTAGTGCGACTTTCACGGCTGGGCCCGATGCCGCGGCAGCAAACCTCGACCAGACACAACTGGATATTTTGAGCCACACGGTATCCAACTTGCAGATTTCTGAGGTCTCCCCCGTATACGCTCAGGACATTCAGTCCAACGCGCCGTGGCACCTGGGAAAGCTCAATCAAACCACCGCCACAATCCCCGCGGACTACGCATATCCAACCACTGCAGGCGAAAACGTTGATGTCTGGGTCATCGACTCCGGAGTGGAAAAGGCGTCCTACGCGACGCCGTCTTCCGAGTTGTACGGGCGTGTCGACGATTCCCTCGGCAAGAACTTCGCAACCTGGGATTCACGCGCAGCGAACAATACTGACGACTGTTACACGATTAGCCCACCCGACGGGGGGCACGGCACGCACGTCGCTGGATTGATTGCCTCCAACACCTACGGTGTTGCAAAGAAGGCCACCATCATTCCTTTGCGAGTGTTTCCTTGTCCTGGGTACAGCTCACCAACGTCACTCACTCTGATCAATGCGCTGCAATTCGTTTACGACCATCGGCGCGCTGGGCACCCCACGCTCATCAATATGAGTTTGGGTACTTCTGCCGCAAGCGGGCCAGACCTTGCGATCAACTCCAAAGTGAACTACCTGGTGTCACAGGGCATCACAGTTGTTTCTGCAGCCGGCAATGATGGTGCAGATGCTTCGCAATCGTCACCAGGATCGGCTACCGACTCATTGACAGTCGGGGCTGTGGACGCAAACTCTGCACTGACCTCATACTCAAACTATGGCGCCAAGGTGAGTATTCTGGCACCTGGCGGAAGCCCATCTGGTTTGCAAGTCAATTCGGTTTCGGCTTGGAATCCGGCTACATCTATCGGTATGTCCGGAACATCCATGGCCACTCCCATCGTCACTGGTGCAGCGGCTCTGTTCTTGTCACAGAATCCGACAGCGACGCCCGCGCAGGTCAAGTCTGGTCTCGTTGCCAGCGCGCGCTCCAACGCAGTTGCCAACACCCTTCCTGCCGGCACGCCAAACAAAATCGTCAACACGGCCTTCATGTACCTCCCCAGCATCCCGAGCGTCCCAAGCTCAGGCGCGCCGACGCTAAGTTCAAATAGCGTCTCGTGGCAAGCCAGTGGTGCACCCACCAACTTTCCCCTGACGGGTTATCAATACCGTGTGTGCACCGTGACCAAGAATGTCTGCACCGAGAGTCCGGTATTGACCACGACGCAGCTTTCCACTGCTCTCAACAACTTGACGCGAAACACGACTTACCTTGTATCAGTCCGCAGTATCAATAGCGTCGGTACCAGCGAGTATTCAACACCGGTTTCGTTTCGCACGAAATCGGGGCTTGCCGGTAGCGCAACGAAAGTTACTTTGCTGTCGCGCAGTCGCACCAGCATGACCATGAAGTGGAACAGACCGACCGACCTCAACGGTGGCACACTCAAGGACTACGTGATCTCTTATCGAGTTGGTTCTTCCACCCGCTGGGTGCGCGTTTCCGATCGCGTTTCCACCACCGCACGCGTCGTGATCAACGGGCTACGGAGCGGCACTAGGTACACGGTACGCATTGTGGCAAAGACGCAGTTCGGTGATGGTGCCGCTGCTACACGCACGCTCTACACCAAATAGATTGTAGGGAGTACGGGACTTGAACCCGTGACCGACGGATTATGAGTCCGCTGCTCTAACCGGCTGAGCTAACTCCCCCTGGGGGCAAGTACGAGTCTACCGAGGACGCAAACGCGTATCGGCGGGCGTACTAATCGTCGGTCAGTTCGGGATCGGGATCGACAACTTGTTCACCGCGGTATAGCGCTTCGAAAGTATCCAGAGTGCGCGTGATGTCGTGACCACGGATAAATGCCAAGGAAGCGCGTTTCATGCGCTCGAGCTCCGGCCAAGGCATGGTGAGCACTTGTTCAAGCTTGGCGGTCAGCTCGTCTACCGAATTGGGTTCGAAGAGAAAACCATTCTCCCCGTCGTGGATGAGGTGTGGCAGCGCCATGGCGTTTGCCCCCACTACCGGAAGGCCACTAGCCATGGCTTCCATGGTCGCAATTGACTGCAACTCAGCGATCGACGGCATGGCAAAAACTTTGGAGGTTGAGAGTGCTGTTCGCAATTGTTCGTCGGTGACGTAACCAGTAAATGTCACGCGGGAATCGAGCCCAAGCTGATGAACAAGCTGCTTGTGGTGATGCAGGAGATCACCACCTCCAACGATCTCGAGAGTCGCGCTGAGCTCCTCGGGTAAGGCTTTCACAGCACGAATGAGAACATCGATCTTTTTTTCACCCGTCACCCGACCGACAAAAACAATCTTGTTGGCTGCATGTTCGTCGAATACCGGCGTGTAGTGGTGGGCATCTATGCCGCATGAAATCGCGTGTACATCTTCGAGGTGTGTGTACTCTTCCAAGAAATTCGCGGCCTTGCGCGTTGGCGTGGTAACCGCTTCGGCACGACCGAAAGTGCGCGCAGCGGCCGCCCAAGCAAGCTTCACGGCCCAGTTCTGCAAGAACTTAGGAATCAGCGCAAAGTCGAGCAAGTTTTCCGGCATGAAGTGGTTCGTGCCGATGAGACGAATTCCCCGTTTCGCCCCCTCGATAGAAAGCCCTCGACCGACGATGATGTGACTTTGAAAATGCACCACGTCAGGCTTGAACTCATCGAGAATGACAGCAGAATTCTGATTGATGCGCAACGGGTTCGCGAAGCGCAGCCAGTCGTGCGTGTACCAACGGTAGCTCTTCAAACGATGAACTGTCATCCGGGCGCCCTCGTGCGTTTCAACGAAGGTACCGTGTTTGCGACTCGCCGCCGGAGCGACAATATGCACATCATGTCCGCGGGATACCAAGCCAGCAGCCAGGCGCTCGGCAAACTTAGCCGCGCCGTTTACGTTCGGACCGAACGTGTCGCATCCGATGAGGATGCGCATCGGCTCACCAGTGCGTTTCGAAGCAGATTGCTCAGGCAAAGAAAATCCTTGTGTTATCCGCGATACAAGCCACGCGGAATGGCACAAGTCTAACTAGCGAGCCCGCTACTACCGCGCTTTATCTCGGCGATTTCACCAGTCTCTCCATTTGCCTGCGGGTGCACCAGCGAGAGCAAAATTACTCCAGCAACAGCGGCAAGCGCGGTGAGAACGTAAACAACCACAGCCCACGCTGGCGACTGCGCTGCTTCGTCAAGAATGACGATACCGATGCACACTGCCACGAGCGGGTCGATGACGGTTAGACCAGCGATAACGAGATCAGGCGGACCGTTCGAATACGCGTTTTGCACAAAGAGACCACCGATAATGGCGGCCAGTAAAAGCGCAGCAAGGCAAATCCACAGCAACGTATCCATGTCATTTTGCAGAAGACGCGCTTCAACAACTTTGGCGAGTGTAGCGACGAATCCGTATAAGACGCCGGCACCCACAATGTAGAAGAGAGCTACTGGTCGCTTGCGCATCCAGAACAAATACAGGGCCGCGAATATGAGCATCACAAGTCCCAGAGTGATGAGGATTTGAACGAGATCTTCTTCTAATACAGGCTCATTGCGGGCGGTGAATGCAGCGACGGTAACGAAGACACCGATTCCCCCAACACATAGAGTGATTGCCAAAATCGAAAGCTTATTGAGCTTGACCTTGCTTACTCGCGAGTTGAGGATCGCGGTGATGACGAGCGCAACCGCGCCAATGGGTTGAACCACCATGATGGGAGAGAATCCCAGGCTCACGAGCTGGAAAACGACCGCAAGTCCGAGAAACATGGTGCCAAAAAGCCAAGAAGGTCGGCCCATCAAAGCCATGATCTGCTTGAGATTGAGCGCGGACTTAGACTCAGAACCGGTATTTGCCTCAACCTTGCCGACGCCGGCGTGCTGCATTTGCGCACCCACCGACATCAGGACGGCGCCGACTAGAGCAAAGGGAATACCAATGAACTGCGAAGGATCCAACGTTTGAGTAGTTGAAGCTGCTGCGGCCGTTGCCAAGAACATATCTGGACTCTACTGAACCAGGCGCGCTGTTCGGCAAGCCCACGCCGTTAGGCTTAAAGCGTGACTGTACGCCCCATCGTTATCTGCGGAGACCCTGTTCTGCACTCCCCTGCCCTGCCCGTTACTGAATTTGACGATGCACTTCGCGCACTCGTTGATGACATGTACGAAACGATGGACGCTGCACCCGGCGTTGGTCTCGCTGCCCCGCAAATTGGCGTGGGGCGCCAAGTTTTTGTGTATTCCTATCCAGACGACGAAGGTAACGATCGGCGTGGTGTCGCCATCAACCCACAACTGTTTATCAGTCCGATGCCGGTCGAAAAACCCACGGCAGCAGACGACGAAGGCTGCCTCTCATTTCCCGGTGAACGCTTTGCCCTTGTGCGTGCCGACAGAGTCATATTGCGCGCCCAAGACGAGACCGGGAAGCCCTTCACACTGGAATGTGATGGTTGGTTCGCTCGCATCATGCAGCACGAGTTCGACCACCTCCTTGGCTACCTGTACATCGATCGACTCGCACATGAAGAAGCGAAACAGGCCGACAAGGTTCGCAAGCGTCGAGGTTGGGGCAAACCTGGAAATAGCTGGATGCCCGGCGTTGACGACCTCGAAGGTTGAATATCAACGGGAGTGAAAACTGGCTCCCCGAGATGGACTCGAACCATCAACCTGCCGGTTAACAGCCGGCTGCTCTGCCAATTGAGCTATCGAGGATTGGCGCTTGCGCGTATTCAGAATAGCACCGAATTGCAGAGCATTTTTCACAAGCTACCGGCGCAGCGTCATCAACTTTCGCGTAGTTGTCGACGACGGTTTTCGAGTTCGATGAGCGACTGTTGCAATGTGCGCGACTGCACAGGATCATCCGCACCAAGACGCTGCAACTGACTCATCGCTTCGGATTTGCGACGAATAAGGTCTCGCTCGATGAGACTGCCCACGATGCCATTGACATATGTTGGGAGGCGCTGCGCATCAGTTTCGGGAAGCGGTGCGACCGCAAGTTGCGTCACCAGCGAGGCCAGCGCAGGCGGAATTTCTTTGACCAAAGTTGGCAACCACGTGGCTTTGTCCTGAGCCACGGCGGCGGTGACAAGCACTTGACGGATAGCCTCGAGAGATGGCTGGCTCAACCTGACTTCGGTCAGATCCGCCACCAAACGGTCGTCGATGACTGAGGCCTGCTGCAAAATCGCAGACAGGGCGTCGCGCTCCATACGAATCATCGGATCATGACCAAGGTCGGCATAGGAGATGACCTGTTCCGTTGGCGGTTCAGGCGCCGCAGCAATGGCGCCGTAAGAACTCTGAGGCGGTGCATCCGCCGCGGATGAATTAGCCCGACCTGCGCGCGAAACAGCTTGTTCAGCCTCACCGAGTTCAACTCCAGTGATGCGGGCCAGCTCGCGCGTGTAGCCAGGGCGCAGCGATGGGTCACGAATTTCGGCAACGACAGGAGCGGCCTCGCGCAGGGCTGCCACACGCCCCTCGACCGTGTTCAAGTTGTAGTTGGCCACCAACGTCTTCATGACGAATTCAAACATGGGCAACTTCGCATCAAGCAGGTCTCGAACGGCTTGCTCTCCCTTGGCAAGACGAAGATCACACGGGTCAAGCCCGTCGGGCGCAACCGCGACAAAGGTCTGCGCATTGAATCGCTGTTGCTCGCTAAACGCTCGCATGGCAGCTTTTTGTCCGGCGGCATCTGGGTCGAATGTAAAGACGACCTCACCCAATCCGGAGTCATCACCCATCACACGGCGAATCAATTTGATGTGGTCAACGCCGAACGCTGTTCCGCACGTCGCCACGGCGGTGGTCACACCAGAAAGGTGCGCGGCCATCACATCGGTGTATCCCTCGACTACAACTACCTGGCGAGTCTTGCTGACATCGCGTTTAGCGAGATCGAGCCCATACAGCACTTGTGCCTTGTGATAAATCGGTGTGTCAGGCGTGTTTAGGTACTTAGGACCTTTGTCATCTTCGAAAAGCTTTCGCGCACCGAATCCGACTGTTTGACCGGTGACGTCACGGATGGGCCACATCACACGCCCACGGAATCGGTCGTAGGGACCTTTATCGCCTTGCGACAAAAGACCGGCAGCAATCATTTCCTCGTCGGAAAACCCTTGCTTCTTCAGCGCATCCCGCAAATCGCCCCAGCTCTTAGGGGCGTATCCGACCCCGAAGCGCTCCGCGGCCGACTTGTCGAAGCCGCGTCCGCCGAGGAATGCACGTCCTTCGGTAGCCCCCGGCGTTTGCAATTGGCCTTGAAAGAACTTGGCAGCGGCATCATTTGCCGCAAACAGACGTGCGCGATTGATGCCGTCCCGTGGCCCGGCACTACCTTCTTCATAGGTCAGTGAGAAGCCAATGGATGCGGCCAGTCGCTCGACTGCCTCAGTGAAAGTTACGTGATCCAGCTTCTGCATGAAGCTAAACACGTCACCACTTTCGCCACAACCAAAGCAGTGGTAATAGCCTGCCGACGGGCGCACGTGAAAACTAGGACTTCGCTCATCGTGGAAGGGGCACAACCCCTTGAGCGAACCCACTCCGGCGCTTTTGAGCGCAACATGTTGCCCAACGATATCCGCGATGTTGACGCGGGATTTGACTTCGTCGATATCTGTCGAACGAATGCGACCAGCCACGCTAATTCACCAGCCGCTCGGCCCAGGCAATTGCGCCCTGATCGGTCAGGCTGGCGATCTGATCAACGATGACCCGCTTGCGTGCGTGATCGGTGGCTGACTCGCGCCAATCCTGCTGGAATGCCGGCTCGAGGTGTTCATCTCCAGTCGACCACAACACATCAGCAATCGCCGTCAAAATTTCTCGCTGTTGCGCGTAAACCGGCTGACGAGAACTGATTTTCATGACGAATGCAGCCACGATGCCCTTGAGCACAGCGATTTCTGCGGCGATATCTCGCGGGACGACAACGGACGCACCGAATCGAGCCAATGACTCTTGGTTGTACGCACGACGCGTCGCGTGGGTGGAGGCGTGCGCAAATCGTCCGATCATTTTGCTGGTCAAGTTCTTCAGCTGGGCTTGCGCCTGGCGCGAACAATCCCACGTATCGAGCCATTCAGGAAGATTGTCGAGTCGGTCAAAAGCGGCGATCAGTTCATCGTGATCGTGCTCGCCACCAATCCACTCGAACATCTCATCCACCAGTGCATCGTGGTTGACCCGAGCTGAGAGCTCTCGAACGTCAAGAAAGCCATTGACAATGGCGTCTTCAAAGTCGTGCACCGAATAAGCGATGTCGTCGGATAAATCCATGACCTGCGCCTCAATGCACTTCACTCTCGCTGGCGCGTCAACGCGCATCCACTCGAAAACGTAATCGTCGTCTTCATAGAAGCCGAATTTCATGCGACCGGTGGGATCTTGAACTGCTTGCTGAATGGGCCACGGATATTTGGTGCTTGCGTCAAGGCTCGCTCGCGTCAGGTTGAGCCCATAACTTCGCCCGGACGCGCCAAACACTTTGGGTTCAAGCCGCGTGAGGATACGCAATGTCTGGGCGTTTCCTTCAAAGCCACCGATGTCACTCGCCCAATCTGACAAGGCCTTCTCGCCGTTGTGACCAAACGGCGGATGCCCGATGTCGTGAGCGAGGCAGGCCGTATCGACCACGTCCGGGTCGAGACCCAGCGCCCCGGCAAGTTCGCGACCAACCTGTGCGACCTCAAGAGAATGGGTCAAACGATTCCGAGCGAAATCCATACCCATGGTTGGGCTCAATACCTGCGTTTTCGCAGCGAGACGACGAAGAGCACTGGCGTGCAAGAGACGTGCACGATCGCGAGCAAAATGTCCGCGCTGCGAGGCATGTTCCTCGCGGCACATACGCTGTGTGTCGGCTTCTGAATAGCCCGGAGTCAATGACTGGTTCACGTTATCCACCGCTCGCATCGATTTCAGCTTCAGCAACTGTTGCGCGCGACGCGTCGTCTAGCGTGCGAGACTCCAGCCATCGGTCGGGAAGAGCCGGGCGTTTGGGCGAGCCCGCCCGACCGCGCTGGCCCTCTGCCGCGTCACCAGGATAGGGACTGGACCAATCCAATTCACCGAGCAAATCGTCCATCTGTTGCAGGCTCTCGACGAGCGCCATGCGCGCGCGAAGATCACTGCCAACTGGATATCCCTTGAAGTACCAAGCAACGTGCTTACGAATATCGCGACAGGCGCGCTCTTCACTATCAAAAAACTCAACGAGGAGTTCCGTGTGACGACGAATGGCAGCAGCCACATCACCCAGACTCGGGCGCACTCGCTCACCGGGCTCTTGCAGTCCTGCCTTTTCGCGGAACGCTGCGTTTAGGTCGGCAAACAGCCACGGGCGACCGAGACAGCCTCGCCCCACGACGACACCATCGACACCAGTTTGCTCAACCATGCGCACAGCATCGTCTCCCGACCAAATGTCACCATTGCCCAGAACCGGCACATCGGTAATCGTCTCGCGAAGGCGCGCGATGGCGTCCCAGTCTGCTTGACCGCTGTAAAACTCACTGGCAGTTCGACCGTGCAATGCAATAGATGCAGCACCCGCACCTGCCGCAATACGCCCAGATTCAAGATAAGTCAGGTGATCCGGGTCGATTCCCTTACGCATTTTTACTGTGACTGGCAGAGGCCCAGCACCCGCTACTGTCGCCTCAATAATGTCCCGAAAAAGGTCGGACTTCCACGGCAACGCAGCTCCCCCGCCTTTGCGGGTGACCTTCGGAACGGGGCATCCAAAATTCAGATCGATGTGGTCAGCGAGCCCTTCGGCGGAAAGCATACGAGCAGCCTCGCCGACAACCTTCGGGTCTACACCATAAAGCTGAATCGAGCGGACCGTCTCTGACTCATGATGCTTGATAAGTCGCATAGAGGCCGGAGTACGCTCCACCAGCGCACGACTCGTAATCATCTCGGAGACGTAGAGTCCAGCACCGTATTCGCGACACAGACGACGAAAGGCCGTGTTGGTAATGCCAGCCATCGGGGCCAAAACAACAGGGGCATCGACGTGAATCGGACCAATGTCGAGACCCGGCATTTGCACAGTCTCAGTCACAGAAGTCATCTCGCCTCATCGTTACGTATGGTCAGTGATAAGTATCCCATTGCCAGGGCGCGGAAAGAGAATCGTCTAACTCTTTTTGCTGGTCCGTGGCGCATCGATTGCTCCCCCGAAACGTCGGTCTCGCGACACATAGAGCTCGACGGCGCGCCACAAATCGGACCGGCTGAAATCAGGCCACAGGGTGTCGAGAAAGACCATCTCTGCATAGGCCGACTGCCACAAGAGGAAGTTGCTGGTGCGTTGCTCTCCGCTCGATCGAACAAAAAGGTCAACATCGGGCATATCCGGCAGATACAGATGCCTGGCGATTGTGCCTTCATTCACACGCTTCGCGGCGATGCGACCGTCGGCCACCTCGACCGCAATCGCGCGCACAGCATCTGCAATTTCAACTCGCCCACCATAATTCACACACATCGTGAGGGTGAGCACTTCGTTGCCTTGAGTCAACTCTTCAGCGAATTGAAGCTCATCAATCACTGACTTCCAGAGCTTTGGTTTGCGCCCCGCCCAACGGATGCGCACACCCCACTCATTGAGTTGGTCGCGACGGCGGTGGAGAACATCGCGGTTGAACCCCATCAAGAATCGCACCTCATCAGGCGAACGCTTCCAGTTCTCAGTAGAGAAAGCGTAGACCGACAGATGCTTAATGCCCAGTTGAATGGCGCCGGCAACTACATCGAGTAAGGCTGCTTCACCGGCCTTGTGACCTTCAATGCGCGTCAGTCCACGCCCGTTAGCCCAGCGTCCATTGCCGTCCATGACGATCGCGACGTGGTTGGGTACGGATCCACGCGGCAACTTTGGCGGGTAAATGCCAGTCCAATCTAGCGGTCGAAATTCGACAGCGTCTTTAGGCGTATAGGGCTTCGTCATCGTGCCACATGCTCCAGCGAACGAAGGTGGCGATCCATGTGCCACTGCGCATACGCCGAAACCAGTCCGTCAACCTGGGCAACGGTGGCCGATGGTTGCGTTTCAGCGACATCCCACTCGCCTCGCATCAGAGCGTCAAGGAGCCGAACCGCATCTGGACCAACAGATACTGCACCGGTCGGCGCACAGTTGGAGCAAATTAACCCGCCAAGCTGCACGACGAAGTTCGCGTGAATGCCGTCTGAGCCACATTGTGCACACTCGCCGATGGCGGGTGCCCACCCCGCGAGCGACATGGCACGCAGCAAGTATGAGTTGAGCGTGAGCGTCGGCGGATGTTCGCGCAATGACAACGAACGCAACGCACCAATGAGTAGTAAATACTGAGCGGGTGCCGGTTCAGCATCGGTGAGTCGATCGGCTGTCTCAACCATGACGTTCGCTGTCGTGTAGCGCTCGTAGTCCCCTGCGATATCGGCACCGTATGCACCGAGCGTCTCCGCTTGATTGATGGTGTCGAGACTGCGACCTTGATAGAGCTGCACGTCCGCGACCATGAACGGCTCTAAACGAGCACCGAACTTCGAAGCCGTTCGACGAACACCTTTCGCGACCGCACGAATTTTGCCGTGCGAACGACTCAGCATTGTGACGATGCGATCAGCTTCACCGAGCTTGTGTGTGCGCAGCACAACAACTTCATCTCGGTAAGTAGGCACGTTTCATTCTCCCACCGAGCGCTTGGCCACGACGCTAACTCGCGCTGACCAGCGAATTCTCTTCGAGGCGAACAGCTCGATTGATTGCCGAAATGACTGCCTTGAGAGTCGCTGTTGAAATGTCGTAATCAATTCCGACACCCCATAAGCGCTTACCGTTGACATTGAGCTCAACATAGGCCGCAGCTTGTGCGTCGCCGCCTGCAGCGAGTGTGTGCTCAACGTAGTCATACAGCTCAACGGTGATGCCTTCGTTGGCCATGATTTTCAAGAATGCATCGATAGGCCCATTGCCGACTGCTTCACGAATGGACACTGAGTCACCATCGCGCAAATCGACATTGAGCTTTACTGTGCCTGAGAAGTCAGACTCTGTTCGACTGCCGTGCAGTTCAAAGCGGCCCCACTTATTCGCGACATCTGCAGCCGGGAGGTATTCATCCTGGAAGATGTTCCATAGTTCGTCACTCGTGACTTCGCCGCCCTCAGAATCAGTCTTCGACTGCACAACAGCCGAGAATTCGATCTGCAAACGACGGGGCAGGTCGAGCGCGTGATCCTTCTTGAGCAAGTAGGCGACGCCACCCTTACCGGACTGAGAGTTCACTCGGATGACCGCCTCGTAGCTACGACCAAGGTCTTTCGGGTCCACCGGCAGGTACGGAACAGCCCAGACCAGCTCATCTACGTGACGACCTTCAGCCTGTGCTTGAGCAGACATTGCCTCGAAGCCCTTTTTGATGGCGTCCTGGTGTGAACCAGAGAACGCGGTGTAGACAAGGTCACCAGCCCACGGGCTCCGCTCGTGTACCTTCAGCTGGTTGCAGTACTCGGCAGTGCGCTTGATCTCATCCAAGTTAGAGAAATCGATTTGTGGATCAATTCCCTGCGTAAACATGTTGATACCGAGGGCAACCAAGTCAACATTTCCAGTGCGCTCGCCGTTTCCGAAGAGGCATCCTTCAATACGATCGGCGCCCGCCATGTAACCGAGTTCGGCCGCCGCGACAGCAGTTCCACGGTCATTGTGAGGGTGCAGCGACAAGATGACATTTTCACGGTACTTGAGGTTTCGGCTCATCCACTCAATGGCATCTGCGTAGACGTTCGGCGTTGCCATCTCGACGGTCGCCGGCAAATTGATGATGACTTTGCGATCTGCAGTCGGCTCGAGGATGTCGAGCACCTGGTTACACACGTCGACAGCGAATTCGAGTTCGGTACCGGTAAAGCTCTCCGGCGAGTACTCGTAGTAGACCTTGGTGTCAGGAACACGCGCTTCCATTTCACGACAGAACTTCGCGCCATGAAGAGCAATGTCGGTGATGCCCTGTTTGTCCTCGCGGAACACAACGTCACGCTGCAGCACGCTCGTGGAGTTGTAAAAGTGCACAACCGCCTGCTTGGCGCCAGAAATGGCTTCATACGTGCGCTCAATGAGGTGGTCGCGAGCTTGAGTCAAGACCTGAATAGTCACGTCATCGGGGATGGCGTTCTCTTCAATAAGCGAGCGCACGAAGTCGAAATCCGTCTGGCTTGCCGAGGGGAACCCAACCTCGATTTCCTTGTAACCCATACGAACGAGCAAATCGAACATAATGCGCTTACGCTCCGGGCTCATTGGATCAATGAGAGCCTGATTTCCGTCACGGAGGTCGACCGCGCACCAGCGAGGTGCCTGGGTGATTCGCTTACTCGGCCACGTACGGTCCGGTAGTTCAATACCGAGCTGTTCGTGGTACGGACGGTACTTGTGTACCGGCATGGAACTCGGAGTCTGGTTGTTCTTCATTGCTTTTCTCGATTCGCGACAAGTGAGGTGGTCAGCCAACGGAAATCACCGCGACGAGGGGGCTTCAGATATGAGCCTCGCCGCGGCAGCTAAGAAGAAGCAAACCAAAAGACATGCTTCTACGCTATCACTGCCGCCCTAGAAGCCCAATCGCTGTAGTTGTTTCGGGTCGCGCTGCCAGTCTTTGGCTACTTTGACCCGGATGCTCAAGAAGACACGTTGTCCCAGTAGTTTTTCGATTGCCACACGTGAGGTCGCGCCGATTTCTTTGAGCCGAGCTCCACCTTTTCCAATGATGATGGCCTTTTGGCTGTCTCGCTCAACGAACACGTTCGCGTAAATGTCGACCAAGCTTCCGTCTTCACGTTCGGAAATGTCGTCAAGGGTAACCGCCAGTGAGTGCGGAAGTTCGTCGTGCACGCCTTCCAGGATTGACTCGCGAATCAGTTCAGCAATGCGCTTCTCCAGGTCTTCATCGGTGTTCTCCCCATCCAGATAGAGAGCCTCGCCCGCTGGGAGAAGAGCGACGAGCTCATCAGCCAGAACATCCACTTGATCATTGCTGCTGGCCGATACTGGAATGATGAATGCCCAGTCGCGCAGCTGAGTGACTTCCAAGAGGCGCTCGGCAACCTGCTTCTTAGAAGCAACATCGGTTTTCGTCACGATTGCGACCTTGATGGCTCGTGGATACTTGTCGAGTTCGGCGTTGATGAACGTGTCACCCGGACCGACCGGTTCATCTGCGGGAAAGCACATCCCGATGACGTCAACATCCCCCAGGGTGGCCTGCACGAGAGCGTTGAGACGCTCTCCTAAAAGGGTGCGCGGCCGGTGAACGCCGGGGGTGTCGACAAGAATGAGCTGGCCGCCTGACCTATTGCTAATCCCACGAATCGCGTGTCGCGTTGTCTGTGGCTTTGATGACGTGATCGCGATTTTCTCGCCGACTAACGCGTTGGTCAGGGTGGATTTTCCAACGTTAGGACGCCCCACAAGCGAAACGAATCCCGAACGCTGCTGAGCTAGGTCACGCTTGGCGGATTTTGGCGGACGAGCCATTTAGTCGTCGGTCCTTTCGTCGGTCACAAATGCTTGGCGAGCGGCCAGTAAGTCTTCGTCAGCTGAAACAGTAACTCGGGTCAAATGGCCTCGCGACGCATCGACTTCACTTGCCTCGATATCTAGACCGCTGACCTGCACGCGATCACCAACCTGCGGCAAGCGACCGAGTTGTTTCGTGACGAGACCTCCGACGCTATCAACGTCGTCGTCATCGAGCTCGATGCCAAATAGCTCACCCAAATCCTCAATGTTGAGGCGCGAAGTAACCGAGTACGCGCCCCGGGCCAGTTCGAGAACGTCAGGGACTGTTCGATCATGTTCATCCGATATTTCACCGACCAGTTCTTCGATGAGGTCCTCAAGAGTAACGAGCCCCGCGATTCCGCCATATTCGTCGACGATAAGCGCAACGTGGGTCGAAAGCGATTGCATCTCCTTGAGCGTCTCATCCGCCTTTTTGAACTCAGGGATGAACAAGGCGCTGCGCATCAAGTCACGCGCGAAAATTTGATCGAGATCTTGCTGCCCGAGCATGGAGCGTCTTGCGACATCGCGCAGATAGAGAACACCGAGCACCTCATCGGTGTCTTCTCCGATAACAGGCAAACGTGAGAATCCACTGGCCACAAATAGTTCAGCCGCCGTCTGGAGGTCAGCGTCTCCATCAATCGTGACCATGTCCACCCGGGGAATCATCACTTCGCGCACAACCGTGTCGTTCCACTCGAAGATCGAGTGGATAAGTTCACGTTCATCGTCCTCGAGAACATCGTGACGCACAGCCTCATCAACCATGCTGAGCAGCTGTTCCTCACTGGTAAACACGCCGCTCCCAGGGCGTCCAGGCGTAACCCGGTCGCCCAAGGCAACAAGCAGATTCGCGATTGGCCCGAGCACCACGCGCAAAATATGAACCAGCACTGCCGAGGAAGACAGAACGCCTTGCGGATGCGCACGTCCAACACTTCGTGGGCTTGATCCGGCGAGAACGAATGACACCGCAACCATGATCACCACGGCGATAACCAAATCAATCCACAAGTACAAGGTGCTGGTCACGAGCGCGACCGTCACCAGCACTGCAACCACCATTTCTGCAGAAATTCGAGCAAAATTGGTGATGTTGCGATGTGCGCGCAAGTCGCCGGCGATTGCCTGCAGAGAACGCTTTGCGCGCCGCTGATGCGCCATCTGACGAATGTCTGTGACCGACAAGACGGAAAGTGCGGCTTCAGTAGCAGTCATGAGACCCGCAAAACCTACGAGAAGGATGCAGGCGATGACCGTTACGAGGACGTTCACTGTTTGTCGCGCGCCTTTTCGCTCAGGAGAAAGCCAAGAACAATGCTTTTTTGCAGCTCAAACATCTCGCGTTCTTCGTCGGGTTCAGCGTGATCAAAACCCAGTAGGTGCAATATTCCATGGACAGTGAGCGTGTAAATCTCCTGGTCAAAGCTGTGGCCAGCACTTTCTGCTTGCGCCGCCGCGACCTCAGGACACAACACGACATCACCGAGCAAACCAGCCGGTGTCGGATGATCCTCAGTGCCGGGACGAAGCTCGTCCATTGGCCAGCTCAATACATCGGTCGGGCCGGGCTCGTCCATCCACTCAACATGTAACAACTCCATCGCTGCCACATCAACCAGCACAATCGAGAGTTCAGCATCCGGATGCACGTGCACGGCGTCAAGCGCATACGTTGCCAAGCGCACCAATGCCGCGTCGTCAACCGCGACGCCAGATTCATTGTTAAGTTCGATACTCATGCTTGACCCTTGTCCCGACCGCGAATACGACCCTTTAGTTGCTTCTCATCGTAAGCAGAATAGGCGTCAACGATGCGCCCCACGAGACTGTGTCGAACGACGTCTGCCGCGGTGAGCGTTGCGAAATGAATGTCTGCAATCTCGGACAAAATCGATTTCACGAGACGCAGACCACTCACACCGGTGGGCACGTCAACCTGCGTGATGTCACCGGTAATCACCATCTTTGAACCGAATCCAAGACGGGTGAGAAACATTTTCATTTGTTCCGGCGTCGTGTTCTGAGCCTCATCCAGGATGATGAAGGAATCGTTCAGAGTGCGACCACGCATATAGGCCAGAGGCGCCACCTCAATAGTGCCCACCGCCATCAACTTGGGAACGAGCTCGGGATCGAGCATCTCGTTGAGCGCATCAAATAGGGGCCGCAAATAGGGGTCGATCTTTTCGGTCAGCGTGCCGGGCAAGAACCCCAAACGTTCTCCTGCTTCAACCGCCGGGCGCGTCAAAATGATGCGATTGACTTCCTTGCGTTGCAGCGCCTGAACCGCTTTTGCCATGGCCAGGTAGGTCTTGCCGGTTCCGGCAGGTCCGATCCCAAACACGATCGTGTTCTCTTCGATGGCGCGCACGTATTCATGCTGTCCGGGCGTCTTAGGCCGGATGCTCTTACCCCTCGTGCTCAAAATCTCCTCGCCGAGCACCGCCGCCGGGGTTATCGTCGATGCGGCACTAACAAGACCTGCAGAAACGCCAACGTCAGCAGGGTCCAGATCAATACCGTTACGCACGAGGTCAATGAGTTCGGAGATCAGTCGAGTCACCTCGGAAAGCTGCCTGCGGTCTTCGGCTTCTTCGCCTGCAGTCAAACTGAGCTGGTTTCCCCGCACCAAGACGTGGACGCGCGGAAACTCTCGCTCGATACGAGTAAGTAGCCGGTCTTGCGGTCCAAGCAAACGAACCATTTCGATGCCGTCAACGTGCATCACAACAGGTTCAGGCAAGCTTGGATTCCTCCAGTCCTCCAGCAAGAACGTGAGCATGGACGTGAAAGACGGTCTGTCCCGCGTCTGCCCCGCTATTAAATACCAGGCGGAACTCTCCATTGGCGTGCTCCGACGCGAGGGTTTGAGCAATCGAAACAACTTCGGCCATGAGGATGGGGTCGCCTGCGGCAAGCTCGGCTACATTCGCGTACTGCTGAGTCTTCGGAATAACGAGCAGATGCACAGGAGCCTGCGGAGCAATGTCGCGAATGGCAATCACGCGGTTGTTTTCGAAGACAATTTCTGCGGGAATTTCGCGCGCAACAATGCGACTAAAGATTGATGGAGATTCGCCAGTCATGGTTCTATCGTAAACGCGCACGATTTTGGCGCGGTCACCAACGCTCGAGGATCTGATTGAGCGCAGCAATAGCTGCAACGCCCGCTGTAGAAGTGCGCAAAATATTCGCGCCAAGACTGACTAGGTGCGCTCCGGCCGCGCGAAATTGTCCGAGCTCTTCGGGAGTAATTCCCCCTTCCGGGCCAACGACAATGATGACTTCGCGGCCTGGCACGAACTCAATGTCAGCGAGTTGCGAGTCGCCTTCAGGAGCCAAGACGAGAACGGATGATGATGCGGCCAAGTCGCAAACATCCTTCGTGGAGGCCAGTTCCGCTACAGCGGGAATCCACGAACGAATGGACTGTTTTGAAGCCTCTCGGACAATGGTTTGCCAGCGAGCCACACCTTTTGTCGCCTTGTCTGCGTCCCAGCGACTCACGCTTCGCGATGCCTGCCAGGGAATCACGCTGGTGACGCCCAATTCCGTTGCCGCCTCGATGGCACGTTCGTCGCGGTCGCCTTTAGCAAGTGCCTGTACGAGTGCGATGGCGGGCCTTTGCGGTTCCATTTCTGCCACGGAGTCGACGAGAAGTTCCACGTCGACTTTGCCAACAGATTCAACAGTTACCTGCGCTAGGAGGCCACGACCGTTTGTTATCGACAGGTGCTCTCCCACTCGAACTCGCGAAACGGATGCCGCATGTCGGCCTTCAGCGCCGCTAAGAGTGATGCGTTCTCCGGTCGCGAGTGAGTACACCTCGTCAACGATGTAGTGATGAGCCACTAGAAAAAGCGCCCCTTGAGCTTCGAAAAGATGCCCTGCTGATACGGGGCGATTTTGGGCTGCTCGGTCTTGCGACCTTCAGCAAACGACTTGATCAGCTCTTTTTCTTTGCCGGACAACTTGGTCGGAGTGATGACGTGAACGCCGACTTTGACGTCGCCTCGGCCACGGCCACGCAGGTGTGTAATGCCGCGGTCTTTGATGGTGATGACATCCGCACTCTGCACGCCTGGCTTGATTTCAATCGTGAGCGATTCGCCGTCGAGGCCGTCGATGGAGAATTCGGTCCCGAGGATGGCATCCGTCATTGAAACATCGACTGTGCACAGCAAATCATCTTGCGAACGAGCGAATAAATCATGCTGAGCTACTCGAACCTCAAAGTACAGGTCACCGTTAGCGCCGCCGGCTTGACCGGCCTCTCCGCTGCCCGGCAGATGCAGACGTGTTCCCGAGTCAACACCCGATGGCACGTCAATTGCTACCGTACGGCGCGCACGCACGCGACCACGTCCAGCGCACGAGGTACACGGATGGGCGATCACAGTGCCGTAGCCCTGACAGGAACCGCAGGGTGCCTGCGTCATGACGTTGCCCAAGAGTGAGCGAACCGCCCGTGTGATGACCCCCGCCCCGCCACAAATGGAACAGGTCTCAGGCGACGTGCCCGGTTGGCAACACGAACCCGCACAGGTTTCGCACAGTACGGCAGTATCGATTTCAATTTCACGGGAAGTACCGAACACCACGTCTGCAAGTTCAACATCGAGAAGCAGTAGCGCGTCTTGTCCGCGCTCGCGACGGGATCGTGGCCCGGAGGAACTGTGTCCTCCGAAGAAGGTCGAGAAGATGTCGCTGAAATCGCCGAATCCACCGCCAAAACCGTCGAATCCTTGCTGCGGGCCGAGATCATATTGCTGGCGCTTCACCGGGTCGCTCAAGACCTCGTAGGCATGTGTCACCAGTTTGAATTGCTCTTCGGCCTCGGGGCTCGGGTTCACATCGGGGTGTAAATCGCGCGCTAAACGACGATATGACTTTTTGATCTCGTCAGCGGTTGCCTCGCGACTCACGCCGAGAACTTCGTAATGGTCTGCCAAAAGAACTCCTTGCGACCTAGCGGCCTGGGTGTGTATTCAAAAGTTGTGTGAGATACCGCGATACTGCTCGAATCGCGGCAATATTGCCCGAGTAATCCATTCGGGTGGGCCCGATCAGTCCGATGTGGGCCAATTCACCACTCGTCACGTATCCGGTCGAAACCAACGACGTCTGTTCGAGTACCGAATCCGAATGTTCATGGCCGATGCTCACGTTGACGGTTTGTGCATCCGCACGCATTTCACTAAGCAACTTGAGGACCACCACTTGCTCTTCAATGGCGTCGAGCACTGGATACAGGCTGCCGGTGAAGTCGGCTTCGGTCTTGACCAAGTTGGCCGTCCCATTAAGAACAAGTCGCGACTGACGATTGGCTTGCACCTGCGCCGTCAACGCATCAACTAATGCCACTTGCAGTGCGTGTAAGCGCGGCTCGAGGATGAGCGTCTCCAATGCGATACTCACGTCGCCGAGTGGACGTGCCGCCAGCGCATTATTTATCGAGACGCGCAGCGTAGCCAGATCAGCGTCACTCGCGTCGAATTCGCAATCAATCAAGCGTTGTTCGACGCGCCCGTTGTCAGTGATCAGAATGCTCATGAGGCGATTGCTGCCTACACGCACAAGCTCAACGTGTTGAACGCGAGCCTGCCCGAGGGTGGGGTACTGAATCACCGCCACCTGGTTGGTGAGCTGCGACAAGGCGCGGACGGTGCGGGCAAGAAGATCGTCAAAATCGTCGGATGCATCCATGAATTTTTCGATAGCAGCGCGCTGCGAAGAACTCACCTGTCGGTTTTCTGCCAAGTGGTCGACAAAGACGCGATAGCCCTTGTCTGTTGGGATGCGCCCGCTGGATGTGTGCGGAGCCGTAATGAGTTGCTCATCCTCGAGTGCGGCCATGTCGTTACGAATTGTCGCTGCCGAGACGCCGAAGCCATATCGACTGACAATTGATTTCGAGCCCACGGGCTCGCGAGTGGAGACATAGTCGCTCACGATTGCGCGGAGAACATCGAGTCCACGATCGGTGACCATACGAGCCTCCTACCTGTTAGCACTCATTATCACTGAGTGCCAATATTACCGTTTTGGCGCCGGCGTCATCTGTCGCCCAGCTTGAAGCAATACATTGGTGCTTATCAACCCATGGAATGGAGGGGCCATGTCTCCCGAAACACCCGCACTCTCGCAGCAGGATGAGCGCAACTACACCAGTTTGATGAATCTTCTGGGCATATTCTTCGGATTCATTCCGTCGCTCGTCGGCTACCTGGTCTGGAAAGACCAGAGCGCATTTCTCAAGCGCAATCTAGGGTCAGCGCTGAATTTCCACATCACCATGGCCATCGTGCAGGTTGTCGGTGTTCTGCTCTTTTTCACCTTCGGCATGATTAACCTGGCCGCGTGGGTCGTGACGTTGATTTTCTCGATTCTGGCCTTCGTCAGGACGCGCGAGGGCGACGATTACCAGTACCCGCTCAGCATCAACTTCATCAAATAGGGATCAGGTCAGTCGTCGCACGACGGCGTCGGCGACGAGCCGGCCGCTGAGGGTCAGCACCACTTTTCCTTTGATGGCTTGCGGCCCGTCGATGAGTCCCTCAGCGATGAGAGCCGGCACGTGAGTCCGAGCTTCTGCGTGCAGTCGCTCGATTTCAAACCCGTCGCGCAGTCGCGTGCCTAGCAAGACATCCTCGAGGTAGCGTTCGGAGTCGGTTGTCAGCTCGAAGCCGCTTTCGGGGGATTCTCCCAGCAGAACGCGTTCGGCGTAGGCGGCCGGGTGCTTGACGTTCCACCAACGACGACCAGCGACGTGACTGTGCGCACCTGCGCCGAAACCCCACCAGTCAGCGTTGTTCCAATAGGCCAGGTTGTGTTGGGAACGAGACGCATCGGTTCGCGACCAATTGCTCAATTCGTACCACTGCAGGCCTGCTGCAGCGAAATATTCGTCGGCAAGCGCATACATGTCGGCCTGTAAATCTATGTCTGGCGACGACAACTCTCCTCGACGAATCTTGCGCTCCATCGCTGTTCCCGCTTCGACGATGAGCGAGTATGCCGACACATGGTCAACGCCAGTAGAGCTAACAAGTGCCAATGAACGCCGCCAATCCTCGAGGGTCTCCCCCGGCGTTCCGTAGATCAGGTCCACACTGACAGCAAGACCTGCTGCTCGGGCATCCGCTATGAGCTCCGGGATGCGCGACGCATCGTGCGTACGATCGAGCGTTTGCAGCACATGCGGAACAGCGGATTGCACACCAAAACTCACCCGCGTAAAGCCGCCTGCGACGAGCGCATCAAAGGATTCGCGCGAAACCGTGTCTGGATTCGCCTCCACTGTGATTTCCGCACCAGGTGAAATTCCGATCTCACGTGCCAGCTGATCGACAACCGTCACCAGGTCTGAAACGGGCAACAACGTGGGTGTGCCGCCTCCGAAGAACACGGTGGATAGCGGTCGCTCATCATCGCGCTGAGCAAACCATCGGCTAGCTTGGACAATTTCCAACCCGACGTGGTCACGAAATTGACTCCGTTCCACACCGCGCAATTCTGATGAAGTGTAAGTGTTGAAATCGCAGTACCCGCAGCGAACACTGCAATAGGGCACGTGCACATACGCGCTGAGCGTCGGTGGAGTGGACACGCGCTATGCCTGACGAGCAGGGGCGAGCGCTCGCGCTAGGCGCGTGGCCGCACGAGCCTGACGCAAGCGCACAACAAATTTGGTCAACCACGACCAGCGCGTGGGCACGACCGAAGTGATTGAGGCGACCAAGGTCCAAACACTGTCGTCGTCACGCCAGTCCACGCCGAAATATTCTTCACCGACGACGGGGGTCGCGGTCAGCGTGCCCCATGCGAAGCCAGCACGTCGGGCTTCGTGCACGTTGTATATGACGCGAAAATCAGTGGTTTGTCCGGTTTTGTCCCAGAGCGCGCGCGTCGTTGTTTCTGTTCCGGGCGTGACGTACTGCTGGCCGTCCTGCGTGAAATGCGTGCCTGATGACTCAGACGCCACGTGCCATTGGCCATCAGCATTCTGACGCAGCCCCTGATACCCGTCGTTGTCGCCGACAGATGTGACACCAACCGCAAAGCCCGCTGCCGAGTGCATCCCCCAGGAAAATAGCGTGTCCCGCGCACTCGCAAATCGTTCAGCACCACTGCCGATTCGTTGTTGACGCACGACAACGTGGAAGCCTGGCGGCGGAAAAGCAATGACATCGGGTGCAGCAGTCATGCCGACCGAGCCATAACTCACCGGCCGTTGTCTGTCTTGACCGCCAACCATCATTACTTCTTCTTGACCTCTTCGTCGCCCTGCAAGGCAGCGATAAAGGCCTCTTGAGGCACCTCGACACGGCCGACCATCTTCATGCGCTTCTTACCCTCTTTTTGCTTTTCGAGGAGTTTGCGCTTACGAGTGATGTCACCGCCGTAACACTTAGCCAAAACGTCCTTGCGGATGGCGCTGATTGTCTCGCGCGCAATGATGCGAGCACCGATGGCCGCCTGAATGGGTACCTCAAACTGCTGACGAGGGATCAGCTTCTTGAGACGCTCAGTCATCAAGACCCCGTATGAATACGCCTTGTCGCGGTGCACGATGGCGCTGAATGCATCGACCTGCTCCCCCTGCAACAGAATGTCCACCTTGACCAGGTCTGCTTCTTGCTCACCGAAGGGTTCGTAGTCGAGCGAGGCATAGCCTTGCGTGCGTGACTTCAAGTGATCGAAGAAGTCGAAGACGATTTCACCCAAGGGCATCGTGTAACGCATCTCGACGCGATCCTCACCGAGGTACTCCATGCCCAGAAGGTTGCCGCGGCGGCTTTGGCAGAGCTCCATGATGGTGCCGACATAGTCTTTCGGGGCAAGGATTGCGACTTTTACTACAGGCTCAGACACGCTCTTGATCTTGCCGCCCGGGTACTCACTCGGGTTGGTCACCTCAATAGTTTTGCCATCTTCAGTAGTCACCTCATACGGCACACTCGGTGCCGTTGCGATGAGATCAAGACCAAACTCGCGCTCGAGACGCTCTGTGATGATTTCGAGGTGCAAGAGCCCGAGGAAACCGCAGCGGAATCCAAAGCCCAGCGCCACCGAGGTTTCTGGTTCGTAGTTGAGCGATGCATCCGACAGCTTCAACTTGTCGAGCGCCTCGCGCAAAATCGGATAATCACTACCATCAATGGGATAAAGCCCGGAGAAAACCATCGGTTTGGGGTCGACATAACCAGCTAGCGGCTCGGTCGCCGGCTTTTGCAGGTTGGTCACCGTGTCGCCAACTTTCGACTGCCGAACGTCTTTTACGCCGGTAATCAGGTAACCAACCTCACCAACCCCCAGGCCCTTCGACGGCACCGGCTCAGGCGAGCTGACACCGATCTCGAGGAGCTCGTGAGCCGCCTTGGTAGACATCATCTGGATGCGCTCACGCGGCGAAAGTTGGCCGTCGACAACGCGGACATAGGTGATGACGCCTCGGTATGCGTCATAAACCGAGTCAAAAATCATTGCGCGCGCAGGTGCATTCTTGTCACCAACTGGGTGCGGCACGGTTTGCACAACTTTGTCGAGCAGCGCATCCACTCCAATGCCAGTCTTACCCGAAACCCGAAGGACGTCGTCAGGGCTGCCACCGATCAGACTGGCAAGTTCTTTGGCGTATTTTTCTGGATCGGCAGCCGGCAGGTCAATCTTGTTCAGGACCGGAATGATGGCGAGGTCGTTCTCCATGGCCAAGTACAGGTTCGCGAGCGTTTGGGCTTCGATGCCTTGCGCCGCGTCTACCAGCAGGATTGCGCCCTCACAAGCTGCGAGCGAACGGCTGACCTCGTAGGTGAAGTCAACGTGCCCAGGAGTGTCAATCATGTTGAGCGCGTAGCTGACCCCGTCAACTTCCCACGGCATGCGGACAGCCTGGGACTTGATGGTGATGCCTCGTTCACGCTCAATGTCCATGCGGTCCAGGTACTGGGCGCGCATGGAACGATCATCGACGATGCCGGTGATCTGCAGCATGCGGTCCGCAAGCGTTGATTTACCGTGGTCGATGTGCGCGATGATGCAGAAATTGCGAATCCGCTCGGGCACTGTTGACGCAGGCTGAAGTGGGGTGTGAGAACGGGGAGACATACCGCCCCTAGTCTTTCACGAATTGACCAACACGCCTTCGTTTTCGTGTGCCAGCCGATAACTGATAAGCTCGATAACTGGCTTACGTGTAGTTCCCCTACATTGTTAGTCGCATTGAACGCCCCTCTACCGTTTCAATGCGGCGATTAAGACATCCACAATCAACGAAAAGGTAAACGTGGCAAACATCAAGTCGCAGATCAAGCGAATTGGCACCAACGAGAAAGCACACGAGCGCAACAAGGCCGTGAAGTCAGAACTCAAGACCGCTATCCGCGCCACGCGCGAGGCTGTTGTAGCTGGCGATAAAGAGAAGGCTTCGGCTGCTCTCAAGAACGCCAACAAGAAGCTCGACAAGGCAGTCAGCAAGGGTGTCATTCACAAGAACCAGGCAGCTAACCGCAAGTCGGCCATTGCCAAGAAGGTTTCTGCCCTCTAAGCAGCACTTTTTTAAACTGGTCCTCGTTTCGGCGGGGACACAGTTATTTAACCTCGCTTGCTAGCGAACGGATGCTGTTTCGTCACGACCGAATGAGGCAACGATACGCACCATCTTTTCGAGTGCATAGATCGGATCACGCGAGGCACCTTTCACCCCTGCATCCGCATCAGCAACGGCCAAGATGGCGTTGGACAGTCCAGACTCGCTCCAATTGTGAAGTTCGCGCTTAGCTCGATCAATTTGCCAGGGGGCGGCCCCAACCACACCGGCCAATTCATTCGAACTGCGACGATCTCCGGCAATCTTGGCAATGAGCCGTAACTTGCTCGCGAACGCGGCAACAATTGGAACCGGATCCGCCCCGGTCTCGAGCGCTTGCCGCAGCGAAACCATTGCTTCACCAAGTCGTCCGTCGATGGCTGCATCGGCGACCTTAAAGGCCGTCGCCTCGACACGACCTCCGTAGTATTTGTCGACAGTTCCTTCGGTAATGTCACCGGGCGCGTCAGCGAGCAGTTGCTGACAGGCATTGGCCAACTCCGCTGCGTTGCTGGAGAAAGCGCTAACTAAGGCTCGAACAGCGCCCGGAGAAATGGCGCGGCCAGCTCGTTTGAACTCGCCGACGGTGAAATCGCTCTTATCCGCATCGGATTTGAGCTCGGCGCAGACCACTTCGACGGAGTCCACTTTTCCAGATCGAACCAAGTCGAGAAGTTTTTTGCCGCGGACTCCCCCGCCGTGCCGCAACACGAGAGTGACATCCGCCTCGGGTGTTTCAACATAGGCGAGCGCATCCTCGAGAAAATCGTCGTTGCACTTCTCGACATTGTTCGCTCGAATGAGCCGTGGCTCACCGAACAGTGAGGGGCTGGCAAAACTGAACAGTTCGCCACGAAGGTAGTTCGCAGCATCAAGATCATTGACCTCGGTGTCAGGAGACTTGGCGCGCATTTGAGCTCGTAGGTCGTTGGCGACACGATCAGCGAGAAAATCCTCAGGACCACTCACCAGCACGATGGGCGCCGGACGAACGCTGTGCCAAGCAAGTTGCGGAATCGCGCTCCGCGCAGGAGTCGCCGATTTCTTTGTTGCCATGGATGCCCGTGATGTCCGAATAGAGTTCTGGATGCGCGTTCAGCCTATCGGTCAGTAGTGACCACGAGCCGGTCATCGCGACGAGAAATGAAGACCATCCCATGAACGTCCGTGCGTTCGATTTTCGCTCCGACGGCTTCGAGTTGAGCCATAGCTCGGGTCGTCGGATGACCATACTTGTTGCCGGTTCCCACCGAAATGAGCGCAAGTCGCGGATGAAGCCTCCGGACCATTTGCTCAGATGTGTCGGCGGAGCCATGATGGGCGACTTTCAGCACATCGACACTCGCCAAATCAATTTCGTGAGCGAGTATCGTCTCCTGCGCCCCCTGCCCCAGGTCAGCTAAGAATGCTGCATGAATCCCGTCGACATTCCACATCATGGCTACGCTGCCGGGGTTTCCGCTTTGCATGTTCGGTGTGACGCCATCTGGCCAGAGCACATTCCATGTAGCAGCGCCCAGGACTCCACTCATGCCAACGCGCGCAAGGGTCACGTGCGGAACGGCTGTTTGTAATTGACGAAGCACGAGTTGGTCACTTGCGTCGCCCGGGGTGCCGATGAGGATGTTCGCAGCTAGCGACACAACTGCGTCGACGCCCCCAATGTGGTCAAGATCGAAGTGCGTGAGGACAAGCAAGTCGATGCGCGTGACGCTTGCGCGATGCAGACACTTCGACACTGCTTGCGGCGAACGTCCGGTGTCTATCAGAGCCGTGTGCATCGCGCCCATTGGGTCGACGGAATGCAGCAAAATTGCGTCCCCTTGGCCGACATCGCACATGGCGATATCCCATGAGCCAGGCACGGCACCCTGTTCGTGGACCACGGTAGATGCACCGGCCCACACCGAAGCGGAAACCCCGCCGATTACAAGGGAAAGAGCGATGAGTCGCACAACACGCGGTAACCGTTTACCGCCCACAATCAAGGCGATGACGGAAGCGCTGAGCACAGCGGCGACGCTAGCGCCGACGACCGAATCACGCCAGGGAAGTTGGGCGAATGGCAGGCGCGCAAAGAACTGTGCGACTTGACCAATCCACTCGCTCGGCACCCAAGCCAACCAGGCTACGGCCTGCCCTAACGAAGTACTGATCGCGGCAGCGACCGTCGCCATCATCCCGAGAATTGTCGCGAGACCGGCTGCCGGCTCTGCCAGCGCGTTGGCAAGAATGCCATATGTAGGCATAGTCGGGCTTATCAAGATGATGACGGGCTGACACAGCAGCGTTGCGGCGAGGGGCACTGCAAGCACAAGCGCGAGCTTGCGCCCCAGGCGCAGGCGCCGCTGGCCGATCCTGAGGCTGCCTCTTTGCATGTAGGCGCTGAGCCGGTCCGTCAGCGTAACGATTCCCAGGGTTGCGAGGACCGATAACGCAAATCCGTAGTCAACCGCCCACGTCGGTTCGATGCACAGCAAGAAGATGACGGAAACCGCCAATGCGGGCAGTCCTGCGGTAAGGCGCCCGAGCGCGAGACCGACGAAGACGGCCAGCGACATCGTCGCCGCGCGCAGGACACTGGCTTGCGGTCCCACGAATGCGACGAAAGCGAGCAACATCACGCTGGCACCAGCCATGCGCGTCCAACGGGGAAGCCCCACGAGTGACAACAACCCCACAGTGGCGATGACCACAATCTGGCAGTTGGCGCCGGAGACAGCGGTCAGGTGGGTCAACGCAGTGGCTCTCATATCGTCCGACAACGACTGACGCAGCCGCGAAGTGTCGCCGGTTGTGAGCCCCATCACGAGCTGGCCGCCGACCCCTGGAAGTTCGCGCGTCGCTTGCGCAAAAGCATGGCGCAAGGGAGCACACAGCGTCATCAACCACTGGAGATGCGTCGATATTGCATCGTGTCCGCTTCGTGCCGGACGCACTCCCGAAGAGAGACTCGTCACTAGTAGAACAAGCCAGAACACCCCTGCTATCGCCGGAAGGAACAACCGCCTCATACCGTGACCAGGGGTGTGATCTGAGCCAGCAACGAAGGACCTATGCCGCTCACATTGTCAAGGTCGTTGACCCTTTTGAAGCCGCCGTGTGATGTACGCCATTCGATAATTCGTGCTGCAAGAGCAGGTCCAATTCCCGGCAAAGAATCCAACTCGGCCGCGCTGGCTTGGCCAAGACTCACTTTGCGGGCCCCTGAAGCACCCCCGGCATTCGATGCAGAAGCAGCACAAACAACGTTCGGTGCCTGACGCGCGGGGACGACCAATTGCTCGCCGTCACTCACCACTCGAGCAAAATTGAGTGCGCACTCATCGCTCGATAGAAGTAAGCCACCCGCAGCCATAATCGCATCGATGACTCGGGAATTAGGTTTGAGCGTGTAGAGACCCGGCTTCTTGACCGCGCCAACAACATGCACCACGGCGGTGACACCGGTGATTGGGGCAGACGAGCCCGAGGCGGTGCCCGGCGCGCGGGAGCTCGACAAGCTCAGTTCAATAGAAGTCCCACCACGCCCCATCGTGTTGAAAATGAGCCACGCCCCACCGGCAACCACGAGAACGAGAACGACACTGATTGCACGACGTTTAACTTGAATGCGAGCGAAAGCCTTCTCGGCAATGGACCTGGGTGGGCGCATCCGCCGAGATTAGGCCCGCACATTCGCAAGGAACACGACAGAGCTAACCAGGCTGAATGGCGAACGCCTCGAGTGAGTTGTGGAGGAACTATCCTCGCGTCGCAATATTGACCACGCGTGGGGCACGCACGATCACATTGACCACTTCGAGACCTTCGAGACTGCGAATCGCGTTTGGCAGCGCGAGCGCAATCTTTTCGAGTTCTTCCGCGGTGACATCGGGGCTTACCTCGACGCGATCGCGAACCTTGCCGTTGACCTGTACAACGCAGGTCACGCTCTCCTGAACAAGCAACGACGGATCTGCCGACGGCCACACAGCATGGGCCACCGTCGGCTCATGTCCGAGTGTCGACCACATGTCTTCGGCCGTGTACGGAGCGTACATGTCGAGCATCATCGCCGTGACTTCAGCAGCTTCACGAACAGCGGGGTCTGCCGGTCCAGCACCTGTGTCGATTGCCTTGCGGGTCGCATTGACGAGATCCATCAAGCGCGCAACAACCACGTTGAACTTGAACTGTTCAACCATCTGCGGAGCATCGTTCAAGAGGGCGTGAGTCACGCGTCGTAGCGACGGATCGCCAGACGAGAAGTCGGCGCCAACGGAACTCGAAACATCTTGAGCGACGCGCCATGCACGCGCCAAGAACTTGTTCGAAGCCGACGGTGAAACGTCCGCCCAGTCGATGTCATCCTCGGGCGGCCCAGCGAAAGCCATCGTCAAACGAACCGCATCGATACCGTGTTCCTCAAGCTGGTCCGAGAGCTTGACGATATTGCCCTTGGACTTGCTCATCGCCGATCCGTCCATCAACACCATGCCCTGGTTGAGCAGGTTCGTGAATGGCTCATCGAAATCGAGATACCCCAGATCGTGCAGCACCTTCGTGATGAATCGCGCGTAGAGCAGGTGCAAAATCGCGTGTGTCACACCACCGACGTATTGGTCAACCGGGGCCCACTTTTTTGCTTCAGCCGGGTCGAATGCTTGGGTGTCATCGTGCGGCGACAGGTAGCGCAAGAAATACCACGAGCTGTCTACAAAGGTATCCATGGTGTCTGGGTCGCGACGGGCCGGACTGCCATCGATGGGATTCGTCACGTTGACCCAGTGATCAGCCGCGCCAAGTGGCGACTGACCCTTGGGCTGCAGGTTCAAGCCTTCGGTTGACGGAAGCACAACTGGCAGCTGATCCTCTGGAACAGGAATCTCTGTGCCATCTTCAGCGTGGATGATGGGGATAGGCGTGCCCCAATATCGCTGGCGCGAAATCAGCCAGTCGCGTAGGCGGAAGTTCTTTGCCGCCTTACCGGTACCACGCTCGTCGAGTACAGCAATTGCCTTCGCAATGGCTTCCTGCTTGCGCAAGCCGTCTAGGGGGCCTGAATTGGTGAGGATTCCGTCACCGGCGATAGCAACGCCCGATGCAGCAGGGGCATCGTTCAGATTGCCCTCTGCATCTGGCTCAGGTGCAACCACGACACGAACCGGCAGGTCGTAGGCGCGAGCAAAATCAAGGTCACGCTGGTCGTGCGCAGGCACGGCCATAATTGCGCCGTGGCCGTAGTCACTCAACACATAGTCAGCCGCCCAGACCGGAATTCGCTCGCCGTTGACCGGGTTGATCGCATAACGCCCCAGGAACACACCCGTCTTGGGGCGATCGGTTGCCTGGCGCTCGATTTCGGTGGCCTTTTGCACCTCGGTGAGGTAGGCCTCGAAAGCGGAACGCGTTTCGTCATCAGCAGTCGCGACGAGCTCAGCAGCCAAGTCAGCATCTGGTGCAACGACCATGAACGTCGCACCGTACAGCGTGTCGGGGCGTGTCGTGAAGACCGTCACCGGTTCGTTACGCCCCTCAATTTCAAAGTCGACATCTGCTCCGGAAGAACGACCGATCCAGTTGCGCTGCATCGTGAGCACCTTGGCTGGCCAATGTCCCTCGAGTTTGTCGAGGTCATCCAGAAGACGATCAGCGTACTCGGTAATGCGGAAGTACCACTGAGTCAGCTTCTTCTTGACGACGATCGCGCCCGAGCGCTCTGAGGTTCCATCAGGCATGACCTGTTCGTTGGCGAGCACGGTCTGATCCACTGGATCCCAGTTCACCCAGGAGTCTTTGCGATATGCCAAGCCCTTTTTGTACATCTCCAGGAACAGCCACTGGTTCCACTTGTAGTACTCGGGGTCAGAGGTGTGAATAGTGCGAGTCCAGTCGAAGCTAGCGGCATAGCGACGCATCGATGAACGCTGCTGTTCGATGTTGTCGTAGGTCCAGCCGACCGGATTGAGACCTCGCTTGATTGCAGCATTTTCGGCAGGCAGACCGAAGGAATCCCAGCCAATGGGGTGCAACACGTTGTAGTCGCGGTGACGCCAGTAACGCGCAATCACATCACCCAGGGCATATGCCTCGGCGTGGCCCATGTGCAGGTCACCACTTGGATAGGGGAACATGTCGAGCACGTATTTGCGCGGGCGCTCATCCGAAGGGTCGTCACAGCGGAATGGCTCCATTTTGTCCCACACGGGCAGCCATTTGTCTTGAATTTGCGCGAAGTTATAGGTCGCGTTTTCCTGCTCAGTCATCGCTAAAAAGAATACCGGTGGTTAGAGCACGCCCAGTGCGCGCAAGCCCGCCGCTGCCTTGACCTTCGTTTCTTCGAGTTCAAATTCCGGGTCGGAGTCAATTGTGATGCCGCCGCCGGTACCGATGGATGCACCCTCATCGTCGATCACGATTGAGCGAATAACCATGGCGAGTTCACATGTGCCGTCTGCCCCAAGCCAGCCAAACGCCCCCGAGTAAATCCCCCGGGGTCCGTTCTCCACCTCGTGCAGTATGCGCATAGCCGCAATCTTCGGCGCGCCGGTCATCGAACCCGCCGGAAATGTTGCTGTCAAGATTTTGTCAAAGGTTGCGTCGTCGAGCAGTTGGCCCGACACGGTGCTCACGAGCTGATGCACCTGCGCGAGCGTGTGCACCTCAAGAAGGTTGTGCGCGGTGACACTCCCGGTCTGACAAATGCGCGACAGGTCATTGCGCATGAGGTCAACAATCATGAGGTTTTCAGCCTGCTCTTTGTCACTGTCGCGAAGTTCAGCAATCAGCAGCGCATCCTCGCTAGGCGTGATGCCTCGTCTCCGCGTCCCCTTAATTGGCATGGTGGAAATTTGACGGTCGGAGGTAATGCGCAGGAACACTTCAGGTGATGAACTGAGCAAACTGACCCCGCCGAGGCGAAGAAGAGCGCCGTGATGGCTCGGGTTATCGGCCCGCAGGCGCTGATACACCTGAACTGGGGAGAAGGAACCGGCAACTGTGACCTCGTTCGTCAAGCAGAGCTGATAGGCGTTACCTGAAACGATTTCCTGCCTGCACCGTTCGACCAGGGCACGATATTGCTCGGGTTCATGGCGCCACATTGGCGTTCCAGCCAGGTTGGCAGTTACGGGCTGCACGGTCGGCAGGGGCAAGCGTGTCAGCGCTTCAAGCTCGTCGAGCCCGGTAACCGAGTCCGCTACACCGAAAACCTGCTTGGTTTCATGGTTGAAGGCATACATTTGGACGATCTGGCCCAGCGAAACTTGTGGATAACGGGAAGCAGTCATCGGCATGCCCGAGCGCGCAGCCCCGAATTCATAGCCGAACCAGCCAACCCAGCCCAAATTGAACGGGCCCGTCGTGAGGTTGACCCTGGGCGATGGCTGTCCCACTGCGCCTTCGAGCACGCGGGGAATCTCTTCCGCGGAGATCATCTGCGCCACCGGCGCGAGGTAAGAAAAGCCCTGTGTCGCTTGCGGTCCCGCATCCAACCACACCAGGTTTTCGAATCGAGGAGACAACCGGGCGTGCAGGTGCGCAGGGTCAATCCACTGTCCCAGAGGGCGAGTCAAACTCTGCGCGCGCACGGTACTAGCCTAGGGATTATGAGCCTGGCACCCGGTCGTTACCGCTTTAACGGGCGTGCGCTCGAGGCTTCCGACAGTAGCGGCACGATGCCGATGCTGGTCGCTGATTCCTGGCTCACACTCGACGGCAACACCATCGCACTCAACGAGCACTTCGCGCGCTTCAGCCACTCCGCGCAACGCCAAGGTCTCGTCAACGCGCCCGGTGCGTTTCTTGACGCACTAGCTACAGCCCTTCCCAGCCAAGGCACATGGTTTCCACGCATTGAGCTCACCGTACGTGGCGAACTCATGCTCTGGCTTCGTGAGGCCCCAGCCCGATTCGATCAGATCAGCCTCTGGAGCGCCCCCGCTGACCCGCGCACCGAACCGGCAATCAAGGGCCCAGACATCGCAGCTCTTGAAGACTTACGCACGGATGCGCGCGCGCACGGCGCCGACGAAGCCGTACTTCTCACTGCACGAGGCGAGATCATCGATGGTGCGACCACGTGCCTCCTGTGGTGGCGAGACGACCAAGTGTTCACCCCGCCAGCAGACTTTTCACGGGTTGACAGCGTGACGGTGCGCGTTCTCGCAAGACTTTTTGGCGAACAAGGCGTTGAGCTACAGTTTGCAGCGGCAACGCCCGCCGAATTGGAGAACACGGAGGTCTGGGCAGTCAACGCCCTCCACGGAATTCGTGTTGCAAGCTCGTGGGTTGACGGCCCGCAACTGAACACATCCAACGTGCACGCGACTTCCTGGCGCGCGGTGTACGAAGCACAGCGCCAGGCGTGACAAACTTAACCACGTGTTTTCTACGCCGAAGCCCGATGCCGTCACTGCTGACACCGCATCCATGCACATCGCGGCCCGCGCCGAAGACCGCATTCACAAGTGGCGCGCAAGTTGGGCTCGTCGTCGCAAGCTGAGCGTTACAGTCGTTCCATTCCGCGGCTACGGTACACCTGATCATGTGCGCATCTTGTGCCGTGTTCTCTTGACCAACACCCCCAAGCCGGGCAGCCGTCGTGCCCGCAAAATGGCCGATCGCGCCGAAAGCCTGCGCGGCTGGCGCAGTTTTGTCAGCGTGCCGGTCTCGCGCGCCGAAGTTACCGTTGAGATTGAGGGCGAAGTTCACCGCGTGACGGCTGATCGAGGTGGGGTTGTCGACATCACGCTGGATGTGAAACTCTCACCGGGCGTACATAAAGTGCGACTACAGAGCGAAGATTCGCCTGTCGCTACCGCCGAGGTCAACATTGCCCCCGGTGATGTCCAATACGGCCTGATTAGCGACGTTGACGACACCGTGATGGTTACTGCTCTCCCCCGCCCGTTCTTGGCGTTCTGGAACGCATTCGTGCTCAATGAACACGCGCGCGTCCCTACCTATGGCATGTCCGTGTTTCTCAACCGATTGACGCGCAAAGAAACCGGGATGCCCGTGATGTATCTATCTACAGGCGCCTGGAATGTTGCCCCGACTCTGCGTCGATTCTTGAGCCGCAACCTCTACCCGGTTGGCTCAATGTTGCTCACCGACTGGGGGCCCACGCACGATCGCTGGTTCCGTAGTGGTCAAGAGCACAAGAATCTGCAGCTCGAGCGCCTGGCTCAAGAATTTCCGCATGTGAAGTGGATTCTGGTCGGCGATGACGGCCAACACGACGAAGAAATTTACGCACATTTCGAAACGAACCACCCGAATAATGTCGCTGCCGTCTGTATCCGTCAGCTCTCCACTTCAGAAGCTGTCCTCGCGGGTGGCCGCAAGAAGGGCCTCGCCAAATCCCTGCACGGTGGCGCTCCCTGGGTTTACGGCGGCGATGGTGCCTCGCTCTACGAACAGCTTGCAGCTCTCGGTTTCATCGAAAAACGTCCGTAGCGCATCCTTCAGGTAACACTTGAAGCGTATTTTGGCTTCAGTGTCCGTACCGGTATCTATTCTCGGTATTCGAAGATATATTCGAATAATTGCGAGGAATCATGGATATCAACGAAAGCATTAGCGTCGACCTCTCGGCCAACGGAGTACCTGTTTCGTTTCGCTGGCGCGGGGTTACCTATTCTGTGGTCAGCTCCCCCGAACTGTGGCTCACCCGTCGAGCCTGGTGGACTGAACCAGCCAGCAGCGCCCGCGGGTCAACCGCGAGCCAACTCGATGTTCCGGTGTGGCGCGTCGACGCGACCGCGCTCATCACCTCGAATGCCGACCTCGACGGCACCTTCGATCTCGCGAAATACGACACACGATTCAGCAGTCGTGTTGAGTGGATGCTCCTCTCCGCTCGCACGAATGCACTCGATGATCGACTATTTGCCTAACTAACTGACGCGGCCGGGCGTCCTGCACCTCAAGGACCCTCATGCCACAGTTCACGCACTTACGCGTGGCCAGCGCTTTTTCATCGCACCACGGCACAGCGCGCCCCGAAACGCTGGTTGCGGTCGCCGCCGCACGCGGAGCCACACACGCAGCCATCACCGACCGTGACGGGCTCTATGGCGCCGTGCGCCATATTCGCGCCTGCATCCACGCGAACCTCACACCCATCGTGGGAGTAAACCTTGCCGTAAAAGAATCCGCCGGGCGCATCACTGTGCTTGCGCACGGCAATACCCAGGGTCGCGGGTGGGCCAGCCTGTCACGCCTCATCACCGCTGCTCACGGTCGCAGCGCAAAGACCGGTGCAGCAATTGCCTTCTCTCGCCTCGCCGGTATTCTGCACGGACCACAAGGAACAGCCGTCACGGTATTACTTGGTCCCGATTCTGATGTGGCGATGCTCATGGCCGCCAATCGCCCGGCGGCCGCCAAACGCGCGCTCAGTCGCTGGACGAATGAACTTGGTGAAGCCGTCTGCATCGAGATTGTGTGTCACTTCACGCAACCGGGGTCTCCCACCAGCGTCAAACACGCTGTCCGCATGCTCGAGCTGGCAGTCGAAGTCGGCGTACCAGCCGTACTAACAAATGCGGTTCGCTACCTCAGTAGCGACGATGCCATCACCGGTGACGTGCTCGATGCCGCACAGGCGTTGCGCCCCCTGGGAACATTCGAGGCCCAGCCCAACGGCCAAGCTTGGCTCAAACCTGGCCAAAGCATGCACGAACTGGCATATCTGCTCGTACGGCAATCTTCTCTATCGCGGGATGTCGCCACACGACTTCTCGCACACACCGAACGGATTGCGACACAGTGCGGCCTCGATCCCGACAGCGATCTGGGCTGGCGACAGGCCAAGGTGCCCGAGAACGATGTCATCGGCCTCAGCGGAGACCCCGACCAGGTGCTCTGGCACACGGCCGATTCCGCCATTGCCGAGCGTTATCCCTACGCGTCGTCCTCGCACTTACGTCGCGTGCGCGATCGCATGCAGGAAGAGCTCACCACCATTTACGGCTTTGGGTTCTCGTCGTATTTTTTGACCGTTGCCGATGTCTCGGCGTTCATCCGCTCGATGGGTATTCGCAACCAAGCGCGCGGGTCAGGTGCTGGCAGCCTGGTCAACTACCTACTTCGCATCAGCAACGTCGACCCCCTCGAACACGACCTGCTGTTTGAACGATTCTTGGGCAATAAACGCGAAACCCTGCCTGACATTGACATCGATGTTGAGTCGGCACGTAGACACGAAATCTATCGAGCTATCTTCAACCGCTATGGGTCAACCCGGGTGAGCTTGATGGCGATGCAGAACACCTATCGAGCTCGTGGCGCTGCCCGTGATGCCGGGCTCGCGCTCGGGCTTGAAGATAAGCAAATTGATTTTGTGGCCAAGAATATCTGGCGATTCAACGCCCGAGATTTTCGTTCGGTACTCGACACCAAGCCAGAGCTGCGTGAGTTCGTTGACCTTCTGCAAACAGATACCCGACTCGACAAACTGGTCGATATCACCGAGCGTCTCGATCGACTCCCCCGACACGTCTCGATGCACCCCTGCGGAGTGATTCTGGGCAATAACGAGCTGTACAGCATCAGTCCAATGCAACCCTCAGGCATGGGACTGGCAATGAGCCAGTTCGACAAAGATGACATCGACGACATAGGACTGCTCAAACTCGATGTTCTCGGAGTGCGCATGCAGTCATCCTTAGCTTTCACAATCGGCGAGATTCAGCGCGTACACGGGCCACATGCTGGCGTTGCCGGTGGGCTGCCAGCCGATGCCGATTACGTTAAGCCCAACGGATTTATCGAACTAGATCAGATTCCACATGATGATGAACCGACCTTTGCCACCATCCGCACCGCCGCAACTTTGGGCATGTTTCAAATCGAAAGCCCCGGACAGCGTGAACTCATCGGCAAGATGCAGCCCGATGAATACAACGACCTCATTGCAGACATTTCACTGTTTCGCCCCGGCCCGATGAAAGGCAACATGATTGCTCCCTTTCTCGACGCCAAACACGGATTCACCCCACCCGACTACCTCCACCCACGCTTTCGTGACTTCCTCGAAGACAGTTATGGCGTGGTGATTTACCACGAGCATGTGCTGCGCATTCTGCACGCTTGCATGGGCGTGACCCTCGCCGAAGCTGATGAGCTCCGCCGAGCAATGGAAAAGAGCACCACGAGTATCGAGCAGGCCTTTCGCCAGCGAACCGCGCGAAACATCGACCCGATTACCAAGCAGCGCATCTACTCAGACAAAGACATCGATCGCATTTGGGATGTCCTGCGCGGATTCGGCTCCTTCGGCTTTTGCAAAGCACACGGAGCCGCGTTCGCGCTCCCCACCTATCAGAGCGCGTGGCTCAAAACCCATTACCCAGCCGAGTTCATGGCAGGTCTGCTCACGCACGACCCGGGCATGTACCCGCGGCGATTGTTGCTTGCCGAGACACGACGGCTGGGCATCCCCATATTGCCCATCGATGTCACCGTGAGCGATGAAAACTACCGGGTAGAGCGTGACGAGGCCGGCAAGCTTGGCGTACGCCTCAGCGTGCGTGATGTGCAGGGCATGAGTCGCGCCGAGCTTGATCGCATTCTTACTCACCGCCCGTTTACTGACTTGCTCGACTTTTACACACGCGCCAAACCCAGTCGACCACTCTTCAGGCGTCTCGCTGCCGTGGGCGCGCTTGACTCATTAGCCCGACACGAATCCCGTTACGAGCTCCCTCAGCGCGGAATACCCAACCGTGGCGATGTTATTGCTCGTGTGCGCGCGCTCACTGCTTCACGACGCCCGCTGCATGACACCGATAATCAACTCAACTTCACTCTCGACCACGCTCATCTCATCCCACGTGGCAGCGCAGCAATGACGGTCAACGAACAAGTTGCTATCGAAATGAGCGTTCTCGGGCTCGACGCCAGCGGACACATCATCGAAAAGTACCGCCCCCTTCTCGACCATCTCGGCGTAACCCCCGCCAACAAACTGCTCGAACAGTTCAACCGCACCGAAGTTCTCGTTGCTGGTGTGCGCGTCGCCACTCAAACTCCGCCGATGCGCAGCGGTAAGCGTGTTGTGTTCGTCACGCTCGACGACGGCACCGGATGCTCCGACGCGACCTTCTTCGATGAAGCTCAAAGCGCTACCGGCAGTCACCTCTTTCGCAGCAAACTGATGCTCATTCGAGGTCGCACGCGCCGTACCGGTGAGCGTGGAATCTCAATTGAAGCCAACAGAGCCTGGGATTTGCGCGAACTGTGGAAGCAATACCGTACGCGCATCGAGCTTCAGCAGGAACATCCGGCTAGCGTAGAAATGTGAGCCTGGTATCGAATGTGCAAACGAAGCGCCGCATCCCACTGTTGCAGCTGACCAAAACAGTCATTGCGGCGATTGCCGCCTGGTATATCGCCCTGCTGATTATCCCGGGCGAAAAACCAATCTTTGCGGTGATGGCGGCGATTATCGTCGTACAGCCCAGCGTGAACCAGTCACTCGGCAAGGCCCTCGAGCGTTCCATCGGAACAATCATCGGAGTCATCGTAGCTTTGGGGGCGACTCTCGCTTTTGGCGCACCTAGCTGGCTCGTAATTCTCGCGATTGTCATCGCGCTCATCATCGGCTGGCTGTTCAAATTCACTCCAGCTACGGCTAACCAGATTGCTATTACCGCGATGCTGGTGATTGCTATTGGCGCCGCTACCCCGTCATATGCGCTTCAACGAATTGCTGAGACCGTCATTGGCGCGCTAGTTGGCTTGCTCATCAACGCGATCATCGTCCCGCCGGTGCACCTCGACCCCGCGCTCAACGCCGTTGCCAAACTAGGCGACAACATTGCGAACGTGCTCTCAGACATGGGTGCGGTTCTCACCAGGCCGAGTAGCAACGAGATTGTCGAGGATGTCTACCTCCGCTCACGCGCTCTGCGCCAAGAGCTGAACACGAGTCGCGCCACGGTTGACCGACTCAGCGAAAGCTTGAGATTCAACATTCGACGAAGCCGAAAGTACCAACAGCTCGACCAGTGCTCACACCTGCTCGACACCTACGCCGTGCTCGTCACGCGAACCATCGGACTAGCCCGCGCAGTTCGAGATCACTACGACGAGAGCCTCACGAACGAACCAATCATCGGCCAGATTGCCGAAGAACTCACCAACGCCGGCCATGACCTCCGCTTGCGCATGCGCGACGCCGGCTTGCCAGCGGTCACACTGCCTCACCCACCGACCGACGAACTCCCCGCACTGACTGCCCCCATCCAGCTCAAGGCGCCCTCAGCATCCAACTGGATTTTGGTGGGCTTCCTGCTGGAGAGTCTGCACCGCGTACGGGCAGAAATTATGGAAACGGGCGAAGACGCCGACTAGTCGCGCGCGAGCAACGCGTGTACGCGTGGCGCTACTTCTTCGCCGTACAAGCGGATGCAACTCATCAGGTACTCGTGTGGCAGCGTTCCCAAGCTGTACTTGAGATCAAATCGATCAAGCTCAAGCTCGCGCGCCGAGCGGGCAATTTTGGCGGCCACCGTATCCGGCGAACCAATCATGAGTGCGCCGTGCGGACCAGCCTCAGATTCAAACTGATCGCGCGTGAGTGGGGGCCAACCGCGTTCGCGACCAATACGTGCGTGCATCGCTTGATAGTGCGGGAACAGTAGCTCACGAGCTTCTTCATCGGACGCAGTCACGAAGCCGGGTGAGTGCTGACCGACAGGGAGGCGCTCCTTACCCATCTGCTCGAGTGACTGGTGATACAGGTCGACGTAAGGGCGAAAACGCACGGGATCTCCTCCGATGATGGCCAACATCATCGGCATCCCATAGTGCGCAGCTCGCACCACGGACTGGGGGCTGCCGCCAACGCCAATCCAGGTCTTGAGCCTGCCATTTTCAATAGGTGGGTACACACTCTGGTTAGTCAGCGCAGTGCGCGTGTTTCCCTGCCAGTTAAACGGTTTCTCGGTGAGGATGTGCGAGAGCAGGTCGAGCTTCTCTTCAAAGAGCTCTTCATATTGGCTTAGCGGAAAACCGAACAGCGGGAACGACTCAGTGAACGAACCGCGCCCCACAATCAGTTCGGCACGGCCATTCGACACAGCATCTACCGTGCTGAAGCGTTGATAAACCCGAATCGGATCGTCAGAGCTGAGCACGGTCACCGCGGATCCCACGTGAATGTTCTTGGTCCGAGCGGCAATTGCAGCCATCACGATTTCAGGCGAGGAGACCGCATAGTCTTCCCGGTGGTGCTCACCCACACCAATGAATGCCAGACCCAGTTCGTCGGCAAGGACGCCCTGCTCTACGACATTGCGGATAACCTGAGCGTGCGAAAGCGGAGCTCCGTTGAGGTCAACCGTGGCGTCACCGAAAGTGTCGAGGCCAAGTTCAAGTTTCTGGGGCATAACAACCATTCTTTTGTGCAGTGCGGCATCAACGGCCACTAACTAATCCAAACCGGGCGGGTCGGCAAGATATTCCCCACAAACAAAAAATCCTCGCGCTCGGCGAGGAAGATTTGTTGGTGGATCTGAGGGGACTCGAACCCCTGACCCCCTGCATGCCATGCAGGTGCGCTACCAGCTGCGCCACAGACCCAAATCGGTGTTTGATTACCGAAATCCAAGCCTACTACATCAGTCCAGAGGCAGCGGACGGGCCTCAAACTCAGGAACTGGCAACGCGGGGCAGTCTTTCCACAAGCGTTCCAGGCCGTAATACAAGCGTTCTTCTTCGTGGAACACATGCACGATGAGATCGCCGAAATCCAGCAAAACCCAGCGTCCCTCTGACTTGCCTTCACGGCGAATAGGTTTGGTCCCCACTTCAATGAGCTTGTCTTCGATCTCGCCGGCAATGGCATTGACGTTTCGTTCGTTGCGACCGCTGACAATGAAAAAGACCTCGGTTAGCGGCAATGGCCCGCTGACATCAAGAGCCACGGGATCTGTCGCCCCCTTCTCGGACGCCGCCTGGGCAGCGATGGAAAGGAGGGCCAACGCCTCGGCCGCCGCGGTCACTTGAACACCGGAATAAACAAGTTGGCGACGAACAAGGCAACGACACCGACGGCAAGAACGGCGGCAGAAATGGCCAGAATAAGTGGCAACTTTTCGGAGCGGCGACGAACCGGCGCAACCGCGGTTGCCGGTCCAGCCGAAGAACTCACCGCCGCGGCTGCGCTCACCGGTGCGAGATCCTGACTTGACGTCACGAGCTCGGGCTCAATAACGCTGTCCAGGTCGGAAGAATCCAACGCGGTGGAATTACCGCCAGTGGCGGGTGCGGCGGGCAACGTAATCTGACCAGTGATAACGATTTCACCAGTCTCATTCAGCGAGGCGATGACCGCAGGGTCTTCTTCGGGGAGCGTGGGCAAGATGAGAGTGTGCCCAGTCGTCGGGATGACACCCGTCGAGGTTGTCGTGATCTGAAATGCTTCGTACTCGCTGATTGTTGCTTCGGAATCTTCGGAGC
>Ga0228701_1000291_pt1 | contig 44945 bp, 45 predicted proteins | sample McNCre117_Aug_MG_2_FD_178017 | JGI IMG/M metagenome (GOLD analysis project Ga0228701, IMG submission 178017) | Freshwater microbial communities from McNutts Creek, Athens, Georgia, United States - 11-17_Aug_MG | ecosystem: Environmental > Aquatic > Freshwater > Creek | place: USA: Georgia... | reverse complement strand
CCGAGGAGGACGCGTTCGTCCCCGAAGGCAAGCAGCGCCTGCAAAAGCGCCTGACCGGCGCGATCAACAAGGTGCTGACCCAGACCGAGGGCTTCGGCGGGGTCGATGAGGTCTATTTCAAGAGCTTCCTCGTCCAGTGAAGCCCGAACGCGCCCTGATTGCCGAACGCGCAGCCGCCCAGCATTGCGCCGAGCTGCTTCATCGCGGCCCGGCGGCCAGCGATCTGCTGCCGCTGCTGGAACAGGCGGGCCAGCGGCTCGCCCGGCTGCTGCCCGGCGCGCTCGCGGAGCTGTGCGGCGGCGAAGCGCCGAGCGTCACCGCCACGCCGCCGCGTGAGGCGAGCATGGCCGATCTGCTGCGCGACCTTGATGAACTGGCTGCCAACAGCCTGCTCGCCGCCGGTGCGCAGGACACTCCCCTTTTGGCCTCGCTCGATGGCTATGCCGTACTGCGGCTGGTCGACCGGGCGTTTGGCGGCAAGGGCGAAGCCCCGGTGCTGCTGCCCGAAGCTTTCCCGATGTCAGCCCAGCTGATGATCCAGCGGCTCGAAGCGCTGGTTGCCGCCCAGCTCGCCGCGGCGCTGGGCAGCGACGATCCCGCCGCTGTGCGCGCGCTGCGCCGCGACGGCAAGCTGGCTGACCTTGCCCCCTTCCCTGCCGACACGGCGCTGGCCGTGCTCAAGCTCGAAGTGATGGAAGGGATGCGCGCACCGTGGCGCATCACGCTGGCGCTGCCGCTGGGCGCGCTGGCCGTGCTGCTGGGCCACGATGGCCGCGCGCCCGCGGTCCGCGCCGCGAACTCAGGGCCCGCCGATCCCGCCGCCGCCCCGTTTGCTGACCTGCCGCTGCCGCTGCGCGCGGTGCTGGTCGACATGGACGTGCCGCTAGCGGCGATTTCCAAACTCGAACCCGGCGCGGTCCTGCCCGTGGCCGTGGCCCGCGCCGTGCCGCTGCGCATCGGCACCACCCTGATCGCGCGCGGCACAGTCGGCGCGCAGGATGACCGCGTCGCCGTGAAACTAACCCAGCTTGCCTGAAGCCAGCCTGCCTCAAGAAAGTCCTCTGACATGACCCTGCAAAACCCCAGCCTCGATTTCCTGAAAGACGTCGACGTGCGCCTTTCGGTCGAACTTGGCCGCACCGACATGAAGCTCAAGGACGTCTTGGCCCTTGGCGAGGAAAGCGTCGTGATGCTCGACCGGCTGACCGACGAACTGCTCGACGTGATGGTCAACGGCAAGCTGATCGCGCGCGGCGAGATCGTGGCCGAGGGCAACCGCTTTGGCCTGCGGATCGTCGAAATGGCGGGCGGGAGCGCGGCCTGATGCTCTGGTACATTCTCAAGCTGCTGGTCCTGCTGCCGCTGATCGGCGCGCTGGCCTGGGGCAGCCTCAAGCTGGCGCAGAAGATGCAGGCCCGGATGGGCACGCCCGCCGCTGGCACCAAGCGCGTGCGGATCGTCGAGACGACGATGCTCTCGCCCTCGCTCAAGCTGGCGGTGATCGAATTTCGCGGGCGCGAGATCCTCGTCTCGGCCTCGCGCGCGGGGTTGACCCGGCTGGCGGAAATTCCGCTCGGCGATGCAGCGCTCGAAGGGGATCAGGCATGAAGCGCCTGAGCGCACTTGGCGCCGCGCTGGCTGCGCTGGCCCTACCCACTGCTGCCCGCGCCGCGACCGCAATCCCCGGCGCGCTCGACCGCGCCTTTGGTGCCACCGGCGGGACCGGCGGACAGGGCATGACCCTGTCGCTCCAGCTGCTCGTCATCATGGGGCTGCTGACGATCCTGCCGGGTCTGATCCTGATGATGACCAGCTTCACCCGCATCCTGGTGGTGCTGGGGATTCTACGCCAAGCGCTGGGGCTGCAACAATCGCCGCCCAATCAGGTGCTGATCGGGCTGTCGCTGTTCCTTTCGCTGTTCATTATGGCGCCCACGCTTGACCGGGTGAACGCCCAGGCCATCGCCCCCTATGCCGCCGGCACGATCAACGCCGAACAGGCGATCAGCGCCGGGGGCGATGCCTTTCACGCCTTCATGATCCACCAGACCCGCGAACACGATCTCGCCATGTTTGCCGAAATGGCCAAGGTGCCCAAGTTCGCGCGGGCCGAGGACGTCCCGTTCTCGATCCTGCTGCCGGCCTTCGTCACCAGCGAACTCAAGACCGCATTCCAGATCGGCTTCATGCTCTATCTGCCGTTTCTGGTGATCGATCTGGTGGTGTCCTCGGTGCTGATGAGCCTGGGGATGATGATGATGAGCCCGACGATCGTGTCGCTGCCTTTCAAGCTGCTGCTGTTCGTGCTGGTCGATGGCTGGGCGCTGCTGATGGGCAGCCTGGCTGCTAGTTTCGGGTGATACGCGATGGACGATACCGCATCCCTCCTGTCGCTGGCTGACCGCATGCTGTGGGTGACAGCCCTAGTCGCCGCCCCGGTCCTGCTTGCCAGTCTGGCCGTCGGTCTTGTCGTCGGGATCATCCAGGCGGCCACCTCGGTCAACGAACAGACCCTGACCTTCGTGCCCAAGCTTGCCGTCATCGCGCTGGTGCTGGTGGTGTTCGGCGCCTCGATGCTGGGGCTGGTCGGCGATTTCATGCAGGAAATCTTCGCCCAGATTGCCGGGATCACCCGGTGATCCAGCTCGATTTCGGGTTCGGCGCGGTCGAGGGCGAGCTGTGGCGGCTGGTCTTCGTGATGACCCGGATCGGCGCAGCCCTGCTGCCCGCGCCATTCTTTGGCGCAGCCGCGGTGCCGATGCAGCTGCGCGTGGCGATCAGTGCCGCGATCGCAGTGCTGGTCTGCGGCTGGGTGCCGGTCCAGACCCCGGCGCAGCTGATCTCGCTCGCCGGGCTGCTGGCAGTGGCCGGCGAAGTGCTGGTCGGCCTTGCGCTCGGCTTTGTGCTGCAATTGTCGTTCGCAGCGCCGATCATCGCCGCCGAACAGATCGGCGGGGCGATGGGCATGTCGATCGCCACGACCTCCGACCCGCTGAGCGGCGCGCACTCGCCCGCGCTCGGGCAATATTTCACCGTGCTGCTCTCGGTCATCTTCCTCGGCCTTGGCGGGCACCTCACCTGGCTGCACCTGGTGGTTGACAGCTACGGTGCCCTGCCGCCGGGCGCGGCCTGGCTGTCACCTGAAAAACTGGAAATGATCGCCGGCTTCGCCGCGCAGATGTTCGTCGCCGCCGTCGCCATTGCCCTTCCCGTCACCTTGGTCTTGCTGCTGGTCCAGCTGGTTTCGGGCGTGCTCAGCCGCTCGGCCCCGGCACTCAACCTGTTTTCGCTGGGTCTGCCCGCCGGTGTCCTCGCCGGGATCGCCGCCTTGATCGCCGCTGCCCCGCTGGTCGCCGAACAGTTCGCCGACCTTTCCGCCGAAGCCCTGACTCACGTTGAAATGGTGATCGCGCGGTGAGCGAGGAAAAGACCCTAGCCCCAACCGAAAAGCGCAAACGCGACGCCGCCCTCAAGGGCGACGTGCTGCGCTCGCGCGAACTGGCCACGGCGGTTGCGGTGCTGGTGGGCGCGGCCTGGCTCAAGTTCGCGGGGCCGTGGCTATTGCAGGCCCTGGCCCAAGGCGCCCGCGCAGGGCTGACCTGGGACCGCGCCGCGATCGAAGATTTCTCGCCCAGCAAGGCCGCCGCCATGCTCGCCTGGGCGGTGCTGCCGCCGGTGCTGCTGCTAGCAGGCAGCGTGATGCTGGCGGTTACCGGGTCGCAGATCGGCCTTGCTGACGGGCGCTGGGTTGGCGCCAACCTTGCTCCCAAGCCATCGCGGCTCAACCCGCTGTCTGGGCTGCAGCGGATGTTCGGGCTCAACGGCTGGATCGAGGTCGGCAAGGGGCTGGCGAAAGTCGGACTGCTCGGCGCGATCGCCTATAGCTGGAGCCGCAGTCACTTGGCTGACCTCCTCGGGCTGGGGCGCGGGGCTTCGCTGCACGGCCAGCTGGCGCTTGCCTGGGAGGCGCTGACCAGCCTGATGTTCCTGCTCGCGGGCGGGCTCGGCGTGATTGCGCTGATCGATTTTCCGATCCAGTGGCTGCGCCGCTACCTGCGGCTGCGGATGAGCCAGCAGGAAATGCGCGACGAGCACAAGGAAAGCGAAGGCTCGCCCGAGAAGAAGGCCGCGATCCGCTCGCGCCAGCGTCAGTTCGCCAGCGGCGCAGTGGCCAAGGCGATGCGCGAGGCGCAGTTCGTGCTGACTAACCCAACCCACTTCTCGGTGGCGATGGCCTATGATCCGGCCAAGGCCTCGGCGCCGATCGTGCTGGCCAAGGGACGCGGCGAAAAGGCGCTGGCAATGCGCGAGCTGGCCGCCGAACACGGCGTGCCGACGCTGGAATATCCCGCTCTGGCGCGTTCGGTCTATTTCACCACGCGCGAGAACCAGGTGATCCGCGAGGAGCTTTACGGCGCCGTTGCCGCGGTGCTGGCCTTCGTCTTCTCGCTCAAGCGCGGCGAGCGTCCGCGCAGCCCCGCGATCGAGGTGCCGATCGCCCTGCGCTTCGACACCGAAGGGCGGCTTGACCCCCGGGCAATTGCTTAACTTGCCGCCCCGCCTGCCGTCCTGATAGCCATGACCACGACCTCGGCCACCAGTTCCATCGTCTCGACCCTTGGCGCGGGCAGCGGGATCGACATGGCCGCGCTGGCAACCAGCCTGGCCAATGCGCAGTTTGCCAACCGGATCGATCGCAACACCACCCGCGCCGATACGGTCGATCGCCAGATTTCGGCTGCCTCGACGCTCAAGAGCCAGCTGCTCCAGCTGACCACCTCGGTGGGCGACCGGGTGCGCAGCGGCGATCTTTCGGCCCAGCCCACCATTGCCAACAGCGCCGTTGCCGTCGCCACCCGCGGGGTTGCCAGCGGCAGTGGCAGCTACAGCCTCGAAGTCAGCGCGCTCGCCGCGCCGCAGGTGCTGACCAGCCCGGCCTATGCCTCGGCCACCAGCGCGGCGGGATCGGGCACGCTGACCCTGCGCTTCGGCACGATGACCGATGGCACCTTTACCGCCACGGCCGATCGCGCGGCGCCCGAAATCACCATTCCCAGCGGGGCCACGCTCAGCGATGTCGCCCGCGCGATCAACGCGGCTGGCACCGGGGTGTCGGCCTATGTCGCCAGCGGCGCCGACGGCGCGCGGTTGATGTTCAAGGGCCAGGAAGGCGCGGCCAATGCCTTTGTGGTTGAAACCACCCCGGGCACGGGCGGCGAAGCGCTTGCCAATCTTGCCTGGACCCCGGCGGGGGATGCCGCCCGCCAGCTTGGCACTGCCGCCAATGCCGCCTTCAAGCTCGACGGGCTGGAGATGACCAGCGCCTCCAACACGCTGACCGAGATCGTCCCCGGGCTCAATCTCAAGCTGACCGGCAAGAACGTCGGCGCGCCGACCCAGATCGGCTTCAGCGACACCGCCAGCGCGGTCACCACTTTCATGCAGGATCTGACCTCGGCGCTCAACGAACTGGTCGCCACGCTCAACGCCGATGTCGATCCCAAGAGCGGCGATCTCGCCCGTGACGATGGCGCACGCGCGCTGCGCCGCGCGATGTCACAGCTGGCCGGCACCGTGATCATGCCCAATGCCGCAGCCGGCCAGCCCAGGACACTGGCGGACCTTGGCCTTGCCACCGAACGCGGCGGCACCTTCCGGCTCGACACCGCCCGCCTGTCGGCATCGGTCAAGAGCGCGCCCGGCGCGGTCAGCGCGATGTTCACCACCGGGTTCGACGGGGTCTATTCCACGCTCGACAAGCTGGGGCGCAGCATGTCCGCCGTCAGCGATCCCGGCTCGCTCGCCGGTTCACTCGCGCGCCTGACCAAGCAGAAGACCACGCTAGCCACCGAAAAGACCGATCTGGCCGACAAGCAGGAAAAGCTGCGCCAGCAGCTCGCCACCCGCTTTGCCGGGGTCGATACCCGGGTCAGCGCATCGCAATCCACTCTGACGTTCCTGAAGGGGCAGATCGCCGCCTGGAACAACACCAACGGAAACTGACATGCAGCCCTTCCGCTCCCCCCAGGAAGCCTATCGCCGCGTCGATTTCGATGCCCGCGTCGCCGGCGCCGATTCCCGCCAGCTGGTCGCGCTGTGCTACGAACAGCTGACCGGCGCGCTCGGCAGCGCGCTCTATGCGGCCGAGAGCGGCGACAACTATCTCAAGAGCCGGTCGCTGACCCGCGCGCTGTCGGCGCTGACCGCGCTGACCATGGGAATCGATGCCGGCCAGCCGATGGCCCCCGCGCTCAACCAGCTTTACGAATCGGCGCGCCGCGCAGTGCTCGACAGCGTGCTGGCGTTCAATTCCGGCGAAATCGGGACGATCCGCAACGACTTCATCGAAATCGGACGCGCGATCCTTAATTGATCCGCATGGGCCAAGAAAAAGCATCGGAAGATGAGGCGGGATTCCAAATCTGAAAATACTTCATAATGGATCAATTGCTTAGACTATTGGACTAGGGGCTTTTCCTTATGTCGATAAGTGACGAATTTTACTGTGTTTATATCAGGATTGGGGAGATTGGTCCGATAATGGATCTAACTCAGGCTTATTCCCTATGCAAAAGCCAGTAAGGTTAACCTCATGACTAACCACGCTAACCTTATCCTCGTTGACAGTGACTTCCGGCGCCGGGCCGCGATCTCGCATCTGCTGTCCGAAACCGGCATCCACGTCGAACCGTTCGAGGATCTCGATGAACTGGTCACGCGCTGGCCGCGCGAAGGCGTCATCTTCGTTTACGACGATGGCCAGATCGTGGGCCGGATGATCGAACGGATGACGGATGCGGGCAACTGGCTCCCGGTCATCGCTTTTGCGGAAAGCCCTTCGACCACCCAGGTGGTCCAAGCTGTGCTCGCGGGCGCAATCGATTATCTAGACTGGCAGTTTGGCGAAGCCGAAGTGAAGCAGGCGCTCGTCGTTGCTGAAGAAAGCCACGGCACCACCGGCTCGGCCCGCCTGCGCGAAGCCATGGCCCGCAGCCGCGTGCAGAAGCTGACCAAGCGCGAGCGCGAAGTGCTGACCGGGGTGGCCGATGGCCTCTCGAACCGCATGATTGGCGAACGCCTGGCGATCAGCCCGCGCACGGTCGAAATCCACCGCGCCAATATGCTCAACAAGATGGGTGCGAACCACACCTCCGAAGCGATCCGCATCGCGATCGAAGCTTCGCTGGTCAACTGATCGGGCCAAGGCCGCTGCCCCCGGCGGGCGGCGGCCGGCCACCTTGCCGCGCTTGGCAGTTTGGGTCTGCCGCGCGGCCCGCGCGTCCCTTTAGTTCAGGCGCAGCGAAGGGCTGGTAAAGCCCATCATGTGTTCCCGCCCCAGATCCAGCGCCGGGCCGGCCAATGCCGCTGCCAGTGCGCCGACCAGAGCCAAGGCTGCGGTTTCGCCTGTGGCGCTCGCTTCCTCGCAGATGCCTTCGAAGGCGACGGTTGCCATGTGCGTGCTCGCCGGGCCGTGCGAGAGGATATAGCTGCCCCGCCCTTCGACCAGCGACAGCGCCGCCGACAGGTCTGCGCCCACCGCGATCTGGGATTCGATCCGATCCAGGCTCGGCAGATCGACCAGCTGGCCGCGCCACGACTTGGGTGCGGCGATCAACAGGGCATGGGTGGCACGGACCAGCACGCTGGTCTGCGCCGGTGAGGCTGCCGCACAGGCTAGGACCAGATCGGCAAGACAGGCCTGCCAGTTGCGTTCGGATTCATGCTCAAACTGCGTCATGGGTTCTATACTCCCTATGACAGGGATCTCCCTGTTGCCCGGTCGCAAGTCAACGCGCCTGCAATTCCGGTTGGCCCAATACGGCACAGCACCCGCCCGCCGCATGAACGTGAAGGGGCAAGCTTTCACCTTTCGGCAAATGTTGGAAGCAGAATTATCTTTAGGTGTGCCAGCAAGGCCTTGAGCATGCTTGCGGCGGATAAGAAAGGGGCCCCGGGTGCCTTGCACCCGGAGCCCCAATAAGCATCCCCTCCCAGGTTTGCTTGATAGTTAGCTTAGAACTTGACGCCTGCGGTCAGACCGTAGCGGCGCGGTTCAAGCGTGAAGAGGTTGGTGTAGTTACCCGAGGACTGGTCGGTCACGTAGAGACCGGTGATCGAGTCCTTGTTGAACAGGTTCTGCACCCATGCACGGGCATACCACTTCTTGTCCGGCCCATCGAGCTGGAGCTGGGCGTTCACCTGGGTGAAGGACGGGATTTCATTCACCGCACCACCGAAGATGTTGCCCACCGACTTGCCGGTGTAGATGAAGTCCGCACGCGGGGTCAGGGTCATGTCGCCGATCGCGGCGGCATACTGGATGCCGGCCGAGAACTTGTAGTCCGGCGCACCAGGCAGCTTGTGGCCCTTGATGTTGACCGGGATACCCGACGAGTAGACCGTCACGCCGCCCAGAGCTGCCGGATCAACCGCCAGCGGACCAAGCGCGGTCAGGTTGAAGGAACCCGCAGCCGCAGCCGTGAGCGCGCCGCAAACGCTGAACGCACCGGTCGAAGCGATCCCGCCATCGGCAGGGAAGGCCGCGGTGTTCTGGAGGCCGGCGCCAGCGCGCAGACCCGGGACGATCCCGTTATTGATGAGCGCGTTGGTCTTGTTGACGAACGAGTTCACCCCGGCAACGTTACCCGTGTTCGACGCCACGGCGCAGTTTGCACCGTTGGTGATGTCCTTGATGATGACGGCATCGCTGCGGCCAGCACCAAAGTCACGCGGGTTGGACAGCATCTTGTCCTGCGACACTTCGGTATGCAGGTAGCTGGCGTTCAGGTTGAGCGTCAGCTCCCGGGTCGGGTGCAGCACCGCTTCGGCTTCGAGACCGTAGATCTTGGCATCGACGTTATCGTTGACCGAGGTACGGGCGACGATGCGCGAAAGCTGCAGACCCTTGTAGTCATAGTAGAAGCCGGTGAGGTTCAGCTGAACCTTGCCGAAGGTGTTCTTCGAACCCACTTCGAAGGCGTTGACGAATTCCGGGTTGAAGCTTTCCGGAACCGCGAACACCGGCGACAGCGGCGGGTTGATACCACCCGACTTGTAGCCACGCGAGTACGAAGCATAGAGCAGGTTGTCAGGCGTGATGTTCCAGTCGAGCACCGCACGGCCGGTCCATTCCCCGAACTTCACGTTGCGAACCTGGAACGGCTGGTTGCCAGCAATGCCGGCGTCCGCGTCGAAGCTCGCGATGAAGGGCGAGGTGTAGGCGTTGGTCGAGTTGAACGGCACCAGGAAGCTGGCCAGCGTGGTGCGGGCCTTCACGGTCTTGTCGTCGTGGTTGTAACGCAGACCAACCGTCATCTTCAGGCTGTCGTTGAACTTGTAGTAGGCTTCACCGAACAGACCGTAGGTCTTGACCTGCATGTCGTCGGTGTTGCTGCGGTAGGTCGGCGTCCCGAGGTAGCCGGCACCGCTCGAGCTGAGCGCACCCACCAGACCGGTGAAGTAGTCGATCCCGAACGAGTCAACGTAGTAGCTGTTTTCGGAAACGTGGAGCTTGCCGTAGATCCCGCCGAGCAGGAAGTTGAACGGCCCGTCCCACTTGGACGAGAGGATCGCTTCTGCGGTCCAGCTGGTCTGGAACTGGTCCGAACGGTCGAAGTCCTGCGGGGTCATGCCGCAGGTCTTGTGGCCGCCGAACACGCCAGTGCCGGTTTCTTCCGGCAGCGAGGTGCAGAGCACGCCAGTCGGGCCATTCGGGATCAGTGCGTTGGCAACCGGGGTCAGCGTTGCTGCCAGACCCGCACCGCCAGCACCGCCAGCCAGCGCGGCAAGCGTGGTCAGACCCGGCGTGAAGACCGCGCGGTTCTGAACCGAGTTGTTGTAGTCCTGGCTCGAGTCCAGATCCACCTTCTGGTAGTTGCCGCTGACCTTCAGGCTAAGGCCGCTGCCCAGATCCTGATCGATCGAGCCCTGCGCGATCCATTCCTGGGTGTAGTAGCTCGGCTTGGTGTCGGTGTTGACCGTGCGGAAGTCAGCCGGGTTGGTGACGCCGGCATAGGGATCCGCGCCATAGATCGAGCCCAGCGCCAGCGACGTCGGCAGACCCTGCGTTGCAAAGAACTGCTGCGAGGTCAGCACACCGACGAACGTGGTGTTGGAGTTGGTCATCGAGAAATCGCGGCGCGCATTCAAGCAGCCCAGCACGCCGGTCGGGTCGCGCTGGCACATCTGCTTCTGGATGCGCATGCGGCTGTCTTTTTCGTGGAAGTACTGCGCCATCAGGTCGATGGTGGTGCCGCTGGTCGGTTCGATACGAACCGAGCCGCGCAGACCGTACATGTCACGATCGTCGATCTTCGAATTGTCGAACAGGTTGGTCGTGTAGCCATCGCGGTTCAGGTAGAACCCGGCGAGGCGCACGGCAGCAACGTCGCCGATCGGGGCATTGACCATGCCCTTGACCTTGACGCCGTTGTAGTTGCCGTATTCGGCTTCGGCGCTGGCCGCGAGGCCCGACATGCTGGGACGTGCGGTGCGGAAGTTGACCACGCCCGAGGTCGCGTTCCGGCCGAACAGGGTGCCCTGCGGACCACGCAGAACTTCGATCTGGCCGAGATCATAGAACTCGCCTTCGAAGATGCGGGTGCCGAACAGCGGCGCGTCGTTCATGTGGATCGCGGTGGCGCTGTCGCAGGTCACGCCCACGCAAAGGTCGCCGATGCCGCGGATCGTGAAGCTGGCGCTGGTGAAGTTAGTCTTGGTGAAGGTGACGTTCGGAAGGGTCAGCTGCAGGTCAGACGTGTTCTTGATCTGCTGCTTTTCCAGGGCTTCCGAGCTGAACGCGCTGACCGCGATCGGCACGTCCTGAAGCTTTTCAGCGGTACGCTGGGCGGTGACGACGATGACGTCGGAATCACCGGTGTTGGCATTCTGCGCATAGGCAGGGAATGCAAAAGCGCTGGCACATACGGTTGCCAGCAGGGTCAGTTTACCCCTCATCAGCCCTCTCTCCTCGTTTTGCCCGCACCTTTTTCGGGCGGTTGCGAAAGGGAGTAGAACACCATGCGGAGCGATTGACAACCGCTTTTAATCGATCCCCTAAAACCCTCCGATTCCGTAGCGAAACTGCCACACTAGCCGCACTTTATCCCCAGATGGGGTTACCCAATTGTGGCTTTTCCGCCGCGGTTTTCGGCATCCCGGATTCTGCGCAATCCAAACGGCGTTATGCCGCGCGCGAACTTTGGCCGGCAAACGCGCCGCCTACGCGTGCGAAGCCGGTTGCGCGGGCGCGGACGCCTGTGCCAAAGGGCGCGGATTGACCCCTTTCAATTCGGCACGGGATATTCAGGCAATGACGGGCGCAGTTTCGGGTAACGGGATTTCGGGCAAGCTGGTGGTGCTGGTCGGCGGCAGCGGGTTCGTGGGCACCCATCTGGCGCAGGAACTGCTGGCGCGCGGCGCGCGGCTGCGGATCGCCTGCCGCCAGCCCAAGCGGGCCTTCAAGATCAAGCCGCTCGGCAATCTCGGCCAGGTCCAGTTCGCCAGCCTCGACGTGACCCGCCCCGAGACGATCGCGCGTGCGCTGGCCGGAGCCGATGCCGTGGTCAACCTGGTCGGCGCGTTCGATGGTGATCTGGATGCGGTGATGGGCCGCGGCGCGGGCGCAGTGGCAGCCGCTGCCAAGGCCGCTGGCGCCGCCGCGCTGGTGCAGGTGTCCGCGATCGGCGCCGACAGCGAAGGCGCCACCGCCTATGCCCGTACCAAGGCTGCCGGTGAAGCCGCCGTGCTGGCCGCCTTCCCGGGCGCGACCGTGCTGCGCCCCTCGGTGCTGTTCGCCTCGGATGACAAGTTCATCAACCTGTTCGCGGGGCTGATCGCCGCCGCGCCGGTGCTGCCGGTCTTTGCCCCTAAAGCGAAGTTCCAGCCGCTGTTCATCGACGATCTTGCCGCCGCAATCGCCAATGCACTTGAAAACCCGGCGGCTCATGCCGGCAAGACCTATGAACTGGGCGGGCCGGAAGCGATTTCGGTCGCCGATCTCAACCAGCGCATCGCCGCCGCACAGGGCCGCAAGGTGCTGTTCGCGCCGCTGCCCGATGCGCTGGCGGGGCTAATCGCCACGCTTACCGGCTGGCTGCCGGGCGCCCCGCTGACCCGCCAGCAGTGGCTGCTGCTCAAGGCCGGCAACGTGGCGTCGGGCACGCTGCCGGGCATCGCTGCGCTGGGCGTGACCGCGCGGCCGCTTGGGCTGTTCCTTGATCGCTGGATGGTGCGCTACCGCAAGCACGGCCGCTTCGGCAGCAAGGCTGCTGCCTGAGCCGCGTCAGGCGTTGACGTCACCGTAATGGCTGGGCGGCTGGATCACTTCCATCCGTTCGGCCAGCAGCGGGCGGAAGCTCGGCCGGCTCTTGAACACGGCATACCAGTCGCGCGCTTGGTCGTGCCCGGTCCAGTCGAGCCCGCCCAGATAGTCCGCCACCGAAATCTGCGCCGCCGCCGCAAGGTCGGCCAGGCTCATCGTCGCCCCGGCCAGCCACGGGCGATGATCGATCAGGTGATCGATGTAATAGAGATGTTCGTGCGCCAGCTTCATCGCTTCGCGCAGCACGCGTGAATCCGGCGACTGGCGATAGATCAGCCGCTTCTTCATTCGTTCGTGCAGCAGCGGCGCGGTGACATCGCCGTAGAAGTTTTCATCGAACAGCGCGACCAGCCGGCGGATCTCGGCGCGGCCGGTGGCGGTGCCGTTGATCATCGGGTTCTTGTCGACCGTTTCCTCGAAATATTCGCAGATCGCGCGACTATCGACCAGCGTGATCCCGCGACCCGGTTCGTGCAGCACGGGCGTGCGGCCCGCCGGGTTGAGCGCGTAGAATTCATCGCGGCCTTCCCACGGATTTTCACGCCACAGGTCATAGGCCACGCCCTTTTCGCTCAGCAGCAGGCGCACCTTGCGGCTGAACGGGCAGAGGGGAAACTGGTACAATTGCCACATGGGCAACTCAAATGCCCAAGGCGGCCCGGCGCGTCCACCCGGGAGAACGCGAATGCCGATCTAATTCAGGTGGAAAACTTCACTTCGCCACCACCCGGGCGCGGCATCCGAGCGCCTGAGCCAGCCGGTCAAGCCGCCGCCGCGCCGCCGCATCGACCAGCGCGGCCGCCTTTGCCGGGAGCCGCAGTTCAAGATCGCCCGCGCCGTCGCGCCGCAGCGTGAGCCGGTCGAGCCTGGCCCCGGCGCTGCCGCCCAGCCGCTGCGCCAGCCGCAAGGCAAAGCCCCAGCCGCGCGCCCGATCAAGTCGCTCCGGCGGCGCCAGCCGGGCGAGCAGCGCGGGCGGCATGGCAGGATCGCCGCCCAGCCCCACGTGCAGCGCCATCGCCATCACCGCGCGGTCGGCATGGCTGATCCCGATCCAGCTGCCGTGAAGCGCCATGTCCTCGCCATCGATCACGCGGAAATCCGGGCTCGACGCCCAACTGGTCCCGGCGATCAGGCAGGCCGCGTGGCGCAGGCGGCGTTCGGCGGCAGGCTCATCGGGGAAGGCCGCATCGCTCCACGCCAGCAGCGCCTCGGCCTGGCCGGGCAAGGGCGCCTGCCCCGCAACCACGTGGCGCACCCCTTCGATCAGCGGATCGAGCGCGCGGGTGGCGGGATCGAGCCGCTCGAACAGCAAGCCTTCGCGCAGACCGAAGGCGGAAATGACGACCTGCGCCGGCGACACTTCGGTAACCAGTGCGGCCAGCAGCGCGGCGGCGTCATCCAGCTGGACCGCGCGCGCGGGCTTAACCCCCGGCACCGCCACCAGCTGCGCCATGCCAAGCGCGCGGACCTGCTGCTTCAACTGGCGGGCATCCGCCGCGCTGAAGGCATAGTCCCCCAGCACCGGCAGCGGCCAATCGGCCAGATGCATGTGGACCCGCGCCAAGGCCCGCCACGCCCCGCCAACAAGGTAGAGCGGCTGGCCTTTGACCTGAGCCAGCCAATCAAGTCCGGCGATCTGCTTGCGCAGCACCTTGCGCAACTGGCCGCGCCCGCCGGCGCGGATCGCCGCCACCCGGATCGCGCCAAGCGGGAGCGAAACTCGTTCATGGACGTCGCCATCGCTGATCCGGGCGAGTTCAAGGCTGCCCCCGCCCATGTCGGCCACCAGCCCGCTGACGCCGGGATGGGCAGACAGCACGCCGTGGGCCGCGCCCACTGCTTCGCCATCCCCGTCGAGCAGTTCAGCCGGCAGCCCGAGCGCGCGCACGGCTTCGAGGAATTGTTCGCCATCGGCGGCATCGCGGGTCGCGGCGGTTGCCACGGCGCGCACCTCGATCGGCTGCATCAGCGCGACCAGCGCGGCAAAGCGCCCCAACCCATCGAGCGCCAGTGCCCGGGCCTCGGGATCGAAGCAGCCGCCGCTGGCGAGCCCGCGCCCGAGCCCGGCCATGATCTTTTCGTTGAACAGCACCGCCGGCGCGCGCGCCGCGCCGCCGAACACGACCAACCGGATCGAGTTCGAGCCAATATCGACAATCGCATTGCGCGGGCTGCTCCCGCCGCTGGTTGCTGCGTTCATCCGCCGGGATTTAGGGACAGTTTCGGCACGGCGCCAGCCTCACCCAGCGACGCACCCCGGCCCGAGAGCGATGGATTGTGCATAAAGTATTCGTGACAGTCGAACCGGTCCTCGCTCGCGGCGGGGCGAGCATAGTTGCCATCGGCCGCCAGCAGCCACGACCGCTCTGTATCCTTGAGATTGGCGAGCATGACCTGATCAAGCACCTGATCGTGGACCGTGGGGTTCTCGATCGGCAGGGCGAATTCGACCCGGCGGTCGAAATTGCGGCTCATCCAGTCGGCCGATGACAGGAATACCTTGGCCTCGCGGCTGGGGAGCGGCGCGCCGTTGGCAAAGGCCCAGACCCGGCTGTGTTCAAGGAACCGGCCAAGGATCGACTTCACGGTGATCGTCTCGGACAGGCCGGGCACGCCCGGGCGCAAACAGCACACCCCGCGCACCACCAGCGCAATCGGCACGCCCGCCGCGCTCGCCTCATAGAGCTTGTCGATCATGCTCTGGTCAGACAGCGAGTTCATCTTCGCCCAGATGCCCGAAGGCTGGCCGGCGCGGGCATTGGCGATCTCAGCATCGACCAGATCATAGACCCGCTGGCGCAGGCTGAGCGGGCTGATCGCGATCTTCTTGAGATCGGGTTCGAGATAGCCGGTGATGTAATTGAACATCGCCGCCGCATCGGCGCAGATCATCGGATCGGCGGTGAAGAACGACAGGTCGGTATAGGTCCGCGCGGTCTGCGGATGATAATTACCGGTGCCGAAGTGACAGTAGCTCTTGGTGCCCGTGCCTTCGCGCCGCACGACCAGACTGCACTTGGCGTGGGTCTTGAGTTCGATGAACCCATAGACCACCTGCACCCCTGCCCGTTCAAGCTGGGCGGCCCATTCCAAGTTCTGCTCTTCATCGAAGCGGGCCTTGATCTCGACCACGGCTGTAACCGACTTGCCCGCCTCGGCTGCATCGCACAGCGCGCGGATCACCGCGCCCTGCTTGCCCGCGCGGTAAAGCGTCTGCTTGATCGCCAGCACTTCGGGATCGTTGGCCGCCTGGCGCAGGAAGGCCAGCACCACATCAAATGCCTCATAGGGATGGTGGACGACGATGTCCTTCTGGCGGATCGCGGCAAAGCAATCGCCATCGTGTTCGCGGATCCGCTCGGGAAAGCGCGGGGTATAGGGGTGGAACTTCAGTTCGGGGTGATCGACCCCGACCACCTGATCGAGATCGGCCAGCCCCAGCAGCACGTCGCTTTCGGTCAGGCTGGCGCCTTCATCGAGCTGGCCGGCGATGAGCTGGCGCAGAGTGCGCGGGATGATCCGCTCGGTCACGATGTGGATCACCCGCCCGCGCCGCCGCCGCAGGATCGCCGAGCGGAACGAGCGGACCAGATCTTCGGCCTCTTCCTCGATTTCGATGTCGCTGTCGCGGATCAGGCGGAATGCGGCCGAACCCAGCACTTCGAAGGTCGGGAAGATCCGCCCGGCAAAGTGCCGCAGCACCGCTTCGACCGGCACGAACCGGCCCGGCTCGGGCTCGACGAAGCGGGCCAGGCCAGCCGGAATCATGATCAGTTCGCGCACCGCCTCGCCCGTCGCCTTGTGGCGCAGGTCGAACAGCAGGCTGAGCCCAAGGTTGGGAATGAACGGGAAAGGATGCGCCGGATCGAGCGCCTGCGGCGTCAGCACCGGGAACAATTGCTCGGTGAAATAGCCTTCGAGCGCGCGCGACAGATCGGGCGTGATCTCGTCCGCGCCAAGGATTTCGATCCCTTCGGCAGCCAGCAGCGGGCGAAGCTCGCTCCAGCAGCGGTGCTGATCGGCCATCAGCCCATCGGCGCGCAGGGTGATCCGGTCGAGCGCCTGGCGCGGGGTCAGCCCGTCGATCGAGCGATCCTCGATCCGGCGCAGCAACTGGCCGCGCAGGCCCGCCACGCGAACCATCGTGAATTCATCGAGGTTGGCGCCCGAAATCGCCAGAAAGCGCAGCCGTTCGAGCAGCGGATGGCTGGGATTGCCGGCTTCAGCCAGCACGCGGCGGTTGAATTGCAGCCAGCTCAGCTCGCGATTGAAATAGCGGCCCGCCGCGCTGCTCGGCCCCGCGCTGGTCCTGCTGTCCTGCCTTGCCTCAATCGCGCCCATGCCGCGCACAGCCTTTCCCCAAGTGGTGGCCTATCGCCACAGGGACTCGCTTGGGACAGCTATGTTACCATTTTACGACGATTTACCTTCGCGGCATTTGCGCAAAGCGTCTTTACACCTCGGCGGGCCGCCCGGCGGGGCTGCCCGCCTCGATGACTATTCCGCTACCAGCGACTTGCGCCGCGCTTCGCGGCCGGCATCGGCGCGGAACTTTTCAAAGGCCACGCGCTGATCGAAGCCCGGATCCTTGGGATAGTCCTGATAGTGATCGAGAATGTAATCGAACACTTCGCGCAGCTCGTCCTTATGGTCGGGATGGCTGAAGATGTAGAGCCGGTTGGCCTTCATCGCCTCGATCACGCGGGCGCCGATCACGTCGGGCTCCATCCCGTAGTCGTGGACCCCTTGCAGGCGTTCGATCGCGGCATCGTCCACCGCCTTCATCGCGCCCTTGAGATCATCGGGGCGGATCGCGTCGCTGGCATAGATCAGGCTTTTGACGAGACCGGGGCACAGCACCGAAACGCCCAGCCCATATTGCAGCAGGCTGTAGCGCAGCGATTCCGACAGCGCGCGAACCGCCGCCTTGGTGGTGTTGTAGATCCCCGGGCTGCCCGAGGAGAGGAACCCAGCCATCGAGGCGGTGTTGACCACGTGGCCGCCCACCTGCTCGCCCGATTTTACCCGTTCGACCATCCGCGGCACAAAGGTCTGCACGCCGTTGATCACGCCGTGGAGGTTGACCCCCATCAGCCAGTCCCAATCGTCGTAGGTGCTTTCCTCGATCGGCTGGAACAGGTTCACCCCGGCGTTGTTGACGAGGATCGAGACAGGGCCAAACTTCGCCTCAACCTCGTCCGCGGCAGCCTTGAAGCCATCGCGGCTGGCAACGTCGAGCTGGACGCCCATCACTTCGCGGTTGTCGAACGATTTGAGCGCCGCATCGATCGAATCCTGCCGGATGTCGGCAATCGCAACCTTGCAGCCCTCATTGAGCAGATTGCGCACGATGCCGATGCCAACGCCGTTGGCACCGCCGGTGACGAAGGCCGTCCGGCCCGCAAAATCCTTCATCGGCTCAGCCTCCCCGCTTGGCCTTGAGCGCGGTCTGGCGCGCGATTTCCTCGGTGATCGCGGGGTTGCGGAACAGCATCGCGAAGGTCTGCTTGTATTCCGGGTTTTCCGGCAGGTGGGTCTGCACGGCGGCCGTGGTCGCCTCGCCGCGTTCACGCACACCGACCAGGAATTCGTGGTGGGTGAGGATGTAGAGTTCGTCGTTCAGAATGCCTTCGAGCACGCGCTGACCGACTTCTTCCTTGGTCTGGAACAGGTGGCGCAGATCGCCGCTGGCCTGACGGCGCTTGTCGGCTTCGGCATAGCCGGTTTCAGCCAGTTCCGCGGGGCGCGTCTTGCCGCTTTCGGCGATGTTCGATTGAACCGCGCCCGGGCAGAAGGCCGAGCAGATCACGCCGCGCCCTTCGAATTCGGGACGCATGCATTCCATCATGCTGGTCACATAGGCCTTGCCCGCCGAATAGATCGTGGTCCCACCAACCGGCACCAGCGCCGACATCGAGGCGGTGCAGACGATGTGTCCGCCCTCGCCGTGCGCCAGGATGCGCGGCAGCACGGTGACGACACCGTTGATCGCGCCGCCGACATTGACATTGTTGACCCAGTCCCAGTCCGAGAAGGTGGCCAGATCGGTCGGCCCGACAAGGCCGACACCGGCGTTGTTGACCAGCAGGTGGATCTTGCCGAACTTCGCCTCGGCGGCATCGGCGGCAGCAGCAAACTGGTCGCGATTCGTGACGTCGAGCTTGAGCGCCAGGACGTTTTCACCGCCCGCGAGTTCGGCAGTCGCATCGGCCAGATGATCGTCGCGGATGTCCGCGATCACCACGCGCATTCCCGCGCCCAGCAGGGCCTTGGCAATCCCCAGACCGATGCCCGAAGCGCCGCCCGTCACAAAGGCGGTCTTGCCTTCCAGATTCTGCATGTCACTCTCCCGTCCGGCAAAATTTACCGCTGGCCTTTTTGTATATGTTACTTACAAATTGCCAAGAGGAATCGACGGACCGAAAACGGTCCGCGCTGGAGAGGATCGAACGAGCATGGCAATGGCCCCCACCCCGGCAGCCCCGGAACTGATCGTTGAACCCGGCGGCGCGGTGCCCGGCCCCGAAAGCCATGGGACGAGCGATGCCAGCGGCGATTGGCCCTCGACCGGCTCGGCCTATTTCGCGCTGTTCGCGATCATCCTGGCGACCTTCCTGACTTTCTTCGACCAGACCGTGTTCGGGATGCTCGGGCAGCGGATCAAGGAAGACTTCCAGCTGACCGACGAACAGCTCGGCCTGCTCGCCGGTCCCTCGACCGTGGTGTTCTACGTGCTGGTCGGCATCCCGATGGCCCGGCTGGCCGATATCTTCCCGCGCAAGTTCGTGCTGGCCGGCGGGCTGACCGCGATCAGCGTGGTGATGACGCTGGGCGGCATGGCACAGGGCTTTGTCCAGTTCGTCGGCAGCCGCATGTTTCTGGGCGCGGGTGGTTCAGCCCATGCGCCCTCGTCCTATTCGCTGCTGGCCGATGCCTTCCCGCCCAATCGGATTACCCGCGCTTTCGCGCTGCTCCAGCTGGGCTTCATCGGCGGGACCACGATCGGCATTGGCCTTGGCGGCAAGCTGGTGATGGAATCCGCCAACTGGGGCGGCCACAGCCTGCTGGGCCTGCCGCTGCACGGCTGGCAGTGGCTGCTGATCGGCGAAGGCGCCGCCGGGATCCTCGTTGCGCTGCTGCTGCTGATGGTGCGCGAACCGCGCCGCCGGATCCCCGCCGCTGCCGCAGCCACGCAGGGCGCCGCGCAGGGTAAGGGCGGGCTGCTAACCTTCATGGGGCTCGATGCCCTGAAGGCGATCCATGCCCGCGGCCGCGTGTTCTATCCGCTGTTCGCCGCACTGGCGCTGTCGGCGGTCGAAACCTTTGGCCTCGCCTTCTGGCGCGTGCCCTTCATGATCCGCAGCTACGGCTGGGACGAAGGCAAGATCGGCATGGTCATGGCCCCGATGATGCTCGCCTCGCAGCTGCTCGGCGTGTTCTTTGGCGGGGTGTTCATCGAATGGCTGGCCAAGCGCTACAAGGACGCCAACGTGCGCGGCGCGGCGATCCTGTTCGGACTGGTCACGATCTGCGCGATCGCTTCACCGCTGATGCCCACGGGCGAAGCTTCGCTGGCGGTGATGGCCGTGGGCGGGGTGTTCGGCCTGGCTGGCGCAGTGCCGCAGAACGCCGCGATCCAGCGTATCGCCCCCAATGCCATGCGCGGGCAGGTGACGGCGTTCTACCTGTTCATGTTCACGTTCTTTGGCGCGATGGGCAGCCTGGTGGTGGGCTCGGTTGCCCAGCGCGTGGTCGGCAACGAGGCCGAACTATGGAAGGCCCTGGTGCTGACCGCGGGCACCCTGCTGCCGATCGCCACCTTCTGCATGTTCCGTGCGATCAAGCCCTACCGCGAGGAAGTCGAACGGCTTGAAGCGCTGGGACAGTAACCCCCGTTGACAAGCCCCGCCTGCACCCGCAATTTGTAAGCACAACATACAATCATCTGGAGAGAGTCGGATGTCCGAAGACCGTATTGCCGCGCTGGAAGCCAAGCTGGCGCAAGTCGAACAGCGCCTTGTCGTGCGCGAGGACGAACTGGACGTGAAGAAGCTCCAGTACCTCTACGGCTACCTGATCGACAAATGCATGTACAACGAAGTGGTCGACCTGTTCGCCGATGATGGCGAAGTGCGCTTCTTCGGCGGCGTGTGGAAGGGCAAGGAAGGCGTTCGCCGGCTCTATGTCGAACGGTTCCAGAAGCGCTTCACCTATGGCAACAACGGCCCGATCGATGGCTTCCTGCTTGATCACCCGCAGATTCAGGCGATCGTCGACATCGACGCAGACGGCAAGACCGCCCGTCTGCGCGGCCGCTCGACCATGCAGGCCGGCCGCCACAAGGACTTCGAAGGCGCCGAACCGCACCTCAAGGCCCGCCAGTGGTGGGAAGGTGGCCTCTACGAGAACACCTATTCCAAGGGCGAAGATGGCAAGTGGCGGATCAAGTGCCTGAACTACTTCCCGCACTGGCACGCCGACTTTGAAAGCGGCTGGGCCAACACCCCGCTCGAATATGTGCCCTTCCCCAAGGTGCTCTACCCCGAAGATCCCAGCGGCCCGGATTCGCTGATCGAGGAACACTGGCTGTGGCCGACCCACAAGCTGCTGCCGTTCCACATGAAGCACCCGATCACCGGCAAGGAAATGGTGGCCGAGCGCTGGCAGGGCGACATCGACCGCGAAAACGCGGCCAAGAACAAGTAAGCACAGACCATGGCCGACTATCCTTCGCTGTACATGATCATCGACGGCGAGCGCGTGGCGGGGGGAACCCGCCGCACGCACACCGTGGTCAATCCCGCCACCGGCGAGCCGCTGGGTGAACTGCCGCTGGCAGACCCCGCCGACCTTGACCGGGCGCTGGACACGGCGAAGCGCGGCTTTGCCATCTGGCGCGAATCCACGCCCCAGCAGCGCGCCGCCGTGCTGCAGGGCGCGGCGCGCCTGATGGTCGAACGGCAGGAAGACATCGCCCGCATCGCGACGATGGAACAGGGCAAGCCGCTCGCCGAAAGCCGCATCGAAGTGATGATGAACGTCGGCCTGTTCAATTTCTACGCCGGCGAAGTGCAGCGACTCTATGGCCGCACGCTGGTCCGCCCGGCGGGCATGCGATCGACCGTGACACACGAGCCTGTCGGCCCGGTCGCGGCCTTTGCGCCATGGAACTTCCCGATCGGCAACCCGGGCCGCAAGCTCGGCGCACCGATCGCGGCGGGCTGCTCGGTGATCCTCAAGAGCGCGGAAGAAGCCCCGGCCTCGGCGCTGGCCGTCCTCCAGTGTCTGCTCGACGCGGGCCTGCCCAAGGAAGTCGCCCAGGCCGTCTACGGCGTGCCCGATGAAGTGAGCCGCCACCTGCTGGGCAGCCCGATCATCCGCAAGCTCTCGTTCACCGGCTCGACCGTGATCGGCAAGCATCTGGCCCGCCTCGCGACCGAGAACATGCAGCGCACCACGATGGAACTGGGCGGCCACGGCCCGGTGCTGGTCTTTGCCGACAGCGATCTGGAACAGGTGCTCAACACCGCCGTTGGGCACAAGTATCGCAACGCCGGTCAGGTCTGCGTCAGCCCGACCCGCTTCATCGTGGAAGAAAGCGTGTTCCCGGCCTTCCGCGATGGCTTCATCGCCCGCGCCAAGGCGATCAAGCTCGGCAATGGCCTTGATGATGGCACCCAGATGGGCCCGATGGCCAATCCGCGCCGCCCCGAGGCGATCGACCGGCTGATCAAGGACGCCGTCGCCAAGGGCGCCAAGCTGGGCTGCGGCGGCGAGCGGGTTGGCAACCAGGGCTATTTCTATGCCCCGTCGGTGCTGTCCGAAGTGCCGCTTGATGCCGAAATCATGAACGAGGAGCCGTTCGGCCCGATCGCGCTGATCAATCCCTATGCGGATGAAGCAGCGATGATCGCCGAGGCCAATCGCCTGCCCTATGGCCTGGCTGCCTATGCCTGGACCCAGGACGGCAAGCGCCAGCAGCGGCTTGGCCGCCAGCTCGAAGCCGGGATGATCGGGATCAACACGACGATGATCGGCGGCTCGGATTCGCCGTTCGGCGGGGTCAAGTGGTCGGGCCACGGCAGCGAGGACGGCCCCGAGGGCGTGCTAGCCTGCATGGTCACCAAGGCCGTGCATGAGGCCTGATGCGCCGGCGTGAAATCAATGCAGGACTGGCAGCCGCGCTGGCTGCCATGTCCATGCCCGCAGCGGCGGCCAAAGCTGCGCGCGGCAAGGAGAGGGAGACAACCATGACCCACGAACTCAAGACCGGCGGGGATCGCGGCTATCTGCGCATCGCCACCGAAGAAGCCTTCGCTACCCGCGAGCAGGTCGATGTGTTCCTGCGCATGGTCAAGGATGGCACCGCCGACAAGGGCATGGTCTCGCTCTGGGGCTTCTACGCCCAGTCGCCCAGCGAACGCGCGACCCAGATCATGGACCGCCTGCTCGAACTGGGCCCGCAGCGCATCGCCCACATGGACGCCACCGGGATCGACAAGGCGATCCTCGCGCTGACCAGCCCGGGCGTCCAGCCGATGCTCGATGTGAACGAGGCCAAGGGCATCGCCAGCCGCGCCAACGATTACCTCGCCGAACGCTGCGCCGCCTATCCCGATCGCTTCATCGGGATGACCGCGGTGGCCCCGCAGGATCCGGAATGGTCCGCCGCCGAAATCCGCCGCGGCGCCAAGGATCTTGGCTTCAAGGGCGTGCAGATCAACAGCCACACCCAGGGCCACTATCTGGATGAGCCGCAGTTCGATCCGATCTTCCGCGCGCTCGCCGATACCGGCCAGCCGCTCTACATCCATCCGGCCACCCTGCCCGATAGCATGATGGGCGGGATGATCGACGCCGGGCTTGATGGCGCGGTGTTCGGCTTTGGGGTGGAAACCAGCTATCACCTGCTGCGGCTGGTCACCACGGGCATCTTCGACCGCTATCCCGACCTCCAGATCATGGCCGGGCACGGCTTTGAAGCCCTGCCCTATTGGCTCTACCGGACCAATTACATGTTCCAGGCCGGGGTTCGCTCGCAGCGCTATGCGCGGCTCAAGCCGCTCAAGCACGACCTGTTCCATTACATGCGCAACAACTTCCTCGGCACCTGTTCGGGCCTGCCGTTCGAACCGGCGATCAAGCTGATGATCGAGGTGATGGGCGAGGACCGCGTGATGTACGCGATGGACTATCCCTACGAATACGTCCCCGATGAAGTCCGCGCGATGGACAATCTGGCGATCACCGACGCGCAGAAGAAGAAATTCTTCCAGTCCAACGCGGAACGCTGGTTCAAGCTGTGAGCGCGCCCGCGCCGGGCACGCTGCCCACCGCCCTGCCCAAGGGCGCCCGCTATGCGCTGCTGCTTGTGGCGCTGATGAACGCGATCAGCCTGCTCGATCGGCAGGTGCTGGCGATCCTCGCCCCGGCGATCAAGGCCGATCTCAAGGTCGGCGATGCGGAAATGGGCCTGCTTTACGGCACGGTCTTTGCGCTGTTCTATGCGCTGTTTTCATTGCCGCTGGGGCGGCTGGCCGATGGCTGGACCCGCTCGAAACTGCTGGCGCTGGCGATCGCGTTCTGGTCGGCGGCAACCGCGCTGGGCGGCATGGCCAGCGGCTTTGCCATGCTGGCGGCATCGCGGCTGGGCGTGGGCGTGGGCGAAGCCGCCTCGCAGCCGGCCGGCACGTCGCTGATCTATGACTACTGGCCCAAGCACCGCCGCGGCTTCGTGATGGCGATACTGGCCTCGGCGATCGCGCTGGGGCTGGGTGGATCGCTTATCCTCGGCGGGGTTGCCGCAAGCTGGTGGGATCACGCCTGGGGGCTTTCCCCCAGCCATAGCGCCCCCGCGCCCTTCGGCCTCAAAGGCTGGCAGTTCGCCTTCTTCATGGCCGCCCTGCCCGGCTTTGTCCTGGCCGGCTTCATGTGGTTCCTGAAAGAACCGCCGCGCGGCACGATGGACGGGATTTCCTCCCCGCCCGATCCCGCGCCGTTCCGCGCCAGCGGCGCGGTGCTCGCCTCGGTGGTGCCCGGCTTCAACTGGATTTCGCTGGCGCGCGGCGGTGCCTCTGCCCGGGCCTGGCGGTTCAACCTTGCAGCGCTGGCGCTGATCGTTCTCGCCATGAGCGGGCTGGTCGCGCTGTGCAGCGCCTATTCGCCGCGCCCCAGCCTTGCCTTCGGCCTCATCGCGCTCAGCCCGCACGTGCTGCAATGGGGGGTGATCGGCTTCGGGCTCTATGTCATCGTCAACCTGATGCAGAACATGGCGCAGACCGATGCGCAGGCTTACCGCGTCATCACCCGTTCGCCCACGCTGATCATGGTGATGCTGGTCGGTGCACTGCAATCGGTGCTGAACTACGGGATGATGAGCTTCAACCCCAGCTTCCTGATGAAGTACTACGGCCTGTCGATGAAGGACACCGCGCTACAGTTCGGGCTGGTTTCGGCGGGCATGGGCATCCTGGGGCCGCTGCTCTGGGGGCCGCTGGCCGACTGGCTGCAGAAGCGCTTCCCCGGCGTGGGCCGGGCCTGGCTGGGGCTGTTCTGCATGGGGGTTTCGCCGCTGCTGTCGTTCTGGGTCTATTGGGCCGGCGATGCGAGCGCGTTCTACTGGCGGTTCCTGGCCTATTCGCTGGTCCTGACCGGCTGGCTGCCGCCGCTCTACGCGATCATGTACGAACAGGTGCTGCCGCGGATGCGCGGGATCACCGCCAGCGTCTATCTGCTCGTCTCGACCATCCTCGGGCTGGGCATCGGACCCTATGTTGTCGGCGTGCTGTCGGACGCGACGGGCAACCTGCGCGGCTCGATGCTGACGATCAACGTGGTTGCAATTCCGATCGTGGTGCTGATGCTGCTGGTCGCGCGCCGCGCGCACGGCGATGAAGCCGCACTGATGGAACGAGCCAACTGATGACCACTGTCCGTGATGCCGCCTTTGCCGTGTTTCGCCACTTTGGCGTCGACGCGCTGTTCGGCAATCCCGGATCGACCGAGCTGCCGATGCTGCGCGCCCTGCCCGACGGGTTCGACTATGTCCTCGGCCTCAACGAAGCGGTCGTGCTCGGCATGGCCGATGGCTATGCTCAGGTCACCGGGCGGCCCGCGCTGGTCAACCTGCACTCCTCCGCCGGGACCGGCCACGCGCTGGGCAACCTGTTTACCGCCTATCGCAACGGCACCCCGCTGGTGGTCACCGCCGGGCAGCAGGCCCGCTCGATGCTGCCGCTCGACCCGTTCCTCGGCGCCGAACGCGCAACCGAGTTTCCCCGCCCCTTCGTGAAATGGTCGGCCGAACCGCTGCGGGCCGAGGACGTGCCCGCCGCCTTGGCGCGCGCCTTTCACATCGCGCTGACCCCGCCGATGGGGCCGGTGTTCGTCTCGGTCCCGGTCGATGACTGGGACCGCGAATGCGAAATGCCGGTGCTGCCGGATCTGAGCCTCAAAACCCTGCCCGATCCGGCGGGCCTTGCTAGGCTCACCGCGCTGCTCGATGGCGCCAGCCGCCCCGCGCTGGTGCTCGGCACCGGAGTTGCGCGCTGCGGCGGGTGGCAGGCGGCGATTGATCTGGCCGAAGCCGCCGGGGCCGATGTCTGGGCCGCGCCCTTTGCCGCGCGCGAGGTGTTCCCCGAGGATCACCCCCGCTTTGCCGGGTTCCTCCCCGCCTTCCGCGAAGAGATCGTGCGGCTGCTCGCCCCCTATGATGGGCTGCTGGTCGCGGGCGCGCCGGTGTTCACCTATCACGCCGAAGGCACGGGCCCCTATTGGCCAGAACACGCCGCGCTGGGTCTGCTGAGCGAGGATCCGCAGCACCTGTCCTATCTGCCCGGCGGGCTCGGCGTGATGGGCGATGTTGGCGCCGGGCTCGCCAGCCTTGCCGCCCGCGTGCAGCGCCGCGCCAGCCCAGCGCCCTGCCCGCGCGCCGCCGCGCCGATGGCGGCGATGCAGGCACCCTATGTGCTTTCGCGGCTGGCCGCGCTGCGCCCGGCGGATTCAATTTTGGTCGAAGAAGCACCCACCGCACGCACGCCGATGCACGACCATCTGCCGGTGCTCAGCGAAAAGGGCTTCTTCACCTGCGCCAGCGGCGGGCTGGGCTATGGCCTGCCGGCCGCCGTGGGGGTCGCGCGTGGCAGCGGCGCGCGCAAGACGATCGCGCTGCTGGGCGATGGCTCGGCGATGTACACGATCCAGGGGCTGTGGAGCGCGGCCGAACAGAACGCCGATGTCAGCTTCGTGGTGCTCAACAACGGGCGCTACGCCGCGCTCGATCACTTCGCCAAGGTGTTCAACATGAACAGCCTGCCCGGCACGCAGATCGGCGGGATCGACTTTGTCAGCATGGCCGAATCCATGGGCCTGCCCGCCCGCCGGGTCAGCGATGTCGCCGCGCTTGACGAAGCGCTGGAATGGAGCCTCGCGGTCAGCGGGCCAAGCCTGCTTGAACTCGTGATCGAGTGATCAGGTAACCCGCCAGACCCACAGCTTGATGCCGGTGGCATAGCGCGCGCCCGAGCAGACGAAGATCGACTTGTTCATCCATTCATACTTGCCCTTGGGAGCGATGAATTCGGGCACGGTGCGGAAATAGTATTCCGCCGGATCGACTTCCTCACCCGCGGCAAGCCGCTGCATCACTTCGGGCGGGCCGTGGCGCAGGCCCTTGTTGCGGATCTGGATGATCACGCCGTCATCGGTTTCCAGCGCATAGATCGCATCGGCCACGGTCACGCCGTCGGGCCGGGTCAGCTGCCAATCGGCAGCATTGCCCATCAGCTTGCCCTGGATCAGCGGACCTTCGACCCGCCCGCCCGAAAAGATCGGAATGATCCGCCGCGCACCATCGACCGTATCGCCGATCGGCACCGGCGCGCCCAGATCGCCGCTGGCTTCGTAGACGAATTCAAGGCCCGGCTTGATCATGCCGCGAGCCCGATCTGGTCCGCCGGGGCAAAATTGCCGTGGAGGCCAAAGCGCAGGCGGATCGGCACGTTGATCGTCGCGATCGGGCCCTTCTCGATATCGAGCGCGTCGAACACCAGGAGGTCGCTGCGGTGTTCTTCCAGCCGGTTGCAGACCTGCACGATCCAGCCGTCCCCCTCGGGCGCGTCCTTGCTGCGCGGGACGAAGCAGGGTTCCTGAAGGCTGGACACCGGCCCGCACCACCAGTGCTGTTCCTTGCCGGTCTGGTGATCGACCAGGCACAGGCAGTTCATCAGGAGGCCGCCCGCGCTGCCGCCCTTCAGTTCCACCGGGCGGCGATAGTCCATCTCCAGCATCCAGCCGTAGCGATAAGGTAGCCCGGTCATCCGGTCGTCGATCCGGGGGAATTCGCCGGCGGTCTCGGTAAGCTTGGTGACGCTTTCGAATTCATCCGAATTGCTCGCCATGTCGACCGTCCAGCGGGTGAGATAGCTCATCGCTTCCATCCCGTTGAACGGCGCGCCGTGCACGTCGGGGAAGAAGGGGAACATGTTGTTCTTGGCCTCGGGAATGTCGAAGTGGATCTTCGAGCCTTCCTGCCAGGCGTTCATCACGTGGCTGGCAAAGCAGTTGTCGCGCTTGAACCAGCGGATGTCCTCGGCCTTCACGGCATCGCGGCGCGGGATCACGCCAAGATAGACCGGCATGGTGGTGTCAAAGCCGAAGTGCGGCTTGCCCTGTTCGAGCCGTTCCCAGCTACCGATCGAGGGGACGATGTGGACCACCAGGTAATCTTCGGTCACCCCGAAATCGTGCATCATGCAGTAATAGGGCACCTTGAACCACACTTCGCGGATCAGCTCGCCCTCGGGCGAGATTTCCATGTAGGTGACATCGTCGGTGCACAGACCCGATGCGGCATAGCCGATCGCGACCATGTTGCCGGTCTTGGGATCGATCTTGGGATGGGCGGTAAAGGTTTCGCCGGTCATCTTGCCGCCGAACTTTTCGAACCCGAAGGTTTCCATCGTCGCCGGGTCCATCAGCAGCGAGGGGCTGTCTTCCTTCATCGCCCACAGCTTGCCCGCGAAGATGAAGGCGTTGGTGTTGGCGGTGGAGCGGTACTGGCCCTTGACGCTTTCGTCATCGGTCAGCGGGTTGCGATAGGCGCCGAACAGGCCCTTGCCCGCCGCGTTTTCGAGCTTCCACTTGTCGGTCTTGGCCCAGCGCTGCTTGAAGTCGCACTGACCGTCGTGGAAGTGAAAGCGGGTGATCATCCCATCGCCGTTGAAGGCGATGTCATCGCCAAGGCGCGGCGGGAATTGCGGATCGGGCTGAACCCGGTAAAAGGCCCCGTTCAGCTCCTGCGGGATCTCGCCCACATGGGACAGGTCCGCAATGTCGGCTTCGATGCGCGAAGGCGTGTTGAAACCGGTAAAGCTGGGGGTATCGGGGAAATGAGCCATTGCATCCTCGTCTTTTTCGGCGATTGTATGCAGTGCAAACAAATAGGCAAGTGCAATGCGGGTGAGGGACGACGATTTGGACGCGGTAACGCCGGTCGATCATGATGATACCGATATTGGTGAAATCAACGAGATCATCGGGTTCCACATCCGCCTCGCACACGGGGCGTGCTACCGCCATTTCACCGAAACGTTCGCCGAACTGGACCTGACGCAAAAGCAGGTCTCGGTGATGTGGCTGGTCGATGACCACCCGGCCATTTCGCAGATCGACCTTGGCCAGCGTCTGCGCATGGACCGCGCGACGACGATGACCATCATCAACCGGCTGCAGGCGCGTCACTTCCTGCGCCGCGAAAAATCGCCGACCGATGGCCGCAAGCAGGCCCTGTTCCTGACCGCCGAGGGCGAAAAGGTGCTGGGCGCGGCCAAGCTGGCGATCCGTGAACACGAAAACTGGGTCAAGAGCCGCTTTACCGATGCGGAAGTGAAGACCTTGATGGAATTGCTTGCGCGCATTCACGAATAGACGCGCAAGAGGGGAGAAGGACAGGACTATGGCAAAGGACCTCCAGCAGGTGATCGACGACGAGCGCATGAGCGTGCGCCAGTGGATCGCCGTGCTGATCACGATCGGCCTCAACGCGCTTGATGGATTCGACGTGCTGTCGAGCGCCTTTGCTGGCCCGGGCATCAAGCAGGAATGGCACCTCGCCCCCGATGGGCTGGGTGCGGTCCTGTCCATGGAACTGCTTGGCATGGGCGTGGGTTCGCTGCTGCTGGGCGGCGCGGCCGACAAGTATGGTCGCCGTCCGACGATCCTGACCTGCCTGCTGCTGATGGGCTTTGGCATGTTCATGGCCACAACCGCCCATTCGCCGCAAAGCCTGTCGATCTGGCGGGTGCTGACCGGCCTTGGTATCGGCGGGATGCTCGCGGCGACCAATGCCGTGGTGTTCGAGCTGTCCAACCGCAAGAGCCGCAGCTTTGCCCAAGCGGTAATGGTGATCGGCTATCCGCTGGGCGCTTTCGTCGGCGGGATGATCGCGGCCAGCCTGCTCAAGACCCATGACTGGCGTTCGGTGTTCATGTTCGGCGGGATCGTGACGGCGGTGTTCGTGCCGCTGGTCTGGCTGTTCGTGCCCGAAACCCCGGCCTATCTCGGCCAGGCTCGCCCGGCCGGCGCGCTTGAGAAGATCAACCGCATCCTTGCCCGCTTCGGCCATTCGCAGATCGACAAGCTGCCCCCCGCGCAGGACCATGCCCGCGGCGCCAGCCTCGCCGACATCTTCAAGCCGGACTACCTGCGCGCCACGCTGGTGCTCTCGCTGGGCTATGCCGCCCATGCGCTGACCTTCTACTACGTGCTCAAGATGACCCCGGCGATCCTCTCGGATCCGAGCTTTGCCGGGATGCACTTCTCCAAGCCCGAAGGCGCCAGCGTGCTGGCCTATGCCAACCTCGGCGGGGCGCTGGGCGGGGCAACCTTCGGCTGGTTCATGCACCGGTTCGGGACCAAGCCGTCGACGCTGGTGGCGCTGCTCGCCAGTTCGCTGACCATCGTCTATTTCGGCATGGGCCAGACCACGCTGTCGGGCTGGATCCTGACCGTGATCATCTCGCAGTTCGCCAGCAATGCGGCGATCGTGGGCTTCTATTCGGCCTTCGCGTCCAGCTATCCGACCCACGCCAAGGCGACCGGCACGGGCTTTGCGCTCAGCGTCGGGCGCGGCGGGGCGGCGCTTTCGCCTTATCTGGCGGGTCTGCTGTTCAAGGACCAGCTCGGGCTGATGAACGTCTCGCTGATCATGGCCACCGGCTCGCTCATCGCCTTCGCACTGTTCTCGTTCCTGCCGTCGGGCCGCCACGCCAGCTGACGGGGGCCTTGACCGCTGCCCCCCAGGGGTTACGCGTAGCGAATCGAAACTGAAGAGGAGAGGCCCCATGTATTCCCACATGATGGTTGGCAGCAACGACATCGACCGCTCGAAGAAGTTCTATGACGCCACCTTCACCGCGATCGGGGGCACCCCCGGCATCGTCGACGACAAGGGCCGCCTGATCTACATGCACAACGGCGGCCTGTTCCTGGTGACCCCGCCGATCGACGGCCAGCCCGCCACCCCGGGCAACGGCATGACCGTCGGCTTTGCGATGGACAGCGAAGATCAGGCCAATGCCTGGCACGCGGCCGGCGTTGCGGCCGGCGGCAAGGCAATCGAAGATCCGCCGGGTGTGCGTTCGAGCCCGGCGATGACGCTGTATCTTGCCTATCTGCGCGATCCCGATGGGAACAAGCTCTGCGCGCTCAAGCGGATGTGAGCAGCGCGCTGATCGAATACCGGCCAGACGGCACCCGGGGCGCGGCCACGCGCACCTGGGTGCCGGAGGCTCCCGTCGCGCTCGAATTCAACGGCCTGTCCTATGCCGTGATGATGGCGACCCCGGCGGATCTTGAAGACTTTGCCACCGGCTTTGCGCTGAGCGAGGGCCTCACCGCCCACCCTTCCGAAATTTCCGATATCGCCGCCACCGAAGTGCCCGAAGGCTGGATCGTGCGCGCACGGCTCGCCGGGCTGGGGATCGAAAAACTGACCCAGCGGGTCCGCGCGCGGGTCGCGGAATCGAGCTGCGGCCTGTGCGGGATCGACAATCTCAAAGAAGTCGCCCGCCCCCTGCCCCCGGTATCGCCGCACGCGGCGATCGATCCTGCCGCGATCTTTGCCGCGCTCGGCGCGCTGCGCGATCACCAGCCGCTTGGCCGGATGACCGGCGCGGCCCATGCCGCGGCCTGGGCATCGCCCGCCGGCGAAATCGGCTTCGCCCGCGAAGATGTGGGCCGCCACAACGCGCTCGACAAGCTGATTGGCGCGATGGCCCGCTCGGGCCGTCCGCTGGCTCCTGGCTTTGCCCTGTCCACCGCACGGTGCAGCTATGAAATCGTCGAGAAGGCGGTGCGCGCCGGGGCGACCACACTGGTCACCGTTTCGCTGCCCACCTCGCTCGCGGTTGAGCGCGCGCGAGCCGCCGGGCTCAGCCTGTGGGTGCTGGGCCGCAATGACAGCGTCTTGCTGGCGAACGACGCCTCAGCGTGAGAGCAGGAACACCGCGTGTTCGGCGCGCCAGTTGGCCGCCGCAGCGCTGATCGCATGGTCGCCCGAGAGGAACCACGCCCCTTCAACCTTCAGCCCCTTCAGCGCCACCAGATCGCGAAAATCGCTGACCGTAACGTGGTGGATGTTGGGCGTTTCGTACCACGCGATCGGCAGCAGCCGCGTGACCGGCATCTTGCCATGCCACAGCAAGCTGAGCCGCACCCGCCAGTGGGCGAAGTTGGGAAAGCTGACAAAGGCCTTGCGCCCGACCCGCAGCAGTTCATCAAGCACCAGATCGGGCCGCTTGGTGGTTTGCAGCGTCTGGCTGAGGATCGCGTAATCGACCGCCGCATCAGGGTAATAGGCCAGATCCGCATCGGCATCGCCCTGGATCACCGACAGCCCGCGCGCGACGCATTCGGCCACGTTGTGCGGCTCCAGTTCCAGGCCCCGCGCATCGACCCCGCGCGCATCGCGCAGCGCCGCCATCAGCGCGCCATCGCCGCAGCCGACATCGAGCACCCGCGCGCCCGGCGCGACATTGGCGGCAATCACCGCCAGATCGGGACGCAGCGCCATCATTGGCGCAGGAACCCGTCGATCACCCGGTCCAGCGCGGGCACATCAAGCAGAAAGCTGTCATGCCCGAAGGGAGCCGACAGTTCGACGAAGCTGACCGGCGCGCCGGCAGCGTTGAGCGCATGGGCGATGTTGCGGCTTTCGCTGGTGGGATAGAGCCAGTCGGTATCGAAGCTGACCAGGCAGAACCGAGCGGAGCTTCCGGCAAAGGCATCGGCCAGCCGCCCGCCGTGTTCCTCGGCCAGGTCGAAATAGTCCATCGCGCGGGTGATATAGAGGTACGAATTGGCGTCGAACCGGTCGGTAAAGCTCAGTCCCTGATGGCGCAGATAGCTCTCAACCTGAAAATCGGCATCAAAGCCAAAGGTCTTGGCATCGCGGTTCTGGAGCCGGCGGCCGAACTTTTCGTGCATCCCCTCTTCGGACAGATAGGTGATGTGCGCGGCCATGCGCGCCACGGCAAGCCCCGCTTCCGGCCCCTTGCCGTGAGCGTGGTAATCGCCGCCGCGCCACTGCGGATCGGCCATGATCGCCTGCCGCCCGACTTCGTGGAACGCGATGTTCTGGGCCGAGTGGCGCGCGGTCGAGGCGATCACCAGCACCGTGCCGGCGCGTTCGGGCCAGTTGGCGGCAAGGCTCAGCGCCTGCATCCCGCCCATCGAACCACCGACCACCGCGTGTAGCCGCTCGATCCCCAAGGCATCGAGCAGGGCCACGTGGCCGCGCACCATGTCGCGGATGGTGATGACCGGAAAGCGCATCGCATAGGGCTGGCCATCGGCGGCGGCGCTGGCCGGCCCGGTCGAGCCCATGCAGCTGCCCAGCACATTGGCGCAGATCACGAAGAACCGGTCGGTATCGATCGGCTTGCCCGGCCCGACCATCCGCACCCACCAGCCGGGCTTGCCGGTTTTCGGGTGCGGACTGGCAACGTGCTGATCGCCGGTCAGCGCATGGCAGATCAGCACCGCGTTCGACTTGTCCGCCGCCAGCGTGCCGTAGGTTTCATAGGAAATGCGCACGCCAGCCAGGCTCTGCCCGCCATCGAGCGGGAGCGGAGCAGCCAGTTCCAGCACGGTGCTGGCGGTCAGGATCGGGGCACTTGCCATGGATTGCGACATGGGCGGCGGCAAGCGGGCTGTCAATCGGCCTCAAGGCTGCTAAGGGCCAGATCACGATGGCCAAAGCACCCACTCCCAAGCCCTGGATCGCCGAAATCCACGCCTATGTCCCCGGCAAGAGCGCCGGCGCGGACGGGCGTCCGCTGGTCAAGCTTTCGGCCAACGAGAACCCGCTGGGCACCAGCCCCGCCGCGCTGGCCGCGCGCGCCGATGCAGTCTCCCCCGAACGCTATCCCGATCCGGACAGCAAGGCGCTGCGCGCCGCGATCGGCGCCATCCACGGGATCGATCCCGCGCGGATCGTGATGGGCACCGGGTCTGACGAAGTGCTGCATCTTGCCGCCCAGGGCTATGCCGGGGTCGGCGATGAAGTGATCTACGTGCGCTATGGCTTCTCGGTCTATGACATCGCCACGCGGCGCTGCGGCGCGGTGCCGGTGGTGGCGCCCGATGCCGATTACGGCAGCGATGTCGACGCCCTGCTCGCGCTTGTAAATGACAAGACCCGAGTGATCTTTGTCGCCAATCCCAACAATCCCACCGGCAGCTTCCTGCCCCGGGGCGAGATCGCCCGGCTCCACGCCGCGCTGCCGGCCGATGTGCTGCTGGTGATCGACCAGGCCTATGCCGAATACCTCGATCTCGCGGACGACGACGGCGCGCTGGCGCTCGCCGAAGCGCACGGCAATGTGCTGGTCACCCGCACCTTTTCCAAGATCTATGGCCTCGCGGGCGAACGCATCGGCTGGGCCACAGGCGCGCCCGCGCTGGTCGATACGCTCAACCGCATTCGCGGGCCGTTCAATGTTTCGAACAGCGGGCAGGCGATGGCCCTGGCTGCGGTGCAGGACCAGGGCTTTGTCGCTCACGCCCGCGATCACAACCGCGTCGAGCGCACCCGCTTCGTCGCCGCGCTGAGCGCGCTGGGCAACCACGGCCTGCGCCCGCTGCCGAGCGAGGCCAACTTTGTGCTGGTGCTGTTCGAGGGCAAGCTGACTGCCGAAGCGGCCTATAACGGCCTGGCGGAACGCGGCTATATCGTGCGCTGGCTGCCCAATCAGGGGCTGGGCCATGCCTTGCGGATCACCATCGGCACGGAGGCACAGATGGACGATATCGCCGCCGCGCTGCGCGATATGGCGGAGGCCGCGAAGTGACCTTCAAGCGCGTTGCAATCATCGGGCTGGGTCTGCTCGGCGGGTCGACCGGGCTGGCCGTGCGCCACTACCTCCCCGGGGTGGAAACCGCCGGCTGGGACGCCGATCCTGAAACCCGCAGCCGCGCAGCCGACCGCGGGCTGGTGGCACAGGTATTCGACAGCGCGGCCGAGGCCGTGACCGGCGCCGATCTGGTCATCCTGTGCGTGCCGGTCGGCGCAATGACCGATGCTGCGGCGGCAATCGCGCCGGGGCTGTCCCCCGATGCGCTGATCAGCGATGTCGGCTCGTCCAAGCAGGCGGTTGCCACGGCGCTGGCCGAAGCCCTGCCTGGCATGGCCGTGATCCCCGCCCACCCTGTGGCCGGGACCGAACGCTCGGGCCCCGATGCCGGCTTTGCCAGCCTGTTCCAGCAGCGCTGGTGCATCATCACCCCGCCCGCCGATGCCGACGCGGCCAAGGTCGCCGCACTGAGCGCATTCTGGGAGGCACTCGGCGCCAAGGTGGAGCTGATGGATGCGGCCCACCACGATCTGGTGCTGGCCGTCACCAGCCACCTGCCGCACCTCATCGCCTATACGATCGTCGGCACCGCGGATGATCTCGAAGGCGTGACGCAGAGCGAAGTCATCAAGTATTCGGCCGGCGGCTTCCGCGACTTTACCCGCATCGCGGCCTCCGACCCGACAATGTGGCGCGACGTGTTCCTGTCGAACAAGGACGCCGTGCTCGAAATGCTGCAACGCTTCACCGAGGATCTGACCGCGCTGCAACGCTCGATCCGGCTCGGCGATGGCGATGCGCTCTACCAGCATTTCGCCCGCACCCGCGCGATCCGCCGCTCGATCATCGAGGAAGGGCAGGACGATGCCCGGCCCGACTTCGGCCGCAGCGATCACACCGCCTAGGCACGGCGCCTAGGACAGAATAAACAGCAAACCCGCCGCGCTCATCACGGCGGTGGCCACCCAGCCGCCAATCTCCAGCCGGCGGGAAATCGCCAACCGTCCCATGATGTGGCGGTTGCGCGCGACCAGCATGGTCATCACCATCAGCGGCGGGGCCAGCAGCCCGTTGACCACGGCGGCCCAATACAGCGCCTGCATCGGATCGATCTTCAGGAAATTGATCCCCAGCCCGCCCAGCGTGGCCAGCGCAATCACGCTGTAGAACGCCTTGGCTTCGCGCGGCTTGTGATCGAGCCCCTCGGACCAGCCAAAGGTTTCGCAGACCGCATAGGCCGCGCTGCCCGCGAGGATCGGCACCGCCAGCAAGCCCGTGCCGACGATCCCGATGGCGAACAAGGCAAAGGCCAGTTCGCCCGCAATCGGGCGCAGCGCCTGCGCCGCCTGATCAGCGGATGTGATCTTGGTGATGCCGTGGGCATGCAGCGTCGCCGCAGTCGCGATGACGATCGCCAGCGCGGTGATGTGGGTAACCGCCATCCCGGTCAGCGTATCGGCGCGGATTTTGCGCAACGCGGCCCCGGCACGGCGCGGGAACACGCCCAAGGGATGTTCATGCAGGCGGTGCTGCTCTTCCACTTCCTGCCCCGATTGCCAGAAGAACAGATACGGGCTGATCGTGGTGCCGAGCAGCGCGACAAGCGCCATCGTCTCGTCCCGCTCCAGCTTGAAATGCGGCACGGCCAGCCCGCGCAGCACCTCGCCCAGCGACAGGTCGGCCACGAACGGGACCAGAATATAGGCCAGCAGCGAAAGCGTGGTCCACTTGAGGATGCCCTCATAGCGTTCGTAGCTGAGGAACACCTCAAGCCCGATCGAAACCACCGCGAACATCACGGTATAGGCCAGCATCGGCCCCGGCACGATCAGGTTGAGCGCGGCTGCCATCGCGCCGAGGTCGGCACCGATGTTGATGATGTTGGCGATCAGCAGCAGCACCATCGCCAGCCACAGGATCCTGCGCGGATAATGCCGCCGCAGGTTATGCGCGATGCCATGCCCGGTCACGCTGCCGATCCGGGCACAGATCAGCTGGATCGAAGCCAGCAACGGATAGCTGACCACCATCGTCCACGCGAGGCTGAAGCCAAACTGCGCGCCGACCTGGCTGTAGGTGCCGATGCCGCTTGGATCATCATCCGCCGCGCCGGTGACCAGCCCCGGCCCCAGCACGTCGCCCAGCGAACGCGGCTCTGGCAGATCGGCCTGGCTCATTGCGGGTTCAGCGCGTTGAGCGCGGCGCGCACCCGGTCTTCGGCCTCGGCGCGGGGCAGACCGGCCGGGATCGGCTCGGAAAAGCGATAGATGATCGTGCCCGGGCGCTTGATCCAGCGGTGATAGAGCGGCCCGGAATCGACCGCGACCACCACCACCGGCAGCCCAAGCAGCTTGTAGAGCCCGGCAAAGCCCGACTTGAGTTCGGGTGCGCTGCCATGCGGCACGCGGGTGCCTTCGGGGAAGATCGCCAAGGGCCGGCCCTGGGCCACCAGTTCCTTAGCTGCCGCGATCATCCGCCGCAGCGCCTTGGCGCCCTGATCGCGCTCAACCTCGATCAGGCCGTAACGCCGCGCGACCCCGCCCCAGACCGGGATGCGCATCAGTTCGGCCTTGGCGAACACCCCCGGCTTGTCGAGCAACGCGGGCAGATCGATCGCCTCGAAGAAGCTTTCGTGCTTGATCGCGATCAGCACCGGCGCGGGGGGAATGGTCCCCTCGATCCGCAGCTTCTGGCCAAGGATCACCCGCGCACAGCCGCGGTGCCAGCGCGCCCAGTTGCGCACCGCCCAGTGGAACAGCGGCTGCGGCGCAAAGGCCAGCACGGCGGCGAGGCCAACCGTGGGGATGCAGCCAAGGTAGAACACCAGATAGAAGGCGCAGCTGCGCAGCAGATCGAACGGGCGCATCGCCTAACCTCCCAGCGCGCCCAGCACGAAGCGCGCGATCAATTTGTTGTATTCCATGAACAGCGTCCGGCGGGTCGGGCGGGTGGCAACCGCATCCTCGACGATCTCCACCCCGCGCGGGGCAACGCGGCGCAGTTCCATTTCGGCGCGGCGCATATGCCAGTCACTGGTCACCAGACGGACCGAATGAATGCCCTGCGCCCGCAGCCAAGCGGCGACTTCAGTTGCGTTGGAGCGGGTATCGGTCGCCTCGAAGCCCAGCGTGACGCAGCACGCCATTACCGCCGAGCGGACCTTGTATTGCACGGCGAATTCGTGCGGCTTGACCTCGTGATCGACGCCCGAGACGAACAATTGCCGCGCCCAGCCATCGCGCAGCACCTGAATCCCGCGATCAATCCGCCCCGCCCCGCCGGTCAGCACGACCACGGCCTCGGTTTGCAGCTCCTCACCGGCAGGACGCGGCAGCGTGGCGGTGAAGGCGGCAAAGCCCCCGGCCCAGGCCAGCACGACAAGCGAGATGAGGCGCAGCATCGCGTTACAGCATCCTGACCAGAGTGCGCAGCACGGTGATCCGCGCGGTCAGCACGGCCAGCACCAGCCCCGCCACCGGGATCAGCGCCAGCACGGTCCAATCAAGCAGACCAAGCGCGCCGCTATCGACCAGCCCGGCACCCAGCCCGGCAAATTGCCGCCCGAGGAACAGCACGACCAATGCGCCGAGCGCCAGCCCGACCGCGCCGCCGCCCGCCGCGTCGACCCCGATCGAACGCTGGAACAACCGCGCGATCTGCGCATCGGTCCCGCCCAGCAGGTGGACGATCTCGATCGTGTCGCGGTTGACCCCCAGCGCATTGCGCACCGCGAGCAGCACCGCCGCGGCCATCGCCAGACCAAGCAGCGCGACCAGCGCCAGCGCCAGCCATTGCAGCGTGTCGATCGCCCCGAACACCGGCTTCAGCCAGCTCGACTGGGCATCGACCCGCGCCGAAGGCGCCACCGCGCGCACCGTGCGCCGCAGTCCGCCCAGCACTTCGCCGGTCACCGCCCCGCGCAGCCGCGCATCGACCAGCGCGGGAACCGGGATCGCCTCGTCCTCGCCGCCGCCGCGCGCGCCCAGCCACGGTTCGACCAGCCGCTCGACCTCGGCCTGCGAGACGGCATGGGCCTCGATCACGCCGGGAACCGCGCGCAGCGCCTGGGCCACCGCGTCGGCCTGGCGGGTGCGCTCGGCCGGATTGGCCTCGACGATCTGGATCGTCACCCCGCCCGAAAGTTCATCGGCCGCCGCCCGCGCGGTATTCGCCAGCGACAGCCCAGCCGCGGCTGCGATCACCGTCAGCGCCACCATGATCGCGATCACCCAGGGCATCGGCCCCGAGAGGCGCGCGCCCGCGATCAGCGCCCCGTCGCCCGACGAGGTCAGCGAACGGCGATTGCCGCTCAGCGCGGAAGGCAGGTGAAAGTCCATCACGCCTCCCTCGCCACGGGGCGGCGCGGCGGATAGCGCAAGGCGCCCGTGGGGTCCGACAGGCGCCCCTTGTCGAGCCGCATGATCAGCGAATCCGGCACCTTCTTGAGCAGGTGCACATCGTGGGTGGCGACAACCACGGTGGTCCCCAGCCGGTTGAGCGCCTCGAACAGGCGCAGCAGCTTGACCGCCATGTCGGGATCGACGTTGCCGGTCGGCTCGTCGGCCACCAGCATGTCGGGCCGGGCGATGACCGCGCGGGCGATCGCCACGCGCTGCTGCTCGCCGCCGGAAAGCTGGGCCGGGACCGCGTGCATGCGATCGGTCAGCCCCACCCATTCGAGCATGTCGGCCACCGGGCGGGCCAGTTCGCGCTCGGCCACGCCCGCCACCCGCAGCGGCAGGGCGACGTTGTCGAACGCCGACAGGTGCTCGACCAGCCGGAAGTCCTGAAACACCACGCCCAGCCGCCGGCGCAGCAGCGGCAGGCGCTCGCGCGGCATGGTGATCGCATCGGTGCCGAACATGCGGATCGCCCCGCGCGAGGGACGCTGCGCCAGATAGAGCAGCCGCAGCATCGAGGTCTTGCCCGCACCGCTCGCCCCGGTGAGGAAGTAGAAATTGCCCGGATAGAGCGTGAAGGAAATGTCGCTGAGCACCTCGCGGTCAGCGCCATAGCGCAGACCCACGTTATCGAACTGGACGATTTCCCCATCGGTGGCGGTGTTCATCGGGCGAAAGCGATCCAGTCGGCAAAATTGCCTAGTCTGGGGCTATAGCCGCCAATCCATGTGGAAAAAAGGGCATAGCCACCCTGCTTTCCCCGGTTGAACGCTTGCCGCCGGCGGCCGCAATATGTTTAACGCTGAACCTATGATTATCGCCTGTCCTGCTTGCGGTACGCGCTATGTCGTCCCGGACAGCGCCCTTGGCGTCGAAGGCCGGACCGTGCGCTGCGCCAAGTGCCGCCACAGCTGGTACCAGGACGGCCCCCAGCCCGCTGCAACTCAACCTGCTGCGCCCCAGCCTGCCGCAGCAGCGCCTGTTGCCCCGGAACCCGTCGCTCCGCCGCCGCCGCCTCCGGCCCCGGCTCCCGTGGCGGCCAGCGAACCGGTTGCAGAACCCGAACCGGCGCCCGCTGTGCAAGAGCCGCAGGCCGAAGACGCACCAGAAGCCCCGCCGCCGCCGGTCTATGCCGACCCGGACTGGGACGATCAGGCCGCGCCTTCGCGCTTTGCCCATGAACCCTTCCTGCGCCCGCGCCGCAATCCCACCCGGATGTGGACCGTGGCCGCCGCGATTTTCGCGGTGGTTGCCCTCGGCGCGGTGGGCGCCACTGCGTGGTACGGCCTGCCCGACTGGATGCCCTTTGCCCGGCCACTGTTTGCCGAGAGCCAGGCCGGCCTGAAGCTCGATTTCCCGGCCAAGCAGCAGGACCGCCACGAACTGGCCGATCACACCTGGTTCTTCAACGCCAACGGCACGGTGACCAACGTTTCGGCCACCGCCCGCAGCGTGCCGACGATCCTGATCGTGCTGCGCGATGCCCGCGACCGGGTGGTCTATACCGCCGAAGTGCAAAGCCCCAAGCGCGTGCTTGCCCCGGGCGAAAGCGTTTCGATCAACGAGGCGCTGACCACGGTGCCCAAGGATGGCGTGAAAGCGGAATTCGGCTGGAAGCCGGGCAGCTAGCCCAGCGGCCCCACCCGCTCAGTCAAATTCGAGCAGCACCTGCCCGCCGGCCGCCCGGCGTGTCTGCCGTGCCAGTGCGTCAGGTTCGGGCTGCGGCGCAGTCGTCGCCGCGCGCAGCACTTCGGCCGAAACCCGCGCCACCGCGATCACATGCGGCGCCGGCTGCGGCGGCGCAGCGGCGGGCGCAATGGCTGCGGCAAGGAACAGGCTGAACACAATGCTCATCAAGCGTGGTGAACGCCTTGTTCAGCCTTTGCGCAACCGCCGATCGCAGCCAATTTGGAGCCGTCCCCGTGCGGCACAGGTCGTCTGGGCAAAATTCATCGCCAAACGCGCTTGCAGCGCCGCCCCCCCTTTGCTAATGGCCCGCTCCTACCCCCCCGGGGCGCACGGATTTCCTCAAGGAATCGTATCGCTGTCCCGATGATTTAGCGGTCGTGGCGGAATTGGTAGACGCGCAACGTTGAGGTCGTTGTGGGCGAAAGCCCGTGGAAGTTCGAGTCTTCTCGACCGCACCAATCAAACAGATACCGGCACTGATTTTCGCCTCAGGGCGCCCTGTGCCTGCACTGCCGGGCTACACCTGCTCGGCCATCATCAGCCCCGAAATCAGGGCCTCGACCGGCGTATCGTCGGCGTCGGCCAGTGTCATGACCGACAAGGTCATCGGCGGCGCGCCCGGGATTTCACGGGCAACCATCCCGGTAACGGCGCACGCCGCAAGCGCGGCCGAGCGCGGAAGCATGGTCAGCGCCGCGCCGCTTCGGGCCAGTTCGACACAGGCTTGCTGGCTCGACAGGCGGTAGCGGGGAAAGCCCGCGCGGCGGATCGTTTCGCGGTGTTGCGGATCCTGATTGGCGGCAAAACTGCGATCAAAACCGGCAATCGCCCAGTCGTGCTCCAGCAGCGCGGCAAGATCCTGTTCGTTCGCCGCCGGGTGATCGCTGGCGCAGAGCAGATAATAGGGCTCCTCGCGAACCTGCCTGATCGTGAATTCGCGCCGCGCGCCGAACGCGGCAATGGAGTCGCCGTGATACAGCAACATCTGCGCCCGGCGCTGCAACAGGCGCTCCACGGCAAGATCCGGCGGGAGAATTTCCGCCTCGATCGTTATGTCCGGATACTGCGCGCGAAAATCCACCAGTGCGGCGGGAAGAAAGCTGTCGATCACGGCCGGACCGCAGGCCAGCGACAGTTGCCGCCCGGCAGAGAGAACCTGGGCCTTGCCCTCGGCGGCATGCGCCAGCAATTCCGGCGCCAGTTCGGCCAGCCTGCGCCCGGCGGTCGTCACCACCACCGACCGGGTCGTGCGCTCGAACAGGCGCACGCCCCACTGCTCTTCCAAGGTGCGGATGCTTTTGGTCATCGCCGAATGGGTGATGCCCAGTTCTTCGGCGGCGCGCGAAAAGCTGGCCCGGCGATACACGGCTTCAAACCGCCGAATGAGAGCCAGATCGTACGACATGTTCCATTTCGTACGCAATCATCGCTATTTATTCAATTGTTGTCCGCTATTGCCAGCCTTACGCCCCGACAGAAAGGCCGGGGGACATCGCGATGCGCGCTGCAGATCTGATCCATTCGAACATCACGCTGTTTTCCGCTTTTGCGTTTCTGGGCCTGATCGCCATCGAACAGTTCGCGATCCGGGTGCTGCGCCGCAAGGGCAAGACGCCCTGGAAGGACAGCCTGATCAGCATCATGCTCGGCTATCTGAGCGAGCCGGTAAACGCGCTGTCCGCCTTCATAACACTGGGCATTCTGGCCGCGGTCGAGCCGTTCCGGTTTGCCACCCTGCCGGTCACGTGGCTGACCTTCGCCTTGTGCTTCGTGCTCGATGACCTGCGCTTCTATGTGCACCACCGGATCGCCCACCGGGTGCGCTGGGTCTGGGCGATGCATGTGGTTCATCATTCCAGCCCCAACTACAATCTGCCGATCGCGCTGCGGCAATCCTGGACCAAGCATTTCACCGGCACGATGCTGCTCAAGATCCCGCTGGTGCTGGCGGGGTTTGACCCGGTGATGGTGACCTTCTGCGGCATTCTGAACGCCACCTACCAGTTCTTCCTCCATACCGAGACGATTGACCGCCTCCCGCGCTGGTTCGAAGCGGTGTTCAACACGCCGTCCCATCACCGCGTGCACCACGGCAACAATCCGCGCTATCTCGACACCAATTACGCCGGCACCCTGATCGTCTGGGACCGGCTGCTGGGAACGTTCGAGCCGGAACGTGCGGATGATCCGCCGTGCTATGGACTGGTCAAACAGCTTGAAACCCTCAACCCGGTGACCGTGCTGACCCACGAATATGTGGGCATTGCCCGCGATGTGACCGCTCCGGGACTGACGCTGCGCCAGCGCCTGGCCTATGCCTTTGCCCCGCCGGGCTGGAGCCATGATGGATCACGGCTGGATTCGCGGGCGATCCGTCAGGCAGCAGGGTTTGAACCCTATGCCGATCGCGCCGAGGCGGCTACGCAGGCTATCCCATCATGACTGCAATCTTCCCCCTGCATTATGCGTTGAGCGAGGCCCTGGTCGCGGCTGCGGCTGCTCTTGGCATATCCTCGCTGATCCCCCGCAACCGGCTGGGTGCCGCCGGGCTGTTGCCGTTCGGCCTCGCAGGATTGATCGGTGCGGTGCAGATCGCCGCCGGTTTGACGGGGTTTGTCGCCACGTTTCATCAATTCCTGTCGCGATCAGGGGCCGTATTCGGTCTGATATGCCTGATCGACGCGCTCATGCCGCAGCGCGATTGGCGCTATCCCGTGGCGGGCCTGCTGGCAGCCGGCCTGGTCGCGGCGCTCCCGGTCGCCGGCATGCCCTTGTTCGTGCTGTTGATGCTTGGCGGCGTGACACTGGTCTATCGGCGCGCGCCAGACGGCAGCGCGGTGATGGCAGCGGCAGGCTTCGGCTTGCTGGTCATCGCCCAAGTGGTAGCAGCCAGCCTCCGGCCCGCTCATCCAGACCTCGCCTGGCACGCGTTTCACGTGCTGGTTGCCGCATGGTTGCTTATCGCGGCGATCCTTGTGCCGCTGTGCCGCGGCTCGACGCACACTGGATATGGCAGGGCGAGTGACTGAGCGGACGGGCCGACGCTCCCCGCGCAGCCATCCATCTGATCCGCTTGCCTTTCCGCCCGCGGCGCTTGGCCGGGCCTGTATGCAAACAAATCGGGATAATTGCTTACAATTTTAACTGTGGGGTCCAATCCCGCCCGGTGCCATCCATTCTGGATACGATCTGCCCCGCGCAATGGGGTTTTGGTTAATTATATTGAAATGTAATACTATTTTACTGATCCGCCTGACCACCAAAGCGCGCGGAAGACCGTGCAAAAGCATGTAAAGCATCGAAATTACCCGCCAGATCAGCGCAGCACGCGCGTTAACTAAGTTTCGCGCCCTCATGTTTACCAGCGATCACTAATTTGAGGCTCTGAGCTAATCAGGAGCCAAGTCGATGAAGTTGAGCATGATGGCAGGGGCCACGGCCATTGCCGCCGCGACGGTCGCGGCATCCACGTCCGCCGCCGTCCCTGCCACGGGCAGCAACCAGGCGACGATCGAAATTTCGGCAGTCGTGCCGGTCATCTGCAAAACGCAGCTGGTCGGCTCGCCCGCAACCCTCACCAATACCGCCAATGGCGCGGTCCAGCTGGGTTCGCTCAGCGAATTCTGCAACAATGCCCGCGGCTACCGCGTCGTGGCCGACTATTCGGCCAACCTCGCCAATGCCAAGCTGCTGGTCGATGGCGTGCCGGTGCCGCTGAACAAGACCGGCTCGACCGTTGTCTCGCAGTCGAACCGCGCCGCGATCGCCTCGCACGATCTCGTGCTGCAAGTGCCGCGCGGCACGGCGGCGAACGGCAACCTCAGCTTCCGGATCGAACCGCTCTGATCCGCCGGCGCGCGCTCCCCTAGCTTGAGGGAAGCGCGATCGCCGAACAATCGGCGGCGCTGGGCGCATCATAGGCCAGAGGCTCGATCGTCACCGTGATCTCATCGCTGTAGATGCGCGTGCCCGAAGGCGTCTTGCCCTTGCCGGCCTCTTCCAGCGTCGCCTGCAACCGCAGCTTGTCCTCGAACGCGGCTTTAAGGCCGGCCGAAGGGCAGGTGCGCGGCGCAGGCGCAGGGCTTGCGTTGTTCGCGCTCGTTCCCATGAAGCCCAGCTTGTACTTGATCAGCTCGGCCGGTCCGGCAGTGCCCAGCGTGTAGTTCTGGTTGAGCAGCCGGT
>Ga0228701_1000289_pt1 | contig 45081 bp, 59 predicted proteins | sample McNCre117_Aug_MG_2_FD_178017 | JGI IMG/M metagenome (GOLD analysis project Ga0228701, IMG submission 178017) | Freshwater microbial communities from McNutts Creek, Athens, Georgia, United States - 11-17_Aug_MG | ecosystem: Environmental > Aquatic > Freshwater > Creek | place: USA: Georgia... | reverse complement strand
ATGGAAAGCAAAAGTTGCCGATAAGCCTCTCTATACCTACGTCAAGGACAACTTCGAGGTGGACATCGTTCCGTCATTGAATCACCGTTATCGAGTTGTTATAACCAAGACGGCTAAATTGTCAGTGGCAAACTCTATGCTGATTGACAGCGAACAGGTTGTAAACCTTCTTCGCAACCCAGTAATCCATTACTAAAACGAAAGAAACGAAAATGGCAACCAAAAAGGCAGCTGAAGCTGCGCCTGCGTCCCTGGACGCTTCGCTTGACGAGATTATCGCTCAAGCAAAGAACACCCTCATCACTGGCAAGCCAAAGGCTACTGCTGATGACCGCAAGGCAGTGGAAGCTGCTGACCCTATCCTCGCTAATGAGTTGCTTGCTCAGCGTAGTCACATTGACGACCAGATCAAGGCTCTTACCGCCCAGAAGAAAGCCATAGATGACGTCTTGAAGGACGCTATCGGTAAGGATGACGTTCTTCTGGTGAATGGCGCTGAGGTGGCTTCTATTTCTCGCTGGCGTGAAACCCAGATCAACTCTGAATACATCAAGGACAACTTCGCTGTTGCGGATTACCCTGAGATGTTCACTCGCACCGCTAAGTCCCGCCTGAACATCAAGCGATAACCATGTGCGACCTGAACGAATCCTGTAACTGCAAGCCAACTGCTGGCGATGCCCTTATCAACATGGTTGAACTGACTGAGAACTTCTTTAAGCAAGCTCAGGCTTTCAGCAACAAAATGCGTGCCTATGACCTCGCTCTGCAAGGCAAGGGTCCCGTCCCTGAACCGGAGGAAGAGGGTGAGAATGTCCTTGAGATTGAGGACTATTGCTACCGTTGTGGTCGGTTGTGTCACTGTGATGAGGATTATGACCGCGCCCGCGAAGAGGCAATGGAAGACTAATGACGCTGATTTCCGAGGTTCTCTTCGGGTATCAGGTTGAGGCAGCTGAGAGGATCGCTGAGCAAAAGGCAATTCTCTTGGCTGACCAGCCTGGGCTTGGGAAGACTCTAGAAGTTTTGGGTGCATTGGAGATTGCTGGCTTGCTCAATAAGCCTTCACGCATCCTGATTACTACTCCACTTATCAACGCTCAAACCACTTGGGTTGATAGCATCGCTCGCTTCATTAGCCCTCGCTATGATGTTGAGGTTGTGGATGTGTTTAGCGGCACGAGTAAACAGAAGCAGGCGCGTGTTGATGCAGCTGATACTTCTAAGCCAGTGTTCTACGTCTTGAACCACAACTCCCTCGACTTAACTAAGAATGGTCCACGGATCGTCCTGCCGGACGTGTATTGGGATGCTGTGATTGTTGATGAGTCGCACCTAGTGCTACCTATCACAGGCAAGTCGTTGACTCAGTTCCGTAAGGGCTTGAATAAGTTGCGTTGCTTTCACACTGGCGCATACCGGATTGCTATCTCTGGCACACCTGACCGTGGCAAGTTGGAGAATCGGTTTGGCACTTGGCAGTTTCTCTACCCATCTATCGTTGGCTTCAACCGTTATGCCTGGCTTGAAGATAACTTCTTTATGGGTGAGCAACGAGTATCTCGGAGTAAAACCATCAAGGTTGCTTACGGCTTGAAGGATGAGCGTAAGTGGCAGTTGTTTAGTAATAAGTGGATGATTCGTCGCACGAAGACTGAAGTGTTGGCTCAGCTGCCACCTAAGCGTTTCGTTGATGTTGAGTTGACTTTGGGTGCTAAGCAATACGGCAAGTATGTGATGGCGCAGTTGCGTTATGAGAAGATGCTGAATGATCCTGAAGCTAATGATGGCACTGCGGGTATGCTTTTCGCTTTGCGTTCACGTCAGTTGGCTACGTGTTCTTGGACTGAGGATGAGAAGCCGGAGCCGATTGTTGGTGGCGAGTCTATCAAGCTTGATTGGTTGTTGGAGTGGCTTGATGAGCGTGGCTTTATTGAGGCTGATGCTATGGCTGAAAACTCTCAGGTTGTTATTGTCAGCCAGTTCAGTGCAGTGCTGCATTGGTTGAAGAAGGAGTTGTATGCGCGAGGTATTGTTAGTGACGTTTTGGATGGTAGCACTAGTGTTACTAGTCGTGCCGTTATCCAGGAGAGATTCCAGTCTGGGGTGCTTCGGGTTGTGTTGTTATCTGGTGGTCTTGGTGTGGGTATCAACTTGGATCGTGCCGATGATTTGATTATGTTTGATAGTCCATACGATCCTGACCGTATTGAGCAGATTGAGGATCGGGTTCACCGAGCTAGCAACATGCACCACGTTACTATTTGGAATCTGATTGCTACTCACACCATTGACGAGGCTATTGCCGAGGTTGTGAATAAGCGTTACAAAACTACCCGCAAACTTCTTGATGCTGACCGTGGCATCAACATTGAACGAAATGTTCTGAAGAAACTAGCAATCCTGAAAGGGGATTCAATTGTCTGACCTAATGAAGATTGGCGAGCCAGTCCGCGATAACTACCGCAGGCAGGGAGCCAGACACACACTCGACCGTCTAGCAACTATGATTGATGCTATTGAGGCGAAGCGCATCGTTGCCAGCAATGGCGGCCTGTATTCCCAGACGCTGAGCTTCACTGAGATAAGGGAGTTGCTGAATGAAAATCGGTAGCCTATTCTCCGGCTACGGAGGACTTGACCTAGCGGTTGAGGCTATGACTGGTGCCAGCGTTGCATGGCACTGTGAATGGGACGATGCTCCCGCCAAGATACTGGAGAAGAACTTCCCTGGTATCCCCAACTATCGTGACGTCACCAAGATTGACTTCACTCAAGTCGAGCCTGTAGACATCCTTACTGGTGGCTTTCCCTGTCAGGACTTGTCGCTGGCTGGAAAACGTGCAGGGCTGACTGACGGAACTAGATCAGGATTGTGGAGCGAGTTTGCTCGTGCAATCGAAGAAATCAAACCAAAACTAGTAGTAATCGAAAACGTAAGGGGTTTACTAAGTGCCAAAGCAAATAATGGAATGGAATACGGAGAAGAAGATTTGGCAATACTTGCCGGAAAGCCTCCTATCAGAGCCATGGGAGCCGTTCTCGGAGACTTGGCAGACCTCGGGTATGATGCGAAGTGGATTGGTCTCAAAGCAGCTGACGCTGGCGCTCCCCACAACCGATTCCGAGTCTTTATTGTTGCGTACCCCCAGCGTCACTGACTCGACTGGCGGTGCTATCAGCGAGCAACAGGCTCGTGAACGCGGACGTATGGTCAAGGTAGCCGACCAGGCGGCTGAGATTGCTTTCGAGAATGGTTTGAAGGTTTCTGAGAGCATCACCAAGAGTCTGCTCCCGACGCCATCGGTTGCCCATCTACGCAACCATGATGAGCCAGTTGAGGAATACCTAGCCCGTCGCGATAAGTTCGAGAACGGCGAATACAAGGGTATGCCTGGTGTCTCACTCGGTGTAGCCGTCCGGTTACTTCCCACCCCAACCGCTACCGACCAGCGAGATGGCACTGTGCTTCGATCCATAGCCATTGAGAACCTTGCCAATGGCAAAAACCGTGGCATCAACCTCAATCACCTCACTGAGGCTATTGGCGTCGATTGGGAAGAGGGGGAAACCTTTTCAATGGTTGATGGCAAGTTGGTCAAGGACTTGCTTCCCACTCCGATGTCTCGCGATTGGAAGGGTGACACTCAGCCTCATTATCGCAATGGAGTGCTACAAACTGACTCAATTGAACGCGCTGTACTGCACAGTGGCGAGGTATTGCTAGGCACTCCACGCACCTCAATGGCTAACGGACACTCAGCTGCGGAGGTTGAGGCTGGCGCACCAAAGGCTCGTATTGAAGACCAGGTAATGATTACCAACTGGGGTAAGTTTGAGCCTGCTATCAGGCGCTGGGAGGCTGTTCTAGGTCGTCCTGCACCTGCACCAACTAAGCCTGATGGTCGGGACGGAGCGCATCGTCTATCGTCTTCATTTACTGAATGGATGATGGGCTTGCCAGAGGGCTGGATCACTGACTGCGGACTAAAGCGCAACCAGGAACTCAAAGCCTGTGGTAATGGCGTTGTTCCTCAGCAGGCAATGCTTGCCCTGTCCATCCTGCTTGAGGGAGTACTCTAATGGGGCTTCATGCAGGGTCTTGTCGCATTGAGGATTGTGGTGGGCAGGCTAACTATCACGGGATGTGTCAGAAGCATTACAAGCGCATCTATCGTCAGATAAAAAAGTCTGAAGGGGAGCAGGATTTCTCGCCAAAGAAGTATGAGTCGCTGGCTCATCACTTCAACAACCAGCCAGCACCGGACAATGATGCGTTCTGGCGTTGGATCACTAAGCACCTGGGTATTTATGGTGCTAATTACAGAATGAAGAGTTTCTAATGCCAACCAAAATCAAGTTCATCCACATCGCCTACGAGCGCAACCTACCAGCAGTAACCGTTGCACCTAACCGACTCGAGGACGTATTCCCTAAGATTCAGAACATCCTTATCAATAAGGGATTAGTTCAGCGCAACCTAGCTTTCCGTTGGAACCCAAACGGCGATGGCGTGAACTATGTCATCAACGAAACATCTAATGGAAAACATGCCATTGCTAGTTTCACTCTCACGTCAGTGCTAGAGTAAATACCTAACCGAAAGAGACTAATGCCAATCAAGATTATCGGCGTTGACCGACCTGATTACACGGCTACCGACCACGCAGCTTATGAAACTGCTGAGCGTTGGATGCGCCGAATCCCAGAACTCTTTCTAACTGAGCGCAGTTTCCAACGCCAGATAGGCATCAGCGAGGTTGGATCTGATTGCCGTCGCTGTGTTGCCCGCAAGTTGGCATTGAAGCCTAAGAAACCTGAAGGTTCCTGGTATCCGTTCATTGGCACTGCCGTTCACGCTTCACTTGAAGAGGGTTTTGCCCGTTGGGAGAACGACTACCACTTGGAGAATCGTCTCCAGGTTTGGGAATACAAAGATTTAGTTTTAGGCGGTAGCTGCGACATGGCTGCCGTCCACGTTGATAGCGACAAAATCGTTGTCAACGACTGGAAAGTCGTGGGAGAGCAAGGCATCAAAGATGCTGCCAAAGGTAAGGTAAAGCAGCAGTATCGCATTCAAGCGATGCTGTATGGCTTGGGCTGGGAGAATAAAGGTTACACTCCCACTCACGTCTGTCTTACTTTTCTTCCACGAGACCAAAGGCTTGAAGAAGCCCAGGTCGTAATGTTCCGCTATGACAAGCAGGTGGCGATGACGGCACTTGCTTCGCTAAAGGTATTGATTGATGCCGCCGAGGTTACAGACTGGGATACTGTCATAGCGAAACAACCTAAAGCCGATTTCTGCTGGGACTGTAAAAAGTTTGAGCAGGAAGAGGACGGCGACATTTCGTCGCTGATCTAACAAAAACAATAAAACAGTTACACACTAAACAAAGGAAAAATAATGGTAGAGATCAACCTCCCGGATCCTAACGACTTGCTTGCAAGCGTTTCGGTTCCATCGCTGTCCTTCAAGGACGTCAAGGTAGGAACTTCCTACACTGGCATCATCACTGACCTTCAGACTGTGCAGGTTCGTGACTTCGCAACCGGAGACCCTAAGTTCTGGGACGACGGTAAGCCTCAGCTTCAGATTCAGGTAACCCTGGATACTGAGCTGCGTGACCCTGAACTCGAGGACGACAACGGCGAGCGCCGTGTCTACCTGTTCGGTCAGAAGTTGACTGCCGCTAAGCAGGCTCTGAAGGAGTCCGGCATGGCTAAGTTTGAGCTTGGCTCAATCTTCACCATCAAGTTCTCGGGTGAGAAGCCAGCGAAGACTAAGGGCTTCAACCCTGTCAAGTTGTATGAGATTACCCTGGCTAAGGGCAAGTCGAATCCTGCTGTAGATGCACTGCTCGAAGTGGGTGCAACCCCTGTTGCTTCTGGTAAACTGAGTGATGCACAGGTCGCTAAGGCTAACAAGTTGGATGCTGCTGGCTTCAATCACGAGGAGATTGCCGAGGCTCTCGGAGTCACTGTCGCTGATGTTGCTGGCGTCTTGACCTTCTAGGTTTAGAGACTAGGGACGCAGGCAGCTCCCCCTTCTCCTGTTGCCTGCGTCCCTTTTTATTCCCGAAAGGATTTCAATTGGTAACCAAACCTTTTCAGGAACTGCTTGAGCGCCTCGGTCGAACCGCTGATGACAAAGTAACCATTTGCTATCAGAGCGCCTCGCAAGGTTTCCGAACTAAAAGAACTACTGTCGCTTATGCTGACCTGGTAGTTGAGACTTTGAACGATTTGGATGTGAACATCTGGTATGAAATCAATCCGTCTGGCACAGATTCACGCGCCAAAGCTGACGACATTACACGTCTCTCGGCGCTCTGGATTGACATTGACTTCAAAGACACTGGCGTTCAATCTTCAGATAACGCGCATCAACTGGTGGAGTTGGTTAGTGACCTCATCGGTGTGGCACCTACCGCTGTCATCGCCTCCGGACATGGTTTACAACCTTATTGGGCGATTGATCCTGAAGAGGACTTCACTCAGGAAATGGCGGCAGGCGTACTACAACGCTGGGGTGGTTTTGTTCGGTGGGTCGCGCAATCTCAAGGCGGTGAACTGGATTCCGTTTTCGACCTTCCTCGTATCTTCCGGGCGCCGGGATCATTCAATCGCAAACAGGAAGAGTCTCCGCTTCTAGTCACTGCCGAGTTCTCTGACAACTGGCGTCCACTCAGCCTCTTTGAGATTGATGATGTCCTTATCGCTCACAGCTTTGTATCCGTCAACACGATGCCCACTGGCTTTGAGGCAATCCTAAGTGAATCCGACTGGAAATACGCCGAGGATGACTGCGCCTGGACTGGACATCTATTTGCCTCACTACAGCCCCAGCAACCCCCTAAGAGCCGTCACGGCTGGCTGCTACAGCAACTTATCCGAATCAATGCAGCTCACCGCAATGGGTGCATTACTAAAACAACTGCCGATACCTGTATTACTTCCGTAGTCACTCAGTTTCAGCATTTTCTAACGCTGGCTCCAGCCCGTGAAATGAACCCTGGTGAAATCAATGGTGCAAACCGTTGGGCTATTGCCAAGGTAGAGGCAATGAATGACGCCAAGTTGGCTGAGGAACTTCGCGCCCATGTACACGGCAACCTTTTTGAGTTAGGTCAGACTTCTACCGAGGTAACCAGGGCATTAGAGGGAACCCTTCAGGATGGGGATTTGGCCGCAGCTTTACAGGGCAGTTTTGGTAAGTTTGGTCGCACTGATTCAATGAATACCTTTAGGTTCATTGCCTTTACCAAGGACAAGTACAAGCACATTACTGGGCTTGGCTGGTATCGCTGGAATGGTTTCCGCTATGTCCCTGATGAGGGTAAGGAAACTTGGCAGGACCATATTGATACCTGCATCGAGTCTGCTAACTTCATTGGCGACTCAGCGGATCAGAAGTGGCTCGAGGCTTCAACCAATGCTGACCGCATCCGAGCGATGCTGACCATTGCCGAGACTGACCCACAGTTGCAGTTGAAGTCGATTGACATTGATAGTAACCCTAATGACCTTTGTACTCCTGCTGGCATTGTGAATCTGCGCACTGGTGAACTGCGTCCGGCAATCAAGAATGTCGATTTCAATACCCGCGCAACAAGTGTTGCGCCTGCAAGAACCTCTACCCCACTTTGGAACAGCTTCCTAAAGGACGTTATTGAAGATGAAGACCGAATCAACTACATCCAAGAGCTGCTTGGAGCTGCTCTCTTTGGAGACTCTCGCTACCATGTGCTGCCAGTGTTCGTTGGTACAGGAGCTAATGGTAAATCTACAATCCTCGACGTCGTGCGCGATATCTTGGGAGAGTATTCGGCTACTATGCCAGAAGACTTCCTCATCGACACTAAAGGTTCAGCCCACCCTACTGACATTGCACGACTCCGCGGTGTCCGTTTCGCTATGGCTTCCGAAACCCGCCCTGACGGCAAGTTCAATGAATCACGCGTAAAAACCCTAACTGGTGGTGATGTTCTCTCTGCCCGCTTTATGAACAAGGACTTCTTCGACTTCAAGCCAACTCACACCCTGTTCATGGCTGTGAACCACCTACCTGAAGTAAAGTCTGGTGGCGATGGCTTCTGGCGTCGTCTGCGTAAGATTGACTTCCGCAAGACCATCCCTGTTGAGCGTCGCAAAGAAAACTTTGCAGCTACTATGGTCGAGGCTGAAGGACCAGGCATTTTGCAGTGGATGATTGATGGTGCTGTTCGAATCACTGACCGTGGTATGAGTGAACCTGAGAGCATCAAACTTTCGACTCAGACTTACCGTCATGAAGAAGATCACATTGCTAAGTTCTTGGATGAGAAGACCATCATCGCTGACCGAGCCTCAGTGGGTAAGGCTACACTGTTCCAGGCATACCGCGAATGGTGTGAAGAGAACGGCGAGCGCCCTATCACTCAGAACCAGCTCGGTCGTGAAATCAAGAACCGCACTACCGCTCAAGAAACTCAGAGTGCTGGCTTCAAGATGTTCACTGGCATTGACTTGCTAAAGATTGACGCCAACAACAACACGACAACCATTGAAGAACTCATCGAAATCGTTGAGGAAAAGGGAGATTGGTGGAATAAGTGAGTTGCGAACCAACTGACCCCTGCATGTTTTGCAGGGCTGCCGTCCACGATGAATGCCTAGCCTACTGGGGTGACGATGATCCGCAGAACTGCGCTTGCGGTGGTGAGGTAATCTTCACTGCTACTGGCGAAATAAAGCAGCGTAGCGCCGACATGGTTGAAGAGTTGGGCGATACTGACACTGGCTACATTGCTGACGGCTACGAAGCGCAGAAAGACATCAGCGAGTACAAAGACCCAGTATCCACCGGACGCAAACGTGCAGCTCAGATTGCGCCCATATCGGCAGGCTTAGTATGCGAGTGGGCTGGGCTAAAGTATGCTGGCGGCGGTGTAAAGCCTATTGTTGGTTGCATTGGGCGACCCGCGTCAGATAGGCATCATGGACCAGACAAAAATACAATGAATAACCTATTAGGGGTGAATTTGCACCGCATTTGTGATCATTGCCATAATACTTGGCATGCTATAAATGATCCATATTATGGTGAGCGTCCAAATCATACCGAGCCATTTGTTCCTATTGATATGAAATGTCTTCCGCATGATCCAAAAACAAAAGCTACAACTACTGAAATTATCGAGTTTGAATCTAGGCGTCTAAATGCAAACTAAAATTTGCAATTGCTGTAAATCCGAAAAAGACTCAAGTTTATTTGGAAAGAATAAATCCAATAAAGATGGACTACATTCTCAGTGTAAAGAATGTAGAAAAGCATATTCAGCATTACATTCTGAAAGAAATAAGATATCTAGTAAAAAGTGGCACGCTGAAAACAAACAAAAACATGCAGACGCACGCAAAAAGAAGCGACTAGCTACCCTAGATTTAGAAGTTGAAAGACTAAAAACTAGAACTTGGAGAGCCAAAAATCCAGACAAACTTAGAGACCAAAACCGTAGGCTAAAACTTCGCAGAAGAAACATTCCCGGTAGCTTTTATACGGAAGTAGATGTAATCAATCGTTATGGTACTTTATGCCACATCTGCTCTATTGAAATAGATTTTTCTGCGCCAAGATCAGTCGGCAAGGCTGGATGGGAAATGGCTCTGCATCTAGATCATGTGATACCAATCTCAAAAGGCGGTAGAAATGATTTAGATAATGTAAAGCCATCACATGCTAGATGTAATCTACTAAAAGGCGCTAAGCAGTAAATTTCACTCCACGGAACCAAGCAATACCGTCATTGATTTGCACCAATTCTGTGTAAAACTCGTCACCTTCAGTGGTGATTACAGCAATTCCCTGTTGCCAGTTTTCCCAAAACTTTGCTGGGCTACCATCAATCTTGGTTGAACCATTGACGCTAGGTACAGCGCCATCTACTCGGCAAAGACATCCAGGAGAAATTGCTGACGATCTAATGGATCCGTCACGGTCGAAAACTGTCTTTGACTGGACCTCTTGACGATGGATATGCCCGAATACGGTAGAGATGTGCGGAGTATCGTTAGTGTACGCCGCAGCTGTCGAACCTCCCGACCTAACTTTATAACCATGAATAGCGCGAAGGTTGCGGTTGAGCCAGTAAGCACCAGCAGGGTAAGCATCAATGTAGTTGACACCTATTTCATCCAATCTAAGTAGATAGGGAATACTCATTACGGGGAGCATGTCCATGTTGGCTCGCTTCAAGCCCCAGGCTGCTGCCGAGTTGATGAGAATGAACTTCTCCATTCGGCGGTCGTGGTTTCCTTCAATCAAAACAATCTCAGCCTGTTCACCAGCTGCTGCTCGTTGCTCTTGAAGGAACTTGTGTCCACGGTTGATTGCTAACTGTGTAGTGCCAGCGAAGGCTGGTTCCTGCTCATACTTACCTTGGCTAGGCAAATCTAGGAAGTCGCCAAGGTTTATGACGGTATCTACACGGTCAGTCTTATATAGGTAGTCGGTGATTTGTAGAGCGACACTCATTGCTCGCTCATCATGGAATGGATCCAGTACGCCTTCAAGGTTGCGATAACCAATCTGCGGGTCAGGCAAAATAACATTTACCTTATGTGCAGTGTCTGGTTTCTTTGCTGCTCTTGGTGGCTTGATGATTACTGGTGTGGATTGACGGACGGTATCCCACTCTGGGGATGGAGTCTTTAGATCCTGAAGCATCGGCACTTCTTTGCTCGGTGTTCGCCGATTAGTGTCCGGCTAACGGTAAAGCCCCGCTCATGTAGAGCGAGGCTTAGTGCAGTGTTTGACCAACGCGTGTCATCTAGTGCGTCATTCAATATTGCAATGTCGCTTGCATCTAGTTCGGCAGCTTTGCTTCCAACTAGGCACAGGCGTTCTGTAACGACAGGCGACAATCCTTCTAGCATTTTTCCCCTCAGTTAGGCTTGCAGTTTTAGCCTACAGGTTAGTTTGCTGGAAGTTCAACCAACTCCCAGGAAAGAGCATCTTCATTCCAGGTATAAATACCGTCAGCAGGGTATGGCTCTGGTGCTTGCCACTGGCAAGTATCCTCATTCAAATCCCAACTGGGATACGGCTTAGGGGGAATGAAGGCATCTCGAGTCTCGTCATAGGTATAACCAATGCCAGCGTAGTTTTTGCGGAAACTGCCACTATATGAGGTTTGCACCCAGCGACCGCCAAGGTTATCGACAAACCACTGGTGACCTTCATCGCCTCGTGGGTCGTTGTTGTCACCTACCAGGACACGGGTAACGACGTTATTGTTGTCTAGTTCTGCGAAGTGGCTCATGCTTTCAATGCCGCAATCTCTTCAGGGGTCAAGCCCAGCTTTGCAAGTTTAGCCTCGGCGCTAGCCTTGGCTTCAGCAGCAGCGTCAGCAATAGCCTGCTGAGCGGCGCGCTCTTCCTCGGCTTGTAGGCGAGCTATTTCTAGGTCGGCAATTTCTTCGTCGGTCAACTCAATGACCTCAGTAATGCCAGTATCAAAGTTATGCACCAGCTTGGTTGGTCGCTCAGTCATGCTTCTCCTTAGAAGGTGATAGATCCAGAGTTGTACCAAGTGTAAACTCGGTATCCATTTATATAGTTTACAGCCGGGTTGCCAGTAGTAGCACTAGGAGGGTTGTAGGTTACTGGGTAACGGATGATGACGATGCCTGAACCGCCCGCGCCACCCGACGTTCCAGATGAGCCATTCCAGTATCCGCCACCTCCGCCAGATCCAGTATTAGCAAGTGCGCTCACTCCACCACCATTACCGGCACCACCAGAACCACCAGTTCCAACGGCTCCTCCAGTGTTGGATCCACCTCCGCCACCTCCGGCGCGTGTCTGGCTGAATCCATTTATCGTAGAAGTAACCCCGGCTCCACCGTTTCCGCCAGTCGAGCCAGAGCTGCTACCAACTCCACCAGCTCCACCGCCTCCACCACCAAACCAGTTTGGAGTGATAGAAAGTCCACCAGCGTAACCTTGACCAGTGGTTCCAGAACCCACTGCCCAGTTGTAAGAAGCTCCACCACCGGATCCACCAGCACCACCACTAGTGTTATATACACCGCGGCCTCCACCAGTTGAGGTTATGGTTGAAAAGACTGAATCCGATCCAGCAGTTCCATTTGCTCCAGCCCCACCGCCAGTTCCTCCAGCTCCTACGGTAACGGTCAGCGCAGTTCCAGAGGTAACCGCCAGTGAACTTGATGCAGCTACTCCACCTCCAGACATTTCTCCAGTGATGCTTGTGCGATAACCGCCAGCTCCTCCACCAGAGCCTTCATTTCCTCCTCCCCCTCCACCGCCAGCGACAACTAGGTAGTCAACGGTAGGCGTAGTGCCTTGGGTTGCGGCTGGAATTGGGTTGATGCCATACAAAGATGCGGTTGAGCCTTGCGAGAAGGTATAAGTACCATTATCTAGCGATACCGAAGTAACTGCTGAAGTACTCGAAAGTAATCCAGCACCAAGAACTTGATAGGACTCAGACGCATTATTTTCACATACCGAATCAACCGCGATTGGTTTGTTTTGCGTAGTGCTGGAATAGTTTGAAATGTAAACCTGAGTATTCCCAAAAGTATTAGCCGGACCCGTGGCGCTAACAATAGGTCGCGCTATCTGTGCTGGGTTATTTGATCCGACATTTACTCCGGTGCCATAAAGTTGCCTAAAAGTAATCAAAGAACCATTTACCGTAAGCGTTGCATCATTACTAATGCCAGATAGATTATCGCGCAAAGAATAGACGATGAGGATATCAGTGAAGGTTTGCGGGATACTAGTTAGGTCAATGCTAGAAGCACCACCAGCTCCCACGGTAACGGTTTGAATCAAAGTTCCATAGGTCATGCGCTTACTCCAAAAAGTTCAAAGGTTGAGCCGACAGTAAAGCTATCAAGTAACTGAATACTGTTTATAGCAGAAGTATTGAACCATCTGAACCCTGTGCTACGAACCTGAAAACTTGCAGAATTACCTCTAGCTAAACCAGACTTGTGCTTATCGGTAACACTGTAGTCAAGCAAATCAATGGTTAGCACTGCATAGCCGCTAGACTCCATTATTCTTGGATCGGAGCCGCTACTTGGCTGTCCGGTAGTTCCGTCACCATACATCGCCACACGACTATAGTTTGCCCAAATAGTGTCATTATTGAAGTAGATAGTTTCAATACCTGCGGCAATATTGTTGAAAAAACAGACCAAGCGCAGATCTCTGAAGTTCTGTGGCAGATTAGCAAACGTGATACTCGACTGTGCCGAAGTGAGAGTAATTTTACCGATTGAAACCATCGCATTAGCCATCAGCCACGCACCCCATACAAACTGAAACGGCTATTAGCCGCAATATTTCCATTAGTAGAAAAGGCTATTGAAGATAGTACTGCTGTGGACATCCATAAGCCTGAAGTTAGGTAAAGTCTAGAAATTGCCGCATCGGTAAAGCCAGCACTGGTTCGTACCGTCTTATTCTTTGTTGAGCTAAAGGCATCAAGTATGTCAATTACATGAACACCAAAGACGCTTGCGCCAGCAGAAGCGCCAAGAACCGATCCTGGCTGGGTGTAGTTTTGCGCTCCACCGGGCCAATTGGAGTTTGTAGCTGCTCCAGTTCCGTATAGGTTATGGGTAATGTAGTTATTTCCAGTATCACCGTTGAACTGCATCTTGAAGTTATCTTCAGATCCAGCAGCGGTTGACTTGGTCACTACCCGCAACTGCAAGTGCTTGTAGTCGGTAGGCAAACCAGTGAAGGTCACCGACGACTGCGCTGCGCTGAGGGTGATAGTGCCGATTAGTTCAAAGTCAGTCTGAGTTGGTAGCACTGCGCTCTTGAGGTAACGCACAATGACGATGCCGGAGCCGCCTGTTTGACCAGAATAACTTGGCATACCATCGGCAGTATTTCCACCACCCTGACCAGCGCCACCCGTATTAGCAGTAGGCAGGTTTTGAATAGCGGTAGATCGGCTTAGACCCCCACCGTAGAAAGATCCATCATCTCCCGGACGAGCGCCAAAGTTTGGGTTACCATTCGAGCCGCCACCAGCAAACTTAGTAGTTGGAATACCCCAACCGCTTGTTATACCGATACCGCCAAAGCCAGAAGTATTTGAATACGTATTTCCAGCACCGTATTCCGAATAGTTAGGGGAACTCGTGGTATTACCACCCTGACCGCCATTTGACGTAATAGAAATCGAACCGCCAACAATGCTTGACGCAACACCAGCGGTTCCAACTGCTCCACCATTTCCAGTTCCGCCAGCACCACCCGACCCAATGGTTACGGTATAAGTTCCAGCGGCAAAAGTTTGCGCGCTAGATACAGCAGTAAATCCTCCAGCGCCACCCTTTCCCCAAGCTACTCCGGAGTTGAATGACTGACCACCGCCACCGCCACCGATAACTAGGGTTTCAATAGGAATAGCACCATTGCTAATTACCAATGATCCACTTGATATAAATCTGCGGTAATAGTATGTAGAGTCAGATGAAAGCAATCCGCCAGAAACATCTACAGTGTCAACAAACTTGGCATTGCCGACGAGCATACTGTCGTATTTATTGATACCAGCTCGAATCCTCGACCTAGTTATCGAGGTATTTGCCATTAGCTAATCTCCGAACCAAACATATTGAACGCCAAAGTAGCAGTTGATGCGTAGACGGTAACCTTATCGGTAGTAGCCAGTGTTGCACCAATAGTTACTGTAGTGCTATCAGATGCACCCACAGTCACGTTGTATGCAATATAGTGCTGGTTAGCAATAGCAGCACCTGCTGGTCGAACAGCTATACGGAAAGTGGCATCAGTCGATGCTAGGTTTGCAACTACGATAGTACTGACCACGGTCGAGGTTGATGCTGGAACCGTATAGAGATCAGTATTAGTAGTCGCAGCCGGGTTGGATTGACCTAGGACTTTATATACAGTTGGCATTTATGCTCCCATTAGCATGAACGGATTCAATGGTGCTACATAGTCCGTGATTTGCGAAAGTGTATGAGTGTGAGAAGTTGGTGCCTTACCAGCCAGGTCGCTAACAAGGTTTGTTACATCAGACTCCGCGATAGCGGCGACTGAGGATAGGATACCACCTGCCGAGGTCTTTACGAAGCCAGCAGTAGTTAGTGGAGTAGTAACAGTTCCAGTAAAAGTAGGTGAAGCGGTAGGTGCTTTAGCCGCCAAGTCGCTAACCAGGTTGGTGACATCGGACTCAGCAATAGCGGCAACCGAAGACAGGACTCCACCTGCTGAAGTTTTTACAAAGCCAGCAGTAGTCAATGGAGTGGTGACGGTACCAGTAAAAGTAGGTGAAGCAGTAGGTGCCTTTAGGGCTAGGTCGGCTACAAGACCAGTGACCTGAGACTCAGCAACAGTTAGTGTTGATTGTGGAGTGTTCTTCCAAAGACCAGTGGCACTATCGAACTTGATTAGATCGCCATTAGTAGCAGAAGTAATTAGCACATTGTGAAGTTCTTCAAGTTCAAAACCATTTTGAGGTCGAATAAAGATTTCACCATTAGTGGCGCTAACACGCGTAACAATACCGATGAAAACCATGTGTAATGGTGCTACTGGCTTATTAGCAAGACCGTACAGCAAGGTTCCAGATGCGCCTAGCCAAACTGGATCACCAGCAGTAGCAGTAGAGGTATTCAGCCCAGCAAGTAATCCTTCAGTAACTACGTTAGCCATGCCATTGATAGCAACAGTGGCATCAAGGAGACCCATAGTTTTACTTGATGTCGATTCAGAAGCATTTCCAGCTAGTGAAACAATCATGTTTGTTCCGTCAGCAGAACTTACATAAACAGGTTGCCCCTTATTGATTGCAACAGAGGCTTTGACTAAGTGGCTTACCGAGGTTGAGTAGTTATCAATCCAAGTTGCATTGTAATTTGTTGCATCAACCTTCGACAAGATTTGACCAGCAGTACCGCCAGTGGGGATACCATTAGGCGAGTTTGGCGCATTCACCCACTGAGTATCAAAGTCTGTGTTAGAAGCCTTAGCAAGGATCTGGTTAGTAGTTCCACCAACCTGTACGCCAGCGCCAGTAGCACCAGTTGCTCCAGTAGCGCCCGTTGCACCTTGAATACCTTGTGGTCCTTGCGGTCCAGTAGCACCAGTTGCTCCAGTGGCACCAGTGGCTCCAGTAGCACCCGTTGCCCCAGTGTCACCTTTTTGGAATACAAAATCAATTGTCTGATTTGGCGATGTACCTGAAATGGTTACGGCAGGTGCAGCTCCCGAAGCAACAGTGCCGACAGTAAGCGTATTGGCAGGTCCAGCAGGTCCAGTGGCACCAGTTGGTCCAGTAGCGCCAGTTGCTCCAGTTGGTCCAGTAGCACCAGTCAAACCCTGAATACCTTGTGGACCTTGTGGACCAGTGGCTCCAGTAGCACCAGTAGCTCCTGTATCACCCTTCGGAATAGTTAGGTTCAAAGTCTGGGCAGGTGAAGTCCCGGTAATAGTTGCCGCTGCCGCTGATCCAGCAGTGCCAGTAGTTACAGTACCTACGCTTAGGACGTTGGATGGTCCAGTAAGACCTATAGGACCCTGTGGACCAGTAGCACCAGTAGCACCAGTGTCGCCACGGGGAATGGTCAGGTTTAGCGTCTGAGAAGGCGAGGTGCCGGTAATTGTTGCCGCAACATTTGAACCAGCAGCTCCAGTAGTTACAGTACCTACAGCAAGTGAGTTTGCTGGACCAGCGGGACCAGTAGCGCCAGTATCGCCTTTAGGGATAGTAAGCGATAAAACCTGGGAAGGTGCAGTTCCAGTAATGTTGGCAGCTGCGCTAGAGCCAGCGGCACCAGTAGTTACCGTACCTACAGCAAGTGAGTTGGCGGGTCCAGTGGGACCAATCAGCGAGGTAAGCCAAGCAGTAGCAGTTCCGGTATAGCCATTAGCAACAGCAACCTGGTAAGCAGACAAGCCAGCGGCACCCTGAGTGAAGTAGGAAAGCGAAGCCCAGTTGCTAGTACCATTGCCAATCTTGACCTTGAGGGTATCACTTTCAACACCCATCTCACCCTGCATTAGGGTGGGGTTGGCGCTAGCCCATTCAGCGGCAGTGCCACGTCGAAGTTGAAGATGAATAGCCAACTTAGATTCCTCCGCAATCGATAGCCGTCATGCCGCCGTAAACAGTGTCAGGCTTTCCGCCGTCCATATTGATCCACCCATTCAGAAGCATATTGAAATCCAACTGGGCTGAATCTTTTCCATTGTGGGTGTGGTTACCAGCTGCCGCCTGCGTTGGACCAGCGCCTAGAGTATGGTGCAGGGCAAATACACTTGAGTCCTTATCGGAGTTCAGGTGAAAGTCATTCACTTCCTGCGGAGTCGCCATAGTATCATTGTAATGCAAGGAGACGAATCTTGAGTAAAGCAAAGAACATAGGCACTCGTGCCGAAACCGCAGTACGCAACCACCTTCTATCAAAGGGCTACGACCCACTAGAAGCACACCGCAACGTCCTCAAAGGCTCAGCCGATGAGGGTGACGTCTGGCTTCGTGAATCATTTGGCTTGGTTGTTTTCGAAGTAAAAGGCGGAGAGTCCGCCAAGAAGGCTTCACACAATCAGGTTCTCTCCTGGTTTGATGAAGCAGAAACGGAGCGCGACAATGCACATGCAAAACTTGGATTCCTCGTCACCCAGCGAGGAGGAGTGGGTTATCCCCGATCTGGGCAATGGTGGGCGTATGCTGACGTTTCTGACCTGGTATGGCTTAGGACTCGTCTCAGCTCTACTCCTCGTGGTGTTATCGCTCGTATTACCTTGGACGAACTAACTACGCTAATCCGCCATGCCTAAAGAACCTGACCTTACCGACCTACTTCTCCAACTTGGAGAAGGTCTTCAGGATGCCGCTGCTCAGCCAAACTTGTATTCATACAAGCCAAGCGATAAGCAGGAACGCTTCCACAAGATGCAGAACAAAGCTCGCCTATACATTGGCGGTAACCGTTCCGGTAAATCGCTAGGTTCAACCATTGAAGGCATCTGGTGGGTGACGAAGACTCACCCTTTCCGCACTCTGCCTGAAGGACCAATCCGTGGTCGAGTAGTCGCAGTGGACTTCCTCAATGGTGTAGATAAGATTATTCTTCCGCTCTGGAAGCAGTGGCTTCCCAAGCGATACTTGGTGAACGGTTCTTGGGAAGATTCATACTCTCGTGAACGCCACGTCCTAACTTTGAATAATGGCTCTTTTGTAGAGTTCATGTCTCAGGATCAGGACTTGGATAAGTTCGCAGGTTCATCCCGACACTTCGTCCACTTCGATGAGGAATGCCCGAAGTCAATTTGGCAAGAATGTCTAGCCCGTCTCATCGATACTGATGGCGACTGGTGGATGAGCCAGACTCCAGTTGAAGGTATGGAGTGGATTTACGAAGACGTTTACTTACCCGCGCAAGAAGGAACTAAAGACATTGGCATCGTTGAAGCAAGCATGGAGGACAACCCGTCCCTCAGTAAAGCTGCTATCGACCGCTATATGGAGAACCTTAGCGAGGAGGAACGCCTCATCCGCAAGAACGGACAATACATCCATCTTGGTGGTTCAGTATTCCCAGAGTTCAGCCCAGTCACTCACTGCATTCCTAGAGGGCAGTTCAAACCCAGTAGCCGCCATCGAATCATTAGAACAATGGATTCAGGCTACACGAACCCAACAGCCTGGCTCTGGCTCGCCGTCGATGAGGACGGGTCTATTGTCGTATTCCGCGAACACGTCCAAACGAAATGGAACGTGGCTCAGCACTCGCAAGTGGTCAACGATGTTACGAGGCAAATCCTCAAAGAGTCAGGTGCCAGTCTTTATCTCACTACCGGAGATCCGGCTATCAAGCAGACCAAGGAACATACTGGAACCAGCATCCAGCAGGAATACCAGAAACACGGCATCAACATCTACGTCGATTCAATCCCTACAGACCGTCGCATAGGTCTAGAGCGCATCCGCCAATACTTTGGAATCAACCCAAAAACTGGCAAGCCTTACCTGATGATTACGGATGATTGCCCTCACTTGATTGCCGAGTTGCCTAAGTTGAAATGGAAGCGACATGCTTCCCCAAAGATTGCTGAGCAGAAAAATAAACTCGAGGATATCCGCGATAAGGATAACCACTGCTATGATGCACTTAAGTACGCGATGACATTCATGGCGGACTTGACCCCCGAAAGTTATGCGGTAACCAGCGAGAACGACAAGTTCCACACTGCGTTCACCGACCACTACGGATCGGTTAGTCACCCTGCAAAGGACTATGACGACCAGGATGAATGGGGTTCGAACTGGCGAGGAGTTTCCTCAGTAAGAGAGTTAGAAGGATGAGACACTTCAATTACTTCCCCAATGGCGGTCCGTTCCCTGGAACCTGTGCCATGTGTGGTAATCCCCGCGACCTATGGGCGCTGGGCTTTGAACACCCGCGAGGTGGCGACGCTATGGCTTGCTCTACCTGTGTCGGTGAGATTGCCGAGAACATCGGATGGGCGCCTAAGCAACCGCTCATTGAAGCAATCGAGCGTAAGAACGCAGAGATTGACGAACTAACCGAGCTACTTGACCGCGTACCAAACTACACCGAAGGATTCATAAATGGAGTTCGTAATAGCCTTGCTGATTTTGTCTTTGCTGTTTCTGACAGCGGTAACCGTAATGGCAATGCACCTATTCAAGACGCTGGAGCAAGTCAGTCAGCAGATGTCGAAAGTGACAAGCCAGCAGACTTCAGCCCTGAAGCACATGGCGAATCTTCTGAGTACAAAAGACCCGCTAGCATTTCAGCAGATTCAAGCCGTAACAAACCAGGACGACCCCGTAAAATCTAGTCACGAGCATCACGGTATCTATCTGACTGGTGATGAACTAGAATTGCTGGAGATGCAGGAGCGTGAACTGGACGCTCGTTGGAAGCAAGTGGCAGAAGATTTGGATGAATAATGGCTGACATGGTACCACCAGCACTAGTTCCACCTACCCCTGATCTAGCACCAGACGCTCTGGTGAACCAGTTCAAGAAGATGGATCAGGCTAAGAAACTCGTTGCTTGGATTCAGCAGGAGTACGGCAAAGCTAAGACTGCCCGTAAGTTGGATGAGCAAGAATGGTATCTCCAGCTCGCCTTCTACAACGGTCACCAGTATTCCTCTTGGCGCACTTTAGGAAACGGTCAGGTACTTGCTGAAGAGCCAAACCCCACTGGCGTCCCACGTGTAACTGTGAACCGTATCGAACCAATCATCCGTACTGAGATTGCTAAGACCACTTCCGGTCACCCTAGCGCAACTGTTCTCCCAGCATCTAACGATGATGATGACCTAATGGCAGCTCAGGCTGCTGAGCAGATTTGGCAGTCAATGTATGACGAGTCAAACTTCCAGACTGACATCATGCAGAAGTCTGACTTTTGGCGTGCAACTTGCGGAAACGCATTCATCAAAACTTTCTGGGATCCAAACGCTAAGGTGGCATCGCAGAACTCGATGATGCCTTCACGCGGAAATGTGAAGCATGAAGTGGTTACCCCGTTCCACCTCTTCGTCCCTGACCTTCAGGAAGAAGACCTTGAGGCTCAGCCGTTTATCTTCAACGTCTACACCAAAACTCCTCAGTGGGTGAAGTCAACTTTCGGTAATGTCCTTCCTGACGGCTATGAGCCAACCAGGATTGCGTCGAGTGAGATTATGAACTCGGCTTTGACTAACGGCTCAAGCCAGACTGCCTCCCAGCCGGACGCAGTTCTCGTAATCGAGATGTGGGCTAAGCCAAACGGTTGCCCATTCCTGCCAAACGGTGGACTTGTCACCATTGTTGACACTGAAATCGTTCAGTTGGCTGAGCAGGGTATTCCTTATGCTCACGGCAAGTACCCTTTTGCTCACAGTTACGGCATTGCGACTGGAAAGTTCTACCGTCGAAGCGTCATCAAGAGCCTGATTCCTATCCAGCGTGAATACAATCGCCTGCGTTCGCAGATTATTCAGGCGAAAAACATGATGGCTAAGCCTCAGATGATGTACGTCGAGGGTTCTGTAGAGCCACGCAAGATTACTGCTAAGGCTGGCGTCTGGATTCCAGTACGTCCGGGCTTCTCAATGCCTCAGCCAGTGCCAATCCAGCCGCTCCCAAACTATGTAATCAATGAAGTTCAGCAACTTCAGTCAGACTTTGAAGACCTCTCTGGTCAGCACCAGGTTTCGCGTGGTGAATCGGGTGGCGTTACCGCAGCTACTGCAATCAACTACCTGCAAGAGCGTGATGATGCCTACCTCACTACCGTATTCTCTTCTATTGAGGCTGCTGTTGAGAAGGTTGCCCGTCAGTCCTTGAGTCTGTTCGTCCAGTATGTTGACCAGCCTCGTATTATCAAGATCACAGGTGATGATGGTTCGTTCGATGCGTTGGTTGTTTCGGGTGCTGATATTGCTTCCGGCACTGATATTCGCGTTGAGTCTGGTTCTGCTCTACCTACAAGTAAGTCGGCGCGTCAGGCTCTGATTACTGACTGGATGAAGATGGGCTTCATTAGCCCACAGGACGGCTTGAGCATCCTCGACATGGGCATGCTAAAGAAGTACTACAACATCATCAAGATGGATGAGAACCAGGCTTCACGTGAGAACCTGATGATGAAGCGTATGGATCCAATGCAGATTCAGATGCACCAGACTCAGTGGGAGCAGGGCGCAGCTGCTGGTCAACTCGACAAGACTATGCCTGGACAGGTTGACGCAAATGGTCAGCCTATTGGACTTGCTATTCCTCCAGTCGTACCAGTTCACGAGTACGATAACCACGCAGTTCACATCGAAGTTCATAACCGTTTCCGCAAGTCGCAGGCATTCGATAACCTGTCGGATGCAGTCAAGGCAGAGTTCCAGAAGCACGTATCTATGCACGAAACCGCGCTTCAGGCTAAACTTGCTCAGCAGATGATGCTGAGTCAGGGCGCACCAGACCAGGGCGCACAACCTCCAGCACCAGGAATCCCTGGTGGACCAACCCCACCACCAGGACAGTAAAGGAAAATAATGTCTGAACAAGAGACGCAGACGCAGCCAGATGCGCCCGTAGTAGAAACGCCAGTAGTCGAAGAGGCTAAGGTTCACCCAGCCTACGAGAAGTTGCTTCAGGAGATTCCAGAGGCTTGGCACTCGAAGATTACTCCACACCTTCAGGAGCAAGACCGTTACTTCCAGCAGCAGCTGGAGAAGTATTCGTCTTTCAAGAACTTCGTTGACCAGGGCATTTCGCCTGACGTAATCAACGGCGGACTAAACCTCGCTAACGCTATTGAGCAGAACCCACTCGAGGTTTTCAACTCGCTAAAGGACTACCTGACTGAGCAGGGAATGCTTGAGGCAGATGCTCAGAAGATGGCTGAGGAGATTGTTTCCAACGAATCAGAGGGAGAAATTCCATCTGAACTTCGCAAGGAACTTGATGAACTGAAGAGTTTCAAGACTCAGCAGGAGGAGCGTTTCCAGGCAATTGAACTGGAGAAGGCTACCGCTGAGGCTGCTGTCGAACTCGACCGTGACATGGCTACGCTCAAGAGCCAGTACACTCTCACTGAGGCACACGAGGTTGCTATCTACAACCTGATGAACGCCTCGCTCAATGCAGGTAAAGCGATTTCTGTTGCAGAAGCTGCAAAGCAACTACAGCAGATGGTTGGTAACTTCGCTCCGGTGGGCGGATCAGCCAATGCTCCAACTGTGGTGGGTGCCAGCGGTGGCGCTGGCATTCCGGCGCAAGATTTGAGTGTCCCAAAGACTGACGCTGGTAAGAAGGAAATGCTTGCCAAGATGTTTGCGGAGTACAACGCGAATCGCTAAACCAAGAGGAAACCGCCCTGACTGAAAAGTTGGGGCGATTTTCTTTTTGTATGCTAAGGTGTGAATAGAGTCTGCGTTACAGCCGTTTAGGTCAGGGACATAGGGCGAGAAAACAAACAAACTTCCAATCACTTTAGGAGAGTGAAAAATGGCAGGTCAGGGCATTCTGACTTTTGCCTCGGAGGCTCTGAAGCTCGTCTATGGCGACATTCACGAGCAGCTCCGAGACAAGACCCCGGCGTTGGACTACATTCAGTCCAGTGCTGCAAACCTTACCCAGAACGGTAAGGAAGCTCGCTTCGACACCCACGTTGGTCGCAACGTAGGTATCGGTGCGCGTGACATCCGCGAAACCCTCCCTTCGGCAGGCGCTCAGAAGTACAAGCAGGCTAGCCTCTACCTCAAGAACCTTTACGGTGCTATCGAGGTTGACGGTCAGCTGTTTGAGCAGGCTGCTGACAACTACAACTCGTTCATCAACGTGGTTGACAACGAAATCAAGGGTCTGAAGAAGGACCTTGCTCGTGACTTCAACCGCCAGATTTACGGTGACGGTACTGGAACTATCGCTACTGTTGCTACCACTGCAACTGGTACCTCGATTGTTTTCGACTCTGTAACTTGGGCTGACGTTGACATGACTGTCTCGTTTATCCGCTCCGGTTCGGTAGTTGGCTCGCAGGTAAGCATTGTATCCATCGCTGAGTCGACCAAGACCATCACCTTCTCCGCTTCGGTTACTGCCGTCGCTGGTGATAAGATGGTTCGCAGCTCGAACGGTGTAACCTCCTACAACAAGGAGATCACTGGTCTAGGTGCAATCGTCAAGGCAACTGGTTCGCTCCACGGTATCGACCCAGCATCGTACCCAGTATGGGCTTCGACTGAAATGACCATCGGTACTCCTCCGACCCCAGCAACTCTTACCGAGCTGAACCTCATCAACCTGGTTCAGAAGGTAGACAAGCAGGGTGGCGACGTGGACGTATTCCTAGCCTCCCCCGGTGTTTACAACGCTTACTGGAACCTGCTTCAGGGTATGCGCCAGTTCGTAAACACCGCTCCACTGGCTGGTGGTCAGCGTGCCTTCACCTTCGAGGCTCTCGGTAAGCCAATCAAGTTCATCAGCGACTACGCTGCTCCGAGCAACACCCTGTACGCACTGTCGTCGCAGGAGCTTGTTCTGAACCGTAAGCGCGACTGGGCTTGGATGGACCGCGATGGCTCGATGTGGAACCGTGTCGGTGAGACCGACGCCTACCAGGCACGTCTATTCCAGTACGTTGAGCTAGGTACCTACCGACGCAACGCACACGCTAAGCTCAGCAACATCGCTGAACTCTAAGCGTCCCTAGAACTCCCCCGGAACCTATCCGTCTCGTAGGTTCCGGGGGTTTCTTATTAGACTAGAACTATGGCAGACTACATCGACTTCTCCCGTATCGACGGACTCTACGATTCAGAACACCGCAGAATCGCTCAAGTAATCAGCGACGTATTCCCTAACGTCCATCTAATCCAGATGCACGAAGGTATGGAAGGGTTCAACCCTGAGCGTCCTTTCGGGCTTTACGACAAACCGATTGACCTAAACCTTCACCCATACTTGATTCGCACTGTAGCTCCATCTGAGATTGACCACAGGCTTCTAGCGGAGTTGCTTCGCAACAATATGTACGACCCCGATGCAGATATCAATAAGATACAATTGCTAGAGATGGCTTATGCGCTGACTGAGGCAAAGCGTGAAGAAGAGATACTTGCCGAGAAGAAGGACATGATGAAGTCCATGTTCTCGTCAAAGAAGCACACCTACCGCCACAACGGTCAGACTCTAAGGAAGTAAGATGCCAGCAGAAGAGTTCACTCATACGGGGCAAGACATTGCTGACCGTGTTCGCGCACAGTTCGGTGACTCTTCCGGAGCGCAGCTGGCAGATGCTGCAATCCTTCGCTGGATCAATGACGGTCAGCGAGAGATTGTAAATAGTAACCCAATCCTCCGAGCAACCAAGACTACTAGTTACACTGCTGGTCAGCAGGACTACTCTTTCCCATCTGACAAGGTTTTGGTTATTGAAGCCATCTACGTCAATGGCTACCCTATCGACAACATCACTCCGCAGGAGGCTCGTGAATACATCAAGAGCCAGGATCCAAACGGAGTAATGACCGCTGCTACCCCAGATGTCTGGTGGGAGCGTGCGGGCGTTATCTCGTTCTACCCAATCCCTGACACTACTTACACTCAGGGTTTGAAGTTGGAATACATCAAGGTTCCAGTATCACTTAGTTCGCTAACTGATACTGTCGCAATCCCTGACCGCTACTTCAACGAGTTGGTCAACTACACGATGGCTCAGGCTCTTGAAATGGATGAGAACTACGACGCAGCTAACTTGAAGGCTGCTCAGTTTCGTGACGGTTTGAACCGCCTAAGCCAGAAGGATAACGTCGCAACATCTGAGGTTTACCCAACCGTCATGATTGACCCTCTGGACTACTAATGTCGAGTACCGTACGAGCAAGAAGCGCAGCCCTACAGAAGTTCACTGGTGGACTAAACAACTACTGGGATCAGTCTTCCATTGCAGATAACGAACTGGCAGACATCGTAAACTTTGAGTTTTCACTCAATGGTGCTTTGACTTCGCGTCCACCTATTTACACTGAGAAGAATGGTGCCGCTGTCATTGCTACTCCAGTAGCCGGAGAGCCAATCGACATTATCGGCTCATACGTTACTGCTAGCGGTACTCGCTACCTGGTGATTACTACTAATGCCAAGACTTGGCTTTACAACATCGCCACTAAGACTTTTACGCAGATTGCTACCTTCAAGGCTTCCGACTGCGCCCAGTATGACAACAAGATTCTTATCTGCTCCACTACTGTTTCTGGTGGCTACTGGGAGAACGGCACCTACACTGCTATCCCATCGATGCCTCTGCTTGGTGGAGTGCAACTTTTCCAGAACCGCTTCTTTGGCTACGGTGTGCAAGGCACTTCGACTGCTAACACTGTTTACTGGTCAGACATTACAACCTTTGGCGCTTCAGGTCAGCTGACCTCTATCTGGTCTTGGAAAGACTCCACCAACAACTACTACTATGTAGAGATTGGTACCGGAGACGGTCAGTGGATCACCTCGATGATTCTCGGCTACAACGACATTGTTATCTTCCGCAACCAGTCAACCTATCGCTACTCCTACACTTCCACTCCAGCACTAGGTCAGATGCAGGCAATGCAACAGGACATTGGTGCTGAGAATAAGTGGTCAGTAGTCAAGTTTGAGAACGCACACTTTGTTCTATCTGGTGGCATTCTCTACAAATACCAGAACTGGCTGTTCTATCCACTGAATGCTCAGCGTGTGAAGATGGGCGCATCTAGCGACCCAGCAAACCATCGTATCCAGAATGCTGTAAGTATTGTCGGTCGTCGCTGTATTGTTTGGCATAACGGAATGCTCTACGTCTACAACCTAGACACCGATACTTGGTCGCGCTGGGAAACCCTCTCTGACGTCTGCTACTTCGTAATGGCTCCAAAGCTCTACGAAGACACCGCAGACATTGGCTACTACGGCGTATCCGGTGCAATCAGCATTGCTGGAACTGGCGTTAGCGACCACTCACTTTGGCGCATCGAAGACCAGGCAGTTAGCGCAACTGGATCAGAAGCAATCTCTTGCCGTATGCAAACCAAGATTTATGACTTCGATACTCCTGTGGAATGGAAGCGGCTCTACTACTGGGGTGCTGACGTACAGTCTGCAAATGCAATCAAGTCAATTGCTTACCCTGTACAGATTCCAGAAGTGAAGCCAACCGCCACTTGGGATGAGTTGTCGAAAGACTACACCAATGAAACCGGATTCCTTACCTGGGATTCGCTATCGAAGGATGGCACTGGAGACGCAGTGTACGGTACTTGGGATGCTCCAACTGCTACTACTGGTGGAGTTTCTACAGTAACTACCCTTGCAGTATCTACCGTTCCAGTTCGTACTGAAATCAAGTTGAACTACGCCCTCCGCTTCCGCCGAATCTACTTTGAGTTATACTTGGACTGTGACGGTACGGCGTCCACTTCACCAGTCCAGGTATTCAACATCATCCCTATGGTTGGGGTCAAGGCTAAGGTAGCGAAGGGAGCCAACTAATGCAGTCATCAGTTCTAGGAACTCTCTCGTTCAACCCATACGCAGCTGGTAGCAAGGTTTATTCTCAGGTATCGGGCGCACCTAGCATCGGACCAAATGACAAGGCTGGCTATGCTCAGCGCGACATGGCTTTGAAGGCTCGTAAGAGCGCACTGCTTGCCAAGATGAAGGCTATGAATGTTGGCGCTTACTCGAACCCAAACGTACTGAGGACTATCAATGGCTAGTAGCGCACTTGCAGACCGATACGGTGTAAGCGGATACAACCCAATCACTGGCGTAAAGGCTCCGCTCGCTAACCCTGTTGGCGCTAACGACCCTACCGGAAATGCCGCTGCCGCTGCTGCTGCTATGGCAGCTAAGAAGGCTGCCCTAGATTCCGCTGCTGCTAACTACAAGGGTCCAGCAATTGACCCTAACGCAACAATGAACTTGAACCCTGAGAAGAATGTTCAGACCGGGGAGAACATTGTCACGTCGAACCCTAACAAGACGAGCAACCCTAACAATGATTCCGCGCTAAGTAAGTGGAGCCTTGAAGGCGACCCACTATACCAGCAGGCAATGCGGAGCGGTCAGAGCGCATTCAACTCTGCTAAAGCTAATGCGATGCTGAAGATGCAGGCTCAGCAGAACGCATTGACTAGCCAGATTCTCGCTATGGATCAGAACGCTCCAGATGCTAATCGGGCGCTCGCCGACTCTTTCGCAGTTCGCGGAATGCAACGCGGTGATTACGGTGCTTACTACCGCGCTCAAGATAAGCAGAATGCTGCTTTGATTACTGCACAGACTGACATCAAAGACCAGATTGCATCTTTGAACCAGGACTTCCTCTCTAACTATGGAACTGCTGGTGCTGACTGGCTAGGTACTGCTCAGGGTCAGGATGCTCGTACAAAAGCAATTCAACTTGCATTACAGAATCGACTAGCACAGGCAGGCGTAAATGGCTGATCCAAACTTCGCAGCAATCCCAGACGCTAATGCCGTCTATGCTCCACTTGAGCAGAACCTAAAGAACCAGGCAGCTGCTAACGAGAACCGTTATGCCCAGAACAAGGCTGACGTAGCCAGCATCACTGGAGTACTCACTTCTGTTGCTCCACTCGACCGTCAGCGCATCAATGACCAGTTTGCCAGTTCCATCCAGCAACAGCAGGAGCAGGTTGCTGCACGCACTGCTGAGGCTCGCCAGCAACAGAAGGCTGGCAACGCTGGAGCGCAGAGTGCCGCCAGTGAACTAGGTAGCGGTGGGATGCCAGCACCAACTGACTCGTGGTCTAATGCTGCAATCAATCAGGGTATTGGGCAGTCTAATGCTGCACTTACTAACTGGACTGGCTTTATGAACACTATGAACCAGCAACAGGTAGGCAATGTCGATGCCCGTCAGGCAGGTTATGGTTTCCAGGTTGCTAATGCGCTTCAGCAGTTGAACCGTCAGCACCAGGCTGACATTCTTGGTCAGCAGACTGCTTGGAATGACCTACAGTCTCAGAAGGCTCAGGGTGCTATCTCTGCCGGAATAAAGCAGGCTGAGATGGGTCAAGAGTCTGCACTTGCTAATGCTAAGAACCAGACTGCCCTTGGTGTTGCTCAGTTGCGTGCGCAGGGTACTATGGGTGCTGCTGCTACTTCTGCTGCCGCTACTCGCTACGCTGCTGATACTCGTGCTGCTACTAGCCTTGCTAAGAGCGCTAAGCCAAGCAACATCAAGTTGGATAGCCCAGTTGCTTGGGAGAAGATGGTTCGCCAGAGCAATGTTTCCTTTGTACCTGGACAGAGTGTTGGTGCTGGACTTACCCTCGCTAAGCGTAACGTCGCTGCTATTCGTGATGCTCTTCAGGTTGCTGCCGATGCTCAGGCTGCGAACACTGGTAAGACTAAGGGTAAGGTCACTTGGAATGATGTTTACAACGGCTGGCTAAAGGTCAACCCTAACGCATCTGGACCTATGCGTGACTCGATGTACAAGGCGATAAAGGCTGGTTACTACACCACTTGGTCTCCGACAAAGTAAACTAGATTACATCTAGTTAGGATGTGAACTTGTCGAACCCAACACCGAATCCTGATCCGCTTGCTGGCATTGCCCCAATGGGGGCAAAAACTAAGGTAACTGCTCCTAAGCCAACGGCTCCGGTGAACGTTGGCAACAACACCTCTACCGTTACTACGGGTGCAGGTGCTGACCCACTCGCTGGTATCGCTCCAATGGGTTCGACTAGCCCAGCAAAGACTGCAACCACTACCACTACTGCTCCCGCTAAGAAGACTTTCGCTGAGACTCAGCAGGGAATCCTGCCAGTTGCATCTACTGTCCTAAACAGTATTCAAACGCCACTTTACTGGATTGAAGACTTGGCTTACCGCCTCGCTACCCCAACCACCCAGTCTGAGCGCAAGCGCATGGATGCGTCCATTGCTAAGAACGGCTACCTTGGCTGGCTAGGCGAGGAGTGGGCTACCTCCGCAAAGAACGCTACTGCTTGGACTACTGGTGGCGAAGTAAAGCACACTGGTGGTGCTATCGCTAAGCGACTTGGCTGGACTATAAACAATCAGAGTGATGGTTCAGCTGCAAAATCAGTAGTAGATGCTACTACGGCACTTTTTGATAAGAATAGCAATGTCACCGGAGTAGCTGGTGATGCCATATCTAAAGTTGCCAGACAGACATGGAATACCGTCATTGGAACTGCCATTGATGTTGCCCTTGATCCGACCACTTACATTCCTGCCGCACCAATATTCAGGGGTTTTGAACTTCTCGGTAAGACTGGCGCAGCTGCCGCTAAGGGTGTTATCCGTGGTGCCGCTGGCTCAGTTCCAGAATGGGCTGCAAAGAAACTCGTTACCAGCGAGGGCGCTAAGGTTGCTGCCGAAAAGGGACTACTAACCGCTGAAGACCTAGCTAAGGCAAAGACTACCCCTCTCCAGCAGAAGGGAATCATCAAGCCTCAGAATAGGCGACCAGTCGGAGAAGTTTCTGTTGGTGCTGAGATTCAAAAGCGTTACCTAGACAAGTTGGCAAACCTAAACACCAACATGGTGAAGTTGCCTAACGCAGTGGATCGCTCACTTGCTGAGAAGGCTTTCGACGCTACGCTTTCAGCAGTCGATAACGGTATTCGTGCCGCTAAGGACGTTATCTTCTCGAGTCGCGCCAACTACAAGTTGAGCGAGTATGCCAAGGCTGAGAAGCAGGTTCTAAAGCAAGCTGCACGTCTAGGCACTGATTACGTTTACCACGGCGCTCAGAACGCTACCGAGGATGTTCTAGCACCAAAGCCCAGCGAGATTGCAATCAAGGCTCCAGCAGGTGCTAAGCGTTCCCGTGTAGCGATGCCGGAGTCTGCACCAACTGCATACGAAACTGCAATGAAGTCTGCTGGCTTCCAAGACATCAAGGCAGTAAAGAGTATCCTCGGCAAAGTGGATGCCCTTGCTAAAAAGACCACAGGAACTAGTGCATCTGCTGGCGCTCTAAGTGAAACTGTTTCCCGCTTCATCGAAGGCGTAAACAATAAGAGCAACGCAATCTTCAAGGGACTGAAGCCACAGGCTCAGACTGCCATCCAGGACGCAATCAAGTTGAAGGACGGCTTCACGCCAAAAGAACTCTTCAACGAGTATCTGGCGCAGGCTCAGAAGGGTGCAAAAGAAAACGTTGCATTCCTAAATGCCTACGGAAATAAGGTTTACAAGTTCTCTACCGGCAGCAAGACTGTCGGCAAATACCTTTCAGAGTCCGGCGACACTCATTTCTTGAAGTTGCCAAAGGCTGACCAGATGCACCTTATGAATGGTCTAACGGAGTTTACTGCCGACTCTAGCAAGGCAAACTTGGACAAGTTGTCGCAACTAGTACCAGATGAAGGCGCTAGGAAGGCACTGCTGGACGCTGGCGCCCTCAACGGAGCAGCTGCTGATAGAACTGCTGTAAAGAAGATTCTGAGCGACCTACAGGCGTCTGGTGTTGGCGGAAAGCCAATCGCCTACAACTCTGCTGAAGAACTCATCGCTGGTATTCGTGCAGGAGATGCTGTACCTGCTGAATCGCTACTCAAAATTATGAAGGCTCTGGATCCAAACAACCAGACCATCGTCAAGTTTGAGAAGTCTGCTACTAAGCCTTCCGCGCAGATGCTTACCGAGATGCTGAAAGACCCTGCTGGTCCAGCACTCACACTCACCCAGATGCGTAAGCGTCTTACCCTGGCTGATACCAAGACATTCCTATCGGCTACTGGACTATCCCAGAACGAAGTTATCTCGGCATACCTTGACGCTCGCGCACTAGGAATGACTGACGTAACCCCAATGATTCACGGTGCGAGCCGTGAGTATGCAGCTGGGGCGCTCGCGGGATGGGGTGCTAAGACTGTTCAAGATGCGACTGAGTTGCTTCGTGAGACTTTTGGTCAGCGTTTCGACGAGGCGCTAGCCCTCACCCAGAAGCAGGGCGGACACACTCGAACTTCCAGCCTTGGCGACATTGCTACCCTCGGAGCCGAGAAGCCACACACTGGCGAGGCTGTACTCGCGGATCAGACTAACCAGTCATTCCAGTCGGTACTTGTTGCCAAGTTGCTTGGTCGTAACACCTGGCGAATCGGCAAGAAGATGGAGAAGATGGATGCCGAACTATTTGCATCCTACAATGTCGCTGAAAACAAGATTGACTGGTTTATCCAGCACATGGCTCAGATGCGTGAGACTTTGCTGGCTACCACTGGCTCGCGTATGTTCATTCAGAAAGAAGTCAAAAACCTCAAGTTTGATGCAGTAGCCAACCGTCACAGTGTTTACATCGACATGGGTGACATTGTGCAGGTATTCGCTAAGACTGAAGAAGGAAAGCGAATCATCGAGAACGCTCTCTTCTCTCCAGAGAAGCGCGACTCCCTAGACTTCAACAGCATCCTGAATGTCACTCGTCAGGCTCTAGAAGCCCGCGAGAAGGGCATTGCACACGATGCTACTACTCTCGCTAAGACTGCCGCATACAAGGCTAAGGGAGAGGCTCTGAGCGCCTCCTACAAGGCAAACATTGCCACCTATGCTGAAGACTTCGTTTACCACCTGCTAACCGTTGCTGGACCCGATTTAGAGGCTATCCACCTGCTTCGCGCACAAGGCGCAGTAGAGGACTGGCTAGTCCGTTCGCAGGACATTAGCGGTCAGATGATTGGGCTTCTTCGCGATGGTTGGAACGCTGCTACTAAGGGTGGCTACAACACCAACGAAGAAATGTTCCAGCAGTTGAAGATGCTCTTTGACCGATTCGCTTATGTCAGCGATGCTATCCGGCAGTCTGATGGTCGAGTAGCAGAAGCAGTAATGCGTGCTACCTCGATGCTATTCGTCAAGAATGGCAAAGTCACCGAACTGGGCAATGATGCTCTCTCTGAGGTTTACCACCTGGTTCCGCAACTAGGCTCCAAGGATCATGGCGACTTTGTAGAGTTGCTGAACTCCTATGCTCGCCACGAAGACCCAATGCTGTCTGCACCAGTGGGACGTGAGCGCCTGCCAAAGCCTAGCCCTGAAGTTGTTGCTGAGGCTTCAAAGTTGTACACCAAGGCTAAGGACGCCTACATCGAACACGCTAAGGCTGGTTTGAAGTTGGATAGCAAGGAAGCCTTGAAAGAGTGGCGTGCTACTGCCAAGAAGATTCAAGGAGACCTAGCCAAGGCACGCGACAACGCTTACAAGGCTTGGTTGCCAATCGAGCATTACAGCAACCAGTTCCGCAAGTTCATCCCAGTAGAGGCTTACGACCACGCAGCTGAGTTGAAGTGGGCAGAAACTCACCCACCTCGCCTGATTGGTGACTCGCTAGAGCGTGTAACACTAACCGATACCGCTACCATCAAGCGAGTTGGAACTGCCGGAAACGGTGGCGAAAAGGCAGCCGCTAAGGCAGCCGCAAACGCTGCTGTAGTCAAGCACAATGAAGACCTAGCAAATGCCTATGTTGAAGATGCTGCAACTGGCATTGGCGAGAGTTGGGACGTCTATGATGGTCTCGGCTTAGAGCCAACTGACACTGCTATTCGCGCAATGGAAGACTCCATGTACCAGCAGATAGCAGCACACCAGCCAAAGGTTTACACCTACTCACCAGTAACAGCCAAGGGTGAAGGCTTGAGCATTGCCGAGCGTATAGCCCAGAAGGCTTCTGGAACTGCTGGAGACCTCGCCGGATTTCGCCAGATGGCTGAATCACAGTTGCACTCAGTAAAGGGTGACCTTGCCCGTTCGCTGAATCAAATCAACAAGAACTTCCAGGGACTTGAAGGCAAAGACTGGTCTGAGGCTATTTCGCTTGCACTGTCGAAGTCGCCAGTCAATGAGATGGCTGATCCAGAGATTCAGGTGTTCCAGGCTCAGGTCAACGAAATAATTTCTAGTCTGCTCAGAGATGCAGAGAAAAATAACATCAACCTTGATGCACTTGCAAGCAGGTTGAAAGACTACGGACTAAAAGAATCTGACGGCTTCAAACTCACCGGAAGACTTGAAGATTTGATGCGTAACCTGCCATTCATGGAGAAGCCAGCAGGTATTCCAGATGGCTCATCAGATGCCATAGATTGGGCTGGTCGCCAGAAGAAGTTCGAAGAGTCAAGCCTTCGACCAGTCGACGCTCTCATCAAGATTGGCAGCGCCGTACACCACGTCAAGACTACTCAGGGTATGGCTGCGTCTTTGGCTGCCAACTTTAGCCATAAGGGTTACGGAATGACCTTTGAGCAGGCTGCTAAAGCCGGATGGGTAAAAGTAAAGTCAACTATACCTACCGAGATTTCCAGCAACCTGCCAGATGATGTTCTATTCCATCCAACTATCGCTAAGCAGGTTGCCGCTTTTGACCGTGAATGGACTGCCCTAATGAAGGGTCAGGACTACGGTCGCTGGACTAAGCAAGTTCACACCATGATGCGTGCAATCTCTTGGTGGAAGTTCTCGCAAACTACCCTGAACCCTCGCCACCACATTGGAAACTTCATTGGCGATACTCAGGCTGAACTGCTTCGCGGCAACCTGAACCCAATGCACTGGAAGTTGGCGTGGGACATCGCTAATGAGAGCGCACGCGCTCTACTCAAGACTGACTACCTATCGCGTCTAGGCAAGGATGCACAGCCTGCAATCGACCGCTTCCTAGCTCACGAAACTAACCCAGAAAAGTTGACTACTGAGTTTGCTCGCTACACCAAAGGTGGCAAGACTGTAGTTCCAGTAGTAATCAACGGCAAGACCATCCACATGAGTATTGCCGAGTTGGTTGCCAAGATGCAACAGAAAAACATCTTGACCAACAGTTACTACAACGATGAAGTATCAGCCCTATACGAAAACCTAGTGCTGGACACCACCGCATCGGGCGCCAATAGGCAGTTGGTGAAGAGTGCAACTCTTCGCGCACGCATGGGCGTAGAGGGCTTCCTGAAGCCGTTTGGTGACTTCACGGCAGTCTATTCAAACTACCCACGAGCAGCTGGTGCCATTGACATCATGTCTAAGCGCAGTTGGAGTAGCGAAGAAGAGATGTGGGCTGCCGTATCTAAGCACACCCACCTATACCACCCAAGCATCCAGTCGCTGTCGTCTGGTGAGCGTAAGTACGGTCGTCTATTCGTGGGCTACTATACTTGGCTTCGCGTAGCACACGGAATGCTATTCGACCTACTCATAAACCACACCGCTGGCGTCACTATCGTTCCAAAGATTATGAACAACATCCGCCAGCAGCAGGGCATCGAACAGCAAAACCCTGGAAGCCCTTGGGGTGCAAACGCTTGGGTAAACACCCCAATGAACATGCTAACCAGCCCATACGGTCCACTGCTCAACACTGCCCAGTACGGTCAGATTGGTATAAAGACTTACACTGCTCCACTCGACGTAATGGAGAACTACCAGTTCTTCTACGACCCAGGAGCTAACGGCAACATCAGTGACCTCATCGGAGAAAATGCTCAAGCAGGGCAGGCTCTAGTTGGTGGACAGTTGAACCCAATCTTCAAGCAGGTTGGTCAAGAAGTAATCGGTACCGACTTCCAAACTGGAAAGAAGTACACCGACCGTAGCGCCGCTGCTATGTGGGATCGCTTCCTGCAAACCCTTGGACCAACCCAGCTTGCTGAAGGTTTGGGAATCTACACCCCAATGGACAAGGCAAACGGCTACACCCAGCAGACTAAAGACCTGAAGGTTCTGAAGTATCTCACTGGTGGCAAGCAGTTCGTCACCCAGAACCCCGACCTAACTCGCGCTGCTCAAAAGGGCAATACTGCTAGACTAAATACGTTCCTCAAGAATCTACCGAAAGAAAACAAATGAGCGAGACAGAACTGATGACCTTCGACGAAATGTCCGACCTCGTAGATAAGTTGCGAGTCGGATCAGCAATCCTATTCGGAGTGCTACAGCATGTTTACCAGGTTCACGACATCACAGACGAAGACACCTGCGCCGAATGCAAAGTTCCATACCCTTGCCGGACAGCGCAAGTGCTACTCGATAACTTCGTCGAGCAAGAAGAAACCCCCGCCGAATAGCGGGGGTTTTTCCTTTAGAACTTAGTCGCCTAGCTCACTGATTTGCTCAATGAGAGTGTCGATGTCTAACTGTCTCTGTGCCTGACCGTTGGAGTCATTCTTGCTCAGAAGATCCTTTAACTTCGCTAGGAGTGCATCCTTATTCTCTGGCGCAGATCCACAGTCTGGGCAGTTCTTACAGCAAGCGCAATCACAGCAGCTGTCGCCGCCTTCTACGCTAATCTCGATTTCAGCCATTACTTTTCCTTCCGGGGCGGAATCTTGCCCTCTTCACGCAACTTGCTCAACTGAATAGCAATCGCCTGCTTCTTAGGCAGGTAATCGCGCTTACCATCTTTCATATGGTAAGCCTGCTTATCAGTGAACTTGTACGGCATTAGTCTGCATTCTTGTACTTATCAAACAACTTCTGGACAGAAGCAGGAACCTTCCTGCTGTTGTTCCAGTTCTTCTGGGTGACGCCAGCAGGAGCAGGATCACGCTTCTGAGTAACCGAGGTGGGCTTAGGCGAAGGCTTCTTAGCCATCTCCTTGGCGAGTGCTGCTTTTGCTTCTGCTGGAGTAGCCATTACTTAGCCTTTGGAACGTGCTTCTTGGCAAGCAGCAGTGCGTAAACCGAGATGCCAGCAGCGATGAGGTTCAGGATTGCCTGACCAAGAGCATCGGTAAGGAAGCCCGCAGCAACAAGAACAGGGACGAGACCAGCGGCGCTGGTGTAAACAATGGAACGCTTTTCAGGGGTCATATTATGCCTTCTTTTCTAGTTCTATCTTATCCTGCAAGAACTTGTGGGCGTCCATAACGGATCCAGTAATCGCAGAAAACTTATCAAAACCAAGCACCAGATGCAGGTGCGGACCAGACGAAGCAGTACCAGTATTACCCAGGTAGCCGACAACCTCGCCAGCCTTCACCTTCTGCTTCAACTTCAACTTAGTTGGCTTCTGCATATGGCAGTAACTAAAGAACTTGTCACCAACCTGCAAGGTGACAATGTTACCCAAAACCTTGCTAGTGAGAATGTTCGCAACAACAGTATCGGCTACAGCAAGCAGTTCAGTACCTTCAGGGACACCATTGAAGTCACAACCTCGGTGACCATTAGGGTGGGCATCATCTACTACACCAAAAGCAGTGCCTAACTTGAACTTCTTCAGCGGCATCTGAAAATTGTGAATGTCCATTAGTTCCCCGTCATTAGTTGCCAGAAACTGGCAATACCAGAAGTAACAGACGCAGCCATAGCCGTCCAAACAATCTTCGGCAACCACGAGTTTGTAGCTGCCTGAATCTCTAACTTGGCTACACGGTCAGGCAAGTCACTGAGATTCTTCAACTCGGAAGCAAGTTGAATCAGAAGTTTATTAGTCTCCTGTTGCTCCTTGTAAAGATCATTGATTGTCACTTTTACATGTACCTGCTGCTCAATTGTCATAGCGCCATCACCCAACTAGACCCATTCCACACATATACAGCCCCCTGCACCCATGTAGTTCCGTTATAGACATACACCGGAGCCTGCACAAAGGTAGACCCGTTGTAAACATTCATCGCACCAGACGGTGCTACTGAAACTACGAAAGTGAACGCCTGGCTAATCGAGCCATAAGAGTTCGTTGCGGTGATAGTGAAGTTGAAAGAACCAGCAGTAGTGGGGGTACCAGTAATCGCACCAGAAGCCGTATTCAGGCTCAAACCAGCAGGAAGCGTTCCAGCAGAAACCGAATACGAGCCAGAATAGTTCATATTCGTGGCAGAAACGCCATCAGAATAGGCTACAGTCGTCTGAGCCGAGCCAAGCGTGTTATCCGTCCAAGTGGGCGGGTAAGTGGCGTTAGCAGTCCAAGAAGCCGAAATAACCCAGCCAGAGCCAGTAGGAGTGTACGGGAAGCCAACCGACCAGCCACTGAAAGTGTAGCCAGAACGAGTCGGGTTAGTTCCAGGAGCCGAAATCGACGAACCAGCAGTGACGCTAGTAGGATACGAGCCACCACCAGAACCGCCAGCCAAATCCCAAGAACCAGTGTAAGTAACTGGGGGACTAGTAGTGGTGAAACTAGTGCTAGTACTACCGCCACCGACGTTACCGTTCTGAAGAGTTAGGTCACCATTGACCTGATACGAAGTACCGCTAGCCAAGCCAGTAATCGTAAACGAGCCATTCTGTGTTGACGTAGAATACGGACCAAAACCAGACTGGCTAAGCGTTCCACCAGAAGCAGTAAAGAAAACATCCCACGCATAGTTAGTGGAAGAAATGCCAGAAACACTCCAGTTGATTGTGGCAGAGTTCTGCCCAACCGAAGCTACCGACATTGAAAACGCCATGCGTTATGCCTTGATCCAAATGTCCCCGGTCGCCATACCGGAAGTAGGAGCGGTAGAAGCCACGAAAAAAGTACGGTCAAGACCACTAGCAGTGACCTTACTAGCCTTAGTTGCAGTAGTCGCAGTAGTAGCAGTAGTAGCAGTAGTAGCCGAGTTCACGTTACCAGCAGTAACAGTAGTCTCAAGCGTCGAGATGCGCGAGTTAGCCGAAACCGAATCAGCATCAACCTTGTCCCAGTTGCTGTTGATAACGCTAGTCTCGAAAGGTTGCGAAGAACCAGGCACAGCCTTCTGGAGTGCGAGGCGAGTAGTAGTCGTATAAGACATTCGGATCTCTATTCGTCAATAGTGATAGTTGTCGCCTCAACCTCAATACTAGTCGATTGTGGCTCAGGAAGTGCAGCGAAATGCGACTGCCCCGTGGCGAGTGCAATAAGTTCACGAGCAATGTTGCGTTTCGTCGCAGCATCAGTCACATAACGGAGAATAATGTCCTGGACCTGCAACAAGATTGCAGGCAAATCAACCTGGCTCTTAGCATTAGGATCAAAGCGACCAGTCAACTGATTCAAGAACTGAATCGCCTTCATGTCACCCTGCTGAACCAAATCACCCAACGCCTTATCAGCCATCGGAATATAAGACTTCAAGTTCTCAGCCGACTTAGCCGACATCGCACTAGCAAACTCTTTTTGACGCAACCAGCCATCAAGCTCGTTAGAAGTGATTTTCAGTTGCTTAGCAACCGTCTGAATCGGCTTCAGATTTAGCGGCGAGAGATAAGCCTGGAGAAGCATTTCCTGACGCAGAGTGAGATTAGGATTCTTAGTCGTACGGATTCCGCGAGCCTCAAGAGCGTTTTGGAGCTTAGTTGAGGACCATACCAGTTCGACGTCAGGCTTTGTAAGAGTCTCATCTTGATCCAAAATAACGGAAGTTTCACAGAAGAGACCTTGACGGTCGGCGGCGATTGCGGCGGCAAGGACGCGCTCGAATAAATCCTGCTCCCGAGTTCTTCGTGGCTTATCAAGTTTCGATTCAAACTTCGTGACATCATAGTTATCCTTTGCGCTCAAGATTAGAAATCTCCCTATCCAAATACCAGCGAGCCTTCTTCAAATCCTCGAGCTTATTGCCCTTGAAATCGGCGCGACAGACGTACTTGACCACGTTTCCAAGGCAGAAGTTCAAATGCTCAGTAATCTCAATAACCTCTACAGGGAACTGCTTGTAGTGAACAGGATTATGTACAGGGTCAGGAACCGACACAAGTACGGTTTCCTTGAACGACTCCGGATTCAACGGAACATCAATGCGAGGGTCATAGGGAAACATCATGAGCGATAAAGTCCTTCCAGGGCTACTAGGTATTCAGGCGAAAAACCGTATGGCTTGAATGCGTCTAGCATCCTGCTTGCTAGACCATCGGGTAGGGAGGCATATTTACCGGACTCATAATCACGAACAATCGCAGGATTGATACGCAACATACTCGCAAACGCTGTCTGGGTAGGAGCAACGTCGGATCTCCACTGCTGAAATGTCCTGTAATACTGCCCAAGTGTGTACGGCGGTATCAGCATCAAGTTTTGTGCTGATAGTCGCAAAGAAGGCTGCAAGGGCTTTTCTGACCATAATCTGATTTCCTCACGAATGTCATCAGTATTGAGAGCTGCATTTAGTTTGGCACTAAGAGATTGAGTAGGCACCTGAGTTCTGCCATCCTCAATAGCAGTAATAGCAGAGCGTTGCACCCCTGCCTTCTTCGCCAAAGCCTGCTGGCTCAGATTGGCTCTGATGCGTGCCAGGCGTAGCGGATGATCTGGTATTCGGCTCATAGTGCCAGTGTAGCAGGCAATGTTGTTAGACAAGTATTTTTAGTTACATTTTTGGAGGAGGATGGCTAGTTATAAGGGGACGGCTGGAATATTTTCACAACATCAAACAGGGCAGACTTGTCTTGTCAGCAAATCGCTGGCGACAAAGCACCACCAACTAAGGGAGCAATAAAGATGAACATCCACGAAACACTTCAGCAGGCAGTAGAGAACAACGACACCAACACCATCATCGCCATCGCATCTGAGCAGACTGCAACCGCAGAGCGAGCAATGGCAGAGGTTGAGAGTCTCCGCCTTCGCCTTGATGACCTCCGCAACGGTTACGCGGCCTTCCGTGGCAATGCTAAGAAATACCTCAATGACCTCCTGGACAGCGATGACACCGACACCCTCGCCGGACTCGACGCAATGGCGCCGCTTGCAGCTCACCTGGGTGTGGATCTCACCAATGAGTTTGAGGTTGAGGTTGTCTTGACCTATTCCTTCACCGTCACTGCACCTCGCGGTATGGACGCTGATTACATCCGCAGTAACCTCGACTGGGACAAGAACCCAACTTTCAGTGTGGACATCGACAGCGTTGAACTCAGCGGTGAAGATGGCGACCACGATGACAGTGACATCACCATCACTCGCAACTAACTTGCTCCCCAAGCGACCTGAGCCAAGTCGTAAAACTGGCTCTTTTCTCTTGCCCGCCGGACAAGGGGACGGCTGGAATGTGCGTTGCGCCGTTTAGCAGTTTGAATTGTATTGCCAGACACAACCACCTGGCAGAGGAGCAGAAAAAATGGGCTTTATCAACCCCGATGAACTACACCCGACCCACCGCAATGTTTGCCTTATCCGTGTGTTGGGCTTCACCTTCGCTATCAGTGTCGAGGTGCATCCCTACGCCACTAAGGGAGGCGTTCAACGCATCCTTGACTTTGATGCCACCGTTGAATTGCTGAACGGCTTAGATGCTTTTGACTGGCACAAGGCAACGGAGTTTGCCCAGCAACTTGACGAGAGCCTAAACGAACTCATCGAAGAGCCACCCACTGGCGAAAGTTTCACTTTCAGCCCGTTCTCTTTCCTCTACTGGGCAATCGAGGGTTTGCAGACTCGCGAGCCTTATTTTGATTGGCAGTGGAGAGGCGGAGAAACCCGTGAGATGGACAACGCACTCTGGCAAGAGGTGATAGCCTAAACACCCTCTAAAAGCCCTCTAGCGACCTGCTAGGGGGCTTTTAGCATACCCGGACAGCTTTCTTAGGGGACGGCTGGAATGTGCGCCGCGTTGCGACCGCTGAGCGAGCTGCCCAGGTTGCGTCCAGGGATCGCGATCCAGGCGCGTCCGGCGGTGCTTACCTTGTGTGTTGAGTGTGTTGAGTGTGTTGCGTGCTAGACGGGTGCGGTTGCGTGGCAAATCAAAAATTGTGCAAGCGTGAGGGGGTTTGGCTAGCCACGCACACTTTGCCACACTTTGCCCACCTCACCCGCGTTACCAAACTGTTACCAAAAAACTTTGTGCATTGAGTGTATTTAGTGTGTTGAGTGTGTTAGAGTATTACTAACCAACCAGCAACACCAACCGAAAGGCTACAAAGTGAACGACAACCTAATCACACCCCCCGCAGCTTATGCGGACACTGCCTGGGCGCAGATCATCGCAAACTCTGGCTATTGGTTCAGCAAGTCCACAATGGCATTCTTCAAGTCGCGTATCCTCTGGGCAACCCTCACCCACGACTCAGGCGAGGCTTACCTTTTCGTTACCTCTGAAGACACTTCGATGCCTTACTACCCCGCCGAACCACGCCTTTACACTCTCCGCCGTTATTCGGATGAGGGCATTAGCACTATTGGAGCGTTTCGCGAGTTTGCCACCCGTGACCAAGCCGTTGCAGCTCTCAACCGCTACCTAAAGGGGGTTGAAGCGTGATTACCTATCGCCGAACCTTTCAAGGTGCCTGGGAGTTGTCTGCCCTCGTATCCGATCCATACACGGGCTTTGAATACTACGAACACGCACAGTTTATGGGCTACACCAAAGCCGAAGCCAAGTCCCTTTTTCTTGACCGCCTAACCAGCAACAACCAAACCCTAGTAAAGGAATAATCACAATGAACGATGCAGTGCAGCTTTACGAAATCGACAGTCTCACCCGTATCCGCGTTGAGGATAACCAGTATTCAGTTTCCCTTGAGGAAATCCTCGGGGAATCCGATACCTGGGGTGTCTGGATCGCAGCAACCCGCCGTAGTTATGGCGCAGACGTTGGACCACTTGACGTTACCAGTCTCGCGGCCGAGATAGCCGAACCTGGAAACGACTACGGACCAGAGTTTGAAAGTGCCTTGTCGAACCTTGTCGCCAATGAGGGCTATGCCTCTGGCTTCAAAGATGCCCGTGGCTATTCTCAGGGGGATTACTGGCGCGTTTTCTACTACTACAAAAACGAATCAGTTTTGCCTGAGCTCATCCACGAAACTGAATCCTTTCTACGGAATGACCTTTACACCGTCTTCCTTGAGCGTGCCACCGTCTGGACCAATGAGGATGCTGGCTACACTCGCAAGCACCTCACCTGGGAATCCGATCCTGATTATCGCCGTGACTTTGTGCTTCCGTCTTTGACCGATGAGTTTTGGACACCCTCGCTGAACACTTGCGCCGAGGCTCTTGAGCTCGCCTTTGAAATAGAGGTGGAGTAATGAACGCGCCTGAATGCCCACGTTGCCACAATGCAGTGGACTTGAATAACGCAACTCCCGGTTACTACGCTTTTTGCCCTGAATGCGATGAGGACTTTTACCGATGGGAGGTTATCTAATGCGCCCAGACTTTTACTGTTGCCCATTCTGTGACGAGGTGAACCTTACACAGCTCTGCACCAGTTGCGCCTACCCGTCATGCTCCCCCGTATTCTTCGGCGATGACGTGCCGAATGGAAACGTCAATCAGCCCTCCCCTTAGTGAGAATGATTCTCACTTATTACGCAAAAAACATTCCGCAAGCCCTTAGCCAAAATCACACATTGAGTGTTAGTTTTCCTATAACTCTAAGAAAACCAACACCCAACATAAAAATCATAGGAACTAATAAGAAAATTGCAATTTATGGCTAAATAAGGGGTATTTTGACCCCTAAAACCCCTTTACAAGCAAAGTCCCCCGAGTTACACTCAATACACTAACAAAACCATAGGTAGTATTAGAATCCTAGAGTAAGGAAGAAAATTGGCAACACGCATCGAAGATCCGCAGCTAGGCACTCTCATAAAAATTGAAGATGTTTCTAGCCTCACGGGCATCCCCAAATCAACCATCCGTCTGTGGCGCAGGGACCAATACCGACACCTGGCTAAGTTTGACGAATACACCCACGAGTCATCCAACGCCGTTTGGTATCGTCTAGCGGACGTTGAAAACTGGCTACGCGCTAACGGTAAGGACGTTCAGGGCAACCGAACGATGTTCACTAGAGTCGAAGCACCTAATGGTGTTCGCGCTCCACTGGCTGAGATAGCCGAGGGCATCGATCCACGCAAACACCAAGCCTTGACCGAGGCTCGCAAATTCAACCGCCACAATCACGAAGAGCTTCGTATGAAAGCGGCTAAGGACTTAGACAACCGCAACATTCCTTACCAGTTGGTGAGGGAGTTTGCCCCTGCACTTACTGAAGCCTGGTTCAAGGGTGAAACCCCGGTGCCATTCAGTAAGCCTAACCCTCTAGAGCTCAACGGATGGTTTCCTGCCTTCCGTTGGGAAGCACCGCCCGCCGAGGCTGAGCGTGCAGCTTTTATGCGCGTGAACATTGCCCGTCTGTTTTGCGCTAGGCACTACGGCTGGGATCTAGACGTATCCGACCTAATCGACCTACCCTACTAACCAACCCAACCCAACCAAAGAAAGGCAACCACGCCATGTATGCAGTAAAAACCAGAGATGAATACATCGAACAGTTGAAGCAGCGTTATGACGCTAACGACTTAATTTATGTGCCACTCGTTTACTCAACCGCATCGCTCAACGAGCAACTGGCTTTCACCGATGAGCCAGTTGCAGCTCCCATTACCAATGACGAGTTTGCTCGTTTTGTTGAATACATCGAGAATGACGATCCTTATTTCGATAACGCCAACGAAACTGAGAACTACTACATTGAGCAGATTATTGAGAATCGGGGTATCAACTAATGGGTGACCGTGTTCATGTATTCCTTGAGTCAAGCTCATTCCCTAACCCGATTGAGGTCTATAGTTTCTCTGCGGGTGAGGAGGTTTATGATCCTGTGAAAGAGATTCTCGCTACGTCTAGTTGTATTGGTGATAGTGCCTACCTCACGGCTCAGATAATCAACGCTGTCTTCACTAGCTTGGGCTATGACGGCAAGTTGAGTTTCGGGGTTAGCTCAGTCGCTGATCCTTATGAAGCCGCTAGTTGGGCTGATAATCCGTCAATGTATGTGAACCTTGATGATGGTTCATACCAGATTGGCGATGACCTATCCGACCGCTTCGGGAATCCCCGATAAAACATTCGACCCCCGCCCAGTGAACGATAACTGGACGGGGGCTAACCGAAAGGTATGTTCACTAATGAACACAAAAGGGCAACCACGCCTTCGCTACCTATTCAACCAGATAACCTGGAACATACGCAAGTATGACCCGCAACACGCTAAACATCGCAAGTCTGGGCTTCCTTCAATCTCCAAGGACCCTGCCTTGCTTGCAGCTAAAATAGTTTTGACTGTTGCAACCGCTACCTTAGTCGTCATTCTTTACCTAATCTTTAGGACAATCTAAATGAGTATTCACGTTTCTCTTTTCTCGGCTTCGATCCGTGAGCGTAATCTGATTCGCCGTTACTACGTCTATGAGGGCGGTAACGAGGTTGGCATTCTGATTACTACCAATAAGCAATTCACTGAGTTGCAGCCCCGTAAGTCGGCTTCTGGTGACGTGCTGGCTATGACTGATGATGCCTGGGAGAAGCTCGCTAATGCCTAATTTTGAACACGCTCTAGCCGCAGTCTGGCACCCAGACGAGCATGGCTCTGCCTACATCTCATTCCATTTCGGCGGCGGAGTAAGCCGTAAAACTGTCACACGTCAAATAAACCTAGATCTCAATGACGCAGGCGAAGTGGTTGGCATGGAGATTCTTGACTGCCCACCACTAGCTATACATGGTCCCGCATTTGAGTTGAAGGAAAATGCCAATGGCTAAGCAACTTCCCAAGTGGATCAAGGATGAGTTGGCACGTTCCGGATGGAAAGCAAAAGTTGCCGATAAGCCTCTCA
>Ga0228701_1000288_pt1 | contig 45193 bp, 34 predicted proteins | sample McNCre117_Aug_MG_2_FD_178017 | JGI IMG/M metagenome (GOLD analysis project Ga0228701, IMG submission 178017) | Freshwater microbial communities from McNutts Creek, Athens, Georgia, United States - 11-17_Aug_MG | ecosystem: Environmental > Aquatic > Freshwater > Creek | place: USA: Georgia... | reverse complement strand
TAATACTTTAAACGAAACAGAAGCTTATTTTGAATACGAAATTGATTTGCAAAAAAATCAATTGGGGGTAGGTACCACTAGATATGTTACCGATTCAAAAACGGTGAGTCTTACTTTGGCTGACGGGACCAAGGCACAGGAAAATTGGTATTTATTCAGAGTGCCTATCAAATCCTATTCAAATAGCTATGGCGGCATTCGTGACTTTAAGTCCATTCGTTTCTTAAGAATGTATCTTACAGGCTTTGAAGATTCTGTAACACTACGTTTTGCTAAACTAGATTTAGTAAGAAACCAATGGAGGCAATTTGCTTATGAAGTGGACAGCACAGGCGATTATAAAGCTTTACCTGTAAATAATAATACCACGATTAATACACTTGCAGTGAGTGTGGAAGAGAATGGAAGCAGAACTCCTGTGAATTATGTGATTCCTCCTGGAATTGAGCGTGTACAGTTGTTAAGTAATAATGGGGTCAACTTATTACAAAACGAACAGGCTTTAAGTATTCAATTGAATAATCTACCTGCAAAAAGTCCAAGAGGGGTATTCAAAACCATGAATATTGATATTAGACGTTATGGAAAAATGTCTTTGTTCTTACATGCTGAAAATAAAAATAATTTGGATGTAGTAGAGAAAGGAACAATGACGGCTGTGATTAGAATGGGACAAGATTTTCAAAACAACTTTTATGAAATCAGAATTCCACTTACGACTACGCAGCGTAAAACTTATTCCAGTTCTGAAGCGAATCTAGTTTGGCCTTTAGAGAATGAATTGAATTTAAGTTTGAATGATTTAGTACAATTAAAATTAGATCGAGATAAAAAACATCAGTCCTATTCAAGCATACATCGCATTAAACAAGATAATGGACAGACTTATGGCGTAATGGGTAATCCTAATTTAGGTGAGATAAGAGGTATATTAATTGCAATTGAAAATACGAGTAACACTCAAAATATGAATGCCGAAGTTTGGGTGAATGAACTCAGGTTGTCAGATTTAGATGAGAAAGGTGCTTGGGCTGCATTGGGTAGAATGGATTTGGTGATGGCCGATTTAGGAAGTTTAGCAGTATCAGTCAATAACAGAACTGCAGGTTTCGGAAGTATTGAACAAAAAATGAATGAAAGAGCTAAGACGGGCTTGACGCAACTAGATGTGGCTACTAATATTGAGGCTGGTAAACTATTGCCTAAGCAGGTAAAAATTTCATTGCCGATTTATGCAAGTATTAATAAGACCTTAGAAAACCCAGAATTTGATCCATTTAATAAAGACATCTTATATGCCGACAAAATGAAATCATTGTCGGGCGCAGCAAGAGATTCAGTGCGTAATGCCTCTGCAGATCAAACGACCATCAAGACCTTGAATTTTACCAATGTACGTGTGATGCCTGGTAAACATCCGACACCCATTAGTATAAGCAATTTTGATTTCAGTTATTCCTATTCTCAATTAAACCAGACCAGTCCAGTCATTGAGATGAATAAGATGGTGAAACAAAGAGGTGCTATTGGCTATACGTATAATCATACTGCTAAACCTATTGAGCCATTCAAAAAAATATTAAGAAATGCTTCGCCATGGTTTAATTTGATCAAGGAAGTAAATTTTAACCCGAGCCCAAGTTTAATAAGCTTTAGAACAGCTTTTGATAGGCAGTTTGGAGAATTTACACCAAGAGTGATTAATTCTTTTGATGGTACAACCGAAAAAGCAGAGACTACCTATGATAAGTATTTTACTTTAAATAGATTGTTTAATATGCGTTGGCCCTTGACTCGATCTTTGAATATGGATTTGGCAGCCAATATGAATTCAAGAATTGACGAGCCCGATGGCCGTATTGATACCCAAGCGAAAAAAGATTCAGTATGGCGCATGTTATTTAAAGGCGGACGTAATACTTTGTACAACCAAAAAATATCATTAAGATATGATTTGCCCACGACAAAGTTTCCATTGACTGATTGGATTTTATCAAGCTATAATGTGACTACAAATTATAATTGGGTAGGGGCAAGTAGATTAGCGCTAAGCATGGGTAATACGATTGAAAATACTTTTTCGCATCAATTAAATGCACAATTTAATTTCTTGAATTTTTATAAGAAGTCTAAATTCATCAAATCTGCATTGGCTAAAAATAATGTGAGTGCGCCTGTGATGAATCCATTATCCTCTAAAATATTAATTAGTAAGGAAGAGGCTTTGGCAAATAAAACAGGAAAAGAAAGAGCTGAAGCTTTGAAGAAATGGAAAGAAGCGAGAAAGCAGGAGCGCATTGCACAAAGGGTTTTAAAAGCCAACCAATTGATGCAAGTGCCTGGTTTTATCAAGCCAATTGTATCGGTATTAACCATGGTTCAAACCGGTTCGATTGATTATACTGAAAACTTCAATAGCAGATTGCCAGGCTATATGAGTGGGGTACAGTTTTTGGATAAAGGATGGAATGGCTTTGCTCCAGGCATTGAATATACTTTAGGTATGCAGCCCGATTCCAATTGGTTAAACAAGCAGGAAAAAGCCAAATTGTTATCACGTGATCCTGCATTCAATATGTTGTTCAGACAAGGATTTGATCAAAAATTGTCCATACGTTTAATGGTGGAGCCAATAAGGGCCATGGTGATTGATTTGCGTTTGGAAAAAACTTTTACCAAAGAATATTCTGAATTATTTAAAGACACTTCTGCCAATCAAGATGGCATCAAGAATCACTTAAATCCTTTGTCGGCCGGTGGATTCAATATCAGTTATATTGCTTTAAATACTTTCTTTGATAAACACGATCCCAATGTGATTTCAGAGCAGTTTAAAACTTTCCAAAACTATCGTAGTATCATTTCCAATAGGGTAGCTGCTGAAAATGGTTTGCCCACTAATAATGGCGGCTATGCTAAAGGATATGGTAAATATGCACAAGATGTATTGATACCAGCATTTATAGCTGCTTATACAGGTCAGGATCCCAAAACAGTAAACTTATTAAATCAAAGTAATGCTAGTATTCGATCCAATCCATTTTCGGGCATGTTACCTAAGCCTAATTGGAACCTCATGTATAATGGATTGTCAAAAATACCTTTCCTTTCACAGTATTTTACTAATATTACTTTGACACATGGATATAATAGCAACTTGTCGATGAATAGTTTTATGAGTTCCTTATTATATGCTGCAGAAAATAGAAATGGAAGATCTGTTCCCACCTTCCTTGATACAGTGAGTGGTAATTATATGCCTTATTTCTTAATACCTAATATTACGATTGCAGAAAGAATGGAGCCATTGATTGGTTTAAATCTTACTACGGTAACACAATGGTCACTTCGATTTGAATATAAAAAGAGTAGAACTTTGGCATTGAGTTTAGTGGATTATCAATTAAGTGAGAACAATAGTACAGAATGGGTATTTGGTACTAGCTATAGAAAACGTGGTGTAAAATTGCCATTTGATATACCGGGATTAAACAGTAATAAATTAGCCAATGATCTTACATTAAGATTAGATGTTTCTTTAAGAGATGTGTACAATAGTAATAGTAGATTAGACCAGCCCAATGCTTATGGAACGGGTGGTCAAAAAGAAATTACTTTACAACCTAGTATTGATTATGTGTTAAATAGTAAGATTAATCTTAAATTCTATTTTGATCAAAGAAAGGCTACGCCTTATATTTCCTCTTCTCCACCTATCACCAATACAAGAGCCGGGGTAAATGTAAGAATAGCACTTTAAAAGTGCTATTCTGTGTGGGTTATGATTTTTTAAAAGCCCATTTAAACATCAATTTCCAAGTGGGCTTTTTGCCATACATTAAAATACCCGTACGATAAATTTTACCACTCAGCCAAGTAGTAAAAATAAACCCTGCAATTAAGATACCCATACTCAAAGCCAGTTCCCAATAGCTTACAGCACTCGGTACACCATAAGCAATTCTAGCCATCATAACCATGGGAGAGCTAAATGGAATGATGCTAGCCCAAAAGGCAATCGGGGTATTGGGATTTTGAGTGACCATATTGGTAATAATATAAGAGAATATCAATGGCATGGTAATTGGGAACATTAAACTTTGTGCATCTTGTGGGTCTTCGTTTACAACACTGCCTACTGCTGCAAAAAGCGCAGAATAAAATAAATAACCCCCAAGGAAATAAAAAATAAAACAACTAATAATCAATGGCCAATTAGCAGTTTGAATGGTATGTTGTAAATTATAAATGCGCATAGCAGATTCACTTGCTTGGCTCATGCCACCCACCATTTGCCCATTATGTTGTTGTAGTGTAGTTACTTGGTGTTGTACGTCGGCAGGTAACATACCCATTGCTACGCTTGTTAAAGAGATAATCAAACTAATCCAAAGTATAAATTGTGTTAAACCTACAGCGCCAATACCAATGATCTTACCCATCATTAATTCAAAAGGCTTTACGCTGCTAATGATGACTTCGGCTATACGATTGGTTTTTTCTTCCATGACGCCACGCATTACCATCGCACCATAAATAAACATGGTTAAATAAATTAAAAAACCACTAGCATAACCAATGCCCATGGCTAAACTTGCATTACTTTCTTTACTCGTTTTTCCTTTGTCTTCATAAGCTTTCAATTCTGCAACTTGTGAAGCTTGATGAATGGAGTCCAAAACTGCTTGTTGAATGCCTGCTTCTTGTAACATCTGATCTTCAATAGCGCTATTAATTTTGTTGCTAATTGAATTTTGTAACATGAGTCCCATGGACTTTTTAGATCTTAAGATATAGTCTGCCTTTTTGTTCTGCTCAAATTTGGGGATAATAAGTATATCTGTATAGCCTAACTCTTTATAGTTGAGGGTATCAACATTATTGGGAAATTCAAAGCTAATTTGATCTGTATTTTTTAAAGCTGTTTTAATAAATCCATTAGGATCTAGTACAGCGATTTTTCGATGCTCCATGCCAGATGCTGACAAGTAGGCCGAACCTGCAATGAGCGACACTAATAATACAGGCATTAAAAATGTAACTAATAAGAAACGTTTATTCCTTACTCTGCTGGTATATTCTCTTTGTATAATTAACCAAATCTTATTCATGTCAATTGAATTGTAATTATTGAATAGGTTTAAATGCTCTAGCACTTGAATGAGTGCCTTCTACTAATTGAATAAATATGTCATTTAAAGAAGGAAGCACTTCATTGTACCCGATGATTTGTACTTGTTTCTTTAGTAAGTCATTAAGTACATCATTGCTAGTGTAGCCGTCATTAATTTTCACTAAATTTTTATATTGCTCGGTTTTGACTACTTCAAAAATGGCGTTGTTTTCTAAGCTAATGGCTTCAGTGGTTTGAATGCTAAAAATGTTTTCTTTAAATTGTTGTTTCACTTCTGTCACAGTACCGTCTAATATTTTTTTACCTAAGTTTACTAAAACAATATGATCGCAGATTTCTTCCACCTGTTCCATTCTGTGGGTACTAAAAATAATCGTGGCTCCTTTTTTAGCAAGGTTAAAAATTTCATCTTTGATTAAATTGGCATTAACAGGATCTAGTCCACTAAAGGGCTCATCTAAAATGATTAATTTGGGTTCATGTAAAATAGTAGTCACAAACTGCAATTTTTGGCTCATGCCCTTGCTTAGGTCCTCTACTTTTTTATCCCACCAAGTCTCCATTTCAAATTTGCGGAACCAATATTTTATTTTCTCTGTGGCCTCAGATTTTGATAGGCCTTTTAGTTGTGCTAGATATAAGGCTTGCTCACCAATTTTCATCTTCTTATATAAGCCTCTTTCTTCTGGCATATAGCCAATTTTTTGAATGTCATTCAGTGGATCAAAAGGAGCGCCGTCTAAAGTAATCACGCCGCTGTCTGGATAAAAAATGCCGGTAATCATTCTAAGCAGTGTGGTTTTACCGGCCCCATTGGGTCCTAATAAACCAAATATGCTGCCTTCTTGTATTTGAAAGCTGATATCATCCACTGCTTTTTGGTCTGAATAATACTTTTTCAGGTTGGCTAACTGTAAAATGGGCTCCATGGAATATTATTTATATTTCAAATGTAATCTCATTTTGCATAACACCATGCTTCAATTTTGATAAGTGGAAAAACAAGGTATATATTCGCTTTAAATTAGTCTATATGTTAGTTAGAAAGTATATTTTCTCGGCAGTATTATTAGTGGCCTTAGTGGGGTTGAGTAGTTGGGGTTTTTTAGTACATCGTACGATCAATCAAATTGCTATTTACAATTTACCTGAACCTTTGCGCTCTTTTTTTCATAAGGATAAAACTTATTTAGTCTACAATGCGCCTCGCCCCGATATTCGTAGAAATACAGATAAATCAGAAGCAACCAAACATTTTATAGATCTTGAAAAATTCGGACCCAATGCGGCTAATGATATGCCAATGGATTGGGCTAGCGCAGTAAAAAAATATACCGAAGACAGTTTGAAAGAATATGGATGGGGACCCTATAATGCGATTATGCAATTGGATAATTTAACCAAAGCATTCAAATCGGGTAATCAAGATAGCATACTTTTTTATGCTGCAGATTTAGGCCATTATATTGGAGACTTGCACGTTCCTTTACATACTACAATCAATTATGATGGTCAGTTGACGGGTCAAAAGGGTTTACATGCATTATGGGAATCTACCATTCCAGAATTAACCATGCAAGACTATCAATTATATAATGCACATAAGCCAGTTTACTTAAAAGAACCAGCAAAAGCATTGTGGATAGACATCAGAAAAGCAGCTAGTTTGGTTCCTACTATGTTGGCGGCCGAAAAAGAACTAACTACACAGTTTACTCCTGAAACCAAGTATCGAACTCAAATGCGCTATGGTAAGGAGACGAAAACATATACTAAAGAGTTTGCTGAAGCCTATGCAAAAACTTTGGGGGTAACGATTAATGCGCAATTGATTGCTTCTGCCAATATGATTACAGATTTTTGGTATACTGCTTGGGTAAATGCAGGCAAGCCAGATTTGTCTACTTCAAGAGCCCTCAATACAGGTTTGGAAGAGGAATTAAATGCTTTTAAAAAGAATCAATTAATCAAGGAGGGTTTATTGATTAGTAAAAAATCAAAGCCAGAGGAATAGTATCCAAAGGCTTTCTTTAAGCACCTAAATATACTGCAATGGCTTGGGCGCATTTTTGTCCATCCATTGCTGCACTTACGATACCTCCAGCATAGCCTGCACCTTCTCCACAAGGAAATAAATTGCTGATCTGTGGGTGTTGCAAACCTTCCTCTTTTCTTGGAATGCGAACAGGAGAGGAAGTGCGACTTTCTGTAGCTACTACAATGGCATCATTGGTATAATAGCCACGCATTTTTTTACCAAAGGCTTTGAATCCTTCTTGTAGAGTGGTATGCACAAATGGAGGCAAAACTGTTTTTAAATCATTACTTGCTAAGCCGGGCAAATAACTTGCATCTGGTAAACTGCTTGAGGTTTTGTTAGTGCAAAAGTCTACCAATCTAGAAGCGGGTGCTACTTGTAAGCCGCCTCCCGCTTTAAAAGCAGCCTGCTCTACTTGCTCCTGAAAAGCAAGTAACATTAGTGGATTGTTTTCCTGAGCTGCTGAATGCTTTGTTTTTTTTAGAAATTGTAAAGCAGTTGGTGCGTCAATTTGCACTACCATGCCACTATTGGCGTAGGGGTTGTTTCTTTTGCTCGGACTCCAGCCATTGACCACAATTTCTCCAGGGGCAGTAGCAGCTGGCGCAATGATGCCGCCAGGGCACATACAAAAGCTAAATACGCCTCTTTCATGCACTTGTTCAACCAGGCTATAGGAGGCAGGCGGTAAATTGGGATCACGTAATAAGCAATGGTATTGAATGGCATCAATAATGGATTGAGGGTGTTCCACTCTTACTCCTAATGCAAAGGGCTTAGCTTCAATAGCGATATTTTTTTGTGCTAATAAATGGAAAATATCTCGAGCAGAATGGCCAGTTGCTAATAAAACTGCATCTGCTTTTATACGATCCCCATCTTCAGTCATGATCTCATTGATAAGGCCTTTTTCTACGACGAAATCGGACATCTTTTTCTCAAATAATACTTTGCCACCAGCAGCAATAATTTGTTCACGCATTGCGGTTATAATATGGGGCAATTTATTGGTACCAATATGTGGATGCGCTTCATAGACGATACGTTCATCTGCGCCAAATTGATGGAACAATCTTAATATTTTATCAATGCTTCCTCTTTTGTTACTCCTTGTATATAATTTGCCATCACTATAAGTGCCGGCGCCTCCTTCTCCAAAGCAGTAATTACTTTCAGGATTCACAATGCCTTCTTTGTTTAATTGTGCTAAATCTCTTCTTCTGGCACGCACATCTTTGCCTCTTTCCAATACAATGGGCCTAAGTCCAAGTATAATACATTCCAAGGCAGCAAATAAGCCCGCGGGTCCAGCTCCAATGATGATAACTTCTTTGGCATGATGGGATAATATAGGAAACGGGATAGGCTCGGTAAATCGGGGGCTAATTGGCTCCTCAATAAACACTAAAACGGTGAGGTTGATCCATATCTGTTGACGGCTTCTAGCGTCTATGGATTGCTTTAAGGTATGAAACCCATTGATACTATGTAAAGGCACAGATAAAGCCTGTGCAACTAAGTGCTGAATAGTTAGGGTATCTGCTGCTTCTGCGGGTTTGACGCGCAGCTGTATGGTTTTTTGCATATTGGTTAGGTATTTATCCTAAAAATGCTTTGCTGAGTATTTGAATGCTATGGGGTCCTAGAAAGGTAGGTCGTCGCTCGCATCGTTCATATCTCCAGCAGGCATATCAAAATAAGAAGTTTCAGAAGGAGCAGCATCACCACCAAGGGCAACCGCTTCCATTCTCCAAGCATCTAAATTGGTAATATAATTGTCTTTGCCATCCTTGTTCCATTTAGAACCTTTGATATTGAATAATACCTTCACAGTATCCCCAATATTAAAGCGATCGGGCATCGAAGTTCTATCTTGTACACATTGGAATTTAACGTAATTCGTTATAGTCTTGCCATTGATATCGTCCGATTTCTCAATTACAAATTCTCTTGTTTTGAAAGTTTCTTTTCTTTGAATTGTCTCATATTTGGCAATCAATTTGCCGATAATTTCGTAGCTCATAGGGTTATTTAAGGGGCTAAAGTTACTAATAAAAGCGCATACCTGTTGAGTCTTAGGTAATAAACTAATTGTCATTCGCTTTTGGCCTAAAAAATACTTTAAAAAAAAGTGGATAAACTCCATTTTTAATCAAAATTACTCTATCTTGAAAGGCGTTTATTGAAACACTAAATTGATTGAAATCAGGCAGATAGATACATGTAAAAAAAACCAAATAAAAAAGTTTTTTTTTCAACAATTGTTTTGAATATTCGCATTCCGGTTTGGATGACTGGGTTAGAAAAAACTTGATATAAACTTGATTCACTATATAAAGGGTTAGTAAGTACTATGGCTAAAAGTGTTGATATCGTTTGGAGTAATTGTTTAAAGATAATTAAGGACATTGTAGAATGGCAACATTTTAAAACATGGTTTGAACCTATTCAACCTGTGGAATTAAAAGACAATGTTTTAATGATCCAGGTACCTAGCCAATTCTTTTACGAATACATTGAAGAGCATTACGTAAACTTACTAGCAAAAACCTTAAAGCGCGAATTGGGTAAGGAAGCTAGATTGGAATACCGCATTATGGTGGATAGCGGCAATAATAAGAAAGGTTCAATGGATGTGCCTGCTAGTGGTATGAAGACTTACAATAATAATGAGATGAATTTCCCATTAGTTATTGATAATCCAGTAAAGAATCCATTTGTGATTCCTGGATTAAAGAAAATGCAAATTGATCCTCAGTTAAATCATAATTATACATTTGAAGCTTTTATTGAGGGTGATTGTAATAGAGTAGCACGTCGCGCTGGTAAAACAGTAGCTGAGAAACCAGGAGCGAACTCATTTAACCCATTAGTTATTTACGGCGGGGTAGGCTTAGGTAAAACACACTTAGCGCAAGCTATTGGAAATGATGTTAAACGTATACATCCCAATAAAGTAGTTTTATATGTAAGCTCTGAAAAATTCATCAATCAGTTCCAAGATCATAGTAGAAATAATGCGATCAATGATTTCATCCATTTTTACCAATTGATTGATGTTTTGATTATTGACGATGTACAGTTCTTTAATCGTGCAGAAAAATCTCAAGATGCTTTCTTTGCCATCTTTAACCATTTGCACCAAAGCGGTAAGCAATTGGTACTGACTTCAGACAAAGCACCTAAGGATTTAGAAGGGTTACAAGAGCGTTTATTAAGTCGTTTTAGATGGGGTTTGAGTGCTGATATCCAAGTGCCAGACTACGAAACGCGTATTGAGATATTAGAGAAGAAAATGAAGGCAGATGGTTTAGAAATGCCTAAGGAAGTAGTGAAGTATGTGGCCTATAATATCAATACCAATGTTAGAGAATTAGAAGGTGCTTTAATATCTTTATTAGCGCAGTCTTCTTTGAATAAAAAAGAAATTGATGTTGAATTAGCGAAGAAGGTTTTACGCAATTTTGTGAAAACCAGTAGTAAAGAAATCACCATCGATGCGATTCAAAAAATGGTTTGTGAATTCTTTGAAGTGCCTTATGATAAATTGTTACAAAAAACACGTAAACGTGAGATTGTACAAGCACGTCAAATTACTATGTATTTGGCAAAGGCATTCACTAAGAACTCTTTAAAAACGATCGGAGAGCATTTTGGAGGTCGTGATCATACCACTGTAATACACTCTTGTCAAACGGTAAAAGACTTGATGGATACCGATTCTATGTTCCGTGAAAACGTAATGGAATTGACTCAAAAAGTACAATTGGCTGCTATGTAATCCCTGCTTTAATAAGCTGATATACATAGAATAGAAACATATTGGTCCGAAATGAACTTTATTTAGTTTATTTCGGACTTTTTTTAGGAATTTAACGAATGAGTGCTTATTTTTGCACCCCCTCGAAAGAGGTTCGGAGGAGAGGTGGATGAGTGGCTGAAATCAGTAGTTTGCTAAACTGCCGTACGGGTTAAACTGTACCAAGGGTTCGAATCCCTTCCTCTCCGCAACTAGTTCTTATAAGATGACACCGGTATACGATATTTATAACGCAGGTTATAATGGAACGGGAAGTAGCGCAGGCCGGTAGCGCACTTGGTTTGGGACCAAGGGGTCGCAGGTTCGAATCCTGTCTTCCCGACAGATAGAAACAAAGCCTCAGCAGAAATGCTGAGGCTTTTGTGTTTTAGGCCAAGCGCGTCAAGCTTGCTTGAATGCGCGAAGGACTAGAACACAAAAGCCAAGCTGGCTTCGCCAGCGCCAAGGCTTTGTTTCTATTTGTACCCACCCCCTTTAGGATCAGCGAACGTAGTGAGCTAATCCTCCTCTTTATGATGCTAGATCGCAGCGACGGCCATCATAAAGAAGTAAGCTAATCCACTTTCACAAACTTCACAGCATCCAAATGTTGCTCCGAACGAAGTACAAGAAAATAAGTTCCTGATGATAAAATAGAAAAGTCTATTTGTATGCCTTGATAAATGGCTGATCCATAAGCTTTCTTAAAATCAATTTTTTGACCTTGAGGGGTCCATGCGCTAATCTGGAAAATGCTATTGACAGGGGGCGCTACACTAAATTTAATTTTAGCAAGGTTTTTAACAGGATTGGGATACAAGATCACTCCCAACAAATTGAACTGCTCTTGAATTACACATCCTAAAGAAAAATCTCCTTTATTTCTGTTGCCATTGAATACCGCAATGCCAGTTTGCACATCTAAACAATGGGTGGGATTTTTGTATTGAAAGGGGACACTACTCATTATATACCTTTGCGCCTTGGCTTGTGCGCAAAAAAAGAACAAAACGATGTATAGATATTTTTTACAGTTATGACACATAATGTAAAGTGTTTGATGCTGTTTTGTTTATTTATTAAAATGCGTAATGGCCCATTTTAATAAACTATTATTATCATTGGGAAGGTTTAGTTTTTTGATAATATTATACCTGTGATTGCGTACTGTTTTTTCTGAAATAAATAATATTTCAGCTATTTCCTTACTCTTTTTTTGTTTCGCGATCAAGTCCAAAATTTTATATTCAGAAAGGCTTAATTCTTTCAGCATAGAATGCTGTGTTTCTTTTTCTCTTATATAGTTAAAGGCAATTTGTATAGTTACTTTAATTTGTTCCTCTGTCCAAGGTTTTACGATATAATTGAGCGGTTCTGTTTCTCTAGCTTGTTCAATAATACTGCTATTGGTAAAAGCAGAAATATAAATAATTTCTAGGAAGGGGATAGATGCTTTAGCCGACTTTGCAAAATCAATACCGGTTTTCCCTGTTCCTAAATTAATATCACATAAAATGAGTTGAGGCTTATAAGATTTAATTTGCTGTATGGCGTCTTCATAATTATGAGATACAATGATCTCAAAGCCTTCTTGTTCCAGTATTTCTTTTAAATCCAATGCGACAATGATCTCGTCTTCGAGGACTAGTATTCTATTCGACTTCATATATTATATTTTAAATTCAATTTTATGCAAGACGCCATATTTGTTTTCGATAGTATATTGTGCATTAAGTTGGGTGCACATGATTTGGATAAGTTGTAGGCCAATACTGGCTTCTTTAATGTCGCTTTCTTGAAATCCTGGCCCATCATCTATGACTTCCACTTTTAAATTTTCTTCAAATTGTTCAATATTGATCTGCAAAAGCCCTTTGTCTCTATTGGTAAATGCGTATTTAAAGGCATTGGAAACTGCTTCGTTAATCATCAGTCCTAATGGAATGATTTTTTCAATAAAGAGTTCCAGTGAAGTTTGAATATCGAATTCGATACTCACTTTTTGTTCATCTATTTTATACAAATTTTGCAAGTGTGAAACAAGCGTTTTTATATAATAGTTGACGTCTACATGTTCAAAATCGCCCGAATTATATAAGTTTTGATGCACCAAGGCCATGGTTTGAATCCTTGTTTGAACAGAAGAGATGGTTTCTTTTAATTCCTGATCTGTATTTCTCCTTTTTTGAATATTTAACAAGCTATTGATTACTTGTAAATTGTTTTTTACTCGATGATGCAATTCTTTAAGTAGCACTTCATTGTGCTTATTTTGTTCGGCAATATTGAGACTGTTAATTTTAAGTTGTTCATTTTGTGTAAGTATATGTTGTTTGTTCTTATTTTTCTGACGAATGTTTACGTATAAAGCAGCGCCAAATAAGACGGCTATGACAAGGCTTATTACTAGCCAAATTAATTGTGTTTGCTGTTTCTGGGTCAGCTTTTCTATTTTTTCAAGATTAGATTTAGAAGTAATTAATTCGTTTCGACGGTTAGCGATTTCCAATTCTGCTAATAATAGAATGGACTGGTTTTTTTGAATATTTTTTTGAAGGGTGTCTTTATAGTTGGTATAAGCTTTTAAATAATAAAACGCTGAATCATTATGCTGTATGGCTTTAAAATAATCTGATTTATTTTTTAAATACTCTCTTTTAATATTTTTTAAAGTTTTTCCTTGCATCAATAGGGCGGCTTCTTGTAGTGCTTGTCTGGCTTTTTCAAATAATTGATAATGCATATAGGCTGTGCTAAGCATGATGTATGCTTCAATTTTATTATCAATATTCACTCCCGTGGTACTTAAATTGTATACAAGTTTAGGAATCACACCTTCGTACTTATCTTGCTTGATATCACAATTGGCCAATAAACCAGTTATATAGCCTTTCCAATAAAGTAAATTCTCTTTTGAGTAGGCATTGGTTATTTCATTCGAAATAATCGCTTTATTGGCTTCTAGTAAGCCTTGAGATAAAACATGCCTAGCACTATCTATTTCTTCCATTTCTATTAATAAACCACCTAAAAATCCATAATAATGCAATCTTCTCTCGCTTAAGGCTTCTGGCATAGGCTCAAATGCGATATAGTCTTTTTTGGCAGCTTCTAGTAAACCACAGTCTCTGTAAATTTCCCAATAAGTATGTATATAGTTGTTTTCAATTCTTTCTTTTCTTATCATCAACGCATGTACAATATCATTCTTGCTGCGATATTCCTCTTCTAGTTTGATTAAGACTGATCTGTATTCTTTTTCGTTTAAATTTTGTTTATGTGCATATAGGGTTTCTAAAAGGGGAAGCCCTTTTTCAAATAGGGTGAGGTCGTGATAGATGGTGGCGAGTGTATAATCCACTTGCAATAATAGTGTGGTATCTTTGGATGCAATCACTTTTGGATAAGCATGTTCAAAAATCCTTTTCCAGTCATTAATGCTATAATGTATTTGATTGGCATCGCTCTTTTCTTCTCCTTTCCAAGATGCTATTAAATGAGGTAAATGCTCAACATTATCTTGACTATTCACAACCATGGTGAAACTTAATAAAAGGGATAATATCGAGATTATTTTCTTCATACTTATTGCCGATAAAAGTATTGCTATTATTTGGTTTATGCATACTGTCTAGTAAAATTGAGGCCTGTGACTCATTGTGTACAGGTACTAATTGCATTTAATTTGTGGGGTACTAATTTAAATAATATGATGTGCCATTCTTTTAAAACCATGAGCGTGAAATATAGTAAGTGTATTGTTGTTGTATTCCTATTTGTGTATTCTTTTGTACAAGCTCAAAATGTAAACGAGGGTATCTATTTTCAAGCGCTTGCTCGCGACAAAGCATTACATCCAGCAATGAGTAGGCCTATTTATGTGCAAACTAGTATTCTACAACATAGTATCAATGGGCAAGTGGTATTTGGTGATCAACACCAAGTGAATACTGATGAAACGGGTGTTTTTAGCATTATGATTGGGCAAGGTTTGGTGAATATGGGTTCGGCAAGATCCTTAAAAGAGATGAGTTGGAATGATGGGCCTTTCTTTATTAATTTAAAAGTTGCGATCACGCCTGTGTCGCCAAGTGCATCATGGGATTATACCAAGGAATGGGTGGATCTAGGTACCAGTCCTTTCGGTACTGTTCCATTTGCTTTGCATGTATTAGGAACTAGTACAGTTACCATGGATACGACGAGTCTTTCCAGCAGAATTAATAATAAGCTCAATCTCTTGGATACGGCTGCAATGTTGTCTGCCTATTATAATAAAACTAGTTTGGATGCTTTAAATACATTCAACCTTAAGTATACAGATACCATTCATTTGTCTGATAGGATTCAACTTAAGGAGAATAGCTTGAATAAATCATCTGATATTTCCAATATAGCTTATTATAATCATGTTAATTTCCCCACCGTAAAAGCGGTGAAAGATTATATTGATAATGCTTTAATCGCAGGTGCTCCCGATGCTAGTACTAACAATAAGGGCATTGTACAATTAACAGGCGATTTATCAGGAACAGCGTCAGTGCCTACCATTGCGAATAATGCCATTAATACTGCAAAAATTCAAGATGCTGCAATCACGGATGCTAAAATTGCTAATGGTATTAATCCTTCTAAAGTTGGATTAGGTAATCTAAGCAATAATGCACAATTATATAATTTAAATGGATTAACAACTCAGATTCAAAATTTTGGAGTGCCTGGTAATGCAGGGCTTTCCCCCAATTGGACTTCTTTAAATAATACCCATACTTTACACATCCCTTTAGCAGCAAGTAGTGGTGTTATAGCAGGCTTGATTAGTAATAGTGATTATAATAATTTTAATAATAGTGCACAAAATAGTATTACTGGTATTACCACCAATGGAAATAATGGCAGTGCCACTTTGAGTGGCCATGCCATCAACATTCCTAATTATACATTAGTGGGATTAGCTGGCAGTGCGAATGCCAATACTATTTTCGCCGGCCCTGCTAATGGGAGTGCGGCTAATGCTGTTTTCAGAAACTTGGTTTCAAACGATATTCCAAATAATGCCGCCAATACTACGGGTAATGCTGCTACTGCTTCTAAATTGATCACGCCAAAAAATATCAATGGTGTTGCATTTGACGGCACGAACGATATCAGTATTGCTAGTGTGGGGACGATTACTGCTGGTACTTGGAGTGCAAGCGTGATTGGTGCCAATTATGGTGGAGCAGGATATAATAATGGTGTGCTAAAAGCAAATGGCTTGGGTGTGGTGAGTGCTGCCATTGCTGGTACAGATTTTCAAGTTCCCATTAATTTTTCAAGTCCGCTTATCAACAATGCCAATACAGTGTCACTGCCACAAGCTGATGCATTTAATAGCGGTTATCTAACTACTACTGATTGGACAAATTTTCACAATAAAATGGATCAGAGTACAAGAGGTGCTTTAAATGGGGTAGCAAGTTTAGATGCCAATGGTAAAGTACCTACCTCCCAAATTCCTGCTATCTCTTTTTCAAGTGGATATGTTGTAACAAGTCAGTCTGCGATGTTGGCACTATCTAGTGCAGTAGTAGGAAGTATTGCTATCAGAACTGATAATAGCAAAAACTATGTATTAAGTGGCTTGCCAGCAAGTACTTTATCTAATTGGTTAGAATTATTAATGCCCGTTTCAATCACTTCTGTAAATGGGCATACAGAAAGTAATATTTCCTTAACTAGTTCTGACATCGCAGAAGGAACGAATTTATATTATACAGATGCCAAAGTGAGAGCAGCCATTACTGCCAATACTCCTTTAAATTATAATGCTTCCACTGGGGTATTTTCAATCACTGCTGCTTCTGGTACTAGTGCAGGTTATTTATCTGCATTGGATTGGAATACATTTAATAATAAACTAGGCAATTTTACTGCTCAAGCTCCTAATACTTTTTTTGCAGGTCCTATTGCAGGTAATAATGCGAATCCCAGCTTTAGAAATATGGTTGCAGCCGATGTGCCCACTTTAAATCAAAACACCACAGGCAATGCTGCTACGGCTACCACTGCTACCAAATTAGCTACGGTTAGAAATATTAACGGGGTTGCATTTGATGGTAGTAGTGATATCACTATTGCTAGTATGGGCACCATTACATCTGGCACATGGAGTGCTACGGTGATTGATGCCAATCATGGCGGGGCAGGAACTGTGAACGGCGTTCTAAAAGCAAACGGTGCTGGATTGGTTTCGGCTGCGGTAGCGGGAATCGATTATGAAAGTGCCTTAAGTTTTTCTGCTCCATTAACTAGAACTGTAAATGCCATTAGCCTGCCAGCTGCCACTACAAGTTCAAATGGGTATTTGACTGCTACAGATTGGAATTTGTTCAATGCTAAACAGGCCACCATAGTGGCAGGTACGGGTGTAAACATTACGGGAGGGAATACTATTGCAATTGGTCAAGCAGTTGCCACTACAGCTAGTCCAAGTTTTGCTGGTGCAAATATAACAGGTGACCTCACCGCAAAAAGATACAAGCTTACCATGCCCACTGCTATTACTTCAGCGGCTACTACCAATATTGATTTAAGTACAGGCAATGTTTTTACAGTGAGTTTAGGAACCAATATAAGTTCCCTTAATCTAACAAATCCAGCAGTAGGTACTTATCTTATCAAGTTTGTACAAGATGCAACAGGTTCAAGAGTAGTAAGTTTTCCTGCCGAATGGAAATGGGCGGGGGCCGTAGTACCCACACTTACGCCAACAGCCAATAAATTAGATATTGTCACTTTGATTTATGATGGGACCACTTATTATGCTACAATCGTTTATAATTTTTAGTATGAAAAAATATATAGTTTTATTTTTTTTAGTGGCTTCTTCTAACTCCTATGGGCAAGTAGTGCCACAAGGTTATTTAATCAATTCTATTGGTATGATTGGCTCGCAAGTATGGGCTACTTCCAATTTATCGGTGACCACATTTAATAATGGGAATGCGATTCCTAATTATACAAGTTCTACAGGCTGGGGAACTTTGACTACACCAGCTATGTGTTCTTATAATTTTGATCCTGCCAATGATGCGATATATGGTAAATTATATAATTGGTATGCGGTAAATGATAGCAGAGGTATCTGTCCAGTTGATTGGCATGTGCCTACTAATGCAGAGTTTACACAGCTTAATAGTTTTATTGGAGGTAATGGAGGTAAGTTGAAACAAAAAGGAATTAAAACCATCGATGCAGGTGCACTTTGGATAACTCCTAATGCTGGGGCAGTAGATACTTATTCTTTTACTGCTTTACCAGCTGGTTATATGGGTACCACGACACCAAGTAATCTCGGTAATCTTACTTTTTTTTGGACGAATACTTCCTATGATGCCACACATGCGTATACTTGGTCCTTGTCAAAAGACAATACTAGTTTCTCCAATGCTTTCTCTAATACAAAAGTGGGAGGTTTTTCAGTGAGATGTATACACGATTGATAAGACAACTTGTTTATCGTAATGTCTTTTTTAGGACAGTTAATTTTCCATCAATTTGCTTTTCATCTATTTTTAAACCAAGAATATGCGCAACTAAAGGGTAGATATTAACATTTTCGAAATCGTCAATAATCATTCCTTGTTTAAAAGCGGGGCCCCAAGCCATAAAACTTGCACGCATGTCTACTGTATGATTATCAAATCCATGTTTACCTGGTGTGGTTTTACGTGTAGATAAATTGAATACTTTAGGTGAATGAGGTACTACTATTAAATCCCCTAAACGATTGTACTTGTCGTCTTTTGTAGCATAATGCCAGTAATGAGGGGTTTCGTCTAATTTGTATACGGTGATGGAACTGTCTTTTTTTAAAGCCTCATAAGTTGGTTGAATTTTAGAAGCATCTTTTGCATACAAATGCAGTAAGGCATCTCCCCATGGTACTCTAAATGAATTGGTATCTATGGCATTGGGTAATCCTAAAGTATGTTCATTGTCAACCTTGGTCATGCCATGATCTGATACAAAAATATAGTTGATAGGCAAGTGTAAGGAAGCCAATTCGTTTTGTAAAGCATTGACGCTACTATCAATTAAATGCACTGCTTCGGCTACATGTTCGTCATTAGGTCCATAGGTATGCGCTTCATGATCTACTTGTGGAAAATAAAAAGTGATGATATGAGGTCTTTGCTCTTCTGGTAAGCTTAACCAATCTTTGACTGCTTTAATTCTTGCTCCGATTTCAATTTTTTCATTGTATACATAATAATAAGTGGGGCGCGTATTTTGAATTGCTGCTTCTGAAGCTACCCAATAAAAACTTGCTGATAGCATTTTTTGTTTTTCTGCCAATACCCAAAGTGGGGTACCTCCATACCATTTCCCTTCGCCTACCATTTGTTTGTTACCCATGCGGTATTCCAAACCACTTGTTTTGTCATAATAGGTATTGTCTACTAAACCATGATGGGATGGATACATACCAGTCACAATAGAGTAGTGATTAGGAAAAGTAAGTGATGGAAAAGAAGGAGTCATAAATTGGGCACGTACTCCTTTATCTGACAAAGACTTTAAAAAATGGGCATTATATAATTCAGTAAAATCAGCTCTAAAGCCATCTGCAGAAATTAATATTACATAGGGTTTTTGGTATTGACTTGGATCATTTTTTCTACCCTCTACTATTTTTTGCGTAGTGTCTTGTGCAAAGCTGGTTTGCGCCAATAATATTGCTAATAATAAACTAGTTAATTGTTGTGTGAGTTGTTTCATTTTTTATTCGGATATATATACTTAATAATAAAGTGAAAATTGCCACGGTAATCCCACCCGCCACATCTAATGGAAAATGTTGGCCTAAATACACTCTTGAATAACCACAAGCAATCGCATAGATCGCTCCAATAATAAGTACTGGTTTTTTAGGGAATAGGTAGACTGTTAATAAAAAAAGTGTAAATGCAGTTGCTGAATGTCCTGAAGGAAAACTATTCCATAAGTGGATATCTACACCTTTTACCGTGTGAATTTGGTCATGAGGAATGCCACTTGCCATTGGTCGACTTACTTTTGCCCACAAAAAGTTCTTAGGAATTTGGGTAAGTAGGGTGGAAATGATAAAGTTGAGTAGTATAAAAATGGCATCTTTTTTATATCCCCAATAAAGGATTATAAAATAAGGAATCCATATCCAACCTTCGGCTAAATGGCTGCAAAAGTTAAAGATCGTATCACCTATAATGCCTAAATCATGATTACACCATAAAAAAATGGTTGCCCTCCCATATACATAACTAGTCAAAAACAATACAATGGCTAAGGCAAAGTTAAACACCAGGGCTATTGTAAAATTTTTACTATTATTAGAAATCATGATATTATGCATTGCTTAATTGCGCATAAAATTACTGAATGTTTATAGTTTATATTCAACTAATTAATTAAATCCTTGTTATATCTTTACGATATCACATGAGCCAAGAAAACGACCAAATTAAAGTTGTAGGTGCGCGGGAGCACAACCTAAAGAATTTCGACATATCTATCCCTAAAAACCAATTAGTGGTATTCACAGGGGTAAGTGGGAGTGGTAAATCTTCTCTTGCATTTGATACCCTTTATAATGAAGGGCAAAGGAGGTATATGGAAAGCTTTAGTGCCTATGCCAGACAATTTATGGGCGATATGGAACGTCCTGACGTGGATCAAATAACAGGACTTTCTCCTGTGATTGCCATTGAGCAAAAAACGACGAATAAAAATCCAAGGTCTACAGTAGGCACCGTTACGGAATTATATGATTTTTTAAGGTTATTATATGCGCGTATTGGTAAAGCCTATAGTTATAATACGGGCAAGCCGATGGTGCAATTTTCAGAAGCGGAGATCATTCAAAATATTTTCACCCAATTCAAAGACAAGAAAGTAAATATCTTGGCTCCAGTGGTGCGTGGTAGAAAAGGGCACTACAGAGAATTGTTTGAAGAAATACGTAAAAAAGGTTTTGTAAAAGCAAGGGTGGATGGAGAGATGATTGAGTTAAGACCTAAGTTTCAAGTGGATCGTTATAAGATACATGATATAGAAATTGTGGTGGATCGTATTCCAGTAACAGATGCCATGAAAACTAGACTGGGAGATAGTGTGTCTCAGAGTTTAAAATTGGGTGATGATTTAATGTTTGTGCTTGAGGAAGGGAAATCCAAAATTGTACAATATTCAAAACAATTAATGTGCGAAGAGACTGGTTTGAGTTATGAAACCCCCTCTCCCAATAGTTTTTCTTTTAACTCCCCATATGGGGCTTGCCCAGTTTGTAAAGGCTTAGGAAATGTGTATGCTATTGACTTGCAGCTTATTATTCCTGATCATAGTTTGAGTATTAATGAAGGTGCTATTTTGCCATTGGGAGAAGCAAGAGAGGCGAGTGTATTTACTCAAGTAAAACAATTTGGCAGAAAGCATAAAATTAGCTTAGATAAACCCATTAAGGATTTAAGCAAGGATCAATTGAATTTGATTTTATTTGGTGACCAACAAATCACCCATTCTTTGGAATTAGATTTAAATGATGAAAATATACCTGATGCCTATACTGGCAGTTATGAGGGTATCGTTTCTATGTTAAAAAGGTGGTTTACTTCTACTCAAAGTACCGATCATTTAAAGGGATGGGTAGAAAGTTTTATGGAACTCAATACCTGTACTGCTTGTAATGGGGCTAAATTGAAAAAAGAAAGTTTGTGGTTTAAGGTAAATGAAAAAAATATTAGTGCCTTAAATGAAATGCATTTGGAGGATTTGCAGGTTTGGTTTTCAAAACTACCTTCTAAACTTAGCAAGAAAGAAATACAAATTGCCACAGGTATCGTTAAAGAAATCAATGACCGTATTTCATTCTTGATGAATGTAGGTTTGGGGTATTTATCTTTAAGTAGACCCTCCAAGTCATTGAGTGGTGGTGAATCACAACGCATTCGATTGGCGACACAGATTGGATCACAATTGCAAGGGATTACTTATATATTGGATGAGCCTAGTATTGGTTTGCATCAAAGAGATAATCAAAGATTAATCACTGCATTACAGCAACTAAGAGATATTGGTAATACAGTTTTGGTAGTAGAGCATGATAAGGATATCATGTTGGCTTCGGACTACTTAGTAGATATAGGACCCAAAGCTGGTGTGCATGGTGGACAAATAGTAGCACAAGGTACTCCCAAAGAAATCATCAAATCTAAATCGGATACGGCTTTATATTTGGCGGGTAAAAAAATGATTGATATACCCAAAGAAAGAAGAAAAGGAAATGGGAAATCGATTGTTATTAAAGGTGCCACTGGTAATACACTTCGAAAAGTAGATTGTGCTTTCCTATTAGGTACTTTTACTGTTGTGTCGGGTGTTAGTGGAAGTGGAAAGTCTACATTGATTAATGAAACTTTATATCCCATTTTGTCTCAACACTGTTATCATAGTAAAACCAAGCCTATGCCGTTCAAATCGGTGGAGGGATTAGAGCATATTGATAAAGTGATAGAGATTGATCAATCACCTATAGGTCGTACACCAAGAAGTAATCCAGCAACTTATTGCGGCTTCTTTACAGATATTAGAACCTTATTTGCATCTGTTCCAGAGGCCAAGATTAGAGGCTATCAAGCTGGACGATTCTCTTTTAATGTGAAAGGTGGTAGGTGTGAGGTTTGTGAAGGGGGAGGCATGCGTGTGATTGAAATGAATTTTTTACCCGATGTATATGTGCATTGTGAAAAATGCGGAGGCAAAAGGTACAATCGTGAAACTTTGGAAATCAGATATAAAGGCAAATCTATCAGTGATGTTTTAAACATGACAGTAGAAGAAGCCTGTGAATTTTTCCAAGCAGTTCCATTTATTTACAGAAAGGTGAAAGTGTTGCAAGAAGTAGGATTAGGATATATCACATTAGGACAGTCTGCTGTGACATTAAGCGGAGGGGAAGCACAACGTGTAAAACTAGCTACTGAATTAGGCAAAAAAGATACAGGTAAAACTTTTTACATTTTAGATGAGCCAACCACTGGGTTACATTTTCAAGATATCCAATTATTAATTGGCGTACTGAATAGATTGGTAGAAAGAGGGAATACTGTTTTGGTAATTGAGCATAATATGGATGTCATCAAAGTGGCCGACCATATCATTGATCTAGGTCCAGAAGGAGGATCAGGTGGTGGCATGATTCAATTTACTGGGACGCCAGAAGAAATGATTAAAAAATCCAAGACGCATACAGCAAAATACCTAGCGATTGAGATGTCTTAATGAATGTTGTTTACTTTCTGATCATTGGAATATGCTCAATAGCATCTTCATAATACATTTCTCCAGCTTGTTCAAAACCTTGCTCTTCGTAAAATTTCTTTAAATATAATTGGGCGCCAATCTTAATGGGTCCTTTTCCAAAAAGGCGTTCACATTCAGCGATAGAAAAATGCATCAAGGCTTTTCCAGCGCCTATGCCACGATATTTGGGAGCTCCAACAACACGACCGATACTTTGATAACCTTGGTAACTTTGGTCTACATCAAAAAGTCTTGTCGAAGCAACTAAATCTTCGCCTATCCATCCCATGGTATGATATGCGATTTGGTCCTTATTGTCCATGTCTAAAAAAACACAGTTTTGCTCCACTACAAATACCTCACTCCTTAAGCGTAAAATGGCATAAAGCTCTTGAGCACTAAGTGCATGAAAGGGTTTGGTTACCCATTGGATGGTTGAATTGGTAGACATCATCACAAAAATAGGTCATAAACTAAACTCTATTAGCAATATTGATGGCAATCCGAGTTTTATTTTGCAATTTTGTGCCAAATTTCCCCTTATGGCTAAAAAAGTAGCAATTATTGGTGCTGGTCCAGCTGGTTTAACAGCGGCTTATTTATTAGGTAAGGCAGCACAAGATGTCACTGTTTTTGAAAAAGATCCTCAATATGTAGGAGGTATTTCTAGAACAGAATCGTATAAGGGCTATCATTTTGATATTGGAGGACACCGTTTTTTTTCCAAATCAAAAGAAGTGGAAGATTTTTGGACAGAGATTTTATCAGATGAATTATTAGAGCGCCCAAGAAGCTCTCGTATTTTTTATAATAAAAAGTTTTTTGCTTACCCATTAGCGGCATTTGAAGCTTTGATGAAATTAGGTGTTTGGGAGAGTTTTCTTTGTGTAATGAGTTATTTAAAAGCAAAAGCTTTCCCTGTAAAAAATCCACAAAATTTTGAAGATTGGGTGACCAATCAATTTGGTAAGCGTTTATTTAATATTTTCTTTAAAACTTATACCGAAAAAGTTTGGGGTATTCCTTGTAAAGAAATTTCAGCAGATTGGGCGGCACAAAGAATTAAAGGTTTGTCTTTAAGTAGTGCTGTTTGGAATGCTTTATTTAAGCCAAGTGGTAAGAAAAGTAAGAGCGATGTGATTAAGACCTTAATTGATTCCTTCCGTTATCCAAAACGTGGACCAGGAATGATGTGGGAAGAATGTGTGGTAAAGAGCCAAGCTTTAGGTGTAAAGATTGAAATGAATACAGGGGTTAACAAAATTGAAAAAGTAGGAGATACATGGAAAGTGTATACTTCAACTGGTGCTGTTTTAGATGGTTTTGATTATGTTTTAAGTTCTGCCCCGATGCGTGAATTGATTCCAGCCGTGGCACCTGCTTTTCCTGCACCCGTATTGCACGCAGCTAGTCAATTAAAATACCGTGACTTTTTAACAGTGGTTTTAATTTGTAAAGATCAAGATGCATTTAATGATAATTGGATTTATATTCATGAGCCTAATGTAAAAGTGGGACGTATACAAAACTTTAAATCATGGAGTCCTTATATGGTGCCTGATCCTAATATGGCTTGTTATGGTTTAGAATATTTCTGTTTTGAAGGAGATGGTTTGTGGACCAGCAGCAATGAAAATTTGATTGCATTAGGAACCAAAGAAATTAATCAGATTGGATTAACCAAGCCAGAAGCGGTGGTAGATGGTTATGTTGTTAGACAACCTAAAGCTTATCCAGTTTATGATCATGAGTACAAGGACCATTTGAATATCATTCGCGAGGCTTTAAAACAATATAAAGGTTTGTACTTGGTAGGACGTAATGGTATGCATAAATACAATAATCAGGATCATAGTATGATGACTGCTATGTTAGCGGCTAAAAATATCATTGCAGGAACTGAGTTATATGATTTGTGGGATGTAAATGAAGATGCAGAATACCATGAAGGTGGAGATCGCGGCGCAGAAGGAATAGTAGGACGTGCTGTTCCAGAGAAGTTGTCTTAATATCGAAATTATCTAAATATCTCCATAAAAATAGAGGCCTCGAATTGAGGCCTCTATTTTTATAAAATCATAAGAGAAGGAAATAATGACCTCTAAATTGTGTACTAGAGGTCATTATTTCTAATAACCATACTTGCCTTTCCAACGTTCGTGAAGGAACTTTTTTAGCTCCTCCTCTCTTGTATTTTTTTGCGGCTGATAAAGTATACTGCCTTTAATGGCATCGGGTAAGTATTCCTGTTCTAAAAAATTATTTTCTCCTAAATGAGAGTATTGGTAATCTTTGCCGTACTCTAAATCCTTCATTAGTTTAGTAGGCGCATTGCGTAAGTGCAAAGGAACAGGCAGGTTGCCTGTTTTTTGTACTAAAGAAAGTCCCTTTGCTATGGCTTCATAGGAGGCATTACTTTTAACCGAGCTAGCTAAATAGATAGCACATTGCGATAAAATAATACGACTCTCAGGGTAACCAATTTTATTTACAGCATCAAAGCAGCTATTGGCTAGTAGTAATGCATTGGGATTGGCATTACCAATATCTTCGCTTGCAAAAATTAACATGCGCCTTGCTATAAATTTTACATCTTCTCCGCCAGCAATCATTCTAGACAACCAATAAACGGCACCATTTGGGTCAGAGCCACGCATACTTTTAATAAAAGCAGATATGATATCATAATGTTGCTCCCCATTTTTGTCGTATAATGCAATATTGGTTTGTGCTACTTGCATGACCCAATCGTTAGTCAACACCCAATTGGTTTGATCTTTTGAAGTTCCTATTAAAGCTTCTACTGATAGTTCTAGTAAATTGAGCAGCTTGCGTCCATCGCCTCCGCTTAACTGAAACAATGCTTCCGTTTCTTTGATATCAATGGTATTGTTTTTAAACAAAGCATCTTTTTCAATGGCTTGTTGCACAAGTCTTTCTAAAGCAGATTTGTCCAATGCCTTCAAAATAAAAACCTGACACCTGCTTAATAAGGCGCTATTTACTTCGAAACTAGGATTCTCGGTAGTGGCACCAATCAAGGTAATAATGCCTTTTTCTACCGCACCTAATAATGCATCTTGTTGTCCTTTATTGAAACGATGTATCTCATCAATAAATAAGATAGCACCTTGTTTGCTTTTTGCTTCATCAATGACTTCCCTTAGTTCCTTTACACCACTGCTAATAGCACTTAATTGATAATAAGCACTCTTAAATGTGCTTGCAATGATGGTTGCTAAAGTCGTTTTACCTACGCCAGGAGGGCCCCATAAAATCATGGAAGGTATCTTCCCATTTTGTATGGCATTCTGAAGTACACTATTAGCACCAGACAAATGTTCTTGTCCGATTAATTCCGACAAACTAGTCGGTCTTAATCTTTCGGCTAAAGGAATAGTAGGTTGCATTAGTACAAAGGTACTGAATTTGCTATTCGAATAGGTAGTCGTATTGTTTAACCAGTCTTAAAGTAGTTCTAATATGTAATAGGCCCACAATACCAGTAATAAGTAAAAATACGGAAGCTCCTTTGATTACTTGTAACACCAATTGAGTATTAATACCAGCAGGTAAGCCAGCTTGTTGTGCTAAAAACTCTTCACTTAATTTTATTAAAACAGCATTGCTCGACATCAATAATGAAGCAGAATTTAAAAAGAATAAACTGCATAAGAACAAACTTACATACGCATTTACTTTAATCCAATCCTTTGATTTTTTAGGTAAGATTTGTTCTCTTTCAACCCCATGTCTAAAAAATCGAAAACTTGCAAAAGCATAAATTACAAAACAGGCTAATGCAAATACAAAGATGAGTGCGCTAGGGTTGGCTAACGCACTCATTAAGAAAATAGCATCCATAAAAGCAAATAGGAATGCGAGTACTATTAAAATATAACTCAAAACCTTATATAGTTTTAAACTATGTAACATGCTTTTATTTTAAATTAAGTTGAATATGTAATTCTTCAAATTGTTTAGCATCAATACTGCTTGGCGCATCTAACATCACATCACGTCCACTATTGTTTTTAGGGAAAGCGATAAAGTCTCTGATACTTTCTGATCCTCCTAATAAAGCACAAAGACGATCAAAGCCAAAAGCAATACCACCATGTGGGGGAGCACCATATTCAAAAGCACCTAATAAGAATCCAAATTTGTGATTGGCTTCTTCGGGGCTCATGCCTAATGCTGCAAACATTTTTTCTTGTAAATTTCTTTGGAAGATCCTGATAGAGCCGCCTCCAATTTCGTTCCCATTTAACACCATATCATAAGCATTTGCTTTGATATTCGCATAGGGATGTTCTAAATATTTAGCTGCCTCTTTAATTTCGGGCGCATTGTTTATCATAATATCAATATGATCAGGCTTAGGAGAAGTGAATGGATGATGTCTGGCTACCCAACGATTACCTTCCTCGTCGTATTCAAATAATGGAAAATCTAATACCCATAATAATTTAAATTCATCTTCTTTTCGAAAGCCTAACTGCTTGCCCATTTCCAAACGCAATTCGCTTATGGCTTTACGTGTTCTTTCTTCAGCGCCGGCTAATATTAATACCAAGTCACCTGCTTTCGCTCCTGCTGCTACAGCAATAGCTTTTAGTTTTTCTTCTGAGTAAAATTTATCTACACTGCTTTTATAGGAACCATCTGTATTACACTTGATAAATACCAATCCTTTCATGCCAATCTGAGGACGTTTAACCCATTCAGTCAATTCATCGGTTTGTTTACGAGAATATTCACTGCAACCAGGAACTGCAATCGCAATTACCGTTTCAGCTTCATCAAATACTTTAAAATCAACACCATCAATCAAAGCGGCTTGATCTTGTTTTTGAACGAAAACATGTGCAGGTTTTTTTAAGTTGCACAATTCCATGCCAAAGCGAATATCGGGTTTGTCGTTACCATATTTCCACATAGCATCTTCCCATGTCATTCTTTCAATGATATCAGTGTAGTCAATATTTTTTACATCTTTAAAAATACGCTTTACCAAACCTTCAAACATATTCAAAATGTCTTCTTGTTCAACAAAACTCATCTCACAGTCAATTTGTGTAAATTCAGGTTGTCTATCAGCTCTTAAATCTTCGTCTCTAAAACATTTCACAATTTGATAGTACCTGTCATAGCCACTCACCATAAGCAATTGCTTAAAAGTTTGTGGGGATTGTGGTAAAGCATAAAACTCTCCTTCGTTCATTCTACTTGGCACTACAAAGTCTCTTGCGCCCTCTGGTGTAGATTTGATTAAGAAAGGGGTTTCTATATCCATAAAATGGTTCTCGTGTAAATAGTTCCTAGCAGCTCTATTAACACTATATCTTAGTTCTAGATTTTTCTTGACTGCATTTCTTCTTAAATCCAAGAAACGGTATTTCATTCTGATATCATCCCCTCCATCTGTATCATCTTGAATCGTGAATGGAGGAACTATAGATGCATTTAAAATACTAAATTCAACTACTTTAATTTCAATTTCTCCGGTAGGGATGTTAGTGTTCTTACTTGAACGTTCAATCACAGTCCCTTTTACTTGTAATACAAATTCTCTACCTAAGGGTTGAGCATCCAATTGCTTTTGTAATTCTTCACCAATTAATAATTGTGTAATGCCATAACGATCACGAAGATCCACAAAGGTGATAGCTCCGAATTTACGAATGGTTTGAACCCATCCTGCTAAGGTTACATTTTGTCCTACAAATTGAAGATTTAACTCCCCACAATGGTGCGTACGATACATAATAAACTATTGAAATAAGTTAGGTTGCAAATATAGCCCAATTCCCCTAAAATAACGACCTTTGCACCATGTCAGCTGCATCCATTTCACCACAATTAAGACGAATTGTACTTTCAGGCTATTTCTTTCTAACAGGCATTTGTTTTGCTAGTTGGGCAAGTCGTATCCCTGACATTAAAATGCATTTAGGGTTAAGTGATGGTGCCTTTGGTGGCCTATTATTCTTTTTGCCCATCGGTTCTTTTTTGGGCATTCCCATTTCTGGCAGTTTGACAGCAAAATATGGTAGTAGAAAAATCATTATGGCGGCATCTATGATTTATCCAGCAACATTGATATCATTAGGCCTAGCAAATACGACTCTGACCCTTGCCATCTGTTTGTTTTTGTTTGGTATGGCAGGTAACATGTTTAATGTATCTGTAAATACCCAAGCCGCTGCTTTGTCTAAATTGTTTGAGAAAAGTATCATCTCAAGATTTCATGGCTTTTGGAGTTTGGCGGGATTTTCGGGAGGGCTAATTGGAGGCATTTTTGTTGCCAATGCTATTTCCCCTTTGACTCAATTTATTACAGTCGCTTTGCTGGGTTGGCTATTTTTATTTTTCTCTCATCATTACTTATTAGAAGGCGAAAAAAATACCAATAAGGTAGGGAAGATGTGGACTAAGCCAAGTCCTTTGATGTTACAATTTGGTTTGATTGCTTTGAGTAATATGATTTGTGAAGGCATGATGTTCGATTGGAGTGGGGTATACTTTCAAGATGTTGTTAAAGTCAATGAACAATGGAGAACTACTGGCTATATTAGTTTTATGGCATGTATGACTACAGGCAGAATGTTTGCAGATCAATTAATCACATACTGGGGTGCGAGAAAGCAATTGATATTAAGTGGGGTGGTTGTAACAATAGGATTAATGATTGCCACCGTACACCCGCATATCATTGTAAGTAGTATTGGTTTTATGTTGGTGGGATTTGGTGTGTCATCTGTAATTCCTACTATCTATGGCACAGTGGGTAAAAATGCTGCGCCTAGTGAAGTAAGTATTGCACTCGCATCTGTTTCTTCCATTGGTTTTTTTGGATTTCTTATTGGCCCTCCGATCATTGGATTTTTATCACAAGCGATAGGATTAAGATGGGCATTTTTAACCATTGCAAGTTTAGGTTTGGCGACAGCTTTAAGGTCCTCCCAGTTAAAAAAATACTTATAAAGTAGAAGGTTCTTTTTGGTGCTTAGGTTTATACCATAGGTAATAATAAGCAAGAATACAAACGCCTGCTATAAAGGGGATCATTGCTAGATGTTTTATGCTTAGCTCCTTGTAAACATGGATATGGTCTACTCCAAAAAATTCACTACACATCCAAAATGAGTTAGCACTTATCCAAACTGTGATGGCCAAATTGTGACATAATTCAGAAACGATTTGTCTGGTTCTCCATGCAATAATAATGGAAATAGCAAGGGTCGGTATAATCATTACAATTCCTAGTGGTTTCCAAAACATACACCATGCAATATCTTTAAATAGCCAAAATACAATATGTAAATTTTCCATTTTGCGATAGGCAATGGGTATATTGTAAAATTCATTTTGATGTTTTTGTACAGACATATTTTATAGTGGGTTAGTTGAATGTAAACCTCTGCAAATCTGCTTCTGGATGAATGGGTTTACCTGCTTCAATATGATCAATTAATTGTTTACTAAAATAAGGAGCTAACGAACATCCTTTCGTACCCATGCCATTACAAATACCTATCTGAGGATACTGTGGATGCAAACCTACAAATGGGCGTCTCTCTCGATTAGCTGGTCTAATACCTGCAATATGATCAACCACAGTATAAGGTATTTGTAAGAGCTGATTTAAGGAAGCTATCATTTTAGTTTTAAAAGCTTCGCTTGGTGCAGCTGATTCAAATTGCCATTCATAGTTGGATCCGACCCAAAAAAGATCCTCTTTCCATGGCACGATGGTCATATTATTTTTATAGATATAATTAGGAGGAAGCCCTTTGATTGCTACGATCAATGCTTCTCCTTTGTTAGGGGCAAATGGGAGGGCGTTGAAAAAATGATGTTGCATGCTATTGTTGCCATCGCAAAAAATGATATACTCGGCTTCATAGTGCTTCCACTGTACTTTGTTGTTTTCAAAACTGATTTCGTTGGTTACAACACGATCTTCAATCAACAAGTCATTTGTTTTTAAATGGGTGCTCCATTTTTCGAGCATCTTATTTAAATCAATCCAATAACATGTGTTGATTTGACCTGTTCCAAAAGAGATGGTAAAAAAAGTCTCCCAATCTTCTTTTTTATTGGTACTGAGATATACATTCTCGTGTGTCAAACGATACGAAAAACTTTCCTGCATTTGAACAGAGGGGTGTATCATAATAACTGGTGCTTCTTGAATCAATGGGGTTGCTAGCTTTTCAGACAATGCTTCATAAGCTTGCACACTAAAAGGGAGTACTTCATCTATTAGCCAGGTTTGTACAATACGCCTTCCTGTCACTGGATTGATTACGCCACTTGCAACACTAGTGGCAGCCACTGTTTGAGGGTCATTGACTACGACAAAACAAACGCCTGCTTTTTCTAGATAATAACTCATCCAAGTACCTACTAATCCCTGACCTACAATAAGATATTTAACTTTGGATTTCACTTGGGATCTTGGATTGGTATAGTGTATCTAGTGCTGTCTTTAAATTGATCAACATGCGCTACCAATTCAATATCTAGTTTACCTTTATACTCATGAGGAACTGTGAAAGGGAAATCCACTTCAAAATTTTCATTCTTAATAGTCGTAAAATATTGAAAAGGAAAAATATTTAAAAACCAACCATCCACAGATTTCCCTGTTTGATGATTCAGCAAATTTAAACTGAGTGTGCCTGTTTTTTCTGTTGCCATCTCGTGTTTCACTATTACTTTTAAATGGGTACTTTGCCCTGCTTTTAGTGAAGTAGGCTTGTTGCAAATGATACTTAGTGGTTTATTTTGAGCAAAACTAGTGATGCTCACACAACAAGTAATGAATAAGAAGTAAAACGCTTTTTTCATCTCTCAAATGTACAATAAAAAATCCCTTAACTTTTTGGGTTAAGGGATTTCAATATAATTGGATACCGTTTATTTTTTTAATGCGGCAGCCATTGTCTTACCAATATCTGCAGGGCTAGCCACTACATGGATACCGCAATCAGCCATGATCTTCATTTTAGCAGCAGCAGTATCATCTGCGCCACCAATGATCGCACCAGCATGACCCATACGACGACCAGCAGGTGCTGTTTGACCAGCGATAAATCCAACTACTGGCTTTTTCATATTTTCTTTAATCCATTTAGCAGCATCCGCTTCCATGCTACCTCCAATTTCACCAATCATGATGATACCTTCAGTTGCAGGGTCATTCATTAATAATTCTACTGCTTCTTTAGTAGTGGTACCAATGATAGGATCACCACCAATGCCAATGGCGGTAGTGATACCTAAGCCAGCTTTTACCACTTGATCAGCAGCTTCATATGTTAATGTACCGCTCTTTGAAACGATACCAATGGTTCCTTTCTTGAAAATAAATCCAGGCATGATACCCACTTTTGCTTCTTCTGCAGTAATAACACCTGGACAGTTAGGGCCGATCAATCTTGTAGAAGTACCTGCTAAATAGTTTTTCACTTTCACCATATCTTGAACAGGAATACCTTCAGTGATACATACTACTAAACCAATACCAGCATCAGTCGCTTCCATAATAGCATCTGCAGCAAAAGCTGGAGGTACAAAAATGATACTTACATCAGCACCAGTATTTTTAACTGCATCAGCAACAGTATTAAATACGGGTCTATCCAAATGGGTAGAACCTCCTTTACCTGGAGTCACACCACCAACCACTTGTGTTCCATATTCGATCATTTGACTTGCATGGAAACTGCCTTCTGTACCGGTAAAACCTTGTACAATAATCTTTGAGTTTTTGTTCACTAATACTGACATGAGGACTGAATTTGTTATTTGTGGCGCAAAAATACGCTAATCGGCCTTTTTTTACCCTTATTTTCCAACAAAAATTCTAGGTTTTTTTATAAATGGCCGGCAAGTAGTACTTTTGTCCCTCGCAAAGACAAATTAAAAACATAATTATGGCAACAACTTCAGACATCAGTCGTGGAATGATCTTGAAATTAGATGGTAGTTTATACTCAGTAGTAGAATTTGGTGAAAACAAAACTGCACGCGCTGCAGCTAAGGTTTGGGCTAAATTAAAAGGAGTGGACAATAAGCGTTCAATCGAAAAAACCTGGAATAGTGGTGAAACTATTTTCCCAGTACGTGTAGAAAAAAAGACTTTTCAGTTCTTATACAAGGACGATAGCGGATACAATTTGATGAACAACGAGACTTTCGAGCAAATTGCAATGGCAGAAGAGATGATCGACGCTCCTCAGTTTTTAATGGATGGTGCAGAAGTATTTGTATTTATGAATACAGAAACTGAACAACCTATTGGTGCTGAATTACCAGAAAAAATCGATGTTTTGATCACTTATTGTGAGCCTGGTATTAAAGGGGATACTGCTACACGTGCTTTAAAAGCAGCTACTATTGAATCTGGAGCTACTGTAATGGTCCCTTTATTTGTGAATGAAGGTGAAAAAATTAAGATTAACACTAAGAATGGCGAATACGTTGAACGTGTGAAGTAGGTTTTTTGATACCATTTGCAATGCAAAATAAGGGTATCAAAAAAACATTCTAATGATTTTAAAATGCCCCTATAAACGGGGCATTTTTGTTGCCTTGATTTTTTATTTTATTTCCAAAATACCCCGATTTTGATAAAAAAAGGGTGCATTTTTTGTGATTTTTGATAAAAATACCCCAATTTTACCCAAAATTGCCAAATATGGACTTAAAACAAATTCATGACTTAATTAAGGTTATTAACAAGAGTAATATTGGAGAAATTAGCGTCGAAGATAAAGACGGTAAAGTAACCATTAAGCAAAAAGAAGATAAAGTAACAGTTAGTACAGCCCCTGTATATACTGCTGCCCCTGTAGCTGCGGCTCCTGTGGCAGCCCCAGCAGCTGCTCCTGTGGCATCTGCTCCTGCTGCTGCGCCTGCAGTGGCCGATAATTTAATTACCATCAAGAGCCCAATGATTGGAACTTTCTACCGCCGTCCTTCCCCTGATAAGCCATTATTAGTAGAAGAGGGTGCCGAAGTAAATCCAGGTAAAGTAGTTTGTATTATTGAAGCTATGAAGTTGTTCAATGAAATTGAAAGCGAAGTAAAAGGTACGATTGTTAAAGTGTTAGTGGAAGATGCAAGCCCTGTAGAGTTTGACCAACCATTATTCTTGGTGCAACCTGCTTAATGCCATTTACAAATTTTAATCTAACGAAATGTTTAAAAAGATATTAATCGCCAACCGTGGCGAAATTGCTTTGCGTATTATTAGAACCTGTAGAGAAATGGGCATCAAAACTGTTGCCGTTTATTCTACTGCGGATAAAGATAGCTTGCATGTGAAATTTGCTGATGAAGCAGTTTGTATTGGTGGTCCTAAAGGTGCCGAGTCTTATTTGAATATCCCACATATTATGGCTGCTTGTGAGATTACCAATGCAGATGCAGTGCATCCAGGCTACGGTTTCCTTGCAGAAAATGCCAAGTTCGCTCAAATATGCGCAGACCATGGCATTAAGTTTATTGGTCCTACTCCTGAGATGATCAATAAAATGGGGGATAAGATTACTGCAAAAGAAACAATGATCAAAGCAGGCGTACCTGTAGTGCCAGGAGGGGAGGGTTTATTAGAAGATATTGATGCCGCTAAAAAATTAGCAAAAGAAATAGGTTATCCTGTTATTATCAAAGCCACTGCAGGTGGTGGTGGTAAAGGTATGCGTGTGGTGTGGGCTGAGGAGGAAATTGAAAAAGCATATACGACTGCTAAAATGGAAGCAGCTGCTAGTTTCAAAAATGATGGTTTGTATATGGAGAAATTCGTAGAAGAACCAAGACATATTGAAATTCAAGTAGCAGGTGACCAATATGGTAATGTTTGTCATTTGAGCGAGCGTGATTGTTCTATTCAAAGAAGACACCAAAAATTAGTAGAAGAATCTCCTTCACCATTTATGACTCCAGAATTACGTCAAAGAATGGGAGAAGCTGCCATCAAAGCTGCTGCTGCTATCAATTATGAGAGTGTAGGTACTATTGAGTTCCTTGTAGACAAACATCGTAATTTCTACTTTATGGAAATGAATACCCGTATTCAAGTAGAGCATTGCGTTACAGAAGAAGTAGTAAGCTATGATTTGATTAAAGAGCAAATAAAGATTGCCGCTGGAGAAAAAATTTCTGGTAAAAGTTACGAGCCTCAATTGCACGCGATTGAATGTCGTATCAACGCAGAAGATCCATATAATGATTTTAGACCTTCTCCAGGTAAAATCACTGTATTGCATACTCCAGGTGGACATGGTGTACGTGTAGATAGTCATGTGTATGCGGGCTATGTCATTCCTCCTTATTATGATTCTATGATTGGAAAATTAATTACGGTAGCACAAACACGTGAAGAAGCGATCAATACAATGTATCGTGCTTTAAGCGAGTACGTGATTGAAGGCGTGAAAACAACTATTCCTTTTCATTTGCAATTGATGCAAAATGAAGATTTTAGAAAAGGTAATTTCACTACTAAATTTTTAGAGACATTTAAGATGAAGTAGTTGTTAAATAGTAAGCCTTTGCTTCGCAAAATAAGGCTTACTATTTAACCCTCTAATGAAAATAAAGAAGGGACTCCGTTTGGAGTCCCTTCTTGTTTGGGGGATATTTTGTCTTGGGGAACTATCTTAAGAATAATAACTCTCTATACTTAGGTAAAGTCCATAATTCATCGTCTACTAATTGTTCTAATTTGTCTACGTGGTAACGGATTTTATCAAAGTAAGCAGACTTCACTTTTGATTCATAAGCGATTGCTTTTTCTCTTGAATCAGTTAAGTTGTTGGCTATTTTTCTTTCTTCTACCATAGCATGTGTATTCTCATATACTTGTTGGATATGTGTGCTCACATCTTTTAGTAAAGTCAATTGACCTTTATAAAGTTTTTCTGGTAAAGCAGCATCACGTAATAAGTTCACATTTTTCAATAACTCATTTTGATACTTAATAGCAGCAGGAATAATATGATTGGTTGCTAAATCACCCATCACACGTGCTTCGATTTGTACTTTTTTAATGTACTTCTCTAATTCAATTTCGTGACGTGCTTCTAATTCAGAATGACTATAAATGCCATTCTCTAAGAACACTTTTTTAGATTTCTCAGTGATCATAGCATCTAAAGCAACTGGTGTTGTTTTTAAATTAGGCAAGCCTCTTTTTTCAGCTTCCTTATGCCATGCTTCACTATAGCCATCTCCTTCAAATAAAATCTTCTTACTTGCAACGATATATTTTTGAATCACGTGCATGATGGCAATTTCTTTCTTATCGCCTTTCTCAATTAGAGCGTCCACTTCTGCAGCAAATTGGTTTAAAGTATCTGCTACAATCGTATTTAAAACTGTCATCGGTAAAGCACAGTTAGCTGTAGAACCCACTGCACGGAATTCAAATTTGTTTCCAGTAAATGCAAAGGGAGAAGTTCTATTACGATCTGTATTGTCAATCATTAATTCAGGGATACTTCTGTGTAAATCCAACTTTAAGATAGCTTCGTCTTGCTCATCAAATTTGCTGTTTACTCTGCTCTCCACATCATTTAACACTTTGGTTAAATAGTCTCCAATAAAAACAGAGATAATTGCAGGAGGTGCTTCGTTCGCGCCTAATCTAAAGTCATTGGATGCAGAAGCAATAGATGCTCTAAGAATATCTGCATAATCATGTACTGCTTTGATCGTGTTTACAAAGAAAGTTAAGAACATCAAGTTGGTCTTAGGAGTTTTGCCCGGTGCTAATAAGTTCACACCAGTATCTGTTGCTAAGCTCCAGTTATTGTGCTTACCGCTACCATTGATACCTGCAAATGGTTTTTCGTGTAATAAAACTACCAAGCGATGGCGCTTTGCTACTCTTGTCATCACATCCATCAAAAGAATATTATGATCAACAGCAATATTTACTTCTTCAAATATAGGAGCACACTCAAATTGAGCAGGAGCTACTTCATTATGTCTTGTTCTTAATGGGATACCTAATTTGTAAGATTCGTTTTCAAAGTCACGCATAAATGCATACACTCTTTCAGGAATCGATCCAAAATAATGGTCTTCTAATTGTTGTCCTTTTGCTGGTGTAAAGCCAAATACAGTGCGACCGCATTGTACTAAGTCAGGTCTTGCATTCACCAATGCTTCATCTATTACAAAATATTCTTGCTCCCAACCTAATGTAGGAGTTACTTTAGTTACATTCTTGTCAAAATAATTACAAACATTTACTGCTGCTTTATTAACTGCTTCTACCGCTTTCATTAACGGTGCTTTATAGTCCAAAGATTCACCCGTGTAAGCGATAAAGATAGTAGGAATGCAAAGTGTTTTGCCATTACCAATTTCAATGATAAATGGGGGAGAAGAGGGGTCCCAAGCAGAATACCCTCTTGCTTCAAAAGTAGCTCTTAGTCCACCATTTGGGAATGAAGATGCATCAGGTTCTTGTTGAATTAATGCAGCCCCTTCAAACTCTTCAATAGCAGTGCCATCAGATTTTAATGTAAAGAATGAATCATGCTTTTCAGCAGTGGTACCTGTCAATGGTTGAAACCAGTGTGTATAGTGTGTAACACCTTTGCTTTCTGCCCACGCACGCATACCAGTAGCAATTTGTGATGCTACAGTACGATCAATTTTTTTACCCCCTTTAATACTCGCAACTAAGCTTTTATAAGCTTCGTCACTTAAATATTCTCTGGCTGTTTTTAATGTAAAAACATTTTCGCCAAACACTCCTGTAATTTTAGCGCCTTTGATATCGGGTGAGCTTGTTTTACCATGGCTCACATGATTCACCGCATCTGTTCTTAATGACATATGAAATTTATTTTAATTTGAAAAGCTGTACAAATTTACCCCTGATTTATGAGTATTGACTAAAAATAAGTAGCATTAATGCACAAAAAATCCCCCAATTAAGGGGGATTTACAATTCAAAAACACTATCTAAGAACCATTTAATTAAAAATCAATAACTTATACCTTTGCAGTTTTCACTGTTTTGATAATTCTTGCAGCTACTTTATAAGGGTCAGCAGCAGAGTTAGGGCGACGATCTTCTAACCATCCTTTCCAACCTCTTTCTACAGCACCAATTGGGATACGAATAGAAGCTCCTCTATCAGATACACCAAATGAGAAATCGTGAATGGAAGCGGTTTCATGCTTGCCAGTCAATCTTAAATGATTGTCTGCGCCATAAACATCAATATGCTCTTTTACAAAAGGTCTAAATGCTTCACAGATTGTTTCATACACTTCTTTCTTGCCACAAGTTCTTAAAGTAGTATTAGAGAAGTTAGCGTGCATACCCGAGCCATTCCAATCTAATGTACCTAATGGTTTACAATGCCAGTTGATAGATACTCCATAGGTTTCGCCAATTCTTTCCAATAAATATCTTGCTACCCAAATTTGATCTCCTGCTTCTTTAGCGCCTTTAGCAAAAATTTGGAATTCCCATTGTCCAGCTGCTACTTCTGCATTGATACCTTCCACATTCAAGCCAGCCTCTAAACAAACATCCAAATGTTCTTCAACAATATTTCTTCCAAAGGCATTGTTGGCGCCCACTGAACAATAATAAGGTCCTTGAGGGCCAGGATAACCACCTTCTGGGAATCCTAGAGGTTTGTTAGTAGACGGATTCCATAAAAAATATTCTTGTTCAAATCCAAACCAGAAATCATTGTCATCATCTTCAATATGTGCACGACCATTTGATTCATGAGGCGTTCCATCAGCATTCAATACCTCACACATTACTAAGTAACCTTCTTTACGTTGTGGGTCTTTACAAATAAATACAGGTTTTAATAAACAATCAGAAGAGCCACCCAATGCTTGTTCTGTAGAAGAACCATCAAAGCTCCACATAGAGCAATCTTCTAATTTTCCAGAAAAATGGTATTCGATTTTTGTTTTACTTCTAAGAGATTGAGTTGGTTTATAACCGTCCAACCAGATGTACTCTAATTTAGATGCTGACATGGGGAGCTTGTTTTGATATTAAAAAAATAAAATATATTATGTAAATTCAAGATTTTTTCAAATCCGAAGCAAAAATAATGGATAATAGAATATATTTTAAATATAAAATCAAGAAAATTTTGAACAAAATGTGTGAAATATAAACATTGTAAAATTAATATATATGACAATATGATTAATACATTGAAAATCAATCGATTTCTTGGATCCACAATCTTGCTGCTTAATGTTGGTAAATCGAAACTATGTACTCAGGTGCATTTTGTACCTTCGCGACATCTATAAAAGATTAAGATATACCCCATGCAAATTACCGCAGCTACCGCCAAGCAATTAAGATTAACTGAAGAAGAATTTGAGTTAATAAAACAAAAATTAGGTCGTACTCCCAATTTTACCGAGTTATGTGCATTTAGTGGTATGTGGAGTGAACATTGTAGTTATAAAAATTCCATTAAATGGTTAAAGACTTTGCCAAGAGATGGAGGAAGAATGCTCGTGGCTGCTGGTGAAGAGAATGCTGGTTTAATGGATATAGGTAATGATTATGGAGTGGTATTTAAAATTGAATCTCATAACCATCCTAGCGCATTGGAACCTTTTCAAGGTGCGGCGACTGGCGTTGGAGGTATTCAAAGAGATATTTTTACAATGGGTGCTCGTCCTATTGCTTCGCTAAATAGTTTGCGTTTTGGAAAAATAGAGGACAATAAAACCAAGCGCTTATTGGCTGGAGTGGTGCACGGTATTGGGCATTATGGTAACTGTTTTGGCGTACCTACTGTGGGAGGTGAATTGTATTTTGAAGAATGTTATCATACCAACCCATTAGTGAATGCAATGAGTGTGGGCATTGTGAAAGCGGGTAAAACAGTAAGTGCCACTGCAGAAGGAAAAGGTAATCCAGTTTTCTTTGTGGGAAGTGCTACAGGTAAAGATGGTATTGGTGGAGCAAGTTTTGCCTCTGCAGAAATTACGGCAGATAGCGTGGAGGAATTGCCAGCAGTGCAAGTGGGCGATCCTTTTCAAGAAAAGAAATTATTAGAAGCTTGTTTAGAAGTGATTGAAACAGGTGGTATTGTTGGTATGCAAGATATGGGTGCTGCAGGTATTATTTGTTCTACAGCAGAGATGAGTGCTAAAGGTGGCGTAGGTATGCGTATTGATTTAGATAAAGTACCAACTCGTCAACAAAATATGAAGGCTTGGGAATTGTTATTAAGTGAAAGCCAAGAACGTATGTTGATAGTAGTTGAGAAGGGAAGAGAAGCAGATGTGTTAGCTGTATTCGAAAAGTGGGATTTGTCTTGTAGTAATATTGGAGAAGTGACGGATGATAGCTTGTTAAATTTTTACATGCATGGTGTATTAGAAGCATCTTTGCCAGCACATGAATTAGTATTAGGGGGCGGTGCTCCACAATATGCTCGTGAATACAAAGAGCCTGCTTATCTAGCTAAAGTAAATGCATTTGATATGCATTCGGTGGCAGATACGGACGATTTAAAAGCAGCTGTAAAATCATTGGTGAATCTACCTAATATCGCTTCAAAGCGTTGGGTGTATACTCAATATGATAGTATGGTAGGTGCAGCTAATACTTCTACTAACGCACCAAGCGATGCGGCAGTTGTGTTAGCAAAAGGTACAGGTAAGGCTTTGGCGATGACAGTGGATTGTAATAGTAAATATGTATTTGCGAATCCAGAAGTGGGTGCAATGATTGCTGTATCAGAAGCGGCAAGAAATATTGTTTGTTCAGGAGGTGAGCCGATTGGTGTTACCAACTGTTTGAATTTTGGTAATCCTTATGACCCTGAAGTATATTATCAATTTGTGAAAGCTGTGGAAGGGATGGGTGCAGCTTGTCGTAAATTTAACACCCCCGTAACTGGTGGTAATGTAAGCTTCTATAATCAAAATCCAGATGGTCCAGTGTATCCTACACCAACGATTGGGATGGTCGGTATCGTAGAAGATATTGCTAATAAAATGACTTTGCATTTTAAACAAGAAGGAGATAGCATTATTTTATTAGGTACGCAAAGGAATGATATTGGTTCTTCTGAATACCTTAATAAATTAAAAGGTGTGATATATTCACCTGCGCCTCATTTTAATTTAGAAGAGGAATATAATGTACAACAATTAGTAGCTTCTCTGATACAATCCAAACAAATACATTCGGCACATGATATTAGTGAAGGAGGTTTGATAGTGTCTTTGTTTGAATCGGCATTTTTTAATAATAAAGGGTTTGATGTAAAAGCTACAGATGGCACAATTCGTAAAGATGCTTATTGGATGGGTGAAGCGCAAAGTAGAGTAGTAGTGTCTTGTACGCCTGCTCAAGTAGCTGCTATCGAAGCGGCAGCTACTACTTACGGTGTAGCTTGTACAATAGTTGGTACCGTTACAGCAGGGCAAGTGAAAGTGAACGGAGAAGATTGGGGAACTATTGCATCGTGGAAAAATGACTATGATACTGCCATCGAAAAAAAATTATCTTAAAATAGTAATTGCATAAGCATGTCCAAGCAACCCTCCATAATTGTTACGGGTGCTGCGGGTTTTATTGGTTCTGTTTTTGTTCAATATTTGAATGAACAAGGATTAGATCAATTAATACTTGTGGATGATTTTGGCGTGGAATCAAAACGAAAAAATTGGGAGACCAAAAAATATGTGAAGGTAGTGGAGCGTCAATCTTTTTTGACGCAATTAGTGGATGGTGTTTTTGATGCAGATATTATTGTGCATTTGGGAGCAAGAACAGATACTACTGAATTTAATTATGCAGTTCACGAAGCTTTGAACTTGGAATATTCTAAAGCTTTATGGTTGTATGCTGCACAAAAAAATATCCCATTTATTTATGCCTCTTCTGCAGCCACTTATGGGGCGGGAGAAAATGGGTATGAAGATAGTCATGAAAGCGTTGCCTCTCTGAAGCCTTTAAATCCATATGGCGTTAGTAAAAACGAATTTGATAAATGGGTGCTTGCTCAAACAATTCGACCTCCCTATTGGGCAGGGTTAAAATTTTTCAATGTGTACGGCCCTAATGAATACCATAAAGGCAGGATGGGAAGTGTGATCATGCATGCTTTTAATCAAATTCAGCAAACTGGGAAAGTAAAATTATTTCGCAGCCATCGTGCTGGTTTTGAAGACGGGCAACAATTGCGTGACTTTATTTATGTAAAAGATATTGTTGCTGTGCTGGATTGGATCTTGCATGAAATGTTAGGTCATGAATGGGCTGCTGATAAAAATGGCTTATATAATTTAGGTACGGGTAAAGCTAGATCTTTTTACGATTTAGCATCTAATACATTTACGGCACAAGGTTTAACACCTCAGATTGAATTTATTGATATGCCCGAAGATATTAGGGCAACTTATCAATATTTTACGGAAGCCAATATGACTAAATTGAGAACGGCTGGTTATAACAAGCCTTTTACTTCTTTAGAGGAGGGTATTCGTGATTATGTGGTGCATTATTTGCTTCCCGTTAAGGGGTACTAATTATTTCTCATTCAGATTGTTACTGAAACCCAACTCATGTAGTAGGTAACTACATTTATATTTTTCGAAAATTATTTTAACGCTTTAATTATGAACAACAATATAGCCATTATTGGCGGCGGAAATTTAGGATCTTCAATCGCAGAAGGTTTAATTGCTAGTGGATTTGTACAAGCTAGTCAAATCACTATTACAAAACGAAATATCAGCACTTTAGAACCATTAGCCCAAAAAGGGGTTCATGTATCTTCAGATAATAAAGCAGCTGTACAGCAGGCGAAATATATTATTCTTGCCGTGAAGCCATTTCAAATCAAGGATATCGTAGAAGAAATTAGCCCAGTGTTGGTAGCTGGTCAGCATACACTTATCAGTGTTGCTACGGGAGTTTGGATCAAAGATTTAGAAACACTATTGAAACAAGACTTTGCGGTATTACGAGCCATGCCTAACACGGCGATTGCTATTCAGCAAAGTATGACTTGTATATGTGCGAATGCGAAAGCAATGCAGGAAGTGGAGTATGTTTCTGATTTATTTAATCAGCTAGGTAAAACTATTGTCATTGATGAAAAATTGATGGATGCAGCAACTGTTTTAGGCGCATGCGGTACGGCATATGCATTAAGATATATTAGGGCCAATATTCAAGGAGGCATTGAAATTGGTTTTAGTGCTGCACAGGCGGCTTTGATTGCAGCACAAACAGTAAAAGGAGCAGCCGATTTATTGCTTACAAGAAATACGCATCCAGAACAAGAAATTGACAAAGTAACTACACCAATGGGTTGCACAATTGCAGGCTTGAATGAAATGGAGCACCAAGGATTTAGCTCTTCGCTTATTCGTGGTTTGATATCAAGCTATCGCAAGATCAAAGATGATATGTAAAACCAGCAATTTTAATAGTTCAAAAAAAGATAGCATATATACCAAATTCCTCTCTCTCAGCTCGCAAAGCTCGAATGATCGTTCGGAATTGTATATATGCTATCTTGCTTGTTTAATACAATTGAATTGGTTTAAACAACAAATTATTGAATTAATGTGTTTTTAGAAAAGCAATAGCTTTAGCATAAGCATCTGCTTTAGCAGCTGCATTAAAGGATGGATTACTTGGATTAGCAAAACCATGTCCTGCTTCGTATCTATTAACGCTTAAGTTCTTGCCAGCTTCTTTCATGTTTTTTTCAAAATCATTAACCATTGCTGGTGAAGGTGATTGGTCTAGATTGCCAAAAAAACCAATAATATCACATTGAATAGATTTTAATTTATCCATATTGGTTTCAGGTCTTCCATAATACATGATGGTGCCTTTGGCTTGTGGTCCAGCAAGTATGGCAGTTTGTAAACTCCACATACCCCCAAAGCACCAACCTACGCTATAAATTTGTGCTTTCCTGCCTGCATGTTTAATAGCTCCTTGCACAATCGCTGTCATTCGATTCATATCTGCCCCTCGCATAAGTTTCATCGCACTATCAGGGGTACTTGCTAATTTTCCGTCATACATATCTAATGCTAAAACATTGATATTTCCTAAATCCGTATAATATTTTTCGGATTCTAATTTAATATTGTCGTTTAACCCCCACCATTCTTGTATTACAATTAGCCACTTATTAGAATGCTTTTTAGCAGGTATAAAATATCCTTGTGCGGATTTGCCATCGGCTGCTGTAAATGAAATCATGCTCCCCAGTCCAGCAGGGTTTTGTGGTGTTAAAGGGGCGGGGTGTAAATTGGCAAAACCTAAGGTAGATGCTTCTTTTTGGTACGCTTGTAAGGTTTCCATGTTGAGACATTCAACGGCATCTTGTTTGTTAATGCTAGGATATTGGTTTTGTTCCCAATGCCAGCTAATAAAGAGGACTGTAAGCAGTGTTAAGCTGAATAAGAGACTTAATTTTTTCATATTTTTTGATTTTAAAGATGAAGATGTTCACTTTTAAATAACACTTATAAACATTTATTGTTTGAAAGCATAAGCCTATTTTGTAGGGGGCATTTTTTAGCGTATTTTTGTATGACCTCTAAGAAATTTTCCAAAAAAAGGCGGTCACATTAAAAACCAATTGAATAGGTAGTACTCAATAGGCATCTATTGCTGCTATTCCTATTTCAATATTATATGAATTTAATTATATGGCAAAGTACATTTTTGTTACCGGCGGTGTTACAAGTAGTTTAGGGAAAGGCATTATTGCCGCTTCGCTTGCAAAATTATTGGAAGCAAGAGGGATAAGTGCAACCATTCAAAAATTTGACCCCTACATTAATGTCGATCCAGGTACGTTAAATCCATATGAACATGGAGAGTGTTATGTAACCG
>Ga0228701_1000287_pt1 | contig 45560 bp, 45 predicted proteins | sample McNCre117_Aug_MG_2_FD_178017 | JGI IMG/M metagenome (GOLD analysis project Ga0228701, IMG submission 178017) | Freshwater microbial communities from McNutts Creek, Athens, Georgia, United States - 11-17_Aug_MG | ecosystem: Environmental > Aquatic > Freshwater > Creek | place: USA: Georgia... | reverse complement strand
GAGGAAGATGTTTTGGGATTACATGATAATATTGAAAGAACAGTCTCTGTGCAGTCTTTTTACATGGATGAAACAGAAATTGCCAATGTGCATTACTTAGAATATTTGCATGCCATCCAAAAGGATTCAACGCAAGATTTTTACGAATCAGCTCTACCAGACACGACCGTTTGGCGCAATGATTTAGCCTTCAATGACCCGTATGTAGAACAATATTTACGTTTTCCCGGATTCCGTATGTATCCTGTGGTGGGTGTATCTTGGAAGCAAGCAACGGATTATTGCATTTGGAGAACGGCAGCGGTAAACAACAATTTAGCCGCACCAACAGCCAAAACGAAGGCTCCTAAAAAAGCCGCTTCAGGAGCTGCTGCCACAACAGCTGCCGCACCGAGAACTAACGCCAATGCTCGCTTAAATATTGAATCTGGCCGCGTTTTACCATCTTACCGCTTACCAACGGAAGCTGAATGGGAATATGCGGCAAAAGCGATGATCGGTACGCAGCAACAAGATGAGAATCAAGTTAACCAACGTATTTATCCTTGGGATGGCCCTTCGTTGCGTGAATCGTCTGGAAAAGGTCGTGGAACGATGTTAGCAAACTTTAAGCGCGGTCGGGGTGACTACGCCGGAATCGCGGGTAAATCAAACGATGGCGCGATTATTACGGCAGAGATTTACAAATATGCTCCGAATGATTTTGGTTTATACCAAATGGCAGGAAATGTGAATGAGTGGGTACAGGATATGTACCGTCCTTTATCTTTTCAAGATTTCAACGACTTAAACCCAGTTCGGTTAAAGGATAAGGAGGATAAGGAATCCCGTTATGACAGCAAGAATAACCAGTCGTTAATTACAAACAAAGTACGTGTTTACAAAGGAGGATCATGGGCTGACGTGGCATATTGGTTGGCACCCGGAACACGTCGTTTCTTAGATGAAGATTCTGCGACTGCGACCATTGGATTCCGTTGTGCGATGATTTCTGCGGGAACGAACAAGTAATTCAAACCCATTAAGCTATTTCAAGGCTGCTAGCGTAAAAAAGGAAATTCCTTTGGCGCCAGCAGCCTTTATTTTTTCCCCGGCGGCAAGCAAGGTGGACCCCGTCGTTAGGGTATCGTCTACGATAAGTGGATGTTCATGAATGAAGCGCGCGCTCACTTCAAATGAATCCTTTAAGAGATCGAATCTTTGGGAACGATCTAGGTTGATTAACGAATCTGTTGACTTGACTTTCTGAAGACCGTGGGGCATGAGCGGCTTGCCAAGTCCGCGCGCTAAACCTTCGGCAATACATTCTGCCTGGTTATACCCCCTTTTTTTCAATCGGCTCGCATGCAAAGGGATCGGTACGATGCAATCGACTTCATCAAAAAAATGGTATTTTTTCAATGATTGCCCCGCCCAATAACCGAGGAAAGAACCAAGTTCCTCCTCCCCTTTGTATTTGATTTGATGCATGAGCTCCTGAACCCGACCTCCTGTCGCAAATACAAAAAAACTCTGCACCTCTTCATATCTAATTTGTCCATCAAACTTGGCGCGCAACCACCATGGGGAATCCGAGCGATAATCAACACGTGGAAGCGAGATGCGGCAATGGGTGCAAATAAATTCCTCCGACTCAAAAAGAGGGTCATCGCAAGCGAAACAGAGCTTTGGATAAAGCAATTGTAAAAAGGCATTAAACATTAGTGAAATATTTTTGTATTTAATTAAGTTTCAGTAATTTTGCACCCCTAAACGAGTACCTATACAAAACATTGTCCAGGTATTTGATAATTAGCAAACGGATTAAAAAATCATTTCATAATTAACCTTTTAAAATGGCACGCGATTTAAAATTCACTAGAAACATCGGTATTGCTGCGCACATTGATGCGGGTAAAACCACCACCACGGAACGTATCCTGTATTACGCAGGGGTTTCCCACAAAATTGGTGAGGTTCACGATGGTGCGGCAACAATGGACTGGATGGAGCAAGAGCAGGAACGTGGTATCACGATTACTTCTGCGGCGACAACAGTAGGTTGGAAATACCGCAACGAAGATTACCACATCAACATTATTGATACTCCTGGTCACGTTGACTTTACTGTAGAGGTAAACCGTTCATTACGTGTATTAGATGGTCTAGTATTTTTATTCTCTGCCGTTGATGGTGTTGAACCACAATCAGAAACAAACTGGCGTTTAGCGAATAACTACAACGTTGCTCGTATCGGTTTCGTTAACAAAATGGACCGTTCAGGTGCTGATTTCTTAAACGTGTGTAAGCAAGTTAAGGAGATGTTGGGTAGCTACGCAGTGCCATTGCAATTGCCAATCGGAGCGGAAGAAAACTTCGAAGGTGTAGTTGACTTGGTTAACTTCCGTGGTATCAAGTGGAACGAGGCAGATAAAGGGATGACCTTTACTGAGGTACCTATTCCAGATGATATGTTGGAAGAAGCAACGATGTACCGTGAGAAATTATTAGAAGCGGTAGCTGAATTTGATGAGTCTTTGATGGAGAAATACTTCGAAGATCCTACATCAATTACAGAAGATGAAATTTTAGCTGCCTTACGTGCTGCGACAATCTCAATGAAAATCGTTCCAATGCTTTGTGGTTCATCTTTCAAAAACAAAGGTGTTCAAACAATGTTGGATTATGTAATGGCTATCTTACCTTCTCCATTGGATAAGGAAGGCGTTAAGGGAACTCACCCAGATACAGGTGCTGAGATCTTGCGTAAGCCAAGTGAGTCAGAGCCATTCGCGGCTTTGGCATTTAAAATTGCAACTGACCCTTACGTAGGTCGTTTATGTTTCATCCGTGCTTATTCAGGTGGATTGGATTCAGGTTCTTATGTATTGAACAACCGTTCAGGAAACAAGGAGCGTATCTCTCGTATCTTCCAAATGCACGCGAACAAGCAAAATGCGATTGAGCGTTTAGGTGCTGGTGATATTGGTGCGGTAGTTGGTTTCAAGGATATCAAAACAGGGGATACCCTTTCTGATGAGAAGAATCCAATCATCCTTGAGGCAATGGACTTCCCAGAGCCAGTAATCGGTTACGCAATCGAGCCGAAGAAAACAGCGGATGCTGATAACTTCTCGAAAGCGATTACGAAATTGATCGAAGAGGATCCAACGTTACAAGTTGAGTCGAACGAAGAAACAGGACAAACGATCATCAAAGGTATGGGTGAGCTTCACTTGGAGATCATCATCGACCGTATGCGTCGTGAGTTTAAAGTAGAGGTAAACCAAGGTGCTCCTCAGGTAGCTTACAAAGAATCGTTGACGAAGACGACTGAACACCGTGAGGTTTACAAGAAACAATCAGGTGGTCGTGGTAAGTTTGCTGATATCGTATTTGAAATCGGACCAAGAGAAGATGACAAGCCAGGTTTAGAGTTTGTTAATAACATCGTGGGTGGTGTGATTCCTCGTGAATTTATCCCTGCTATCCAAAAAGGTTTCGAAGAGGCAATGAAAACAGGTGCTTTGGCTGGATACCCAATGGATTCAATGAAAGTTCGTTTATTCCACGGATCTTTCCACGATGTCGATTCAGATTCATTATCATTTGAATTAGCAGCTCGTATGGGTTACAAAGAATCAGCGAAATCTGCAGGAGCGAAATTGATGGAGCCTATCATGGCCGTTGACGTAGTTACTCCAGATGAGTATACTGGACCGATCACGGGTGACTTGAACCGTCGTCGTGGTATCATGAAAGGTATGGATTCTCGTCAAGGAGCTGTTATCTTGAAGGCTGATGTGCCTCTTTCTGAATTGTTTGGTTACGTAACTGATTTACGTACGATGTCTTCAGGACGTGCAACAGCATCGTTAACATTCTCTCACTACGAATTCGTTCCGCAAAACATCGCTGACGAAGTAGTTAAGAAAGCGAAAGGATTGTAAAATTCTTTTAAAATAGCAAAAGCCCGAACCGTACAGTTCGGGCTTTTTTATTGTGTGGTGGGTAAACGCTGCCGGGGTCAGCGACCCCGGCAGCGTTACGCACGAAGCTACACAAAGTCAAATAAAAAACGTCCCAGAAAACTGATTATTTAAACCCTAAAAATAGCGCTTCAGTGACTGTATCGGCAATTCAATCAAGCGATACGATAAATAAGCTGATAAACTGAGTACAGCGATTGGCACCAACTGAAAGGGTAATTCGGGCATAGAAATCCCAAAGCGCCCCGCAACCTGAAAAAACAAATCAGGGACAACCATGTGATAAAGGTAGAGTCCATAGGACATTTGACCAATTAAGCGCAAGGGACGTAATGATAAAAGGCGAGAAAGCAAACCCCCATGCATGGCATAAAATAATAAGCCCACCGAAATTAACGAAGTGAACGTACGAAAAAACAACTGACGCACTAGATCTTCATCCCCATGCTTCAAACAAAGCATCAGAAAACAAAAACCGACGGGCAGAATCAACCTTTTTACCCACAATCCTACATGCTTCTTTTGACCCGCTCGTAAATAATGTGCCAACAAAGCACCCCAGGCAAAAGTGTCAACACACGACAACATACTTACCCCCAACCCTCCTGAAAGATGCACGGATACAAACCGGTAAAAAATCCCAAATAAAACGGTAAACCACAAAAAATAACCACGAAAACGAGGTGTTAATATCAACACAAAAAAAGGCCAAATCAAATAGAATTGCTCCTCTACCGACAAAGACCAATAGGGCGATAGAGCATCCGCCCAATTCCGATTCACTTCAATCCAATAATTAACCAAATAAGACCAATAATAGCCCGGATGAAGATAGAAGTCGGTATTCAAAACCACCGAAAATCGTTTAAGCACCCAAAGCAAGCCCAACAACAAGAAATAAATCGGGAAGATTCGTAAAGCGCGCCTGGCAACAAAATTCTTAAAGGAACGCGCAAAATTTCCTAAAGTCTGCTGCTCCATCAAAATATTTGAGATCAAATAACCACTCAGCACAAAAAACAAAGTCACGCCAATCGGACCATTCGGCATCACATTAATCCCCTGACCCTCTGGGAACCAATGATAAACCAAAACCAATAAAATCGCCACGGCACGAACCCCATCCAGCGCAGGTATGTATTTCATATCAACAAATCTAATTAAAACCTCTTATCCGTCCTAAACCCTTTTTATCCCCCATCCGTATCTTTCGTCTAAAAGTTCAGCATTTATCAAACGAACCCTGTATTTTTGATTTGAATTTTCCCAATACCATGACCAAAATTATCGAGACTACCCATATTTCAAAGCGCTACGTGATGGGCGAAGAAATCATCGACGCGTTAAAAGACGTAACTATCTCCGTTAATAAAGGTGAATATGTCGCATTTATGGGACCCTCGGGTTCGGGAAAATCGACCCTCATGAACATTGTCGGCTGCCTTGATACGCCCAGTACAGGTACCTATGTCCTCAACGGACAAGACGTTTCAACCATGTCGGAAAACGAATTAGCCGCCGTTCGTAACAAAGAAATCGGTTTCGTATTCCAAACTTTCAACCTACTTCCTCGTCAATCTGCTTTAGAAAACGTAGCATTGCCTCTCATCTATGCGGGTTACTCGAAATCAGAACGTACGAGAATTGCTATGGAAGCTCTGAAAGGCGTTGGCCTAGACAATCGCGCACTGCACAAACCCAACGAGCTCTCAGGGGGCCAAAGACAGCGTGTGGCAGTAGCTCGTGCCTTAGTAAACGATCCTTCCATCCTCTTGGCGGATGAGCCAACGGGTAACCTTGATACCAAAACTTCGTACGAGATCATGGACCTCTTTGATCAATTGCACAAAAAAGGCAATACCATCGTCATGGTTACCCACGAAGACGATATTGCCCAATATGCCCACCGCATCATCCGTTTGCGTGATGGCGTCGTTGAATCCGACATCATCAATCAAAACGTACGAAAGGTAGAAAAAATCTAAACTTTCACACGATCCGTACCATAAGGTGCACGTTGCGAACGACGTAACCAGCTATTGGCCTCCGTACTATTCACAAAATGCTCTTTGCTTGGATCCCATTGCAATTTGCCAGGTACCTTCATGGCCACGTGCGTAATCAAGCAAACCGTACATGCCCGATGCCCCATTTCAATCGGCGATATCGGCTCTTTACGCGTTTCGATGCAATCCAACCAGTTGCCATGTTGGTCATCCGAATGATACAAATGCAATTCATTCGCCCCAATCACAGATTCTAAAATCTTCGGATCCGATGCATCCAAAGCCTTTGAACGCACCTTAGACGTAGGATCACTTGAGGTAGCCGCATAGTCCCCACGCGATACAAATATCCAGCCCTCGGATCCCTCATAACGAATTCCGTTCGGGAATCCGCCCGAGGTATACATGGTAATCCCATTCGCATATTCCGCTTTGGCCATAAAATCCCCATGCACATTCCATAATCCTGATTTAGGGAATTCGGCCACGGCTTCTACTGAAATGGGTCCCGTATACTCGGTATCCATTCCCCATGCCGCCGAATCATAATGATGCTGCCCCCAACCCGTAATCATACCCGCGCCAAATTGCTCCATACGCAACCAACCCGGTCGGTCATATCCCTTCTGCGGATGCACCGCAATCTCCGTATAGGGAACGTAAGGTGTAGAACCCAACCACATATCATAATTAAATCCTTTCGGTACGGGCATCGCCGGTGCCGGGGGACCTGAGGGATCTCCTGGCAATCCCACCTTCACCGTATGCAGTTTCCCTATCCGACCATTACGAACCAATTCCGCTGCAACGCGGAACTGTGACGTAGAACGCTGTTGGGTACCCACCTGCAAAATTCGTCCCGTCTTCTTGATCACATTGGCCAATTGGCGCCCTTCGTGTATCGTCAAGGAAGTAGGCTTCTGCAGGTAAATATCCTTCCCCGCCAAAGCTGCCTCCATCGCCGGTTGGGCATGCCAAAAATCCGGCGTACTAATCATCACCGCATCAATGTCCTTATTCAACAACATCTCCCGGTAATCATCGTACATTTTTACATCGATGTAATTCGACTGACCCGTCTTCTTAGTATAATACTCCTCCACCAATAGCTTGGTCTCCTCCGTCCGATGGCGATCTAAATCACAAACGGCCATGATCCGAGCCTTTTCAAATTTCCAGGTTCCTGGCAAATCATGCGTCCGCGCAATACGTCCACAACCGATTTGACCGATATTAATCTTATTGCTCGGGGCGTCTTTACCTCCCAAAACATGCGCCGGTACGATCGTTGGGAAACCTAAGGTACCCACCGCCCCAAGGGCCAAGTTATTTATAAAGTTTCTCCGTTTCATGCCTTGATGGATATGTTGGTTGCGTTTTTCTGAGCAATTAAAGCCAATTCTGTGGCAAGGAAGCAATGTGCCTGTGTCATCGCCGTTTCCGTACGATTCAGGACATCATTGACCAACAACTCCCCATGCGGTAAATTCACATCCTTGCAATCGATGTACAAAGTCTCCTTATTATTCACGAGATACAAGTGACTTCCCGTACCATGCGGTGAGGCAATGTCTGTGTTTTTACGAACTTCGATGTACCCATCCGTTCCTAAAATGGTCAAACGGCCATCCCCCCAGGTGTTCAATCCATCCGGCGTAAACCAATCGACACGGATATACCCCGAGCCCTTGTTGCTTCTCAACATCAAATCGCCAAAGTCCTGAAATTTAGGGTACTGCGGATGATGGTGATTCGCTATTTGAGATGCCACAACTTCTCCCTGCATGGATCCCGTGAAATGTAAAAATTGGTCGACTTGATGCGAGGCAATATCGGTAATGATTCCCCCGTAATATTTCGTATCAAAAAACCAATCCGGACGGGAATTCACACTCATCCGATGAGGCCCTGTTCCCAAGGTCTGCATGACCTTTCCAATCTTTCCTTGAGCCACCAATTGGCTCGCCAATTCCGTGGCTTTATTCTCAAAACGCTCACTAAAGGATATCGAATAAATCCGATTCGTTTCCTTCTGAACCTTACGCACCTCCGCTAATTGCTCGAGGCTAATAATCCCTGGCTTATCCACCATGTAATCCTTTCCGTGCTGCATCACCCGAATTCCTAAAGGCGCGCGCTCATTCGGCGTTATCGAACTTAATATCAATTTAATCGAAGGGTCTTCCAGAACCTCCGCCTCACTCTTCACCAATTTCGCTTGGGGATATTTTTTGGCAAAGTCCTTAATCAAATCCGGCTCCTTGGCATAATAGGAAACAAACTCCCCACCCCCGCGGATGATCGAATTCGCCATCGAATAAATATGACCGTGGTTAATTCCAATGACCCCAAAACGTAGTCGGGGCGCGATAATTTTCTCGGCTGCTGGTTTGACGAAGGTTGCCGTCGCATCCTTAATACTTGGCATAAAGGCCAAGCCACTTAATAAACTTGCGTCTTGAAGAAACTTCCGACGATTAGAAGCATTCGATTTCATATATGAATAGGTTTAAACTATTCCTAAAAGTAAAAAAAAATGCGACCTTACTGAACTTATGAAACAAAAAAAGCTGACCATTTCTGATCAGCTTTCTTTTATATAAAATAATCTCAAACCTATTTTTTCTTCTCTTTAACACGAGCCGCTTTTCCTTGCTTACCACGCATGTAGAATAAACGTGCACGACGCACTTTACCACGACGCAATACTTCAATTTTATCGATGTTTGGTGACAAGATTGGGAAGATACGCTCAACACCAATTCCGTTTGATACTTTACGCACGGTGAATGACTCACCAGCACCTGAATTCTTACGTTGGATTACTAATCCTTGGAAAACCTGAATACGCTCCTTGTTACCCTCACGGATCTTAACGTGTACATTGATTGTGTCTCCAGCTGCAAATTCTGGATGCTCCGCACGACGTGTTGCGTTTTCTGCTTCTACAAATTTAATTAAATCACTCATCTGTATTTTATTTTGTGTGATATCAGCACCCAGCGGTCACTTTGTACATAAAATTGCTGATTGGGTTGCAAAGATAGGAAAAATATTTCTTTCCAAAAACAATCCTTTATTTTTTCCCTTTGATTGATTGAACAAAATCAACAATCTCGCCGTGAAGATCCTGCGCCTTCCCCAATAACTTCACAAACGCACTTCCAATAATCGCTCCCGCCGCCGACTCCGATGCCTTCAAAAAGCTCGCTCGATCCGAAATACCAAAGCCAATTAAACGTGGATTCTTCAAATTCATGGATTCAATCCGCTTGAAATACGCCTCCTGATCACTCGAAATACCCGTTTTAGCACCTGTTGTACTCGCCGACGAAACCATGTAGATAAAGCCCTTACTAATCGCATCAATCTGCGCAATCCGTGCATCCGTCGTCTGCGGCGTAATCAAAAAGATATTGTACAAACCATATTGTTCGAAGATGGCTTGGTACTCCGACTCATATTCAGCCATCGGCAAGTCGGGCAATATCAATCCATCTACCCCCACTTCCGCACATTTTCGACAGAAGGCCTCCACGCCATATTGTAAAACGGGGTTTATATAGCCCATCAATAAAACGGGAACCGTAACGGTTTGACGCATATCCTTCAATTGCTCAAACAAATGAGCTACCGTCATCCCTTGATCCAAGGAAATTTGATTCGATTGCTGAATCGTTTCCCCATCTGCGACCGGATCCGAATAGGGCATCCCTATCTCGATAATATCCACTCCTCCTGCCTGTAATGCATTCAATACCGTCATCGTATCCCCAAAATTCGGATATCCTGCCGTTGCATACACATTCAAAATAGGCTCCGTCGCCTCCGCAAATAATTTTGTAATCCGATTCATCCTAGTCATTCAATTTTAAACGTTGCTGATAGGTCGATAAATCCTTATCACCTCTTCCCGACAAATTCACGACAACGACCTCATCCGGCTTTGCATTCAATTTACCAAACACCGCCAACGCATGTGCCGATTCTAATGCCGGAATAATTCCCTCTAACATCGAGCACTCCAAAGCCGCTTCCAATGCCTCCTCATCCGTAATATCATAAAACTTCGCACGACCCGTACGAGCCAAATTCGCATGCATCGGCCCAATGCCCGGATAATCCAATCCTGCCGAAATCGAATAAGGTTCAATCACTTGGCCATCCTCTGTCTGCATCAATAAACTCTTACTTCCATGCAAAACGCCCGGCTTACCCAAGAACGTCGTTGCCGCTGAATGCCCCGTACCCACACCCTGACCTGCCGCCTCCGCTGCGATCAATTGCGTGCGTGGCTCATCCAAGAAATGATAAAAAGCACCCGCTGCATTCGAACCTCCACCTACGCAAGCAATCACGTAATCCGGATAATCCCGTCCTTCTTTCTCTACCAATTGATGACGGATTTCATCGGAAATCACCGACTGAAAACGCGCCACCATATCTGGATATGGATGTGGCCCTACCACCGAACCGATGATATAATGTGTATCCACCGGGTTATTAATCCAGTGACGCATCGCCTCGTTAGTCGCATCTTTCAAGGTCTTGGACCCGGATTGTGCGGCAACTACCTGCGCTCCTAACATACGCATACGCGCAACGTTTGGCGCCTGACGCTCGATATCAATCGCTCCCATGTACACGATACATTCCATGCCCATCAAGGCACACACCGTCGCCGTCGCCACACCATGTTGGCCCGCGCCCGTCTCTGCCACAATCTTATGTTTTCCCAAACGCTTCGCGACCAAGATTTGACCAATCGTATTGTTCACCTTGTGCGCTCCCGTGTGGCATAAATCTTCCCGCTTCAAGTAAATTTTCGTATTGTACTTCGCCGACAAACGCTCCGCCTTGAACAAGGGGGTCGGTCGGCCGACGTAATCCTTCAACAGCGCATGAAATTCCTCCTGAAACGTAGGATCTGCAATGATGTCCAAATAGCGACTCCGCAATTCCTCCACATTGGGGTATAACATTTCCGGAATAAAGGCGCCGCCGAATTCTCCGTAATACCCACGCTCGTCAACTTGAAATGACTGATTCATATTTTTTGTGTTATTTCCTTCACCTTTACCAAGTCCTTCATTCCCGGACTCGACTCTAATTTACTATTGAAATCCAAGGCATAAAGCCCCGGTAATTTTTTCGCATCCTTGATACTCGCTTCATCCAAACCTCCCGCTAAAAAGTAAGGAATACCTAAAGTATATGCCTCCAAAATCGACCAATCAAACTTCTCACCTGTGCCTCCCACTTGCGATCCCTTCTTCGTATCAAACAAATAATAATCAGGGTTTAAATCTAACCCCAACATATCCACTTCTGTTGCGACACTGACTGCCTTAATCACCACCAAGCCAGCATCACGAAGTGTATCAATCTCCTCTTGCCCCTCTTCCCCGTGTAGCTGCACAACTTGAAAGCCTGCCTTTTTCGACAATGCCAATATATTCGCAACCGATTCATTGACAAAAACTCCAACAGCTTGGGTTTTCTCCGACAAAGTCGGAATCACAAAATCGGGTCCCACGTAACGGGGTGATTTCTCCACCCAAATAAAACCCATGTAATCAGGTTCGCAAGCCGCTACTGCCTCAATATTTGCCAAATCCCGCATGCCGCAAACCTTCCACTTCATACCCTATTGCTTTAAAAAATCAGTTAATGCCTGGCCCGGATTAGTCGTCTTCATAAAACTCTCCCCAATCAAAAATCCCCGATACCCATAAGCTTTCAATTCCTTGATTATCTCGGGTCCCGATATGCAACTCTCCGATACCTTCACAAATTGTGCCGGGATCTTATCCGCAAGTAACTTCGAGGCCTCCACGTTTTGCTCCGCAAAATTCTTCAAATTCCGGTTGTTCACTCCTACGACCGAAATATATTCTCCCAAGGAACGATCCAATTCTTCCTGGTCATGAACCTCCAATAAGGTTTCCATACCTAATGAACGAGCCAAGCTCCCCAATGTTTTGATTTCCGCAGGACTTAAAGCTGCAGCGATCAACAAAACTACATCCGCACCCATCGATTTCGCTTCGATGATTTGGTATTCGTCCACCATAAAATCCTTGCGCAAGATCGGTGTGTTTGGATTCGTCCGACGAGCTAAATCAAAGTCGGAATATGTCCCCCCAAAATAATGCGTATCCGTCAAAACTGACAAACAAGCTGCCCCCGCTGCCACATAGCCTCGAGTCACCTCATCGACTCCCATGGAATCATTAATAATTCCTTTTGAAGGGGATTTCCGCTTAAACTCCGCGATGATTCCCGTCGACGCTGGTTGGACCAAGGACATCGCCAAGGAGTGACAAGCCCGCGCAAAGTAGCCCTGCTTCTCCAGTTGGGACACCGAAACGCGCGCTTTGGCCGCAGCAACTTCCTCGCGTTTCGTGGCAATGATTTGGTCTAATATACTCATATCTTCCTAATTGTAGAGACGCGATACCTCGCGTCTGTTCTTTCGCGATACTTCGCGTCTATTTTTCACGCGATACTTCGCGTCTGTTCCTTCGCGATACTTCGCGGCTAATCCATAATAAACTTCTTGAACACCTGAAACGCTTTCCCGCTTTCCAAGGATTCCTTAGCCATCGCAAATCCATCTGCTAATGACGGAGCCTTTTCAGCAACCCAAAGTGCCGCACCCGCATTGGCCAATACAGCATTCGTTTGCGCCGGCGTTCCTTCACGTTGTAAAATCTTATATAGCATGTTGGCCGATTCCTCCACATTCGCTCCACCAAATAACTCCGATTGCTGAACATAGTCACATCCCAAATCCTTGGGTGTGTATACTTGACGGCCCGCCGAAGTCTCCACCTGAAAATTCGAAGTCAATGAAATCTCATCGTAACCATCCTCGGCAAATACAATCCCATATTTCTTGCCGCTGTCTTTGAAGAATCCCGCATACAAATCGAATGCCTCGGGCGAATAAACACCGGTTAGCTGTTTGCTCACTTTGGCCGGATTCAACAAGGGCCCCAACAAATTAAAAAAGGTCTTCATGCCTAATTCTTTTCGGATCGGCCCTACAAAACGCATGGCAGGATGAAACAAGGGAGCATGTAAAAAACACATACCCGCTGTTTCCATTTTACGCTTTAAGATTTTGGGATCGTTATTAAATTTCAAGCCCAAAAATTCCAAGACTGTGGAAGAGCCCACCGAAGAGGATACCCCATGATTTCCGTGTTTCGCGATTTTTTGACCTGCCCCGACAATCACAAAGGAAGAGGTCGTACTAATATTAAAGGTATCTTTCCCGTCGCCGCCCGTACCACAAACATCCATCGCATCAAATTCAGTTAAATCGATTGTTACCGCCAAGTCTAACATGGCAGAAACGAAACCCTTCAACTCATGTACCTGAATCGGATGATACCAATAGGAGGATAAAAATGCGGCAATTTGGCTCGGATTAATCCCGCCATTACCAATTTGTAACATGATATCGTGCGCCTCTTGTTCCGACAACGCCTCTCCACTCACTCTTCTTTCGAGAACTTTTTTCATCTTATTTCATCCAATTTTTAATCATTTGCAATCCATGTTGGGTCAAATACGCCTCCGGGTGAAATTGCACCCCACGAACATCGTATTGCTGATGCGCCTCGGCCAACACATATCCTTTGTCATCTTGCGCCGTAATCTTCAAATCACTCGGCATCGAACCGGGAATCACCGTCCAGGAATGGTAACGACATACCTCAAAACGTGAAGGGATATCCAAAAACAAACGCTCTGAAGGATCGATTACCTGACACTCCGTCGTCACGCCATGCAATACCTCCCCCATATTCTGTAATTCCGAACCAAAGGCCTCCGCAATTGCTTGATGTCCTAAGCAAACACCTAATATTTTTTTGGTCGATTTATACTCCCTCAACAAATCCATCATGATTCCGGCTTCCGACGGAATGCCTGGACCTGGCGAGAGGAGAATTTGGTCATACTGGGCCACTTCTTCCAAACTTATCTTATCGTTGCGAAACACATCTACATTCGCCCCTAATTCCTTCAACAAGTATACCAAGTTGTACACGAAGGAATCATAATTATCTAATACCAATACGTTCTTCATGTCTTCTTATGCTAAGTTCTCCGCAACTTCCAATGCACGACGCAAAGCTGCTAATTTATTATGTATTTCTTGCATTTCGCTGGCCACGACCGACTTTGCGACAACCCCCATTCCGGCTTGAAAAAATAAGGTATTGCCCTTGCTCAAGAAGGTACGGATGGCGATGGCATGATTAAAGTTTCCTTGGAAATCCATGAAACCAATCGCTCCGCCATAAATAGCCCGATTGGTAGGCTCCAACCGATTAATAATCGTCATGGCATTGTGCTTCGGTGCTCCACTCAAGGTTCCCGCAGGAAATGTATCCGCGACTAATTGCAATGGATTCACGCCTTGTTGCATTCGACCAGTTACCTTGGAAACCAAGTGGATAACATGCGAAAAGAATTGTACCTCTTTGAAGGTTTCCACTTTCACTTGATCCGCACTTCGGCTCAAATCATTCCGGGCTAAATCGACCAACATGACATGTTCGGCGGTTTCTTTGGGATCTGCCAACAGCTCTTGAGCTAATTCAGCGTCGCGCGCATCGTCCCCGGAACGTCTGAAAGTCCCCGCAATCGGATGAATTTCGGCAATATCCCCTTCGATCTTGATTTGTTTCTCCGGCGATGCGCCAAAGATTCGGTATTGCTCATAATCGAAGTAGAATAAATAAGGAGACGGATTAACCGAACGCAAAGCGCGGTATACTTGAAAATCATCTCCTTTAAATCCTTGTGAAAAACGACGAGATGGAACGATTTGGAAGACATCCCCACGCAAACAATGTTTGATGCAGGTCTCCACAATTTCCTTCACTTGTTCATCATTCAAATTACTCACCTCATCCCCAACGCGCTCGAAAGGAGCTGGCTCGTAATGCGGCATATTTAATAGAAATGTCAGCGTATCAAAGGACGGCTCCGAACCATCATAACTGTGTGCATACATTGACATCTGGTTATTAAAATGGTTTACCGCTACCACATAGCGATAGACATAATAACGAATCGATGGGATTTCTGTTTCCGTATTTTTCGCTTGGATCTCAATGTCCTCGAAATAGGTCACCGCATCATACGATATGTGACCAAAGAGCCCATTCGCCATGGGGGAATCCCCCTTTTCTTTGGCGAATGCAAAACGATCCGCAAAAGCCTTGAGCGCCTGCACGGCATCTCGGCGATTTTCTAAGGTAAATTCCTCGACCTTCCCATCCGGAAAGCTTTGCTTCACGATGGAATCCGTCAACTCAAATGATGCAATCGGATCAAAGGCAATATGTGAAAATCCATGCTCGCGGCCATGGTAGTCGGCCGACTCAAGTATCACCGAATTCTTAAAGTTCTTACGAATCTTCATGAAAATTCCGATCGGCGTGAGTGTATCAGCCAATTGGGTTTTACGAGCAGTTCGAATTTGTATTGTAGACATGTTTTCTAGGGACAAAATTAAAAAAAGGCTTACTGGAACAGCAAGCCTTTCGTAAACATATCATGTACACACAGCAAAACTGTTCAAGGATATATTAGCCTTGCCACCAGTTTTTGTTGTATGTTGCTTTTGTCATTGTCGTTTTAATTTGATGCAAATGTAAACTGAAATCTGTTAATTCAAAATTTTAACCGATTAAATCCCACAAATTTCCATATAAATCCTCGAATACGAGCACTTTACCATATTCTTCTACCACCGGTCCGCGAACAATTTTGATGTTATGTTTCAACAGGTTTTGGTGGTCTTTTTCGAAATCATCCGTGTGCAAAAACAAGAAGACACGCCCTCCGGTTTGATTCCCCACACGCGACTTTTGCTCATCTGTCGCAGCTTTGGCTAGCAACAATTGACAAGATCCCTCGCCAGATGGCTGTACCAAAACCCATCGTTTCACATCGCTCAAACGCGTATCCTCGATCAGGGTAAAACCGAGCTTTTCGGTATACCAAGCAATCGCTTCATCGTAATCGGCTACCACAAGGGCAATGTGCATGAGGTGGTGGGGCATAATATCAGTGGTCAGTGGACAGTGGCCAGTGGACAGTTTTAGTTTTCGTCGCGGCCGACGAAGTTAAATGGACTGATTAATTTCAATTCCGCTTTGATAGCATCCGAAACAGCCAAGCCATCAATAAATTGATGGAATACAGTTTGGTCGATTTTACCGTGGTGACGCGTTAAATCTTTCAAAGCCTCATAAGGTTTCGGAAAAGCCTCGCGACGCAGTACGGTTTGAATCGCCTCCGCAATCACCACCCAGTTGTCTTCTAAGTCTTGTTGGATCTTGCTGTTATTCAACTCCAATTTACCCAAACCACGTTGCAAGGAATTCAAGGAAATTACGACATGCGCCAAAGGTGTTCCCACATTTCGCAAAACTGTCGAATCCGTCAAGTCACGCTGTAAGCGAGAAATAGGCAATTTGGCCGACAAGAATTCAAAGAAGGCATTGGCCATGGCTAAATTTCCTTCCGCGTTTTCAAAGTCGATCGGGTTTACCTTGTGCGGCATCGCCGACGAACCAATTTCCCCTGCCTTAATTTTTTGCTTGAAATAGCCCATCGAGATGTATTGCCAAATATCGCGCGATAAGTCGATGAGGATCGTATCCAAACGCTTCAAGCCATCAAAATAGGCTGCTAAATTATCATAGTGCTCAATTTGAGTCGTGTATTTCGAACGAGTAATCCCTAAATTCTGATGCAATTTAGCCGCAAATTCTGGCCAATTAACACCAGGAAATGAAACCTGATGCGCATTGAAATTACCCGTCGCACCACCAAATTTTCCGGTAAAAGGCACCTGCGCCAAAAGGTCCAATTGGCGATTCAACCGCTCAACGAATACCTTAATTTCTTTGCCAAGGCGAGTCGGAGAAGCAGGCTGGCCATGCGTGTGGGCCAACAAAGGAATCTCTTTCCATTCCGTTGCATAAGCATCTAATGTAGCGACCACCGCTTGGTAAGCCGGTAAAATCACATCGCGATGCGCCTCCGCTAAGGACAAAGGAATCGCGGTATTGTTAATATCTTGAGAAGTAAGACCAAAGTGAATGAACTCAACGAAAGGAGTTAAATCGCCAGGTAGGGCCAACATCCGATCTTTGATGAAATATTCAACGGCTTTTACATCGTGATTGGTAACCTTTTCCGTCTCCTTGATCCATTGCGCATCCGCCTCGGTGAAGTGGGTATACATCGCACGTAAAACAGGAAAATGTTCTTTGGGGAAACTTGCCAAAGGAGCCAATGGAATCTCGCAAAGGGCGATGAAATATTCGATTTCAACACGAACGCGGTATTGGATTAACCCAAACTCAGAAAAATAGGGTGCGAGGGATTGGGTTTGGCGACGGTAGCGACCGTCCACTGGGGAGATCGCGGTAAGCAGATTTAATTCCATAAGTTCTATTCAAAGCGCAAAGGTACAACATTTTAAAATTTTATCCGTAATTTCAGGCATGTTACAGCCGAGATATCTTTCTGTCGTCCTAGCATTGGTCATTGCCATCGTGACAACGGCCTTCTTGTCTTTCATCCCCACTTCGGATGTGGTCACCATGACCATCGGATTTTTGACCTGTTTTATCTTCGGTGGCGTCCTTATTTATTTCGCGTTGGATTATTTGGTTTTTCAGGAGGTTAACTCCTTATATGACCGTATCAAGCAGATTAAGAAAAAGGATTTCAGCGTTACACCAAGGAAACAATTAGTCGAAAAGGAGAACCCCATTGAGCTTTTAAAAAAGGAGTTAAATACCTACGTAGCGACCAAAGAGGGGGAAGTTCAGGACTTGAAGAAAGCGGCGAAGTACCGACAAGAGTTTTTGGCGGATGTATCCCATGAATTAAAAACGCCCATTTTTGCGGCACAAGGATTTGTGCATACGCTCTTAGACAATCCGGAAGAAGATCTGGAAATCCGAATGAAATTTTTGGAGAAGGCAGCCAAGAGTTTGGATGGGCTTGACAATTTGGTTCAGGACTTATTGACCGTTTCTCAAATTGAAACGGGGGCGATCAAAATCGAGAAAAAGAAATTAGATCTGCGTCCACTCGTGGAGGAAATCTTTGAACAAGTGGAGGCCAAAGCGAAAAAACGAAATGTGAAATTGAAGTTGATCGCCCCAACAGGAAATATTCAGGTCAAAGCAGATGCTCAACGAATTTCGCAGGTAATCCTGAATTTGGTTGTCAACGCCATTAAATACGGTAAAGAAAAAGGGCTTGTGCAAGTAATCGTCACCGAGAAGAAAAAGGTATATACGATCTCGGTGGTAGACAATGGCCCTGGTATACCCGAAGAACATTTACATCGAATTTTCGAACGATTCTATCGGGTAGATAAAAGTCGGGCCAAAAACTCCGGCGGAACCGGCCTCGGCCTTTCGATTGTCAAACACATTGTTCAAGCACATAACAGCAAGATCTCCGTGCAATCCGAGGTGGATAAAGGGACGCGATTTGAGTTTAAGCTGGAGAAGGCTTAATGTAGAGACGCGATACCTCGCGTCTAAATTAAAAAAAGACGCGAATTGTCGCGTCTCTACAATTTTTTAAATTACACTGCCCCTTCCGTCAGTCTTTCCGCATTTTCCGCGATACGTAATTGTTCGATAAACTCGCCAATCTCCCCATCCATCACCGTAGGCAAGTTATATACCGTCAAACCAATGCGGTGATCCGTCACACGACCTTGTGGGTAATTATAGGTACGAATTTTATCGGAACGGTCACCGGAACCGACCATGGATTTCCGACTTCCTGCGATTTCCGCATTGCGCTTCGCTAATTCAATTTCATATAGACGAGAACGTAACACCGTCATCGCTTTCTCAAAGTTCTTAATTTGGGAACGCTCGTCCTGACATTGCACAACTAATCCAGATGGAATGTGAGTCACACGAACGGCGGAGTAGGTGGTATTTACCGACTGTCCACCAGCGCCTGATGAACAGAAAGTATCCTTACGGATATCATTCATATTGATTTGCACATCGACCTCATCCGCCTCTGGCATCACGGCAACCGTAGCCGCCGAAGTATGAATACGTCCAGCTGATTCGGTGGCAGGAACCCGCTGAACGCGGTGAACGCCTGATTCAAATTTTAATTTGGCATAGACATCTTCCCCTTGAACGGAAACGATCATCTCTTTGTAACCACCGGCAGTACCTTCCGTGTAGTCCATAATTTGGAATGTCCAACCTTGCTTTTCCGCAAAACGCTGGTACATACGGAATAAATCCCCCGCAAAAATGGATGCTTCATCTCCTCCAGTACCTCCGCGAATTTCCAGGATACAATCTTTGGAATCGTTCGGATCTTTGGGAATCAACATCTCCTTTAAAACCTCCTGCATTTCTTTTTCTGCCGGAACCAATTCCTCCAATTCCGCCTTCGCCATGTCACGAAAATCTTCGTCCTTCTCCGTTGCGATAACCGTCTTTGCCTCCTCGATGGATTGCAAAAGGTTTTGGTAGGCAACGTATTGGTCGACAATCTTTTGTAAGTCTTTGTATTCCTTACTTAAGGTCTTGAATTTCTTCAAGTCGGAAACAATTTCCGGCATCGCAATTTGTTGTTCTACTTCGATAAATCGTTCTCGGATGGCTTCTAGCTGCTCCAGCATGTCTAATGGGGGTTAAAAAAATCTCCGCAAAGATAGCAATTAAATTCATTGCCCTTGACAGCATTTGAATACCTTTGTCCTTTCAATTGGATGATATGAAAAAATACTTGCTTTTATTCTTAGCTCTTTCCCTTTATTCTTGCGATTTCTCGAAACGCATTGATACAACCGCGGCCGTCAAAGAAATGCGCGAAAGACAAGTTAAGCGGGTTCTGCCCCAAGATATTGTTAATCAAGTAGATGTTTGGGGGAAAGGAATTGAAAAGCAATTAAAATCAGGAGTCTCTGCCGACAGTCTTGCAACCAAAAACAAGGTCCGGATATGGAAAGGCGATATCACGCGTCTTAAATCGCAAATCAAGGATACTAAAATCATTGAAATGCTGGACGCGATGGAATATGGAATTGCCCAAAAGCAAGAAATCCCATCCAGCATTCAAAAGAATAAAGCCGGCGATAGTCTATATTACATGTATCCCAATGCCAGCGGGCAAGTGACCATCATGGGCTTCAGCAAGAAGCAAGTGATCATCGACATGGATAAGCCGCTGATTAAATAGGGTTGCTTTTGATGAGCGCCAACATATTCTTGTAAATCTCCTGCATCTCCACCCGCGGCATAAAGGCTTGTTGGTCAAACACCACCCGCGAATCATTCAGTTTCGCGATATCTTGATCGGCATGCAAGGTTTGGTTCGCAAAAAATGCCTGCACGTAGTTTTGGACGACCCCTTGAATCAAGCTTTTATCTAATTCGATGGATTCCAAAAGGCTTTGCGCCTGCAACCAAAGTTGTTGGGTAAATAAACCTGCCATCAGCATGGCCAAGTGAATTTTCTTGCGCTCCTCGCCATTGACCAAGTAGATCGTTTTGGTAATGTCTTTTGCCAAATGAACGAGAGTCGCTTCGGTTTCTTCGACCAAGCTTTCCAAGCAAATCGGTACATTCGAAAGACTGATTTTTCGTTCGGCTTGCAGGTGCTGTACCGGGAAAAATACCCCGACCTGATTCGTACTTTCCCGCAAAGGATCGTATTGAATCATGGCTTCCGTCAAGGAAACGGTACCCGCAACCAGAATAAGCGTAGCATATTTGGGTAACAATAATTCGGGTAAAACTTGAGCGTATGCAGATTCCGGTACACACACGAAAAATACCGTTGAAGTCGATTCCGAAAAATCCAGATGTTCTTGAACGCGTGCATTGTAAAGATAACTAACTACATCGCGGGCTTTTTCGGGGTCCCGACTAAACACTTCCTGAACACTATTTCCTGCATTTTCTAAGGCTTGCGATAAATGCCATGCCACGTTACCCGCACCAATAAATGAAATCTTAATCATTCTTGAATTTTTTCGTGTTTTGCCCCAACAAAGGGAACCCATTGATTATCCAAAATTCCGGAAAAATTTCGCAAAAACATAACGAAGGACGGTTTGAACGGTCGGCGAGTTAAAACCATCCCCGCTTCCTCGGGCGTTTTATGTCCTTTTTTGGCGTTGCAATACTTGCAGGCCGTCGTCAAGTTGTCCCAAGAAGTTCGGCCTTGGCGGGACTTCGGAATGACGTGATCAAGGGTCAGATGGTCTGGAGAGCCACAATATTGACAACGATTGCCATCCCGTTTAAAGATGTTTTGACGTGTTAAAACCACTCCTTTGTAGGGGAAATAGACATATCGATTGAGACGAATGACGGAAGGGAAAGGAAAGGATTGAGAGATGGAATGCAGTCGTTCGGTGCTGGATTCGGCGATGAGTTCGGCCTTATTGAGATAGACCAATAAAAACGCCTTCGGCATGGAACAAATCGTTAGGGCACTGTAATCTTGGTTAAGGACTAAAACTTTCTGACTCATAGACATCCAATTTTATAAGGTAATCCCGGCGCAAATCCATCACATGCTTTAAAGTTACACAAAAATAATCATCTGAAAAACAAGGACTTGCCATAAAAAATGAGGAGGCATGCTTCAGATTAAAACGGCATTTTAAGGCCTTTTTTGTAGATTTACCAAAAATTACATTTAGCCCATGGCATCTCTGTTAGAAAAAATTAAAGCTTTGTCGAATTCGATTGCGGAAGAGACGGTAGCCAACCGCCATCATTTGCACATGCACCCTGAACTTTCCTTTCAGGAGACAGCGACGCAAGCTTATGTGGAAAAACAGTTGAACGCCTGGGGTATTCCGAATAGTCGTTTGGCGAATACGGGTGTGGTTGGAATTATCGAGGGGAAAAATCCGAGCAAAAAAGTGGTGGCACTTCGTGCCGACATGGATGCTTTGCCGATTATGGAAACCAATGATGTTCCCTATAAATCAACGAATCCGGGTGTGATGCATGCCTGTGGACATGATGTACATACTTCTTCCTTATTAGGTACAGCCCATATACTTCAGCAGGTTAAGGATGAATTTGAGGGGACGATTAAATTGATTTTCCAACCGGCTGAGGAGAAGGCTCCGGGCGGTGCGAGCATCATGATTAAGGAAGGTGTTTTAGAGAATCCGAAACCGATCAGCATCTTTGGCCAACATGTTGCTACGAATGTACCGGTGGGAAAGATAGGATTTCGTGAGGGCATGTACATGGCGAGTACGGATGAGTTATACATCAAGGTAATTGGCAAGGGTGGTCACGGTGCGATGCCGGATGCCTGCATCGATCCAATTGTCATTGCGTCGCATATCATTGTAGCGATGCAACAAATCATATCCCGCAACAAGAATCCGAAGTTTCCGTCGGTTTTGACATTTGGAAAGATTGAGGGTTTGGGAGCTACGAATGTGATCCCGGATGAGGTTAACATTGCAGGAACTTTCCGTGCGATGGATGAGACCTGGCGAGCGGAAGGCTTGGCCAAAATGAAAAAGCTAGCCGAGGGAATCGCGGAGGCGATGGGTGGCGAGGCTATTTTTGAAGTATTAAAAGGCTACCCATTCTTACAAAACGATCCGGATTTAACACGTAAGGCCAAAGCGGCCGCGATCGCCTACATGGGAGAAGAGAATGTCGTTGACCTAGATTTATGGATGGCGGGCGAGGACTTTGCATTTTACACACATCACGTAGACGCCTGCTTCTACCGTTTAGGGATTCGCAATGAAGCCAAAGGAATTACAAGTGGTGTTCATACGCCAAATTTTGATATCGACGAAGATGCATTAGCCATCGGGCCGGGTTTAATGGCTTGGTTAGCGGTTAATGAGTTAGAATCTTAGCTAAGAGTTAAGAATTAAGAGTGAAGTGAAAGCAGTTCGATATAAAAAACCCCAGGTTTTAACCAGGGGAATCCATACAAATCGAATAATAGTAAGCAAATCACTAAGTATTGCCGCAGAAAATACCTAAAATTCCATGGGATCAGGCCATTTGAACTCGTAGCTTAATTCCTCGACGATTTTATCTCCCGATACGATTTTTCCTCCTAAGCAGGGTTGGCTTGAATCCCAATAACCCGGGTTCATCCCACGTTTTTCGCAATCATTCATCCCAACATCCTGTTTGGTAGGGTGTTCGGGAGCAACAATATTATAGATACCCGAGTGAATTTTCTCGCAAGCTAAAGCGATCAAATTCACAACATCATCTTTGTGTACATAATTCACAGGGCAATTCGCTCCGTCATTTCGTTTACCTGAAAAATATTTGGCTACAAAACGATCTCCGCCCATTAATCCTCCCAGACGCAAAATGATTGAAGAGACAGGTGAAGAAGAAATAATTGCTTCGGTTTGTGCCATTAATGAATTTGCATTGATTTCAGCTGTTTCGTCGACAATCGCAGATACGTTGGCATATACTGATGTGGAGGAAAGAAAAATAATCTTATCCACTTTCTGAGGATCCAATCCATCGACCCAAGCCTGAACGATGCGTAAATATTGTTCTTCTGAGTTCTTCTTCCTACGCGGAGGAATGGACCAAATTTGGATCGGTGCTTGATTCAATTGAGCCCAATCACCGTCAGTTGTCTCATCATTCGCGCGAAAATCAACGACATGAATATTCGGGTGCTTGGCTTGTTGGTGCACTTGTGAGGCCGAAACCTGAACCTCGTAATCCGCTAAAGCTAGTTTAAATGCCAATGGTGCGCCTACCCAACCGCCTCCGTAAATACTTACTTTCTTTTTCATAATTTTATGCACCTTTGGAACAAATGCAAAACAAAGATAGTTTATAAGCCATGAATAAAATGTTTTTTGTGCCTATGATTAGCCTAATTATAATAGCATTGGACTATTATGTCTGGATGGCGGTCAAAACGGCATTTCAGAAATCAAAAGAAAGTACACGTAAAACGACGGCTATAATCTATTGGGGCTTTACGGCATTTATTATCTTCGGAATTATTTCCTACAATGCCCTACCCTTGCATGCCTGGAAAAATGAATTCCGAATCACCTTCATGGCCTTGGTGATGATATCCGTATTTAGTAAACTCTTTACGATTATCTTCTTACTATTAGAGGACATCACCCGATTCTTCCGCTGGGGAACAAATAAAATCCGTAAAAAAGATCCGAGCGCGATCAGTCGGCACGAATTTTTATCTCAAGCCGCACTCGCAGTGGGAGCCGTTCCCGCAGCCACGTTCGCATTTGGAATCCTTTCCGGCGCACATGATTACCGCATTGAAAAAGTAAGCTTAAAAATCCCAAGACTCCCGAAGGAGTTTCGTGGGATGCGGATTGCGCAAGTGTCTGATATTCACTCGGGAAGCTTTTTTAATAAAACGGCTGTACAAGGTGGCGTAGATATGTTGATGCGTGAAAAAACGGATTTGGTATTTTTCACGGGGGATTTAGTGAATAATGAATCCAAAGAGGTGGAGGATTATTTCAAGATGTTTTCGAAGATCAAGGCACCTTATGGGGTTTTCAGCACATTGGGTAATCACGATTACGGGGATTATGTCAAATGGAAGAGTCCGGAGGCGAAAAAGCAGAACTTAAAGGATTTGATGAAGGCCCATGAGTTGATGGGCTGGAACCTGATGATGGATGAAAATCACATCATTACGGAGTCCGGCGAGAATTTGGCAATCATCGGCGTGCAAAACATTGGCATCGGTCGGTTCCCATGGTACGGCAATCTCTCAAAAGCCTACGAAGGCACGGAAGAGGCTGCCACAAAACTCTTGTTGTCGCACGATCCGACGCACTGGAATGCGGAGGTCACCAAAAATACAAAATTTCATGACATTGATGTGGCTTTTGCGGGTCATACGCATGGAGCCCAATTTGGGGTTAAAATACCTGGATTTGAGACATGGTCACCTGCGAAATATGTGTACAAGCAATGGGCGGGATTATATGAAGAGAATGGCCAACAACTATATGTGAATCGAGGCTTTGGTTATTTGGGATATCCGGGGCGAGTGGGGATGCCGCCGGAGATAACGGTGTTTACCTTAGGTTAGAGGTAAGAACTAAGAGGTAAGATAGTAGTCTTTGTACTGTGGAGTGAAGACAGCCCACTGACTACCGACCACTGAATACAGCCACTGACTTTTTTCACCTTTCCCTTTGCTGCTTTCTAAAAAAAAGCTATTTTTGCATCCCGATTAATTGGTTTCGTGGCCGAGTGGCTAGGCAGAGGTCTGCAAAACCTTCTACAGCGGTTCGAATCCGCTCGAAACCTCAAAAAACCTTCCGAATGGAAGGTTTTTTTGTTTAACTCCATTTTGTACAACTCTCTCTAAAAAAATTACACTTTCAGTTTCGGTTTATTTTGAAAGATTCTAAATAATTAGAAAAACCTTAAAAAATCCTAAAATTGATTCTCTAATAAATTGTTTCCTAAAAATTCGGAATGTAGTTTTGCGGACTGAATTAAAATGTGAAAACCAACATGATGTTTTGCAAAAAATCAACCCTCGTTAAAACTGTATTATCTTTTGTAATACTCCTAGCAAGCGTGAGCGCAACATTTGCTCAAGATGCAGCAGAAGGCGAAACCCTATTCAAAAACAACTGTGCGGCATGTCACAATACTTCGGATGAAGTACTTGTAGGCCCTGGTTTAAAGGGAATTAGCGAAAGACGTCCGATCGAATGGATCGTTAAATGGGTACACAATCCTCAAGCAGTAATTGCGTCAGGCGACAAATATGCGAATGACTTGTACAACAAGTTCAACAAAGCAGCTATGACTCCTTACCCAAATTTCTCTGAGGCGCAAATCAAAGGCATCATCGCTTACGTAGAAGCATCAAATGCAGCCCCAGCAGCGCCAGCAGCAGGTGCCGCTCCAGCAGAAGGAGCCGCAGCGCCAGCAGCAGCCCAAAGCTCAGGAGGCATGTTAGAGATTTTATTAGTAGGTCTTTTAATTATCATGGTATTGGTATTAATCGCCCTATTATCAATTGTAAGCACCCTTGGAAAATTAACGACAGGAGAAGGGGCAGCTGAAACGCCATTCATGCAACGTCTATCAGCAAACGCGAAAGCATTAGCCGCTAACTCTGCAGTGAAGACGGGTATTTTAGTATTAGCTTTATTATTAGGTGGCAAAGCAACGATCGATGCAGCTTACGGCGTTGGTATCCACCAAGGATACGCTCCAGAGCAACCCATCAAATTTTCACACAAATTACACGCAGGCCAATACCAAATCAATTGTAACTATTGCCATACAGGTGTTTACGAAGGTAAAGGAGCAAACGTTCCATCAGCGAACATTTGTATGAACTGCCACAACGCCATCAAGCGTGAGTCACCGGAAATTCAAAAGATCTACAGTGCGATTGAAAAGAATGAGCCAATTCAATGGGTTCGTGTTCACAATTTGCCTGATTTGGCTTACTTCAATCACTCTCAACACACTAACGTAGGTGGCTTAGAGTGTAAAAACTGCCACGGCGAAATCGAGAAAATGGAAGTTGTTGAGCAGCGCTCTTCTTTGACTATGGGATGGTGTATTGATTGCCACCGCGAAACAGATGTAAACGCGAAAGGCAATGCATACTATGACAAATTGGTTGAGATCCACAACAAGGATAGCAAAACACCCCTTAAAGTGCAAAACATCGGTGGCTTAGAGTGTTCTAAGTGTCACTATTAATCATATTACAATAGATTCAAAATTAGTCTGAATAAGAAAGATTATATGGAAAATTCGAACAAGAGGTATTGGAAAGGGATTGAGGAGTTAACCAATGAGCCATCGTTTGTAAAAAATATCCACAATGAGTTTGGCAACATGCCCTCAGAAAACGACGCGAAAGGCGAAGCCTTAGTAGATGGTTCTGGAACTCATCGTCGTGACTTTTTAAAGATGTTGGGCTTCGGTGTTGCTGCTGTTTCATTAGCAGCCTGTGAAGCACCCGTTAAAAACACCATTCCTTACTTGAACAAGCCAGAGGATGTTGAGCCTACGATTGCCAACTGGTACGCGTCTACTTACACGGACGGAGGTGACTATGCGTCAATCTTAGTAAAGACTCGTGAAGGTCGTCCAATTAAGATCGAAGGAAATAAAATGTCTTCGGTATCGAAAGGAACACTTTCGGGTCGTGCACATGCATCGGTTTTGAGTCTATATGACAACGAAAAATTAAAAGGCCCACAAATTGGCGGAAAATCGACAGATTGGAAGCAATTGGATTCTGAGTTCACGACAAAATTAGCTGCCGTAGCTGCGAAGGGTGGTCAAATTCGTATCGTGTCCAATACGATTCTTTCGCCAACAACGAAGAAGGTTATTGCTGATTTCGCTGCGAAATACCCAACAACACAACATATCACTTACGATGCGAATCCAGCTTACGGTTTATCCGCAGCACACGGAGGAATCATCCCAAGCATTGATTTCAGCAAGGCAAAAACGATCGTTTCCTTAGGAGCTGATTTCTTAGGATCATGGATTGCGCCAACTGAATTTGCGGCACAATGGGCGATCACTCGTCGCGTAAGTTCTGAAAAAGGTGGCAAGAAAGACATGTCTCGTCACTATCAGTTTGAAACAATTTTATCAAATACAGGAGCGAATGCAGATTACCGCGCTACCTACAAACCATCACAAGAAGGTTTAGTAGCTATCGCTTTATATAACGCAGTAGCTAAGTTGACCGGTGCAGCATCCGTTGCAGGCGCTTCCGTTAAAATTGATCATTTAGACAAAGCAGCGAAAGACTTGGTCGCATCTAAAGGTGCATCCATTATCGTCGCTGGTTCCAATGACCCAGAAGTTCAAAAAATCGTTGCAGCGACAAACGCTTTAGTAGGCGCTTATGGCACAACGTTAAATACTGCTATCCCTGTGAATTACCGTCAAGGTAATGACATGGCAATGGCTAACTTCATCAAAGAAGCAGGTGCAGGTAAAGTTGCTGCAGTCATTTTCTACAACGCTAACCCGGTTTACAATCACCCAATGGGTGCTGCCCTAGCAGCAGCTCTACCAAAAGTAGAATTGAGCTTGGCAACCAACGAGCGTGCTGATGAAACAGCATCATTATGTCAATTCATCGCACCGGATTCGCACTTCTTAGAATCATGGAATGATGCAGAGCCAAAAGCAGGTTTCTATTCATTGACTCAACCAACTATCTCTACGATCTTCAAAACGCGTCAAGCACAATCAAGTTTCTTGACTTGGGCAGGCTTATCGGCTGATTTTGCAGCTTACTTAGAAAGCAATTGGGAGAGCAATATCTTAAAAGGAGGAAAAGTAGCTTGGAACAACGCACTACACAATGGTGTATTTGAACCAAACGCAGGTAGCATTTCTTCAGCAAGCCCATCGGTAGATATCAATGCGGCTGCAACGGCTATTGGAAAAGCTTATTCAGCTTCTTCAACAGGTTTAGAAATTGCCGTATATGAGAAAGTGGGTATCGGTACAGGATCTCAAGCAAACAACCCATGGTTGCAAGAATTTCCTGAGCCTGTATCAAAAGCATGTTGGGACAATTATGCGGCCATCTCACAACCTACAGCAACAGAATTAAAATTAAAACAAGGTGACTTAGTTAAGGTAAGCGCCAAAGGATATGAGGTTACTTTACCGGTATTAGTTCAACCAGGACAAGCGCAAGGCACGGTTGCTATTGCCATTGGTTACGGTCGGACGAAGGCAGGTAAATCAGCCGATGGAGTAGGTGTGAATGCTTATCCATTTATCTCTGAGATCAACGGAGCTTGTGTAGGAACATGTACACAAGGCGTTAGCGTAACAGCAACAGGCGAAACGAAGGACATCGCTCAGACACAAACTCACCAAACGGTGATGGCACGTCAAGCGGTTGTTCAAGAGACTGTTTTAGCCGAGTTTGCAAAAGATGCCAAAGCAGGAAGCTATACTCCGCGCGTGAAAACGTCTGATGGAGAAAAAGATGCCACTGATTTAACACTTTGGAATGGTCACGAATACAACAACCACGCTTGGGGTATGGTGATCGACTTAAATACGTGTACAGGATGCTCTGCTTGTGTGATCTCATGTAATGCAGAGAATAACGTACCGGTGGTAGGTCGTCAAGAGGTAATCAACCGTCGTGAGATGCACTGGATGCGTATCGACCGTTATTACTCATCCGATGCGGAAGTTGAAGATTTGAAAGGATTAGAAATTGCGTCTGACAATCCAGAGGTTGTGTTCCAACCAATGTTGTGCCAGCACTGTAACAATGCTCCTTGTGAGACTGTTTGTCCAGTATTAGCCACAACACACTCAACAGAAGGTTTGAACCAAATGACGTATAACCGTTGTATCGGTACACGTTATTGCGCAAATAACTGTCCATACAAAGTTCGTCGCTTCAACTGGTTCCGTTACTTCCAGACAGATGATTTTGATTTCCACTTCAACAACGATTTAGGTCGTATGGTGATTAACCCAGATGTAACGGTTCGTTCACGTGGGGTAATGGAAAAATGTTCAATGTGCGTTCAACGTATCCAAGAGGGTAAATTGGCAGCGAAGAAGGAGAAGCGTCGTCCAGTAGATGGCGAAATTCAAGTAGCTTGTGCGCAATCTTGTCCTACGAATGCAATCACATTTGGAGACATGAATGATCCAGCATCTGAAATCTCTAAGTTGTTATTGACAGAGAAAGAAGGACGTGCTTACCACGTAATTGAAGAAATTAACGTGAAGCCAAATATTTCTTACTTGAAGAAAGTTCGTAACAAGGATGCTAAAAAAGCATAATTTTTTAATCGTAAAACAGTAAATAAAAATATGTCGCACGTTGTATCACCCATAAGAGAGAAACTAGTTACTGGTGGAAAATCTTATTCCGATGTTACCCACGATATCTGTAAACAAGTAGAAGGAGAGCCTACGAAAGAATGGAAAATTGCATTCGGTATCTCGGCACTTGTATTCATTTATGGTGCTTATTGCCTATTCTACACTTGGTGGCAAGGTATTGGCGTTTGGGGATTAAATAAAACGGTAGGTTGGGCTTGGGATATCACCAACTTCGTATGGTGGGTTGGTATCGGTCACGCGGGTACCTTGATCTCTGCTGTATTATTATTATTCCGTCAAAAATGGAGAACATCCATTAACCGTTCTGCAGAGGCGATGACGATTTTCGCGGTACTTTGTGCTGCATCCTTCATCTTGGCTCACATGGGTCGTCCATGGTTGGCACACTGGGCATTACCATTGCCAAATGCCTTTGGTTCATTATGGGTAAACTTTAACTCACCGTTGGTTTGGGACGTATTTGCCATCTCAACTTATTTATCTGTATCGTTATTGTTCTGGTACATGGGTCTTGTGCCGGATTTGGCAACGATTCGTGACCGTGCAACCAGCAAAGGACGTAAGTTTTGGTATGGTTTATTCAGCTTAGGCTGGACAGGATCTTCGAAGACTTGGGCACGTTATGAATACATGTCCCTAATCTTAGCCGGTATCTCTACGCCATTGGTACTTTCGGTACACACCATTGTATCCATGGACTTTGCCACATCCGTAATTCCAGGATGGCATACGACAATCTTCCCTCCGTACTTCGTGGCGGGTGCGATCTTCTCTGGATTTGCCATGGTGCAAACCTTATTGTTAATTACACGTGTGGTATTCAAATTAGAGGACTACATCACAATCGAACATATCGAAATGATGAATATCGTTGTGACGGTAACAGGTTCAGTGGTAGGTATCGCTTATTTAACTGAGTTCTTTATCGCTTGGTATTCAGGCGTGGAATATGAGAGCTATGCATTCATCAACCGTGCAACGGGTCCATATTGGTGGGCATATTGGATGATGATGACATGTAACGTAATCTCACCACAATTATTCTGGTCGAAGGCTATTCGTACCAACTTATTGGTATCATTCTTCTTATCGATCGTGGTAAACGTGGGTATGTGGTTTGAGCGTTTCGTAATTATCGTAACCTCATTACACCGCGATTACTTACCATCGTCTTGGGCAATGTTCTCGCCAACGATGTATGATATTGGTGATTATATTTTCTCATTTGGTTTATTCTTTACCCTATTCTTCTTATTCGCTAAATTCTTACCCGTGGTAAACATGGCAGAGGTGAAATCGGTAATGAAAGGCGTGTCTTCAAACTTCCCAGCTAAGAAAGCGAAGGCAGCCAAAAAATCAGACGAAGAATAATTTTTAAGCAATTCGAAATTAAAAGAATATGAGTTCGACAACTAACTACATTTTGGGCGTATACGACGATGAGGATGAGGTTTTACACGCGGTTTCTGCGGTAAAAGCGAAAGGCATCAAAATTGAAGATGTATATACCCCATTCCCAATTCACGGTTTGGACGTAGCGGTAGGCCATGCGCGTACGCGTTTGCCAATAGCGGCGTTTATGTTTGGATCATTGGGTATGATTTGTGCTTTGGCATTAATTAGTTACACCATGGTTTTTGACTGGCCGATGATCATTGGAGGTAAAGATTTCTTTGCACTACCCAACTGGATTCCAGTAACATTTGAAGGAACAGTATTATTTACGGCCTTTGGTCTCGTTACGACGTTTTGTATATCCAATAATTTATATCCAGGCAATAAGGCAGAACCGCTAGACTTGCGTATCACGGATGACAAATTTGTCATGGCGATTAACGTAGACAAAAACAAAGTGAGTGCCACGGACATCAAGAAAGCCTTGAAAGATTCTGGCGCGATAGAAGTAAATACTAAATAATTAACAAGAACAATTGTTCACGAAGAAGCATAACAAGATGTTTAATCCAAGAATTAAATTCGTTTTATTAGCTGGTGTAGTAGCAGGCCTAATGTCATGTGGTACTGATCCAAACGATACAGGAACAGAATTTGCTCCCAACATGTATCACTCTGTAGGATATGAGCCCATGTCTCAGATTCAAGGCGACAGCAATACCATTAACCCGCTAGGCATGAATATGCGTTTGCCAGTGAAAGGTACAGTTGCCCGTAAGCGTTACACAGGGTCAGATAGTTTAAAGCAAGCATTTCTTGCCCAAGAAATGATCTCAAAAACGATTCCGAACGACAGCATTTCTTATTCAGAGAAATCATTATACAACCCAATCGCCGCAACACCTGAAAACATCGAGGCAGGTAAAGCTCAATACGAGCGTTTTTGCCAGCATTGCCATGGTGAGAATGGAAAAGGTGATGGTCTGGTAGCAAAAGCTTACAAAGGGGTACCGGTATACTCAAGTGATGCCCTAAAGACATTGAATGACGGACATATTTACCACGTCATCACACACGGAAAAGGAAGAATGTGGCCACATGGTTCACAGATTTCATCTGAAAACCGTTGGAAAATCGTGCTTTACGTTCACGAACTACAAAAACAATAATTCAATCAATTAAAATTAAATAGAGATCAAGATGGCGGGACATTCACATTTTTCCCCAGCAAACGTTGAAGAGCATTTTGAATTCAGTGCTGAAGGCAAAAAACGTATAATTTATGCTTTCATCGCTGGTTTAGCAGCTTTAGCGCTCGGTATTTACCTTTTGTCAAAGGGTGAAGCTGGCGGACACGAAGTAGCGAATGCAGGACACGATGCAGTTAAGGCAGGACATGAAGCAGCAGGTGAACACCTTTCAGGTGGCGCCGTTTCACACCAAGCGGGTGCCGAAGAACATTACGATTGGACAAATCGCATTTGGGCAAACGTATGGTTGAACGCCGTATTCTTTACAGGTATCGCTGTGGTAGGTATGTTCTTTGTATCCTTACAATACCTAACTAAATCTGGTTGGTCAGCGGTTATGAAGCGTGTTCCTGAGGCCTTCCCTAAATTCTTGTACATCTCATTGCCAATTTTAATTTTGGTTTTCTTCTTTAAAGGGGATGTTATCTTCCACTGGATGCATCACGGTGTAACAGAAGTAGGAAGTGAGAACTATGACAAAATCATTGCTGGAAAATCAGGCTATTTGAATAAGAACTTTTTCTTAATTCGTTTGGTGGGTTTTGGTGCGCTTTGGATCATTTTATGGAACATGCTACGCAAGAAGTCTTTGGAAGAAGATTTAGTTGGCGGAACGGATTTGTTTACTCAAATGGTGAAAATTGGCACGGCGTTTATCGTTGTATTCGGTGCATCCAGCTCTATTTTCGCTTGGGATTGGGTGATGTCAATTGATACGCACTGGTTCTCAACGATGTTTGGTTGGTATATGTTCGCATCATGGCACGTAACGACCTATGCAGTGATTGTTTTAGCAATTCTTTACCTAAAGGATAAAGGTTTAATGGGCTATGTCAATGAAAACCACTTACACGATTTAGGTAAGTTTATGTTTGCATTCTCTATCTTCTGGACATACGTTTGGTTCGAGCAATTCTTGTTGATTTACTATGCCAACTTACCGGAAGAAACGATTTATTTCTTAGAGCGTTGGGAAGGTCACAATAAAATTTACAAAGCATCAGAAATTTTGATGGTAATTTTAAACTTCTTGCTACCCTTCTTAGTTCTAATGACACGTGATGCGAAGAGAACGCGTATTTTCTTAAAAATCGCTGCCTTCTTAATCATTGCTGGTCACTACATTGACTTTTACCAAATGATTATGCCAGGTGTTTTAGGAAAGCACGGTGGCTACGGGTTGGTTGAGTTCGGGATGTTAACAGTATTTGCGTCGGCATTTATTTATGTGATTTCAGGTGAATTAACGAAAGCATCGTTGGTAGCAAAGAATCACCCATTCTTACCAGAAGCATTACATCACGATATTTAGTACTAAGCGGTTACGATTTTAACAAATACAAATATGAATTACCTAATTGCTCTTTTATCCGTCGTATTCTTCATCTTGGCAATCTCTGTGATTGCGAAAAGCATGAAGTTGAATAAAAATTTGGCACAAGGAGAAGACGAATCAAGCGCCTTGGATTCAAGCAACAATACCAATGCATACGGTATGCTTATTTTTTGGTTGTTGGGAACCATCGCTGGCGTTTGGTCATTTCAAAACAGCTTGCCTGATTTTTTACCCGAAGCAGCATCGAAGCACGGATTAGAAACTGATAAAATGTTTTGGGTATCGATGGCTGTTGTAACGATGGCATTCTTCGTGACGAATACATTGTTATTGTTTTTTGCCTTCAAATACCGTTATAACAAAGACAGAAAAGCAACTTTCTATCCAGTTAACCACAAATTAGAATTGATCTGGACAGTCATTCCGGCAATCGTAATGGCGATCCTCGTATTCACAGGCTGGAGAACATGGCGTGATATTACATCACAAGCACCAAGCGATGCGGTGGTTATCGAAATCACAGGACATCAATTCGGTTGGTATGTACGCTATGGTGGAAACGATGATAATCAATTGGGTAACTACAATTACAAGTTAATTGATGAAACAAACAGCATTGGGATTGATTACACAGATAAGAATTCATTCGATGATTTTACAGCAAATGAATTACACCTTCCAAAGGGAAAGCCTGTTTTATTGAAAATCCACGCACAAGACGTATTGCACTCGGTATACTTACCTTACCAGCGCGTTAAGATGGATGCGGTACCAGGTATGCCAACTAAATTCTGGTTCACACCTACCCTTTCAACCGATGAAATGCGTGCAAAAACTGGAAACAAAGATTTCAATTACAAGTTAAACTGTACAGAGATTTGCGGACGAGGTCACTTTGGTATGGCAATCACGGTATTTGTGGATGAGCCAGAAGATTACAAGAAATGGTGTGCTGAGCAAAAACCATTCCTAGCGATGAATCCAGCTTATTTAGAGAAAGTGCCAGCTAATTTGAAAGCAAAAGCGAGCAAGTATATTCCTGCTGAGCCAATTGCCACAGATAGTACAGCTGCCGCGGCTGCTTTGTAAAACTTAATTAGAACAGTAGAAAGAAAAATATATTACTATGTCAACTGCTACAACACACGCTGAAGAAGTACACGTTCACGCACATGATCACGAGCATGAGCATCATGAGCCAAATTTTATTCAGAAATACATCTTCTCTGAAGACCACAAAACGATTGCGAAGCAATACCTTATCATGGGTATTCTTTGGGCCTTTGTAGGTGGATCATTGTCTATCATGTTCCGTTTACAATTGGGTTTCCCAGAAATGCAATTGGATTGGTTACGTCCAATCTTAGGGGAGTGGATCGATGAGTCTGGAAAATTAGATAAAGAGTTCTACCTTGCTTTAGTTACCATGCACGGTACCATCATGGTATTCTTTGTGTTGACAGCAGGACTTTCAGGCACATTCTCAAACTTCTTGATTCCCTTGCAAATTGGTGCACGCGATATGGCCTCAGGATTCATTAACATGTTATCCTTCTGGTTCTTCTTCTTGTCATCAGCGGTAATGTTCTCGTCATTATTTATCGAAACAGGTCCAGCATCAGGTGGTTGGGTAATTTATCCTCCATTAAGCGCATTGCCTCAAGCCATGCCAGGATCAGGATTAGGTATGACATTGTGGTTGACTTCGATGGCATTTTTCATCGTATCTTCTTTAATGGGTGGAATCAACTACATCTGTACGATCATCAACTTGCGTACGCGTGGTATGACGTTCACAAGAATGCCATTGACTATTTGGTCATTCTTCTTTACAGCGATCCTAGGATTATTATCTTTCCCTGTATTGTTATCGGCTGCCTTGTTATTGATTTTTGACCGTTCTTTCGGTACATCATTCTATTTATCTGAGATTTATATCCAAGGTCAAGCATTACCTAACATGGGTGGTTCCCCGATCTTGTACCAGCACTTATTCTGGTTCTTAGGTCACCCAGAGGTTTATATCGTATTGCTTCCAGCATTGGGTATGACTTCAGAAATTATTGCGACAAATTCACGTAAACCAATTTTTGGTTACCGTGCGATGATTGGTTCCATGATGGGTATTACCTTGTTAGCCTTTATCGTTTGGGCTCACCACATGTTCGTAACAGGTATGAATCCATTCTTAGGATCCGTATTTATGTTCTTGACTTTGATTATTGCAGTACCATCTGCGGTTAAGGCATTTAACTACATCACTACTTTGTGGAAAGGTAATTTGATCTTTACACCAGCGATGTTGTTCTCTATTGGTCTAGTTTCCTTGTTTATTTCAGGTGGGGTAACAGGTATCATCTTGGGTAACTCTGCATTGGACATCAACTTACATGATACATACTTCGTAGTAGCTCACTTCCACTTGGTAATGGGATCTGCATCATTCTTTGGTTTGATGGCGGGTGTGTACCACTGGTACCCAAAAATGTTTGGTCGCATGATGAACAAAACATTAGGTTACATCCACTTCTGGGCTACTTTCGTAGGTGTTTATTGCGTATTCTTCCCAATGCACTACACGGGTATCGCAGGTTTCCCACGTCGTTACTATTCATTCACAGCATTAGGTAATGGTCGTGAAGAAGCTTTCACAGATTTGAATGCATTCATCTCTATCGCAGCTATCTTGACATTCTCGGCTCAGGCTATCTTCTTCTTTAACTTCTTCTACTCGATGTTTAAAGGAAAGAAAGCGACTCAGAATCCATGGAACTCGACTACATTAGAGTGGACAACTCCAGTAATCGCAGGACACGGAAACTGGCCAGGCGAAATTCCAGCTGTTTACCGTTGGCCTTATGATTACTCGAAGCCAGGTTCCGCAACTGATTTCATCCCGCAAAACGTTCCATACTCAGCAACACCTGAGTCGAACCTACCAGAGGAAAACGAAGAAATCGCCAATGAAAAAGCGATTGAAAGTTTATTAGCTGCACAGAACGAGTCCTATAATCGTTAATTAAACTAATTCAAAAGGGTGCATCGAAATGGTTTCATTTGGATGCATCCTTTTTTTAGCTCCCTACATGTCATTCCAACGCTTCGGTACGATCACCTTAATTAGCTTATATGTACTCATATTAGCAGGTGGCATTGTACGAAGTACCGGTTCAGGAATGGGATGTCCAGATTGGCCTAAATGCTTTGGTCAATTTATCCCACCAACTCACGCCTCGGAGTTACCCTATAATTACCAAGAGATCTACAAGGAAAAACTCCATGGTGAAATTTTATTCAATCCTGTCAAAACTTGGATCGAATACATTAACCGTTTATTCGGAGCATTAACTGGCCTCTTCATGGCCATCACACTCTTCCTATCTTTCCAAAAAGGAAAAGCGGTCTATCTTCCAACCCTCGCAGCTTTTATCCTCGTGATGGGCAATGCAGTGTTAGGTAAATTTGTCGTAGATTCATTCCTGTTGCCGGGCGTCGTAACCATGCACATGTTACTAACTACTGGCGTGCTATTTTTTCTATTGAAGGCCATGCAGGTTGGAAAAAGTACACTAGAAATCACAGCTAATCAACGCAATTGGATATTTATCAATGGAATAATTATCGTTGCACAAATTCTCTTGGGCACCCAAGTCCGTGAGAACATGGATGGAGTTATTCGACTAGTTGGCGAAAATGCAAAAAACCAATGGATTGAAAATCTTGATAGCATATACATCATTCATCGTACATTCTCTTGGGTAATATTAGCTAGTCATTATTATTTGTGGCAAAAAGTTCGCCATACGGCACTTGCAGAAACTAGGTATGTCAAAGGTTTTGTATTCCTCATCGGATTATCACTCATATCTGGCGTAATCATGGCTTATCTGGCCTTGCCCTTGGGCTCACAACCCATTCACCTACTAAGTTCATTGATGCTTTTCGGGCTTCATGTGCATGCTTGGTTAAACACCCGAACAGCATGAGCCAATTAAAACCCTATATCGCCCTTTTAAAATCCCGCTTGTCGATGACCGTCGCTTTTTCAGGGACATTTGGTTTCCTGTTAGCTCCAGTCGAACATAAGTGGATAGATATCATCTTGATCTCATTGGGCGGTTTTTTCTTGACTGGTGCGGCTAACATTGTCAATCAATTAAAAGAAATTGAATACGATAAATTAATGAAACGGACGGCAAAGCGCCCATTACCTACCGCCACATTAAGTCCACAAAATGCCCAAATCTATGGATTAATTGTAGCTGCACTTTCCCTTGGAATCTTAAGCTATTTCACTTGGAAAGCGGCAGCCATAGGACTCCTATCCTATTTCCTTTATGGCTATGTTTACACACCCTTAAAACGAGTGGGACCCATATCCGTGTTTGTAGGTGCCTTCCCAGGGGCATTCCCTCCCATGATTGGGTGGGTTGCCGCCACGCAACATTTTGGTTGGGAGCCAGGTATTTTATTTGCCATTCAATTCTTCTGGCAATTCCCGCACTTTTGGGCGATTGCTTGGGTAGCGGATGCCGACTATAAAAAGGCTGGATTCCGGATGCTGCCAAACGAGGGGAAAAAGGACTTGAAAACGGCCTTTACCATCATGATCTATACGATATTCTTAATCCCGTTGGGATTCCTACCGTATTTGATGCACATGACTGGAATTACCTCGGCCATCATAACAATTGTGGCAGGTAGCTTGTTTCTAGGACAGACGTTTTACTTAATGATGAAGCCGACCGACAAAGCCGCCAGGTGGATGATGTTTGGTTCCTTCATTTATTTATTAATTGTTCAAATTGCCTTTTTATTTGATAAAGCTTAAGTCATGAAAAATCCAGAAGAAATCCTCGTCGACAACGAAACTCGTTCGGTGAATCCCAAAATTTTTACGATGTGGTTGTTTATCGTTTCCATCATCATGTTATTCGCAGCCTTTACCAGTGCCTATTTAGTACGTAAGGCGGAGGGTAATTGGGTAGAATTCCAATTGCCAAATTTATTCTATTACAGTACGGTCGTTTTAATCGGCAGCAGCGCATCCATGCATTTTGCTTATTTAGCAGCAAAAAAAGACCAATTTAATGCGCTTCGAATAAGTATTTCTATTACTTTTGTGCTCGGATTGATTTTCTTAATCATGCAATTTTACGGATGGATTCAATTAGTGAATCAAAACGTATTTTTTGTAGGGAATCCGTCAGGTTCTTTTGTTTATGTTTTTTCAGGCCTTCACGGGCTGCATTTGGTCTCTGGACTTATTGTGTTGCTAGTTGCACTTGTGGCAGCTTTCCGACTGAAAATTAATGCAAAAGAATTGACCCAAATTAAGATTTGTACCACCTATTGGCATTTTTTAGATGCATTATGGGTATATTTATTTTTATTTTTAGTGTTTAACAATTAAGCAAGTAGCGCATGTCAGTTGCACATTCTGCCCCTTCTGTACCCGAAAACCTAACTTGGTCGGGTGGATCAGAACCTTTAAAAGCGAGTTACGGTAAATTAATGATGTGGTTTTTCCTCCTGTCAGATACATTTACATTCTCTGCATTATTGATCACTTATGGAATGATTCGTTTCAGCCAACCGGCTTGGGAAGGAACACCTGATACGTTCTATTTTGCCACAACTCACTGGCCAATCCCTGAAAAGGTATTTGAAGCCGTGCCATTCTTACATGGCATGTCATTGCCTTTGGTTTTCGTAGGTATCATGACTTTTATCTTGATTGCATCTTCCGTAACCATGGTATTAGCTGTTGAGGCTGGACATCGTGGAGATCGCAAGGATGTTGAGAAATGGATGTTGTGGACAATCGTAGGTGGATTTACATTCTTGGGCTCTCAGGCTTGGGAGTGGACACACTTTATTCATGGCCCAGAAGACTTGTCTTTAGCAGCCAAGCAATTAGTAGACGGTGTAATAACTCCTATTGAAGGCGCAAACTTAGTTCGTAACCCGTATGGCCCTCCTGCATTTGCAGATTTATTCTTCTTTATCACAGGATTCCATGGTACGCACGTATTCTCAGGTGTAATTTTAAATATCTTGATTTTCTTTAATGCAGCTACAGGAGTTTACGAGCGTAGAGGTCATTATGAAATGGTTGAGAAAGTTGGCTTATACTGGCACTTTGTAGACCTTGTTTGGGTATTTGTATTTACCTTCTTCTATTTAGTCTAATTTTTATTTGTTGATATTATGGCTCACGTAGCACACGAAACATCAGAAAAAGAAATTCCAGCTCCGAATACAGGCGCGATTTGGAAAACGTTTTGGATCCTTTTGGTATTAACTGCGATTGAATTCGTGATTGCCTTCACGATGCCCGCAAACACCCTTCGTGTTGCGATCTTCTGTGGCATGACGATTGTAAAGGCATTTTATATCGTAGGCGAATTCATGCACTTAAAGCACGAAGTGAAATCCCTAATTTGGATGATTTTAGTGCCCACCATCTTTGTAGTATGGCTTTTAATTGCCCTAATCTACGAAGGCGGTCACATGTATTAATCATCCCATTTTCCTTGTAGGAATTATGAATAAGAAGACAGGCATCTTATTAATGACATTAATAGTGCCTGTCTTTATTTATTTAGGACTAAAGACATTTGGCACGAACCATTATTCATTACCCCGCTTTATTCCTGCCATCGATTCAACGACAGGCGAGATTAAAATGGAGAAGCGCGTAAATCCACGTTGGAACGAATCAGAAATGGATACGGTGTTTCAAACGATTCCTTCATTTCAGTTGACCGACGAAACCGGAAAACCATTTTCATCAGCCGCTTTAAAAGGCAAAATTTTCGTTGCCAATTTCTTCTTTACCCGTTGTGGAACAATCTGTCCAAAAATAACCTCACAGGTTAGTCGGGCAACAGATACATTCAATCAAGATCCAGAAATACGCTTCATATCGCTGTCGGTTGACCCCAATTTTGATAAACCCGAAAAGCTTTCGGCGTATGCCAAACGCTTCGAAGCGGATTCGACCCGGTGGACATTTTTGACGGGCGATAAAAAAGTCATTTATCCTCTAATATTAAAAGGATTTCACGTCCCTTTGGCAGATGCATCTGAATATGATGCCGCTATCAAAAATCCTGACGAAACATTTATTCATTCTGAGCGTTTAGTATTGGTGGATAAAGACGGTGTTATTCGAGGGTTTTACGATGGAACCGACAAGAAGGAAGTCGACCGTTTAATCATGGAGATTAAGGTTTTAAAAAGCATTTACAGTACTGAAAATTAAGCACATGCTACAGATTACAAAAACACCTAAAACAAGCTTAATAATTAATATCATTTCCATTGCTATTCCTTTGGCGGTGGCTGGCTTATTATCTTTGCCATCTAAATTACCTTTGGGCGATTGGACGAAAATTTTACCCCATTTTATTGGCATCATCAATAGCACTACGGCGCTTACGTTGATTATTGGCTTAATTGCGATTAAAAAGAAGAATATTGCGGGTCACCGCAAGGCGATGGGCGCGGCGGTTTTACAAGGAGCTATTTTCTTGATACTCTATATTCTTTACCACGTGGCAAATGAATCAACCAAGTTTGGGGGCGATGGTGCGATCAAGATGATCTATCTTTTCTTATTGGCCTCACACATCATCTTATCGATTGGTGTCGTGCGTTTGGTATTGATGTCTTTGTATCATGCGTTGGCTGGGGATATCGAGGCACACAAGAAATCCGTAAAATGGGCCTACCCTATTTGGTTGTACGTTTCTATTTCCGGAGTAATTGTTTATTTGATGATTTCCCCTTACTATGTATAAGAAATTATTTTTCTTGGTTTTGATGTTAATTCTCATTCAATGGGATGCGGACGCTCAGTGTGCGATGTGCAGAACAACCGTGGAAAGTACCGTATCGAATGGCCGATCGAATATTGCCACAGGATTGAATACTGGAATTTTGTATTTATTGACTGCTCCTTATTTATTGGTAGGAGCTGTGGCATGGCTCTGGTTCCGTCAGAGTAAGCAAGAGCAGAAGGAGCGTATTGCCAAATGGCAATTACGTCAGCGGGTTTCTCAGTTGTTGGGGAAGGCCAACTAATCCCAGATTGGATATTGTGTTAATTTGATCGTCTCACCAAAGAAAATTTGCGTGGACTTTTCAAAGGAATCCGTGTAGTCGGACACAAAGAACTGTCGGCTAGGCATATTCTCGTTACCTACCCGTAAATCATTCTCTTCAAGAATGGATTTAATTTTCGAAGCAACGATCAAGGACGTATCAATAACCGATATTTTACCCTCGAAATAAGCATCGATTTGCTTTTTAATCAAGGGATAATGGGTGCAACCCAAAATAAGTCCTTCGATGTTGGCTAAGACCGGATTGGCAAGGTATTCCTTGATGATTTGTTCGGAGATATTGTTGTTGAAGAAACCTTCCTCAATCATCGGAGCGAGCAGCGGGGTAGCAAGCGATTGGATATGAATATCTTTCCCAAGGGATTCCGCTTTGGAAGCATAAATGCCCGAATTGACGGTTTGCTTGGTACCAATGAGGCCAAGCGTTTTTCCTTGCCAATGATCGTCAAGGTATTCGATAACGGGATCAATCACATTCACGACGATGGCTTTCGTGCCGACGTATGTTTTTACGAGATCATAGGCAGCTGCGGAAGCGGAGTTGCAGGCAATGAGAATCAGCTTACAATTCTTTTCCATTAAGAAATTACAAATCTTAAGCGAATAGGCTTGAATGGAGGTCGCTGATTTATCCCCATAGGGCAAATGAGCGGTATCTCCGAAATAGATGATATTTTCTTGCGGCATTACTTGCGTAATGGCATGGGCGAGGGTTAGTCCGCCGATTCCACTATCAAAAATCCCGATGGGTGCTGCGTTTGGCATAGATAAGTAATTCGGCCGTAAAGAACGGAATTTTGGGATTCTTTTCAAACCCACGCAACCATTTTGACTTTTTAACCATCTTTACAATCGATTAACAATTTATCAGCCTTGCTAAAACATTTACCAACCCTAGAAGATGAGCGTACTTTGGTGCAATCCTGCAAAAACCAGGATCGCATGGGGCAACATGCTGTCTTTAATCGTTATTCAGGGAAGATGATGGCGGTGTGCCGGCGTTATTTAGGTGTGGGACCGGATGCAGAGGATGCGCTGATGGAGGGATTTATGAAGGTGTTTACCAAAATAGATAGCTTTAAAGAGGATGGGAGTTTCGAGGGATGGATTAGGCGTATTATGGTCAATGAGTGCTTGATGAAAATTCGAAAACAAGGAGATATGTATTCGAAACCCATCGAGGAAGCCTGGGGAATTGGACAAGCAGATGAGGCGTTTATGTATTTATGCACAGCGGAGATTGAGGCATTAATCGCGGAACTACCCCCGGGATACCGAACGGTTTTTAACTTATATGCGATCGAGGGATATTCGCATGATGAGATAGCAACGATGTTACAAATATCAGCAGGAACGTCGAAGTCTCAATTATCCAGAGCTAGAACGATGATCCAGCAAAAAATGAAACTAATTGAATTATGAACGAGCCAAACAACACTTCTTGGGAAGAGCTTGACAAGGTCTGGCGAAAGAAAATTCAAGACCAGAGCGACGAGGTACCTTCCAATCTCTGGGACAAAATCGAAACCAAATTAGACGAACAAGAAGTTCGTCCGATGTGGACGCGGATTCGATTGAGCCCATGGACCTGGTCGGCCGCCGCAGTCATCAGCATCCTCATTGGTTTGAATTGGAATCAAAGCCCGCAGGAGGAAAAGGGAATTCCTTTGGTCGTGGAATCAAAAACTAAGCCGACTACTTTGGAGTCTATCCCATTGCCTTCCGATGTGGACGCGATCGTCTCAACTAAGGTCAAGCTAACAATCGATCAGGAACCATCAGCTCCTCCCGTCATCGAAAAATTACCCAATGTAGATAGCCCAGTTGTGGAAGAGGCCAAAGAACCGATCGCCGCTATGGCGCCAAAGCAAGAGAATGATGAAGAAATTTGGGTTCGTGTGGACATCGATCCGGTGGAGGAAAAGGCAATGCCAGTTGCTGTGGCGTATCGAGAGAATGAACCCCCGAAGCAAAAACAGAGGGGACTGGGCCGGTTTTTGAAACAACTTAAACAAGTAGTCAAGGGGGAGGAACCTGTTTGGCAAGAATTAAGAGAAGGGAAGCCTTCGTTCATCGATGGGATACATCAGGTGGCAAATACTTATTACCGTACAGAACAAACTGTTAAACAAACATTTCAACTACAATGAGAACATTATTATTTATCGTCTTTTTGGGGCTAGCTAATCAATTATTCGGACATGCGAATCCCGATAGCTTATTATTGAAGATTGACAAGCGCAATCAAACCGTGGTGGGGGGAAGCCAAGATAAAGGCAAAACGCTTCGGGAGGAATTAGATCAGATTTTTCAAAAGAAGGGATTGGTGTTGACAGATAGTCTATGGCAACAGATTCGGACAGTGATTCGCACGGATTCCGAAGGGGATAGTAGCTTATCGGTTCAGATCGGTGGAAGTAAAGTAAAGATTGGTGTAATCAAATCAGGTGCCAAATATGATTCGAGGGAGAAGACCTTTAAAATGACCTATCCGAATGATGATCGAAAGATTAGTGTAAAAAATGACAGTTTAGGAAAATCCTTGGTGATTCACAGCGATGGCAAGGAAGAGGTTCGTGTGGGCTGGAATGGAATTCATGTGAAAGATGGCAAGGAGGAAGTGCATGTGGATTGGAATGGCGTACAGGTCAAGGAGGCCAATGGCGAGGAGACCAAGGTGATTTGGGGGAAGGATTCAACCAAAACTCAGAAAAAAGAAAAGGCTACTGATTTCTACACGAGCAAAGGGTTTAATATTTATTTGGGCCTTAATGGATTAAATGGAAAAATGCCTGAGGTGACGACTATGATATACCCAGCACCTTATTTGAGTACGGATTCGCAATTAAAGCCTTTGGGATCGCGTTTTGTGAGTTTAGATTTCTCTAGTTCGGCTACGATTGCGAGTGGTAGGAAGAGTGCATTGAAGTTAGGGTATGGGGTTTCCTTTGATTGGTACAACTTCATGTTTGATCACAATCGCGTGGTAACTAAGTCGGGCGGCGCAACGATCTTTCAACCCATGCTGGATGCGCAAGGAAATGAAATCCAGTTGCAAAAAAATAAGTTGACCGTCTCGTACATCACGCTACCCATCATGCCTTACGTCGCATTCAGTAAGCAGTCGGCGATTAAGATGATTGGAATTGGGGGCTATGTAAGTTATCGTTTAGATAGTTGGACCAAAACGATTGAGGAGAAAAATGAGAATCTAAGACGAGAGGGATCGAACTTTAACATCAATCAAGTTCGTTACGGGGTTAAGGCAGAAATAGGTCTGCGTCATATTGGGGAGTTATTCTTCAATTATGATTTATCTCCCATATTTGAAAAGGGATATGGTCCACAATTAACGGCATTTAGCTTCGGAATTAAACTATAATAAAAAATATCACATTTTTTTTGGTGAGAGCTTTGCAGAAATCAAAAAAGGAGCTACTTTTGCGAACTATTTCAGCAAAACGTTTCGCTGAAACAAAATGAAGGGGATATACCAGAGCGGCCAAATGGGGCAGACTGTAAATCTGCTGGTGAATGCCTACGGTG
>Ga0228701_1000286_pt1 | contig 45607 bp, 39 predicted proteins | sample McNCre117_Aug_MG_2_FD_178017 | JGI IMG/M metagenome (GOLD analysis project Ga0228701, IMG submission 178017) | Freshwater microbial communities from McNutts Creek, Athens, Georgia, United States - 11-17_Aug_MG | ecosystem: Environmental > Aquatic > Freshwater > Creek | place: USA: Georgia... | reverse complement strand
CACTCATGCACCACGTCAGCGGGTTTTGCGCTGAATGTAGACATAGTTAAATCCTAAAAGGAGAGTTGGTTTGTAGGGTCCTTTTCCACGGTCGGCGTTCTTCTGTTGAGAACCTCTTAGGTGGGATACGCTTTTTTCAAAGCCTCTGCCGCGGGACCACTCGAACGCTGCAGAGCCAAAGATTATAAGCAAAATCAAGCGCTTAGCGCAAATTTGGCCCAAACAAGGCGATTTAGCGGGTTACCATCCCGCTTATGTTCAGTTATCGCCACGCCTTTCACGCCGGAAACCACGCCGACGTCCTCAAACACCTCACGTTGATTGCCACTTTGAAGCATTTGATGCACAAAGACGCAGGCATTCAGTTTGTGGACACGCACGCCGGTGCGGGCCTGTACCGTTTAGATGGCGACTATGCTGAAAAAAGTGGCGAAGCCGCTGAAGGCATTTTGAAGGTGCTCAACCTCAAAGGCCCTGCAGCCCTGACCGACTACCTAGAAATGGTGGCCAGTTTCAACGCCAAAGGCAGCCACAAGATTTACCCAGGCTCGCCCTTCATCATTCACAAGTTGCTGCGCCACGAAGCACGCGACCGCTTGAAGTTGTTTGAGCTGCATCCCACCGACCACAAATCACTCGCGGGCAACATCCAGCAGCTCGAAGCGGGCCGCACCGTCAGCGTCACACGTGCCGATGGGTTTGAATCGCTCAAAGCCCTGCTGCCTCCACCTGTGTCCACCAGCGGTTCGCGCCGCACCTGTGTGCTGATTGATCCCAGCTACGAAATCAAGAACGACTACTACCGCGTGATTGATTGCATTCAAGACAGCTTGAAGCGTTTCGCCACCGGCACCTACATCGTGTGGTACCCCATCGTGCCTCGCCCCGAAGCGCACGACTTGCCACGCAAGCTCAAAGGCCTGTGCAGCCAAGTCAAAAAACCATGGCTGCACGCCACCTTGGCGATTGGCCGCAAAACCGGTGGCAACGACACAGGTCTGAGCGCCAGCGGCATGTTCATCGTCAACCCACCATTCACCCTGAAGCCGCTGCTGAACGAAGCGCTGCCCGTGGTGGAAGAAGCCTTGGCACGCGGCCCTGGTCGCGGCTGGGTGGTGGAGTCTGGCGGCTAAACAGCTTGCTTCACATGCATCAAAAAAGGCCTCGCACTGCGAGGCCTTTTGCTTGGAGAGGCTGTGGATTAGAAGCGGTAGCCAATACCAACGCCAACCAACAATGGATTGAGTTTGAGGGTGCCGTGATCAACGCCATCGACATAAACCTGAGTTTTCAGCTGAACTTTCTTGACATCAAAATTCAAAGAGATCTGCTTAGTTAAAGGAACATCAACACCCGCTTGAAGGGCAAAACCAACGCTACTGTTACTCAAAGTAACCTTATTCGTTCCGTTAGTACTGAGGCTTTCTTTATTAATAAAGGTGTAATTCAACCCTGCCCCAACATAAGGCTTGTAACCATTCAAATCCGTAAAGTGGTACTGCAGAGTCAGTGTTGGAGGCAAGTGCTTGAAAGTTCCCAAGTCGGTAGAACCAGAGTACACGTGTTGTTTTTGCGGCACCGTCAGAATCAATTCAGCAGCCACATTTTTGTTAAAGAAATAACTCACATCCACTTCGGGGATGGTTTTGTTATCCACATTCAAGTTCGCAGCCAAGTCGGTATGGTCGTTATTAGCCATATCCAAGTGCACAGCACGCGCACGCACCAACCATGGTGACTCTTGCGCGGCCACAGAACCAGCGACCAACATACCCACGGTTGCGGCGATAAGAATTTTTTTCATTTTTTGCTTCCTTAAACTCGGGTCAATTCCCGTGCTGTTGATTTCACAGCGATGAAGGAAGCAAGACGTTGACCCCGGTCAAACCCTTAGAAAAAGACGTTTGATGCAGGTCAAATGATTGACGGCTAGTCGGTCAATCCAAGATTTGTACAAACAGCCAAGGTCGCAACACTTTGATTCATGCTGTAGAAGTGCAGCCCAGGCGCGCCACCCGCACGCAATTGCTCGCAGAGGTCGGTCACGACCTCTAAGCCAAAGGCTTTGATAGAAGCAATGTCATCGCCGTAGCCCTGCAAGCGCAAACGAATCCAGCGCGGGATCTCTGCACCACAGGCATCCGAGAAACGCAGCAACTGCGACGAACTGGTGATGGGCATGATGCCGGGGATGATGGGAATCTCTACACCCAGCTTGTCCGCGTCTTCCACAAAACGGAAATATGCATCGCTGTTGTAAAAGTATTGCGTGATGGCCGAATCCGCGCCCGCCTTCACTTTGGTAGCAAAGGCTTGCAAGTCGGCCTCGGCCGATTTGGCTTGTGGGTGAATCTCTGGATAGGCAGCCACTTCAATGCCAAAGTCATCGCCTGTCTCTGCGCGAATGAATGCCACCAAATCGCTGGCGTATTGAAATTCACCGCCTGCGCCATAGCCACTGGGCAAGTCGCCACGCAAGGCCACCAAGCGCGTCACGCCCATGGCTTTGAACTCGGCCAACTGTTGGCGCACGCTGTCACGCGTGGCACCAATGCACGAAAAATGCGAGGCTGCAGACATGCCTTCGCTCAAAATTTCTTTCAAGGTTGAAATGGTGCCGGCTTGGGTCGAACCACCCGCACCATAAGTGACCGAGCAAAACTGCGGCTTGAGCGGGTACAACGCCTGGCGCACAACGCGCAACTTCTCGGCACCCTCTGGTGTTTTGGGTGGAAAAAACTCAATGCTCAAGCTGTTGTTCGCGTTCATATCCGTCTCACGTGTTGGCGCGTCATGCACGACGCGCACCAATCCAAAATTCCTTATTGCCATCGCCACCAGCAATGGCACTGGGCCAATAGCCCAGCACTTCTAAATTCAATGCTGCACAAGCCTCGCGCAATCGCGCCTCGACCTGCACATAGCTGGCTTCGTCCTTGACCAAGCCGCCTTTGCCAATGTCGCTGGGCTGCAATTCAAACTGCGGCTTGACCAGCATCAGCAGCGCGCCGCCTTTTTTGAGAAAAGGCAACAACGCAGGCAATACCAAGGTGAGTGAGATGAAAGACAAATCACCCACCACCAAATCAAATCCTTGTCGCGCATCTGGCACACGCGCATCGTTGGCTTCTAGCTCGCGGGCATTGATACGTTCTACGCACACCACCCGCGCATCGTCGCGCAAGCGTGGGTGCAGCTGGCCATGCCCCACATCCAAGCCGACCACTTGCGCAGCACCTTGCTGCAGCAGGCAATCGGTGAAACCGCCGGTGCTTTGCCCCACATCGAGGCAGCGCAAACCTTGGGCCGACAGGCCGCTACTGCGCAGCGCGCCTTCTAGCTTCAAACCACCGCGCGACACATAACGGGCCTCGGCGTTGTCCAGCAAGCGCACTTCGCAAGGCAGTGGCAACTCGTCACCATTTTTGGCCACGCGTTGCCACGGCTTGGTGCCCAACCGCCACTCGACGCCCGAGGCAATCAGCCGCTGCGCTTGAGAGCGCGAAGCGGCTAAACCACGGTCAAGAAGTAGCTGGTCAGCACGCATCCGTGAAGTACGAAGTGCTTAGTAGCGGTAAGTGTTGGCTTTGTAGGGGCCGTTCTTAGACACGCCGATGTAAGCAGCTTGCTCGTCTGTCAACTCAGTCAGTTGTGCGCCAACTTTCTTGAGGTGCAAACGTGCCACTTTTTCGTCGAGGTGCTTAGGCAACACATAGACCTTGCCCGCTTCGTATTGGTCTTGCTTGGTGAACAACTCGATCTGAGCGATCGTTTGGTTCGCAAAGCTAGAGCTCATCACAAAGCTGGGGTGGCCGGTCGCGCAACCCAAGTTCACCAAGCGGCCTTTGGCCAACAAAGTGATCTTCTTGCCGTCTGGGAAGATGACGTGGTCGACCTGAGGCTTGATCTCGTCCCACTTGCACTTTTCCAACGCAGCCACATCGATTTCGTTGTCGAAGTGACCGATGTTGCAAACGATGGCTTCGTCTTTCATGGCGGCCATGTGCTCGTAGCGGATCACGTTCTTGTTGCCGGTGGCAGACACGAAGATGTCGCACTTGTCGGCGGCGTATTCCATGGTGACCACTTTGTAGCCTTCCATGGCAGCTTGCAAAGCGTTGATTGGGTCGATCTCGGTCACCCACACTTGGGCGCTCAAAGCGCGCAAGGCTTGTGCAGAACCTTTGCCCACGTCGCCGTAACCGGCCACGCAAGCCACTTTGCCAGCGATCATCACGTCGGTGGCGCGCTTGATGGAGTCCACCAACGATTCGCGGCAGCCGTACAAGTTGTCAAACTTGCTCTTGGTCACAGAGTCGTTCACGTTGATGGCGCGGAACATCAAGCTGCCTTTGGCGGCCATTTCATTCAAACGCAACACGCCGGTGGTGGTCTCTTCGGTCACGCCGATGATGTGCGCACCTTTGCGGCTGTACCAAGTGGGGTCCACAGCCAATTTGGCTTTGATGGCGTTGAACAAACAAGTTTCTTCTTCGCTGGTGGGGTTGGCAATCAAAGACGCATCGGTTTCAGCGCGCTTGCCCAAGTGCATCAACAACGTGGCATCGCCGCCGTCGTCCAAGATCATGTTGGGGCCTTCGCCAGCCGTGCCTGCTGCACCGAAGTCAAAAATGCGGTGGGTGTAGTCCCAGTACTCGGTCAATGTTTCGCCTTTGGTGGCGAACACGGGAATGCCGGCATCTGCAATTGCAGCAGCGGCGTGGTCTTGGGTGGAGAAGATGTTGCAAGAAGCCCAGCGCACGTCTGCACCCAAGGCCTTCAAGGTTTCAATCAACACGGCCGTTTGAATGGTCATGTGCAAAGAACCGGTCACGCGAGCACCTTTCAAAGGTTGTGCTTTGGCGAACTCTTCGCGGATGGCCATCAAACCGGGCATTTCGGTTTCGGCGATTTTGATTTCTTTGCGGCCCCAAGCGGCCAAAGACATGTCGGCCACGATGTAATCAGCGGCGGCGTTGGTTTTAAGAACAGCGTTCATTTGTGAGACTCCAAAAGTTGGCAAAGCCACTAGCGACGCGCGGTCAGCATCTGGGAGTCTGAAGGAATCTTCGAGGAACTCACCTCACGTTGACTAGTGGGTGAGCGCGGTTGGCAGTCCGAGCCTCACCTGTGAAATGGCCCCTTGCGGGCCGACAGGCTGCAGCGCTCCTCGGAATGGTGCGTATTTTAAACGAACTCGGAATACCCCTGCTTCGCCACGGCCCCAGCGCTATGATTCCCGCCTTGATTTGCCATTTTTAGGCACTCCCTTTTTATAGTGACCCCATGAGCTCCTTTCTGAACGAAGTGCGCCGTCGCCGCACCTTTGCCATCATTTCTCACCCTGACGCAGGTAAAACCACGCTGACCGAAAAGCTGTTGCTGTTCTCGGGTGCGATTCAAATCGCGGGCGCCGTCAAAGGTCGCAAAGCCAGCCGTCACGCCACTTCGGACTGGATGGAGATTGAAAAGCAGCGCGGCATCTCGGTGGCCTCGTCCGTCATGCAGATGCTTTACCGCGACCACGTCATCAACTTGCTCGACACCCCCGGCCACAAAGACTTCTCGGAAGACACCTACCGTGTGCTGACTGCCGTAGACTCCGCCTTGATGGTGATTGACGCCGCCAACGGCGTGGAAGCACAAACCCGCCGCTTGATTGAAGTGTGCCGTCAGCGTGACACGCCCATCATCACGTTTGTGAACAAGATGGACCGCGAAGTGCGCGACCCGCTCGACATCCTCGACGAAGTGGAGCGCGAACTCGGCATGCCCTGCGTGCCCATGACGTGGCCCGTGGGCCAAGGCAAATTGTTCGGCGGCATCATCAACTTGCGCACGCAAGCCATGACCGTGTTTGACTCAGGCTCTGAGCGCTTGCCACAAGACTTTGAAACACACCCACTGACCGAACAAGCCCAACTGGCCGAACGCTTCGGTTTGGAATGGGCCTCCGCCATGGAAAGCATGGAGCTGGCCACCGGCGCATCGCCCAAGTTCGACAAAGAAGCCTTCTTGGCTGGCAAACAAACCCCCGTGTTCTTTGGCTCGGGCGTGAACAACTTTGGTGTGATGGAAGTGCTTGACGCACTGGTCGATCTCGCCCCATCACCTCGCCCACGCTTGAGTCACTTGGTGGTGAACAAACAAGCAGTGGAAAAAACCATCCAGCCCGAAGACGAAGGTTTCGCCGGCGTGGTATTCAAGGTGCAAGCCAACATGGACGCCAACCACCGTGACCGCATCGCCTTTGTGCGCGTGGCCTCGGGCAAGTTCACGCCAGGCATGAAGCTCAAGGTGCAGCGCACCGCCAAAGAGCTGCGCCCCACCAGCGTGGTGACCTTCATGTCGCAACGCCGCGAAGCGGTGGAAGAAGCGTATGCCGGCGACATCATCGGCTTCACCACCCACGGCGGTGTGCAGCTGGGCGACACCATCACCGACGGACCCGCCTTGCAATTCACCGGCTTGCCGTTCTTTGCACCCGAGTTGTTCATGACGGTGATTTTGAAAAACCCACTGCGCACCAAACAACTGCAACAAGGCTTGGACCAACTGGGTGAAGAGGGCGCAATTCAGGTATTCAAACCCGAAGCCGGTGGCGCAATGCTGCTGGGCGCTGTGGGCCAATTGCAGTTTGAAGTGGTGCAGCACCGTTTGAAAGCCGAGTACGACTGCGACGTGAAGCTAGAGAGCTGCCAGTACACGGGCGCACGTTGGATTACTGCGGACACGCCTGCGGAGCTGCGTGAGTTCACCTATGCGTACCCACAGCGTATGGCTTTGGATGCGGCCAATACGTTGGCGTATTTGTGCACGTCGCCTTATGACGTGCGGTTGGCGCAGGAACGCTTTCCTAAGATTCATTTCCATCCTTTGCGTGAGCACGCTGGGTTGGCTTTGTCTACTGCGGGTTAAGTTGTTGCTTTTTTAGTGAAGAGAGGCTCAGTGGCATTGCCCTAGGCTCCTCTTCGCTGCGCTCAGCCACGCCAACGAAAAAACCAAGCACCGCAAAGAGTTACACCCGAGCCAACACTGGCTTCAAAGCCACCCCCGTGTGCGTCCCCAAAGCCACCACCGCCTCTGGCGTATCAGCTGCCACGATCAAGCCACCACCATCGCCGCCTTCGGGCCCAAGGTCAATGATCCAATCCGCTTCGGCAATCACATCCAGGTCGTGCTCAATCACCACCACGCTATGACCGCCATCCACCAAGCGGTGCAACACGCGAATCAGCTTGTCCACGTCGGCCATGTGCAGGCCCACTGTGGGTTCGTCCAACACATAAAGCGTGTGCGGCGCTTTGTTGCCTCGGCGCGTCACGTCGTCACGCACTTTGCTCAGCTCCGTCACCAACTTGATGCGCTGCGCCTCACCGCCGCTGAGCGTGGGTGAAGGTTGCCCCAAGGTGAGATAACCCAAGCCCACGTCTTTCAGCAACTGCAAGGGATGCGCGATGTTGGGCATGGTGGCGAAGAACTCCACCGCCTCGTCCACTTCCATTTGCAACACATCGCCAATGCTCTTGCCGCGCCAGCTCACCGCCAAGGTTTCGGGATTGAAGCGAGCACCACGGCAGGTTTCGCATGGCACTTTGACATCGGGTAAAAAGCTCATTTCAATCGTGCGCAGGCCTTGGCCTTCACACGTGTGGCAACGGCCTTCGCCCGTGTTGAAACTGAAACGTCCTGCACCGTAGCCGCGCGCTTTGGCTTCGAGCGTTTCGGCAAACAGTTTGCGAATCGTGTCCCAAAAACCAATGTAGGTTGCTGGGCATGAACGCGGTGTTTTGCCGATCGGCGTTTGGTCCACCTCCAACACACGGTCGATGGTTTGATAACCATCCAGCCCCGCGCAACCAGACCATGCGGGATGCTTGCCTTCCTCATCTAGCTTGCGTCCCGCCTGAGTAGAACGCTGCGCCACCGCCGCCGCCACGTTGTGCAACAGCACATCACGCGCGAGGGTGGACTTACCCGAACCAGATACGCCAGTCACAGCAACCAAACGCTTGAGCGGAATTTCCACACTCACGTCATTCAAGTTGTGCAGTGAAGCGCCTTCCAACGACAACCACTGAAGCTCAGCCGCCTCAGACACAGGCCGACGCGCCTGCAACGGATGGCGCATCGCGTGCAACAAATAACGCCCCGTCTGAGATTCGCTCTGCGAAGTGATGTCTTTCACCGAGCCTTCACCCATCAATCGCCCACCACGCTTACCCGCGCTAGGCCCAATGTCGATGATGTGGTCAGCGCGGCGAATGGTGTCTTCGTCGTGCTCCACCACCACCAGCGTGTTGCCCTTGTCGCTGAGCAAATGCAAGGCGTTCAACAAAATTTGGTTGTCACGCGCATGCAAGCCAATCGTGGGTTCATCCAACACATAGCAAACGCCCTGCAAGTTACTGCCCAGTTGCGCCGCCAAGCGAATGCGTTGCGCTTCGCCGCCGCTGAGCGTGGGTGCGCCACGGTCGAGCGTGAGGTAGTTCAAACCCACTTGCTCCAAAAATTCCAAACGGCTCTTGATTTCTGGCAACAGGTCGCGTGCGATGTCGGCGTCGCGTCCGCTCATCGCCAGCTTCTCTACCCACTTGCGAATTTCGGTCACGCTCAAACGCGCAATGTCGGTGATGCCCACGCCGGCAAACTTCACCGCGCGTGCCGTGGCGTTCAAACGTGTGCCTTCGCAAGTCGGGCAAGCCACATCCACCAAGTCGTCCACATCGGGTTCGGCAAAGGTTTGTTCGCGGCCTTTTTCTTTGTCGTCGCGCACCGAATCGTCCAAGACCTTGCGTTGGTCTTTGTTGAGCTTCACGCCCGTGCCCACGCAGTCGGGGCACCAACCGTGTTTGCTGTTGTACGAGAACAAGCGCGGATCCAGTTCGGCATACGAGGTGTCGCACACGGGGCAGGCACGCTTGGTGGAGTACACATCCAAGCGGCCAATGCTGTTGGTGTCGGCTCCTGCTTCCATTGCCTCGCGCAAGCCATCGAGCTGACTCAACACATGCACCACGCCTTTGCCGTGCTCGAGTGCAGTGGTGAGTGCTTGGCGCAAAGCAGCTTCGTTTTGCGCAGACACCTCAAGACTCGCCACTGGCAATTCAATGGTGTGTTCTTTGAAACGGTCCAAACGCGGAAAGCCATTGGTCGGCAAGAAGTGGCCATCCACACGCAAGTGCGTGTAGCCGCGCGGACGCGCCCAATCAGCCAGCTCGGTGTAGACACCTTTGCGGTTCATCACCAAAGGGCTCATCAGGCCAATGTGTTGACCTTTGAACTCACGCATCAGCTGAGCCGCAATGCGCTCCGCCGTTTGTGGCTGCACCGCAGCGCCGTCATGCGTGCAATGCTGTGTACCCAGCTTGACGTACAACAAGCGCAAGAAGTGCCACACCTCAGTGGTGGTGCCCACGGTGGACTTGCGACCACCACGGCTCAAACGCTGCTCAATCGCTACCGTGGGCGGAATGCCATACACCGCATCCACCTCAGGGCGACCTGCAGGCTGCACGATGCTGCGCGCGTAAGCATTCAGACTTTCTAAATAGCGGCGCTGGCCTTCGTTGAACAAGATGTCAAACGCAAGCGTGGACTTGCCCGAGCCCGACACGCCCGTGATGACGTTGAACTTGCCGCGTGGAATGTCCACACTGAGGTTCTTGAGGTTGTGCTCTTTGGCGTTGATGATTTGAATCGAACCATCTGCAATGGATATGCCACGCGCAGCTTTGGCAAACCGAGCCGTGTCTTCAGCGGCCAGCAAACCGGCCGACGCTTTGACGTCGTCCAACTCATACACCACGCCCATCGACGCTGCGTAGTCACGCAAGGCTTTGCCGGTGTGTGATGTAGGGTGCAAACGCACGTCTTCGGGCGTGCCTTCGGCCACCAACAAACCACCCGCGTCACCGCCTTCGGGCCCAAGGTCAATCAACCAGTCGCTGGCACGAATGACGTCGAGGTTGTGTTCAATGACGATGAGCGAGTTGCCGTCTTCCAACAGGCGGCGCATGGCGCGCATGAGTTTGGCGATGTCGTCAAAGTGCAGGCCTGTGGTGGGTTCGTCGAACAAGAACAGCACGCCTTTTTTGGCGAGTGTTTGACGGCTCGATGTTTTGGCTTTGGCAGCCTCGGCCAAGAAACCTGCCAACTTCAAACGTTGCGCTTCGCCGCCGCTGAGGGTGGGCACAGGTTGGCCTAGCTTCACGTAGTCCAAGCCGACGTCAACGATGGGTTGCAAGGTGCGCACCACTTCGCGGTCATTCGCGAAGATTTCTAGCGCTTCGCCGACTGTGAGTTCCAACACATCTGCTACGTTGAGGGTGATTCGTGTCGTGGCTGCGGGGGCAACGTTTTGCTCCTCTTCGCTTTGCTCAGAATGTCGCTGCGCCGTCACCCCCGCAGCCACGCCACGAATTTCGCGTTCGATGCGGACTTCTAAGATTTCTGGACGGTAACGTTGTCCATTGCAGTCTTGGCAGCGAAGGTAGACGTCGCTCAGGAACTGCATTTCGACGTGCTCGAATCCTGAACCGCCACACGTTGGGCAGCGGCCATCGCCGCTGTTGAAGCTGAACTTAGATGCTGTGTAGCCTCGCTGTTTAGACAAGGGGGCTACAGCGAAGATTTCGCGTACTGCGTCCCATGCTCCCACGTAACTAGCTGGGTTAGAACGTGCAGTTTTACCGATGGGCGATTGGTCCACAAACACCACATCGCTCAGGTAATCCGCACCCAACAAACGGTCATGTGCACCTGGCGTTTCAGTGGCGCGGCCATAGTGACGCAGCAAAGCCGGTGTGAGCACGTCTTGAATCAGGGTGGACTTACCCGAGCCGCTGACGCCGGTGATACACACCAAGCGTTGCAGGGGAAATTCGATGCTCAGGTTTTGCAGGTTGTGCTCGCGCGCGCCTTCCAAAATCAAGCGTGGCGTGTTGTCGGTCACCAACCGTTTCAAGCCTAGGCCAATGGTTTTGCGAGCGCCCAAGTACGCACCCGTTAAAGTGTCGGCCGACTTCAAGGCTTCGGTCGTGCCGTCAAACACAATTTGCCCGCCCTTCACGCCAGGGCCTGGGCCCATGTCGATGATGCGGTCAGCGCACAACATGACCGCGGGGTCGTGCTCCACCACCACCAAGGTGTTGCCGGCATTGCGCAAGCGCAGCATAGCTTCGTTGATGCGGCTCATGTCGCGCGGGTGCAAACCAATGCTGGGCTCGTCCAACACAAACAAGGTGTTGACCAACGAGGTGCCCAAGGCCGTCGTGAGGTTGATGCGCTGCACCTCACCGCCGCTGAGCGTGCGACTTTGTCGGTCGAGGGTGAGGTAGCCAATGCCCACATCGCTGAGGTATTTCAGGCGCGTGCGAGTTTCGTCCATCAACAAATGCAAGGCTTGTGCATCAGCACCCGCCACATCCACTTGCGTGGCATTGAAGAACTGGTGCAGCTTGTCGATGGGCAAGAGCATCAAGTCATGCAGGCACAGACCCGGCATGGCTTCGAGTTGGGCGCGTGTCCATTGCACGCCTTGCGGCATGAAGCGCTTGGCCGGTGGTAGCACCGCATCGGCATGTTCTTTGGTGCCGATGCGCCACAGCAAACTGTCGGTTTTCAAACGTGCACCTGCACACGTGCCACATGGTGTGTAACTGCGGTACTTCGACAACAGCACACGGATGTGCATCTTGTAGGCCTTGCTCTCCAAGTATTCAAAGAAGCGTTTGATGCCGTACCACTGGTGGTTCCACTTGCCTTTCCACAAGGGCGAGCCGTGGATGACCCAGTCTTTGTGCTCTTGGCTCAATTTGTACCAAGGCGTGTCACGCGGAATGCCTTCGGCTTCGGCGTGTCGCATCAGGTCTTCTTGTGTCTCCACCCACGCTGGCGTTTGAATGGTTTTGATGGCGCCTGCGCGCAAGGTGAGTTTGTCATTGGGAATGACAAGCCCGTAGTCCACCCCAATCACGCGGCCAAAGCCGCGACAGGTGTCACACGCCCCGACGGCGGAGTTGAACGAGAACATCGAGGGGATGGGGTCGCTGTAACGCAGGTCACTGTCGGGGCAATGCAGACCGGTGGAGAAGCGCCAAAGTTCAGGCGTGGCTTCTGCGTCCAATGACCAATACACATTCAAGCGACCACCGCCACGTTTGATGGCCAGCTCAATCGCTTCCACCACACGGGCTTGTTCGGTATTGCCCAGCTTGAAGCGGTCAGCCACCACATCCAACAATTTGCGCGGCCCTGTGGGCGTGGCCACTTCACGTTCAGCATGGATGCGGGTAAAGCCACTGGCACTCAGCCACTGCTCGACTTCCTCCGCCGTGGTGTTGGCGGGCAATTCCACGGGGAAGGTCATGATCAGGCGTGGGTCTTGCGGCTGTGCAGCGCAGCGGCGTTGCAGCTCGGCATAGATGGTTTGCGGCGTGTCGTGCTGTACGGACTGTGCGGTTTGGCGGTCAAACAAATGGCCAGCGCGCGCGATGAGCAACTTCAAATGATCGTTCAGCTCGGTCATCGTGCCCACGGTGGAGCGCGAGCTGCGCACGGGATTGGTTTGGTCAATCGCAATCGCGGGTGGCACACCTTCCACCTTGTCCACCGCTGGACGATCCATGCGATCTAAGAACTGACGGGCATAGGCGCTAAAGGTCTCCACATAGCGGCGCTGACCCTCGGCGTACAGGGTGTCAAACACCAAACTCGATTTACCCGAGCCGCTGGGGCCGGTGACCACGGTGAGTTCGCCGGTGCGAATGTCGAGGTCTAAGTTTTTGAGGTTGTGCTGGCGTGCGCCACGGATGCGGATGGTGCCTGTCATGGCGGGGCCTTTTGAAGTGTGGCCAATATTCTAGGGATTCACACAGGCCCGCATCGGCATCGGGGCATTGCCAAGCAAAACGCCACGGACTCAGCCGTGGCGTTTTGACAAGCGAAGTAACGAAGAATTACTTGGCCGCAGAAGCGTCTGCAGACGCACCAGATGCCGCAACAGATGCAGCTTCTGCAGGCGCATGGATCGCCTCATCGCCATGTTTTTCTCCGCCCATGTCCAAGCTGTCGCCACCTTTCATAATGACGAAAATGGCCAGCGCAGCGAAGATCACGAAACCCACAAAAATTTTCAACATATTGAATCTCCGGAATCAGTAAAAAGCCCTCCACCAGGGAGGGCTTGAATGTAGCACCCAGGTTGCCCCAAGTGGCTGACACACTTAGTCGTCAGCGTAGATGTCGACGTCTTTGGTTTCTTTCACAAAGATCATGCCGATGACGAAGGTCATACCCGCAATGATGATGGGATACCACAAGCCGTTGTACATATTGCCGGTCTGCGCCACGATCGCAAAGGCGGTGGTGGGCAGCAAGCCGCCGAACCAGCCGTTACCAATGTGATACGGCAGAGACATTGAGGTGTAACGGATACGTGTGGGGAACATTTCCACCAACATGGCCGCAATAGGACCGTAGACCATGGTCACCAAAATCACCAAGTAAGTGAGGATGATGGTGATCTTGACCTTGTCCACTTTGGCGGGGTCCGCTTTGGTTGGATAGCCGGCTTCTTTCAAAGCATTGGCAACCGCAGCCTTGAACTCAGCCGCTTTGGTTTTGGCTTCATCTGCTGGCAACCCTTTAGAGGTGTAGCTGGCGATTTCAACTTCACCAATTTTGATGGTGGCGGGCGTACCTGCAGTACCCACCGCGTTTTCGTAGCTCACCGAGCTAGAAGCCAACACTTGCTTAGCGATGTCGCATGAGCTGGTGAACTTCACAGTGCCTGTGGGGTTGAACTGGAATGAGCATTCGGCAGCATCAGCCGTCACGACCACTTTGTTCTTTTGTTGCGCAGCGTACAAGTCTGGGTTAGCAGCCTTGGTCAGCGCTTCGAACACGGGGAAGTAGGTCAGCACAGCCAACAAGCAACCCAACATGATGATGGGCTTGCGGCCGATCTTGTCAGACAGCGAGCCGAAGACGATGAAGAACGGTGTACCGATCAACAAGGACACAGCCACCAAGATGTTGGCAGTTGCGCCGTCCACTTTCAACGCTTGCGTCAAGAAGAACAAGGCGTAGAACTGACCCGAGTACCACACCACCGCTTGACCTGCGGTCAAACCGATGAGGGCCAAGATCACCACTTTCAGGTTTTTCCATTGACCAAAAGACTCGGTCAGAGGCGCCTTAGAGGTTTTGCCTTCGGCTTTCATTTTTTGGAAAGCAGGTGACTCATTCATCGACAAACGGATGTAGACCGACACGGCCAACAACGCGATCGACACGATGAACGGCACACGCCAGCCCCACTCAGCGAAAGCAGCTTCGCCAATGGCGGTGCGTGTTCCCAAGATCACCATCAACGACAGGAACAAGCCCAAAGTTGCCGTGGTTTGAATCCACGAGGTGTAAGCGCCGCGCTTGTCGTGAGGTGCGTGTTCTGCCACATACGTCGCAGCACCGCCGTACTCACCACCCAACGCCAGACCTTGCAGCAAACGCAAGCAGATCAAGATGACGGGCGCTGCCACGCCAATGCTGGCGTAGTTGGGCAAGATACCCACGATGAAGGTGGACAAGCCCATGATCAGAATGGTCACCAAGAAGGTGTACTTGCGACCGATCATGTCACCCAAACGACCAAAGAAGATCGCGCCGAAAGGACGCACGATGAAACCCGCTGCAAACGCCAGCAAGGCGAAGATGAACGCAGAGCCCTCATCCAAGCCGCTGAAGAATTGCTTCGCAATGATCGCGGCCAATGAGCCGTACAGGTAAAAGTCGTACCACTCGAACACGGTACCCAGAGAAGAGGCAAAGATCACCTTCTTCTCTTCCGCCGACATCGGGCGATCTACATCTAGTGTTGCCATATTTGTTGTCTCCTTAGACTTTTGATTGCAGCCCCTGAGGCGCGGCTGTGGCGGCAACTATCTGTGTGCAAGCTGACCAATTTCTGACACGAAAGCATCAAAAAATGCGAATCAAAACACACAAAAATTTGAAAGCAAGTACAAACCCTTTGATGATTTTTCTAGATGCGAAATGTCGTTCTAAAACGGACCACAAAATGCAAAAAAATGCGCCAAAAGCGTAGGGGTTTACACCGAGAAAATTTGTTCATTTTTTAAGCATCTCCCTCTGAAAAACGAGATTTTGCCCATATGGTGCGTAAGGACTTGGTCAGTACTCATCAACACAATGGCCCAGTCAATGAAGGAGTCATCCTTCTTGCGTTTTTCAATAACCCAAATGGGAGATAACAATGAGTGATCCAGTGGTCGACAAGATCCAGAACCACCCGAAATACAAAGAATTGCGCGCCAAGCGCAATGGCTTCGGTTGGTTCCTCGCCGTGTTGATGTTGGTCGTGTACTACGGCTACATCGCATTGATTGCATTTAACAAACCTTTCCTCGCACAACCCATCGGCGCAGGCGTCACCACCGTGGGCATTCCTTTGGGCATGTTCGTCATCGTGTTCACCATCGTGATCACAGGCATCTACGTGAGCCGCGCAAACAGCGAATACGACGCGCTGACCAAGGAAATCTTGGAGGACGCTACCAAATGAAAAAAATCTCCACACTCTTAGGCGCAGTCTTGGCGCTGGCGGCAGGCACTGCTTTCGCAGCAGGCGGCGACTTGGGCCAAACCACCAAGCAAGCCACCAACTGGACTGCCATCATCATGTTCGGCGCATTCGTCATTGCCACCTTGGGCATCACGAAATGGGCTGCAGCCAAAACCAAATCTGCGGCTGACTTCTACACCGCAGGTGGCGGCATCACCGGCTTCCAAAACGGCTTGGCGATTGCGGGCGACTACATGTCTGCCGCATCGTTCCTCGGCATTTCCGCTGCTGTCATGGCATCGGGCTATGACGGTTTGATCTACTCCATCGGCTTCCTCGTCGGCTGGCCTGTGATCACCTTCTTGATGGCTGAGCGTCTGCGTAACTTAGGCAAATTCACTTTTGCTGACGTGGCAGGCTACCGCTTCAAACAAACACCGATCCGCGCCTTTGCTGCTTCTGGCACTTTGGTGGTGGTCGCTTTCTATCTGATCGCTCAGATGGTGGGCGCAGGTTCACTCATCAAGCTGTTGTTCGGCTTGGACTACTGGATCGCGGTGGTGTTGGTGGGCGCATTGATGATGGTGTACGTGTTGTTCGGCGGCATGACTGCCACGACATGGGTGCAAATTATCAAAGCCATCATGCTGCTCGCTGGCGTGACCTTCATGGCCTTCATGGTCTTGGCGCAATTCGGTTTCAGCCCTGAAGCTTTGTTCGCCAAAGGCGTCGAAGTGAAAACACTGTTGGCAGGCACTGCCAAAGAAGCTGCGATTGCGGCAGCCACGGCATCTGCCGCGATTGCGGCAACACCTGAAGCCGCTGCCGCTGCATCTGCTGCATTGGACAAAGCCAATGCCACTGACCCAGCACAAGTGGGCATGTCCATCATGGGCCCAGGCGGCTTCATCAAGGACCCCATCTCTGCCATCTCTTTCGGTATGGCTTTGATGTTCGGTACAGCTGGCTTGCCACACATCTTGATGCGCTTCTTCACGGTACCTGATGCCAAAGAAGCTCGTAAATCTGTGTTCTGGGCAACCACATGGATTGGCTACTTCTACGTGTTGATCTTCATCATCGGTTTCGGCGCCATCACCTTGGTGATCACCAACCCTGAATTGAACGCACAACTCAAAGCTGGTGGTGCCAACATGGCAGCGGTGCTGGTGGCTAAGGCTGTTGGCGGCGATGTGTTCTTCGGCTTCATCTCTGCCGTGGCTTTCGCAACCATCTTGGCTGTGGTGGCTGGTTTGACCTTGTCTGGCGCATCTGCTGTGTCACACGACTTGTACGCCACGGTGTTCAAGAAGGGCAACGCTGACAGCGCCTCTGAATTGCGCGTGTCTCGCATCACAACCATCGCCCTCGGCGTGATTGCTGTGGCGCTGGGTATTGCATTCGAGAAGCAAAACATTGCCTTCATGGTGGCCTTGGCTTTCGCGATTGCCGCGTCTGCCAACTTCCCTGTGTTGTTCATGTCTGTGCTGTGGAAAGATTGCACGACCAAAGGCGCCGTTATCGGTGGCTTCTTGGGCCTGATCTCTTCTGTGGCCTTGACCGTGGTGTCGCCTTCTGTGTGGGAAGCCACACTGGGCAACCCCAAAGGTTCAGCTTGGTTCCCTTATGCATCACCCGCCTTGTTCTCGATGACCATTGGCTTCGTGGGCATCTGGTTGTTCTCCATCTTGGACAACAGCGCGCAAGCGAAGAAAGAACGTGCAGATTTCGCCGCACAACAAGTGCGTTCGGAAACTGGCTACGGTGCTTCTGGCGCATCGGGTCACTAAGACCTTTGGTTCTGAGTCCTTCGGGGCTCAGTCCTTACGAAAACCGAGCATGCGTGCTCGGTTTTTTTATGGTCGTTTGGTTTTCTTCGTTGGCATAGACGCGTGAGGGGCATACAGACGCGGCTTACATCGCTGCGCGACGAATGGCGCCGCATCTGTATGCCCCTCACACGTTTCGGAATTCGGGAGGACTTCTAACGATGCGAAGCGAGGTGAGGTAGGCGAATATGGCGCCATTCGTCGCGCAGCGATGTAAGCCGTGTTCGCCTACCTCACCTCGCGCGTCAAAAAAGGGAAGTTAAAAATCAAACCCCACGCAACTGACGCAACTTAATGAAAGCCATGGCCGCCATCACAGCGTCATTCAAAGCATCATGCGCCTCACGCACAGGCAAATCCAAATCCGACATCAACGTGGCAAAACGCAAATCGATGTTGGGGTTGGTCTGCTGCTCATAAGGCAGCATCTGGCGGAACTTGTGGTCGTAGTACATCGCCGAGACTTCGATCTTGGGCTGCGGCAAACCTTGACCCAAGAGCGGCCAGATGGCTCGGTTGAGCATGGCCACATCAAACTCTAAAAAGTAGCCCACCAAAGGGCGGCTGCCAATGAAGCGCATGAGTTGCTTCATAGCCTCATCCGCAGGCAAGCCCTGGGCCACGTCTTGGCCGCGCAAGCGATGGATGCGCACGCTGTCGGGCGAGACGCCGCGCTCGGGCCGCACCAGCACTTCAAAGCGTTCGCTGGTCATGATTTTGTTGCCCACGATGCGTACCGCGCCGATGGAAATGATTTCATCCGTGCTGACATTCAAGCCCGTGGTTTCGCAGTCGAGTGACACCCATTCGTTAGGAGGCGGCGCATCGAACATGAAACGGAATTCGGGCAAGCCCAAGTGATAAATCAGCCACTCGCGTTTGATCGAGCGCCACCACTGCAGAGGTGAAATGAGCGACTTCATCACAGTGCGTCGAGTTTGAAGCGGCTGCGCAGCAAGCCCTTGAAATGCTTGACCACGCCTAAGGCATCTTTGAGCAAATCGCGCTCCAAGGTGGAAAGCTTGCCCACATTCACCAAGCCCGACACTTCGCGCTGCGTTTCCATTTCGGTCACACCGGCTTTGAGCTTCAAGCCCATCAAAAAGTGCAAGCTTTGTGTGAGGTCTGCACCCAGTGCCGGCGTGATGATGTTTTTCGCCACCAAGGCCTCAATGCGCGCAGTGGTGCTGGTTTCTTGCAAATGCTCGGCCAAGGCCAAGCTACGCACACCGTGCACCAACGGGAAGATGCCCTCCTTCTTGAGGTGCAAACCTTGTTGGTCGTCCAGCCCCAGCAAACGGTTCCACCAGCCTTGGCTGTTGCCAAACGCATCAATGGATGCAGCGAAGCGCGCCAACATGGCATCGTTGTCAGTGGCCAAGCGCATGAGCACCTGTTGCGCGTCTTGCAGCAAATGCACATCACCGCACACGGCATGCGCATCCAAGAAGATGGCCAAATTCATCAGGCTGTTGGCGTCGGGCATGAGCAACCACTGCTTCACCATTTGCCCAAAGTCATAGGCTGTTTTGCGCCACATGGGGTTGTTCACCATGATGTGGCCCGGGCACTCGGGATAACCAAAAGCCGTCAAAGCATTCGAGAAATCTTGGCAAATCGCCTCAAGGTTGTCGGGTGGCGCGTAGCCATCACGCAAGATCAGGCCGTTGTCTTGGTCGGTCTTGAGCAACTGCTCGCCACGCCCTTCGCTGCCCATCACAAACAAGCAACTGTTGGCCACCAAATCTGCGGGCGCAATCAGTTGCCACGCACGCTCAAACAAACGCGCGTTCAGATCTTGCACCAAGCGGGCAATCAAGCTCACACGCGTGCCACTGCGGTGCAGTGTGGTCACCATGCGGGTGATTTGCGCCGCAGCTTGCGCCAAGCCTTCGATGTCGGTGGCGGCCTCCACTTGCACGGTGATGAGGTGCGAGTGGTTGGACAAGAAGCTGAACAAATCCAAGGCTTCCAACACGCCCACGACGTGATGATCATCTTGAACCACCAAGCGGTGCACACGGTGGCGTTGCAACAAGGCCAACGCGTCACCCACCTGATCGGAGGGGCGCACAGAGATCAGTTGAAAGTTGACCAAGTCCCCAATCTTTTGCTGTTCCAGCGGTGTGCCATTCAAGATGGCGCGCTGCAAGGTCGAGGCGGTAAACACACCCAAACGCTCAGGCGTGACACTGCGGTCACGCACCAACACGCACTTGGTGCGTTGCGCCTGCATGACCTTCACCACCGACACCACATCGGCATCCATCTCCACGAAATGCGCAGGACGCACAAACGCCTCATCCACCCGTGAGAGCGTGAGCGACTGCAACTCGTGCTGACTTTGTCGCTGCGACAAGGCGGTGAGCTTGTTGCTCAAATCCGAGAACAACAAGGCGCCAAAGGTGGCGTTGCTGGCAATCAACTCGGTCACGGTTTTGCGCGCCAGCTGGTAAGCCACCACCTCTTCTTGCGCGACAAATTTGTTGCTGGTTTTGCCCGCCACCAAGCCGCGGCCATCAAAGGTGTCGTCAGGCCCGTAAGTGGTGATGACTTCGTCGCCGTCGTACTGCGTGACAAAGCCTTTGATGATGACAAACAGATGCGTGGGGGCGGTGCCCACATCCAAAATAGCCTCGCCCTCGGGGTAATACACCACATCGACACTGTCACGCACCAAGCGCTGTTGGTCGGGCGTTAAGCAGTCAAATGGAGAGGCTGAAAAATTAAAAGCGTTGGGCATAAGGCATTGTCATGGGCAATGCCCTGATTCAACGCTTGACGCCTTGCTGGATGCTTGCAGCGGCATCCCAGGCGTGGTCAAACCATTGATCTCCATCAAGGTAAGCCCGCATCATGGGCAAGGCATCCAAGCCCCAGAACACTTTGTCATCGACACAGAAAGTCGGCACGCCAAACACGCCACGCGCGATGGCCTCTTCGGTGTTGGCTTTGAGCTGGTCTTTCACATCGGGCGCATCCACCGAGCGCTGAGGTGCCAACTGCTGCGTGAGGGCTTGCAAACGCGCCACATCATCGGCCGCAGCACCGCCCTGCCACACGTGTTTGAAGATGGTTTCGCACACATAGCGGTTGGGTTCGCCGTCAACACTGCACGCAACGGCCAAACGCAACAACGCCAAGGGGTTGAACGGGTGAGACTTGGGCATGTCCAAGGTCACGCCCAGTTGCTTGGCTTGCCACGCCACTTGTCGATACGTCCACTCACGCTTGCCTGCAATTTCTGCGGGGCCTAACTGGCCGTGGTGTTTGAGCATCGCCGCAAACAACACCGGCTTGTAGACCATGCGATGGCTCACGCCCATCAAACTTTGGGGCAAGGCCTCAAAAGCGAGGTAGGCGTAAGGCGAGATGAAGTCGAGGTAGCAGGTGATGGTTTTCATGACGTACATCTTTCAGGTGTTCAAAGCCCCACAACGCAACGGCAATTCATGTTGCCGCGTGGGCCGCCAAACGTTCACCAATCAGTTGCCACACGGCACGTTTGTCGTCGGCGTTGCGCTGACCCCAACCGCCGATTTCGTCTAGCGTGCGCCAGCAACCTTCGCAATACGTGGTGTCGTCCGACATGCGGCAAATCGATATACAGGGCGATGGCGGCACCTCCGCACTTTGCAGCACACGCTTGGCCTGCGCCGCTAAGCGCAGGTCTGAGGGCTTCAGGCCTTGAGGCTTGGGGATGAGTTCGCTTCCACACATGGCTTGCATTGTCAGCGAACGCCGAACCTCAAGCGCTGCGCTTGTTCAAAACCGCGCGTGACACGAGGGAATTGGGCTTGCGGCCCAAAGCCTCGCTGATGAAGACGCCCGCATCAATGAGCTTGTCAAGGTCAATGCCGGTTTCAATGCCCATGCCTTGCATCATGTAGACCACGTCTTCGGTGGCCACGTTGCCGGTGGCACCTTTGGCATACGGGCAGCCGCCCAAACCGGCCACAGACGATTGAAAGTTCCACACGCCCATTTGCAACGCCGCCAAGGTGTTGACCAAGGCTTGGCCATAGGTGTCGTGGAAATGACCACACACATCGTTGAGTGCATAGTGCCTGAGCGTGGCCTCCATGGCCGCTTGCACTTTGCGCGGCGTGCCCACACCAATGGTGTCGGCCACATCCACGCGTTGCACGCCAATGCTCTTCATCAAGCCAGCGAGGTAGCCCACACGCTCGGGCTCAATCTCGCCTTCGTAGGGGCAGCCGACGGTGCAGCTCATGGCGCCACGCACGGCAATGCCTGCATCGCGTGCGGCTTTGACCACGGGGGCGAAGCGCTCCATGCTTTCGGCAATCGAGCAGTTGATGTTCTTTTGGCTGAAGGCTTCGCTGGCGGCACCAAACACCACGATCTCATCTGGCTTGGTTTTCAACGCGGCTTCAAAGCCTTGCAGGTTGGGGGTGAGTACCGAGTAGCTCACGCCGGGTTGGCGGTGGATGCCCGCCATCACCTCGGCGTTGTCGGCCATTTGCGGCACCCATTTGGGCGACACAAAACTGGTGACCTCAATCTCTTTGAGTCCCGCCGCTTGCAGGCGATGCACCAGCTCCACCTTGACGGCGGCAGGCACAGGCTGCTTTTCGTTTTGCAGGCCGTCACGCGGCCCCACATCAATCAAACGCACACGATGCGGCAAAGATTTCAACATGGTCACACTTTCAATTTCAAAAGCTCTTCGCCTTCGGCCACTTGGTCGCCCGGCGCATAGAGCAGCTCTAACACTTCACCATCCGCAGGCGCGGCAATGGTGTGCTCCATTTTCATCGCTTCCATGACCGCCAGCGGCTGACCGGCCTTAACTTTGTCACCTGCGGCAACCGCAAACGACACCACCTTGCCAGGCATAGGGGCCGTCAAGCGGCCACCCGCCTCTTGCACCTCGCCCGCGTGGGCCAAAGCATCGACCACGGTGATGCGCGTGGCGCCTTGTGGCGCAAACACATGGGCCACATCTTCGTGACCTTGTGTTTCGTGGAACACCTGCACGCGGGCTTGCTGCTGCGCAAAGCTGATGTGCAAGGCATCGCCGTCTTCGCGGAAGGCCAAGACGCCCGACACATCACCATCGGCATCCGCCACGTTCAATTGCAAACTGCCGTCGTGGGCATAGGTCAACACGGCATCGTAAGACGCATCATGGAACACGAAACCAAAGTTGCGCGTGGCCACGCCATACGCACGCCAACCATCGCGGCTGCTGAAGGGGTCGTTGCCTGTCAAGGCCCGTTCGCGATGCAAGGTGTTGGCCACCACCGATGCCGCGGTGAGCGCGAGGCCTAAAGGCTCTTGCGCAAACAAGGCTTTTTCTTCGCGTTGAATCAGTGCGGTGTCGAGCTTGGCCGTGGCGAATGAATCGGTGCGAATGATGTGGCGCAAGAACTGCACGTTGGTGGTCAAGCCCACGATGCGGGTTTGCGACAGGGCTTCATCCAAACGCGCCAGCGCTTGCTCGCGGGTGTCGCCGTGCACGATGAGCTTGGCCACCATAGAGTCGTAAAACGGGCTGATGCTGTCGCCTTCGCGCACGCCGTCGTCAATGCGAACGCCCGCATGCGCATCGCTAGGCAGCGCAAAGCTGCTGCACTTGGGCTTGCGGTACACCGCCAAGGTGCCCGTGGCGGGCAAGAAGTTGTTGTCGGGGTTCTCAGCGCAAATACGCGCTTCAATGGCATGGCCGTGAATGCGCAAATCGCTTTGCTGCAAAGGCAGCGGCTCACCACTGGCCACGCGCAGTTGCCACTCCACCAAGTCGAGGCCGGTGATGGCTTCAGTCACGGGGTGTTCCACCTGCAAACGCGTGTTCATCTCCATGAAGAAAAACTTCATGGACTCAGGCTTGTCATACGCCGTTTGCTCGACGATGAATTCCACCGTACCTGCGCCCACATAGTTCACCGCTTTGGCGGCGGCCACAGCGGCTTCGCCCATTTGTTTGCGCAGGGCTTCGGTCATGCCGGGTGCGGGCGCTTCTTCCAGTACTTTTTGGTGACGGCGTTGCACCGAGCAATCGCGCTCAAACAAATACACGCAATTGCCGTGGGTGTCGCCAAACACTTGAATTTCAATGTGGCGTGGGCGTTGCACGTATTTTTCAATCAACACCGCATCGTCACCAAAGCTGTTGATGGCTTCGCGTTTGCAGCTGGCCAATGCATCGGCAAACTCGGCGCTGCTGTTGACCACGCGCATGCCTTTGCCACCACCACCTGCGCTGGCTTTGATGAGTGCGGGGTAGCCAATGCGATCGGCTTCGCGTTGCAGCAACGCTGGGTCTTGGTCGGCTGCGTGGTAGCCGGGCACCAAGGGCACGCCTGCTTTTTCCATGAGTTGTTTGGACTCGGCTTTCAAGCCCATCGCCAAAATAGCAGAGGCGGGTGGGCCAATGAAAACCAGGCCTGCGGCGGCACATGCCTTGGCAAAGTCTTCGTTCTCGCTCAAAAAGCCGTAGCCTGGGTGGACCGCTTGCGCGCCTGTGTCTTTGGCGGCTTGCAAGATGCGCTCCCAACGCAAGTAGCTGTCTTTGGGGGCACTGCCACCGATGTGCACGGCCTCGTCGCAGACCTGCACATGCTTGGCTTGTGCGTCGGCATCCGAATACACGGCCACGGTTTTGATGCCCATACGGCGGGCGGTGGCCGCCACTCGGCAAGCGATTTCGCCACGGTTGGCAATCAGAATTTTCTTAAACATCTTTGAATCCTTTTTCCGAGAAGCTCACAGCAACCACGACGGCTTGCGCTTTTGCAAGAAGGACTGCACGCCCTCTTTGCCTTCCGCGCTTGAACGAATGTCGGCAATGCCTGCCACGGTGTGCGCCACCAAGGCGTCGTCAATTTCGCGCTCGGCCACGTCTTGCACCAAGCGCTTGCAGGCACGCACGGCGTTGGGGCTGGCACTGACCAAGGCACTGGTCAACTCGGCCACTTTGGCGTCCAACGCATCAGCGGCCACCACCTCATGAACGAGGCCCACACGATGCGCCTCTGCCGCGCTGAAACGCTCGGCCGTTAAAAAGTAACGGTGCGACGCACGTGCGCCCATGGCGCGAATCACATAGGGGCTGATGGTGGCCGGGATGAGGCCCAGCTTCACCTCACTCAAGCAGTAGGTGGCTGTGTCCACACTCACGGCCATGTCGCACGCAGCGACCAAGCCCACGCCACCCGCAAACACATCGCCTTGCACGCGGGCGATGGTGGGCTTGGGGCATTCGTAAATGGCACGCAGCATGGCGGCGAGTTGACCTGCGTCGGCGAGGTTTTCATCGCGCGTGTAGTCGGCCATGCGGCGCATCCAGTTCAGGTCGGCACCTGCGCAGAATGCGGGGCCAACGGCCGCCAGCACCACGCAGCGCACGTCGGTGGCAAGGCCAGCTTCGATGAAAGCTGTTTTTAACTCGGCAATCACTTCGTCGTTGAAGGCGTTGCGCACGTCGGGGCGGCTGAGGGTGATGGTGCGAATGGCACCCTGTGTTGTGATGCTCAATGCGGTGGGTGTAGTTGCGCTCATGTCAATCACCCATCACATGCGGAACAAACCAAACTTGGTTTCAGGGATGGGCGCATTCAGTGAAGCGCTCAATCCCAAAGCCAACACGCGGCGTGTGTCAGCAGGGTCAATCACACCGTCGTCCCACAAACGCGCGGTGGCGAAATAAGGATGACCTTGCTCTTCGTACTGTTGGCGAATCGGGTCTTTGAAGGCTTGCTCTTCTTCGGCGCTCCACTGGCCGCCTTTACCTTCAATGCCATCGCGCTTGACGGTGGCCAACACGCTGGCCGCTTGCTCGCCACCCATGACCGAGATGCGCGCGTTCGGCCACATCCACAAAAAGCGAGGGCTGAAGGCGCGGCCACACATGCCGTAGTTGCCTGCCCCAAAACTGCCGCCAATGATGACGGTGAACTTGGGCACAGCTGCCGTAGCCACAGCAGTGACCATCTTGGCGCCATTGCGTGCAATGCCTTCGTTTTCGTACTTGCGGCCCACCATGAATCCGGTGATGTTTTGCAAAAACACGAGGGGGATTTTGCGCTGGCAGCACAGTTCAATGAAGTGCGTGCCTTTCAAAGCGGATTCGCTGAATAAGATGCCGTTGTTGGCAATGATGCCCACGGGCATGCCTTCGATGCGTGCAAAGCCGCACACCAGCGTGGTGCCAAAGCGGGCTTTGAATTCGTCGAACTCGCTGCCGTCCACAATGCGCGCGATGATTTCGCGCACATCAAAGGGCTTGCGTGTATCGGTGGGGATGACGCCGTACAACTCTTGCGCGTCGTACTTCGGAGGCACAGGTGCGTGCGTGGCGATGTTGGGCTGCTTTTGTGCGTTGAGACTTTTTACACATTGACGGGCCAGCGCCAGCGCGTGCACATCGTTTTGCGCGAGGTGATCGGCCACGCCCGAGAGGCGTGTGTGCACATCGCCACCGCCTAGGTCTTCTGCCGTCACCACTTCGCCGGTGGCGGCCTTCACCAAAGGCGGGCCGCCCAAGAAGATGGTGCCTTGGTTTTTCACGATGATGGTTTCGTCACTCATAGCTGGCACATACGCGCCACCTGCCGTGCAGCTGCCCATGACCACCGCGATTTGCGCAAGGCCTTGCGCGCTCATGTTGGCTTGGTTGAAGAAGATGCGCCCAAAGTGGTCACGGTCGGGGAACACCTCGTCTTGGTTGGGCAAGTTGGCACCGCCTGAGTCCACCAAGTAAATGCAAGGCAAGTTGTTTTGCTGCGCGATTTCTTGCGCACGCAAATGCTTCTTCACCGTCATGGGGTAATACGTGCCGCCTTTCACTGTCGCGTCGTTGCACACCACCATGCAGTCCACGCCACTGACACGACCAATGCCTGCAATCAAACCTGCGCACGGCGCGTCGTTGTTGTACATATTGAGCGCGGCGAGTGGGGCCACTTCTAAAAACGGGGTGCCGGGGTCGAGCAACATTTGCACGCGGTCACGGGGCAACAGCTTGCCGCGGGCGGTGTGCTTGGCACGGGCGGCCTCGCCACCACCGACGGCGATTTTTTCCAAATGGGCTTTGAGGTCTTCCACCACCGTGCGCATGGCCGCGGCATTGGCCGCGAAATCGGCAGAGCGTGGGTTGAGTTGGGAATGCAAAACAGTCATCGTGTTTTTCCTTGAACGGCGTTGTGGCCAAGCTTAGGCCGTTTGCCCTCACGCCATGCGTCAGATGGGTTGCAAATCCTGCCACAATGGCGCTTCTTATGGTTAGTCCTAGCCCCACCTCAGAACAAACGCCGGCGCTGGGCCGCGCCGAGACGCCCATTGCATTTATTCAAGCGATAGCTGCCGCCTACGCGCATCGCGGTTTGCGTGTGGACGAGGCCTTGAAAAAGGCACAAATCGAGCCAAAACTTCTCAAGAAAAACAACGCCCGCGTGACGGCCATGCAGATGGAGTTGATGTCGGGCATCGCCATGCAAGAGCTGGACGATGAAGGCCTAGGCTGGTTCAGCCGCCGCTTGCCCTGGGGCAGCTATGGCATGTTGGTGCGCGCCTCACTCACTTCACCCACACTGGGCTTGGCACTGGGTCGCTGGTGCAGGCACCACGGCCTGTTGACCGACGACATTCGGCTGAGCTTGACCGAGCGCAACGGCGTGGCCACCTTGCAACTGGACGAGGCGCGTGACCTCGGTGTGTTCCGTGAATTTTGCGTGGTGTCGGTGTTGCGCAATGCGCTGGGAGTGGCGTGTTGGCTGACCGATTCACGCATCCCGCTCACCGCCACGCACCTGCGCTTTGCGCCGCCCGCACACGCCGACAGCTACCGCGTGTTGTTTGATGGCCCCACCCATTTCAATGCGCCTACAAACGCTTTGCAGTTTGATACAGGCTACCTTGCCCTGCCCGTGCGTCGCGACGAAGCGGCCCTGCAACAGATGTTGGAACGCGCCCTGCTGCTAACCGTGCGCCCCTATCGGCGCGACCGTTTGTTGGTGGAGAAAGTCCGCCAAGCTTTGGCCCAACACCCCGAGCACAGCCGCAATGCCGACGACTTGGCGGCGTGGCTCAACATGTCAGCGCGCACCCTGCACCGCCAACTGCAAGAAGAAGGTGCGGGCTTGCAGCAACTCAAAGACAGTGTGCGCGAGCAACGTGCACGCACACTGCTGCTGCGCACCCGCAAACCCCTCAAGCAAATTGCCACCGAGGTGGGCTTCTCGAATGAAAAGAGCTTCATTCGCGCATTCAAAACGTGGACAGGGCAAGCGCCTGAAACATTCCGACACAAGGCCTAATTCTGGGCAACTATCAAAAGGAATTGCGATGAAAGTATTGATTTTTGGCGCCAGCGGGATGGTGGGACAAGGCGTTTTGCGTGAATGCCTGGCAGCCCATGATGTGCACCAAGTCGTGACGGCGGGACGCACATCACTGGCACAAACACACCCCAAACTTCAGCAACTGATCCTTGCCGATCTGATGCAACTGAACACACACGCGCATGAGCTGCAAAGTGTTGATGCCTGCTTCTTTTGTTTGGGCGTGTCCTCTTCGGGCATGACCGAAGATGCTTATGCACAAGTGACGTACACACTCACGCTGCATGTGGCGCGTCTGCTTGCACAACTGAACCCCAACATGACCTTCACGTATGTCTCTGGCACCGGCACGGACAGCAGCGAACAAGGCACCAGCATGTGGGCACGCATCAAAGGCAAAACAGAAAACGACTTGCAGAAATTGCCATTTCAAAGCGTGTATTTGTTTCGCCCAGGCCTCATTCAACCCTTGGATGGCATTCAGTCCAAAACACCGCTTTACCAATGGTTTTATCGGGTGACGAATCCGCTTCTGTCATTGATACGACGCTTCGCACCCAACGCCATCGTGACCACCGCAAATGTGGGCCAAGCCATGCTCAATGCCGTGCGACAAAAGAGGGGGCGCGTGGTGGTCGAAGCGAAAGACATCATCGCCTTGGCTCAGCGACAAGGCTGAGCGGCCACACACCTCAGGCGAGGTTGCCCAATGTCGACAAACGTAAGTCGTTCATGTGGGCAAACACATGCTTGGCGCCCGCTTGCACGAGCACATCAGTGGGCGCAAGAGGTGGCGCGTATGCCCACACCGTCGCGCCCGCAGCCACACCTGCCGTGATGCCCACGGGCGTGTCTTCCACCACCAAGCAGCGCGCAGGGTCGACTTGCAAATGCGCTGCCGCGGCCAAGTACACATCAGGGAAAGGTTTGCTGCGTGGCATTTCATGGCCGCTGAAAATGCGGCCTTCAAAAAACTGAGCGAGGCCCACACGCTGCAACATCATCTCGACCTTGTAGCGATCAGCGCCTGAAGCCACGGCAATGCGCCCCTCGCAGCGCTCATACAGATGACGCACAGCATCGTGAATGCCGTCGATGGCAGTGATGTCGCTTTCTAGGCGAATGTTGCGGCGGCGATAGAACTCGTCCATGAAGGCGTCGGTCAGCGGCTTGCCTGTGTGACGTTCAATCAGGTCAGCGCGGCTGCGCACGGTGTGACCTACAAAATGCGCCATGCATTCGGCCAAGCTCAAGCGCCAGCCGTTTTCATCCAGCATGTCGCGCAAGGCACCACAGGTGATGGCTTCGCTGTCAACCAGCACGCCATCGCAATCAAACAAAACAGCTTCAAATGTCATGCGGGAATTATCCGCGCTGGTCACCATCGACATAAAACCAGCGGCCGTCTTCGCGCACAAAGCGGCTGCGCTCGTGCAAGCGCACGGCTTGGCCGGCCACGCGGTAACGCGCGACAAACTCCACCTCGGCTGTGTCAGCCCCTGTGACGGTGTGCTCGCGCACCTCAAGGCCTAACCACTTGGCGCCTGCATCGAAGTCGAGCGATGCAGGGCGTGTGCTGCTGTGCCACGTGGCGAGCAAGTAATTGGCCTGCTCGCGCACAAACGCGCTGTAACGCGAACGCATGAGGTGCTCGGCGTCGGGCGCAGATGCGGTGTCGAAGTGGTCAACGAAACGACCGCAGCAATCGGCGTATGTCGCTGGACGTTTCTTGGTGTCGATGCGCCCGCAGGGGCAAGCAGCACTGGCAGTCATACCGACTCAGGGTAAAACAGAAATCGTGCCGCGCATGCCTGCTTCGTAGTGCCCGGGCTCGAAGCATGCCGTGTGCAACACGCCAGCGTCGGTGAACGTCCACACCAATTCGCCCGTTGCCCCCGCATCCACGCTGACCGCATTGCTGGCGTGGTGGTGGGCGGCGCTTGGTTTTTTCATTTCGTCCGCATGGGCTTTCAATTCAGCCTCGGTGCCGATGATGAACTCGTGGCGCACCTTGCCCGTGTTCACCACGCGAATTCGCACGGTTTCACCTGATGTGGCTTGCCAGTTGGCAGGGGTGAAGCGCATGGTGTCATCCAAGGTGATGATGACGGTTCGCGTTGCCGTATCGCTAGCAGCCGCGTCATGTGAATGGGCATCGTCGGTGTGCTCAGGCGCGGCACTCGCTTCGCCATGCGAATGGCTGTGCTCAGAAGCGGGCGCACCTTGCAAGACAGACCATGCAGCAGCAGAGCCAGCCATCACCACCGCAAACGAAATCAAGCCATAACTGACCAGCGCACGCGCGCGCAGTTGGCCACGCCAGTCCATGAAGTACATGGCCAGCAAACTCAAGACAAAACCGAGTGGCACCACCCATAGGCTGCGGTCCGGCGAATCAGGAAAGTGTTGCAAGCCGCCGGTGAAAAACCCCAAACCGATGGACGACAACAAACCAAAGCCCAGCACATCGCCCCAACGCACAGCACGCACCTGGTCGTTGCGGATGTCTAGCCATGAGCCCAACAAATAAAACAGCACGCCAAAGCCAGCCGTCCAAATCGAACGCGCTTCGCTGAAAAAACCATGGTTCACCGCCCCAGCAATGAAGCTGATGCCGCCGTATTTGAACAAGGTGGCGATATGGGTTTGGGCGAAGCGCATGGCAAATTCCTATTCACTGAAGTGCAGACAAACAATCCTACACAGACCATGTGAACGGCAAGTTAAGACAGATCAAGCCAAGGCGCGTTGGATGATGATTTTTTGCACGTCGCTAGTGCCTTCGTAAATTTGGCACACACGCACGTCGCGGTAAATGCGTTCGACGGGGAAGTCGCTCACCACACCGTAGCCGCCCAAGGTTTGGATGGCCACACTGCACACTTTCTCGGCCGTTTCACTGGCAAAGAGTTTGGCCATGGCGGCTTCTTTCAAACAAGGCAAGCCTGCATCGCGCAACGAAGCCGCGTGATACATCAACTGACGTGCAGCTTCGAGTTGCGTGGCGCAATCGGCCAAACGAAACCCCACGGCTTGGTGGTTGAAGATGGCAGTGCCAAAGCTCACGCGTTCTTTGCTGTAGTGCAGCGCTGCTTCAAACGCGCTGCGGGCCATGCCAATGCTTTGTGCGGCAATGCCGATGCGGCCGCCTTCCAAAGCAGACAAGGCAATCTTGTAACCCTCGCCCTCTGCACCAATCAGGTTTTCAGCGGGGATGCGGCAGTTGTCGAAATTGATTTGTGCGGTGTCGCTGCTGTGTTGGCCCAGCTTGTCTTCGAGGCGTGCCACTTGGTAGCCGGGTGCGCTGGTAGGCACGATGAAGGCGCTCATGCCTTTTTTGCCTGCGCCTTTGTCGGTCACGGCGATGACGATGGCCACATGGCCGTTTTTACCGCTGGTGATGAATTGCTTCACGCCATTGATGACGTACTCATCACCTTCTTTGGTGGCCGTGGTGCGCAAGGCCGACGCGTCAGAGCCCACGTGAGGCTCGGTCAAACAGAAGGCGCCAAGCATGTTGCCTTGTGCGAGCTCGGTGAGCCATTGCTTCTTCTGCGCATCGTTGCCGTAGCGCATGAGGATGGCATTCACAGGACAGTTGGTCACGCTAATCGCCGTGCTGGTGCCACCATCGCCTGCGGCGATTTCTTCTAAAACAATCGCGAGCGTGGTGTAGTCCAAGCCTGCACCACCCAACTCTTCGGGCACGCAAATGCCGTAAGCACCGAGTGCGGCCAAGCCTTTGTGCACCTCGTGCGGGAAGGTGTGTTCTTTGTCCCACTTGGCGGCATTGGGCCAAAGCTCTTGCTGTGCAAAGTCGCGCACAGCATCACGAATCATAGTTTGATCAGGGGTGAGCAACATGGCGCGTCCTTAAACGAGTTCGAGGGCAACCGCTGTGCCTTCGCCGCCGCCAATGCACAAGGTGGCCAAGCCTTTTTTCAGGCCGCGTGCTTTGAGCGCGTGAATCAGCGTGATCATGATGCGCGCACCTGACGCGCCGATGGGGTGGCCCAAAGCACACGCACCGCCGTTGACGTTGACTTTGTCATGCGACACGTTGAGTTCTTTCATCAAGGCCATGGGCACGACTGCGAAAGCTTCGTTCACTTCCCACAGGTCCACGTCTTCCACTTTCCAGCCGGCTTTGGCCAAGGCTTTTTGTGTGGCGCCGACAGGGGCAGTGGCAAACCATTCCGGTTCTTGCGCGTGGGTGGCGTGACTCACGATGCGGGCCAATGGCTTGCAGCCCAACTTCTTAGCGGTGCTCTCGCGCATCAACACCATGGCTGCGCCGCCGTCGTTGATGGACGAGCTAGAAGCGGCGGTGATGGTGCCGTCTTTTTTGAACGCGGGCTTGAGCGATGTGATTTTGTCGAGCTTGATTTTTCCTGGGCCTTCGTCAATCGACACCACGGTATCGCCTGCACGTGTCTTCACTGTGACGGGTGTGATTTCTGCGGCGAATGCACCGCTCTCAATAGCCGCCTTGGCACGTTGCACGCTGGCGGTGGCAAAGGCGTCTTGCTCGGCGCGCGTGAAGTTGTATTTGGCGGCGCAGTCTTCACCAAAAGTACCCATGCTGCGGCCGGGTTCGTAAGCGTCCTCCAAGCCGTCGAGCATCATGTGGTCAAAGATGCGGTCGTGGCCAATGCGATAACCACCACGCCCTTTGAGCATGAGGTAAGGGGCATTGGTCATGCTCTCCATGCCACCAGCCACCAACACATCGTGTGTGCCTGCGATCAACATGTCGTGCGCGAACATCGCTGCGCGCATGCCTGAGCCACACATCTTGGACAAGGTCACTGCGCCTGCAGACTTGGGCAAACCGCCTTTGAACGCAGCTTGGCGTGCAGGGGCTTGGCCTTGGCCGGCCATCAAGCAGTTGCCAAACAAAACTTCGGTCACCAACTCGGGGTTGATACCGGCGCGCTCCACGGCGGCCTTGATAGCGGCGCCACCGAGATCATGCGCGGCGAGGCCAGAGAAGTCGCCTTGAAAGCTGCCCATGGGTGTGCGCGCAGCGCTGACGATGACGATTGGGTCGGACATGAATTTCTCCAAATGACAAAAAGAAAAATGCCGCGCCGACCCCGAGGGTCACGCGGCGGGAAGCATGCCACCACGGGGGTAGCGTTTGAAAGCGTTGCGGAAGACATCGACCACTTCACTGGCGTGGCTCATGGTCACACCCAGGTCTTTGACCAAACCGTTGTCGAGGCCGTAAATCCAGCCGTGCACGGTCACCTTTTGACCACGGCCCCATGCGTCTTGCATGACGTTGGACAAGGCGACGTTACCGACTTGCTCAATGACGTTCATCTCACACATGACCGATTCAAGCTCGGCTTGCGGCAAATGGTTGAGGCGTTGACGATGGCGCAAGCGCACGTCTTGCACATGGCGCAACCAGTTGTCCGCCAAGCCCACACGCGTACCGCGCGTGGCAGCCAACACACCACCGCAGCCGTAATGGCCCACCACCATGATGTGCTCCACCTTGAGTGCGTCCACTGCGTATTGAATGACGGACAAGGCGTTCAAATCGGAATGCACCACCACGTTGGCCACGTTGCGGTGCACAAACACCTCACCTGGATCCAAGCCCGTGATTTGGTTGGCAGGCACGCGGCTGTCGGAACAACCAATCCACAAATACTTGGGGTTTTGCTGATTGGCCAGACGTGAGAAATACGCAGGATTCTCTTGAATCATGCGGTCGGCCCAAGCCCGGTTGTTGTCGAAGAGGTGTTGTAGTGATGTGCTCATGCGTCAATTGTCGCAGTGCCGCTAATTCCTTAACAAGTTTCAGCGAATAGCTCACGACCAATCAGCATGCGGCGAATTTCGCTGGTGCCGGCGCCGATTTCGTACAGCTTGGCATCACGCCATAAACGGCCCAATGGGTATTCGTTGATGTAGCCGTTGCCGCCAAAAATCTGCACACCTTCGCCGGCCATCCATGTGGCTTTTTCGGCGGTCCACAAAATGACTGAGGCGCAGTCTTTGCGCACTTGGCGCACGTGGTCGGTGCCGAGCAAGTCGAGGTTCTTGGCCACGGTGTAGGCGAAGCTGCGACCGGCTTGCAGCACGGTGTACATGTCGGCCACTTTGCCTTGGATGAGTTGGAACTCGCCAATGCTTTGGCCAAATTGCTTGCGGTCATGGATGTAGGGGATGACGTTGTCCATCACCGATTGCATGATGCCCAGAGGGCCGCCAGTGAGCACCGCACGTTCGTAGTCCAAACCACTCATCAACACCTTGGCGCCCATGTTGAGGCCGCCCAAGATGTTGGCTTCAGGCACTTCAACGTTGTTGAACACCAGCTCGCCGGTGTGGCTGCCGCGCATGCCCAGCTTGTCGAGCTTTTGTGCCACGCTGAAACCTTTCATGCCCTTCTCAATCAAGAAGGCGGTCACGCCGCGTGCGCCCAGTTCGGGTTCGGTTTTGGCGTAGACCACCAAGGTGTCGGCGTCTGGGCCATTGGTGATCCACATCTTGCTGCCGTTGAGCACGTAGTAGCCGCCTTTGTCTTCGGCTTTGAGCTTCATGCTGATGACGTCAGAGCCAGCGCCGGGCTCAGACATGGCCAGCGCGCCCACATGTTCGCCGCTGATGAGCTTGGGCAAATACTTTTGGCGTTGTGCTTCGGTGCCGTTGCGGTTGATTTGGTTCACGCACAAGTTGCTGTGTGCGCCGTAGCTCAGGCCCACGCTGGCCGAAGCGCGTGAAATTTCTTCCATCGCCACCATGTGGGCGAGGTAGCCCATGTTGGCGCCGCCGTACGCTTCGCCCACGGTGATGCCCAACACGCCGAGGTCGCCCATCTTGCGCCACAGGTCCATGGGGAACTGGTCATCATGGTCAATCTGTGCAGCGCGGGGGGCGATTTCGGCTTGCGCGAAATCACGCACGGCATCGCGCAGGGCGTCGATGTCTTCACCGAGTTGAAAATTAAGGCCGGGTAAGTTGTTCATGTTTTGTCTCCGTTGGATCAGTAGGTTTTATTCACGGTGGCGAGGGTTTGCTGCATCAAAGCGCAAGGCGATTCGCCGCCGTTGTCGTCGAGATGCACCACTTCAGCGGTGGTGATGATGAGGCGCTTGCCTGCACGCACCACATGGCCGCGTGCACGCAATTCACCGCCTTGGAAAGCGGCCAGAAAGTTGATCTTGTATTCCACCGTGGTCACCTCTTGGCCCTCTGCGGCACAAGTGAGACCTGCATAGCCAGCCGCGATGTCGGCCAACGCGCCCATGGCACCGCCGTGGTAGCCGCCTTGTTGTTGGGTGACGCGCTCGGAATAAGGCAACGCGATTTCCACCTCGCCCGGAGCCACAGAGACGATGCGCGCACCGAGGTGCTGCATCATGCCTTGGCGCACAAAGCTGGCTTCGATGCGGGCGTGAAGTTCGGGGTGTGTCATGCCTTGCTCGCTTTCACCGTCTTGGCTGCCTTGGCCGGTTTTTCGCCTTGCTTGGCCAGCAAGGAGCGGGCTTCTTTTTCGTGCGCCTTCACCTCATCGAGGTTGGCCAATATTTCGGCCATTTGCGCTTCGAGTTCACGCTTGTGTGCGTCGAGCACGACCAAAAACTTTTGCAACTGAGGACCGGTGTCGCGCGGGCTGTCGTACATGTCGATCAAGTCTTTGGCCTCGGTCAACGACAGCCCTAAGCGTTTGGCACGCAAGGTGAGCTTGAGGCGCGTGCGGTCGCGGTGGCTGTAGACACGGTTGCGCCCGCCGGGGCCAGATCGCTCGGGCTGCAACAGGCCCATGTCTTCGTAAAAACGGATGGCTCGCGTGGTGAGGTCAAACTCACGCGCCAAGTCGCTGATGGAATAGGTGGTCGCCATGATTTCCTTGTTTACGTTTACGTAAACGTCAATTATGACGGGAAATCTCCAAAAACCAAGTCAAGACCACGGAGGTAAGGGTTCATCCTTAAGAATTCGCCTGCGCTGGGCATAGTCGGGCATGACGCTTTGCACGGTTTCCCAAAAACGCGGGCTGTGGTCCATCACGCGCAAATGGCTGAGTTCATGGGCCACCACGTAGTCGATCACGTCGCGCTTGTGATGCACCAGCCGCCAGTTGAGGCGAATGGCGCCATTGGCGCTGGCGCTGCCCCAACGCGTGGCCGCGCTGCTGAGCGACACGCGCTGCCACTGCACGCCCAGCTGCGGCGCGTAGTGGTTGAGCCGCTCGACAAACAAAGCTTTGGCTTGGCGCATGAGCCAAGCTTGGACGGCATCGCGAATTTGCTTGGGCTCGGCATTGAGGGGTAGCCCTAGGCGCAACGTGTGGACAAGAGGCGTTACGGCTTGTGCCGCAGCTTCGGTGCGATGCGCCAGACCATCTCGTGATGTCATGGGTTCAAACTGTGCGCTGTTCTTTTTGAGTGCGCTGGACGAGTCGAGCACCACTTGCAACGGTTCGCCCAAATACGGCAACACCACGCCATCCACCCACACGATGCGCGCCGCACCGAGCTGCTGTTGGCGCTCTTGCATCTCAACCAGCTTGCGCGCAATCCAATCGGCTTTTTCATGCAAGGCCAATTCCACCTCGCCCAGCGTGACCCACCGTGGCGCGCTGACTTCTAGACCGTCAGGCCCAATCGCCATACCAATGGTGCGACGCTTGCCACGTCGAAAGGCATAGGCCACATCGGTGGTACCGAGTTGAATGCGACGCGTGGCCCGCGGGTGCGCGTAATGCGCTTTGGGCAGCACCTGCCCCAAGGGTTCAGAGGGTAAATGTGGGCCGTGTAGCGCAGGCGCTGCGGGCAAGGCCTTGGCAGTGGCCCCATCGAACATGTCGAGCACGAGTTGCAAAAAGCGGCTCATGCGTGTGGGCTCAGTGTTGGTTGGCGTAGGCCTCGGGGTCGAGGCGGTGCATTTCGGATTCAATCCAAGCTTCGACTTCGCGCATCAATTCATCGGCATCACGGCCTACGCTGGGAATAGGCTTGCCAATCGACACGTCCACCACGCCTGGGTGTTTGATGAAGGCTTTGCGTGGCCAGCATTTGGCCGAGGTCACTGCCACAGGAATGACAGGCGCGCCAGTGGCAATGGCCAAACGTGTGCCGCCGCTTTTGTAGCTGCCGCGCTCACCGCGTGGAATGCGTGTGCCTTCAGGAAACATGATGACCCACACACCGCGGTCCAACAGGGCTTTGCCCTGTTCCACCACTTTGGCAAACGCTTTGGCGCGTTGGCTGCGGTCGATGTGAATCATGTCCAAGCTGCCAATGGACCAACCAAAGAACGGCACATAGAGCAGTTCTTTTTTGAACACATAGGCCAAGGGGTGCGGCATGATGGCCGGCATCAAAAACGTCTCATACGTGGACTGGTGCTTGACCAACAAGATGGCAGGGCTGGTTTCACCCACGGGCAAGTTCTCTTGGCCTTGCACTGCGTAACGGATGCCCATGATGACGCGCGCGGCATCCACACTGAGCTTGAGCCACTTTTGGGCAATGGCGTAACGCACATCGCCCTTGGCACCCAGCAAACGCGCCAGCAAGATGAGCAAGGTGTAGGGAATGACGGTGACAAACATGAACGCCATGTGCAGCGTTGAACGGAGCATGGCCATCATGCGTGAACTCCTGCTTTGTTGGTTTTGGCAGCAGGCTCGGGCTGAGCCAGCAACCAGTCGGCAAACGCGCTGAGGTCGGCATGCGTCAACGTGCCTTGCGGAAAATCAGCAGGTAAGGCTTGACCTTTGAGCTTGGCACCTTTGCCGGTGTGTACCAAATGCGTGGCGCAGCCCACAGCCGCGCCGGCTTGCAAGTCGCGCAGCGAATCGCCCACGGTGTGCAAACCCTTGAGGTCCATGCCATAGCGTTCGCCGATTTGCTCGTACAAACCGGGCAAGGGCTTGCGGCAGTTGCATGTTTCTTCGGGGCTATGCGGGCAATAAAACACGGCATCGATGCGACCACCTGCAGCCGCCAAGAGCTTGTGCATCTTGGTGTGCATGGCATTCAAAGCCGCCACATCAAACAAACCACGACCCAAGCCGGATTGGTTGGAGGCGACCACCACATGCCAGCCCGCATGGTTCAAACGCGCAATCGCTTCGAGTGCATCTGGCAGTGGGATCCATTCATCGGCTGACTTGACGTAGTCGTCGCTGTCTTGGTTGATGGTGCCGTCGCGGTCGAGGATGACGAGTTTGGTTTGCATGGCGGGGCTTTAAGAAGCGAGTGCGGACAAATCGGCTACGCGGTTCATGGCTTCATGCAGTTTCTTGAGCATGCCTTGGCGATTCAAGCGCAAGTCCATCTGTTCGGCGTTGACCATGACGTCGTCAAAGAATGCATCGACGGGCGAGCGCAAAGTGGCCAAGGTTTGCAACGAGGCGGTGTAGTCGCCCGCGTTGAACTGCGCCTCGGATTCAGGCAACAATTTTTGCATGACCGCGTACAAGGCTTGCTCGGCGTCTTCTTTGAACAAGGCAGTGTTGACGTGTGCATCGACCTCGCCTGCTTTTTTGAGCACGTTGCCGATGCGCTTGTTGGCTGCGGCCAAGGCCGAAGCTTCGGGCAAAGCGGCAAAAGCGCGCACGGCTTCGAGCCGCTTGGCCACATCGCTCAAGCGCTGTGGGCGCAAAGCCAACACGGCTTCAACTTCTTGTGCTGAGTAGCCTTGCTCGCGCAGACCGCCGGAGAGGCGGTCGTAAATGAAAGAGGACAACGCCGCCGCAGGATCGGCGATTTTGTCGCCGAAGGCGGGAATGGCCTGTGCAATCAGTGCGTCCAAGGCCACATCCAAATTGGCTTCGCTCAACATGCGCACCACGCCCAAAGCGTGACGGCGCAAGGCGAATGGGTCTTTGTCACCCGTGGGCAAATTGCCAATCCCAAACATGCCGACCAAGGTCTCTAACTTGTCAGCCAAAGCGACCACCACACCGACGGTGTTGCGTGGCAATTCGTCGCCAGCAAAGCGGGGCTTGTAGTGGTCTTCGATGGCTTCGGCGACATCGTTGCTCAAACCATCGTGACGCGCGTAGTAGCCGCCCATGATGCCTTGCAGCTCGGGGAACTCGCCCACCATGTCGGTCAGCAAATCGGTTTTGGCAAGTTGCGCGGCGGCGTCAACGGCTGACACAAAGACAGCGTCTTTGGCTTGCGGCAACAAAGCGGCAATGCCTTTGGCAATGGCGCGCACACGGTCGGTGCGCTCGCCTTGGGTGCCGAGTTTGTTGTGATACACGACCTTGGCCAAGCCCTCCACGCGCGAAGCGAGTGTCTTTTTACGGTCTTGGTCAAAGAAGAATTTGGCATCAGCCAAACGGGGACGCACCACGCGCTCGTTGCCACCCGTCACGGCGGACGCATCATCAGGCGTGATGTTGCTGACCACCAAGAACTTGTTGGTGAGCTTGCCTGCGGCATCGAGCAAGGGGAAATATTTTTGGTTGGCCTTCATCGTGAGGATGAGGCACTCTTGCGGCACGTCGAGGAATTGTTTTTCAAACTCGCACACCAACACGTTAGGGCGTTCGACCAGCGCAGTCACTTCGTCGAGCAAAGCCGCATCTTCGATGGCCTTCACGCCACCGCCAACCTTCGCGGCAGCCGCTTCAAGTTGACGTGCAATCTCAGCACGACGTTCGGTGAAGCTGGCAATGACTGCGCCGTCTTTGGCGAGTGTGTCTGCGTACACATCAGCATTAGCCAACACCACAGGCGACACACGGGCTTCAAAGCGGTGGCCTTGTGTGCTGTTGCCAGCGGTCAACCCCAAAGCTTTGACAGGCACCACGGTGCTGCCGTGTAAGGCCACCAAGCTGTGCGCGGGGCGCACAAAGTTGACGCTGCTCCAGCCAGGCAGTTCGCAATCGGTTTCGAGCTGGTAGCTCATGACTTTGGGGATGGGCAATTTGGCAATGGCTTCGGTCAAGGCTTTTTGCAGGCCATCGGCCAAGCTCGCACCTTTAACAATGCTGTCGTAGAACAAAGCTTCGGCTTTGCCATCAGGGGCGCGTTTGAGTTGTGCCACGGCTTCAGGACCTGCGCCCAAAGCTTGCAGTTTTTTCAACAAAGCTGGTGTGGCGTTGCCATTGGCATCCAAGCCCACTGTGACGGGCATGAGTTTTTGTTGCACGGCTTTGTCCGCAGCCAAGGCGGACACGGCGGTGATGTGCGCAGCCAAGCGGCGTGGTGAGGCATAAGCTGTCACAGCTGAATTGGCAGCGGTCAAGCCTTGGGCTTTGAGTTGCTCAAACAACGCGCTAGAAAATGCGTCGCCGAGTTTTTGCAAAGCCTTAGGAGGTAACTCTTCCACGAAGAGTTCGATGAGTAGGTTGTGTGTGGTCATGTTCTTGTGTCCTACGCTCAAGCTGTCTTCTTCGGGATTTGGTCAACCCACTCGCGCGGAGCCATGGGGAAGCCCAAACGTTCGCGGCTTTCGTAATAGCTTTGCGCCACGGCGCGCGCCAAGTTACGGATACGGCCGATGTAGGCAGCACGCTCGGTCACGCTGATGGCGCCACGGGCGTCGAGCAAGTTGAAGGTGTGTGCGGCTTTGAGCACTTGCTCGTACGCAGGCAACGCGAGCTGCGCGCCCATGAGGTGCTGCGCTTGTTTTTCATGCGCACCAAAAGCGGTGAACAAGAACTCCGCATCGCTGTGCTCGAAGTTGTAAGTAGATTGTTCCACTTCGTTTTGTTTGTAGACATCACCATACGTCAAGCCATCGGTCCATTGCAGGTTGTAGACGTTGTCCACGCCTTGCAGATACATGGCCAAGCGCTCTAATCCGTAGGTGATTTCGCCGGTGATGGGTTTGCAATCAATGCCGCCGACTTGTTGGAAGTAAGTGAACTGCGTGACTTCCATGCCGTTCAACCAAACTTCCCAGCCCAAGCCCCATGCGCCTAAGGTTGGATTTTCCCAATCGTCTTCCACGAAGCGGATGTCGTTTTTCTTGAGGTCAAAACCAAGCGCTTCGAGCGAGCCCAAGTACAGCTCCAAGATGTTGCTGGGCGCGGGCTTCAACACCACTTGGTATTGGTAGTAATGCTGCAAGCGGTTGGGGTTCTCGCCGTAGCGGCCGTCTTTGGGGCGGCGGCTAGGCTGCACATAAGCGGCCTTCCAAGGCTCTGGGCCCAAGGCGCGCAAGAAGGTGGCGGTGTGCGAGGTGCCTGCACCGACCTCCATGTCGATGGGTTGCAACAAGGCGCAGCCTTGCTTGGCCCAGTAGGACTGGAGTGTGAGAATGATTTCTTGAAAAGTCAGCATGCAAAGTGGCCAGCGGCGCTGGCAAATTAGGCTGCAGGTCAATACGCCCGCAAACCTCTGATTTTACGGGCCGAAACGCCTCTGGCCGTGCCGAGATGTATGAGCCATGGCGGCCACGATGCAGAGGGTCAGCAAAGCCAAGCCCGCCAGCGGCCAAAGCCCCCAAACGGACACCCAACGGGCGTAAGGCGTGATGGGGCCATGTACCCCATACACCTCGGCAGTGAGCGCGCCTTGCACGGCGCTGGGCAGACGATGCGTGACTTGGCCTTGGGCATTGATGATGGCGGTGGCGCCCGTGTTGGTCGCACGCAGCATGGGGCGACCTAGCTCTAAGGCGCGCATGCGGGAGATGTGCAAATGCTGATCAATGGCCACGGTGTCGCCAAACCAAGCGATGTTGCTGAGGTTGACCATCAAGGTGGGGGCTTTAGCTGGGTCAGCAAAGCTGCGTGCCAACTCTTCGCCAAATAAATCTTCATAGCAAATATTGGGGGCGATGCGCTCGCCCTTGAACGTCAGGCTCGGTTGTGCCACATCGCCACGGGTGAAATCGCCCAAGGGGATGTTCATCATGCGAACAAACCAATTGAAAAGAGGTGGTATGAACTCACCAAAGGGAACCAAATGGTGTTTGTCGTATTGGTAGCCGGCGGTAGATGCTGGTGTGGCCTGTGGCATCAAGGCCACGGCTGAGTTGCTGTATTGGAATTGCCCTTGCTCGCTGCGTATGGACAACGGCAAACCGATGAGGGCGGCTTGTGGGCCTTTGGAGAAATGGGTTTCTAGTTGATGCCAGTAGCGATCGGGCATTTGCTGTTGAATCAAAGGGATCGCGGTTTCTGGGGTCACAGTGAGATCACTGGTGCTGCTCAGCAACGCTTCGCGGTAGTCATGCAGGGCACGGTTAACGCCTTCACCAAACTTCAAATCTTGCGGGATGTTGCCTTGCAGCAAAGTCACACGGAGGGGTTTGGCAGACAACACGTCATCACTCGCGTTTCGGCTGGGCGATGTGAACCATGTGTAGCCAAGCAGCGCGACAAGCGCGATCACACCAAGTTGAGTGGCGCGCGATGCTGGGCGATGATTGTGGCGCTCTGCGGCAACAGCCATGGCCATGAACGCAGACACAGCGCAGAGGCCATACACCCCCACCCAAGGGGCCCAGTGCTGTAACAGACTGTCGACATGCGCATAGCCTACGGCGCCCCAAGGAAAGCCCGTCCACAGCGTGCCGCGCACCATCTCAGCTAGGCCCCACACAGAAGCGAAGGCACTTGCGCGGGCGGCGACACCCACGCCTGTTTTGCACACGGCGTGATACACCGCACCCGCGGTGCCGTAAAACAAAGCAAGTCCTGCCGCCATCAACCCCACAGCCAAAGCAGCGACTGGGGCTGACAGTCCCCCGTATCGGTTCATCGAAATGAAAAGCCACCAAATGCTGCCGAGCAGCCACGCCAGAGCAAACACCCACGTTTGCGTAAACGCTTGTTGAGCCGAACGGCTTCGGTCAACAAAAGCAGCAAGGATGGCCAAGCTCACACACTGCAACCAGCCTTGTGGCTCGCCTTTGAAGATGCCTTCAAATGGCCAAGCAAGTGACACGGCTTGTGCCAACCCCGCCGCGACCAAAATGGCAGTTGAGCGCAGTGACAAGGGCCATCGCTGCGTGGCAAAGGCGTGGTGCGGCATGCCTTATTGCGGCACTTTATCTGCCGGTGCCGGATACACCTTGAACCACTTCACAGCCCCACCTCGGGTGTGCAACACCTCGAAGCGCAACTTGTTGATTTCAAAGTGTTCCCCACGTCGTGGCACATGTCCCATGGCGTGTGCGATGAAGCCGCCAATGGTGTCGAAATGTGTGTCGTCAGACTCCTCTGCCGCCGTCACTTCGAGGTGCGTGCCAAACGCTTCGCCGACGCGTTCCAGAGAGGCATCACCGCTGACGCGATAGGTTTGATCAGCCAGTGCAAAGATATCTCCCACATCTTCTTGACTGTCAAACTCATCTTCGATATCGCCCACAATTTGTTCGAGTACGTCTTCAATCGTGATCAGGCCGGCGATGCGACCAAACTCGTCCACGACCAAGGCCATGTGATTGCGTGTGTTGCGAAACTCACGCAACAAATCATTCAGGCCTTTGCTTTCGGGGATAAAAACAGGGGGGCGCAGCAACGTGCGAATGTTCAGCGATGGCGCACGTTGGAGTTTGAGCAGGTCTTTCGCCAGCAAAATTCCAACCAAGTTATCGCGCTCACCTTCGTACACAGGGAATCGAGAGTGACCTGTGTCGATGATTTGGTGGAGGCTCTCGTCAATAGGTGCATCGAGATTGATGAGGTCCATGCGAGGTGCGGCCACCATGACGTTGCCAGCTGTCAAATTGGCCATGCGCAAGACGCCTTCGAGCATGAGGCGACTTTCGGCACCGATGACTTGGTTGTCTTCTGCATCCGAGAGCGCATCGAGCAACTCTTCACGGGAATCGGGACCTGGGTGAATGAACTCAAGCAAGCGTTGCCAATAGCTACGCTTGTCTTGCTTTTCAATATCTCGGGATTGCGGGGGTATCACAGTGTTGCAGCGAAGGCTGCGGGAGTCTCACAAGCCTTAAGCATAGCCCATGTCACAGGGCTGTTGACTTATTCTGCCGCTTGGTGGCGGGCATCGCGCACGCCTTCGCGAATTTCTTGAACTTTGGATAGGAAGTTCCAAAATCGCTTGGCATCTTCTTTGATGCTGTAGTTGGTTTTGGCGTATTGATCGGCCACGAACTCTGTCACGCGGCTGTCTAAGTCACGCTTGGGTAAGCTCAAATAGGCTTCGGTTTCTGAGCCATCGCGCTCGATTCTCGCGCCACCTTTGCGGGCGATCCGAATCATGGGAGCGTTTTCACTCAGCGCATGGATGTACATCTGGTACACCTTTTCATTGCGCGCATGAATGACGGCGCGTTCAAATAAACGAGCACCATAGCCACGCCCTCTGGCATGCGCCGCGACGGACACACCGAATTCAGCACAGAACTCTCGCCCTGCATCTTTGATCAGCGCCAAATGGGCCATGGCGATGATTTCGAGATCGGTGTTGAAAATGCCGTAAATTTCATCACGGTCAAAATTCAGATTGGCGACATAGCGTTGAATGTGTTCATCGGTTGCCGTATAACCAAAACGCAAGTAACGATCACGCTCTGACAACATCAAAAGATGCTTCAAGATATGAGGCGTATGCTCTATACCGAGTGGCGCAATCGGTATTAGGACGCCCTCGGTTTGACGAAGTTGCTCTTGTGATGCACCGTTGAAGCGAAGCATTTGTCTTCCCCCTTCTAAAGTGGTTTTTGCAAGAGTTTGTACGAGCGTCATGGTTGCATTGTACGGGTTTTCCCTCATTCTTGCACCTGCCTGACAGTTATTAGGCCGTGCACTCTAAATTACCCAAATTACTAACATGTAGCGCACAGCACAGCTTTTACGCTTTTGTCTATCTATTCCTGCCAGAATGTTTGGCATTGCAGTTGAACACTTTGTGCGTATCTAAAAATCTCTATGCAAACACGAATGCCCAAAGGTGTTACCTTTTTTGAGCGAGGTTGGCTCTCTTCTAATAATGTATTGATTCAAGACAAGGAGCAGGCAATTCTTGTCGATACCGGCTATTGGACGCATGCGGATCAAACACATGCGTTGCTTGCATCATCACTTGGTTCACAACCATTGACTTCACTGCTCAACACGCATTTACACAGCGACCACTGCGGAGGGAATGCTCATCTTCAGGCCCTCTATCCAACGTTACGAACCTACATCCCGCCGGGACATGCGGCCTTTGTCGATGCCTGGGATGTTGATGCTCTGACTTACAAGCCGACTGGCCAGCACTGCCCCGCATTTAAGAAGACGGATGTGCTTCACGATGGCGAGATGTTTGTTGTCGGTTCTAAAACATGGCGTATTCATGCCGCCCCCGGACATGACCCGCATTCTGTCGTCATATTCAATGAATCTGACGGTGTACTGATCTCTGCGGATGCACTGTGGAAGAACGGCTTTGGCGTTGTATTCCCTGAAATCGAAGGGATCAGCGCATTCGATGAGGTTGAATCAACGCTTGAAATTATTGAGCAGTTGAATCCAACGCTTGTTCTACCTGGACACGGCGCAGCATTCACCGATGTGAAGGAGGCGCTTGCACGCGCACGAAGCAGATTGGCACAGTTCAAAAATGAGCCCGTAAAACATGCGAGTTACGCGTGCAAGGTATTGCTGAAATTCAAATTGCTGGAATTTCAAAAAATAAAACAGACTGAATTTCTCTCGTGGGCAGAAAGGACTCAATTTCTAAAATTGCTTTTTGCAAAATATACAGAAATCGCAAGCTTTGAAGCTTGGTTTTTTGACTTGTGTCAGAGTCTAGAGAAAAGTGGTGCTTGCCTGATAAAAGATGATTACATTATCAATATCAATTAATCGAAGCACAAAAACAAAAACCCCCACTCGGTCGAGCGGGGGTTTCTGAGGCTGTAATAGCCTGACGATGTCCTACTTTCACACGGGAACCCGCACTATCATCGGCGCTAAGTCGTTTCACGGTCCTGTTCGGGATGGG
>Ga0228701_1000284_pt1 | contig 45717 bp, 45 predicted proteins | sample McNCre117_Aug_MG_2_FD_178017 | JGI IMG/M metagenome (GOLD analysis project Ga0228701, IMG submission 178017) | Freshwater microbial communities from McNutts Creek, Athens, Georgia, United States - 11-17_Aug_MG | ecosystem: Environmental > Aquatic > Freshwater > Creek | place: USA: Georgia... | reverse complement strand
TGCAGTCTTGATTCATGACATTGTCTTCAACGATGACGCAGTCTATGAAACGAATCGTTCTGGCCTCTAACAACCCAGGCAAGCTCGCCGAGTTGCAAGCCATGTTCGCACCACTCGGTGTTGAATTAGTGCGCCAAGGCGATTTGCACATTGGCGAAGCCGAAGAACCGTTTCACACCTTTGTTGAGAACGCCTTGGCCAAAGCCCGTCATGCTGCGCGTGAGAGTGGCTTGCCTGCCGTGGCCGACGATGCCGGCCTGTGTGTGGACGCTTTTGGCGGTCTGCCCGGTGTGCAAACCGCCTACTACGCCACCCAGTTTGGCTACGAGAAAAGTGACGACAACAATGTGCGTGCCTTGCTCGAACAAATGGTCAACGTGGACAACCGCCGTGCAGCCCTGGTCAGCACCTTGGTTGCCGTGCGTCATCCCGATGACCCAGAACCCCTCATTGCCGTGGGCCGCGCCGTGGGCGAAATCACACGGGTGCCGGTTGGTGCGAACGGCTTTGGTTTTGACCCTGTCATGTTCATCCTCCGTTTTGGCAAAACCTTTGCGGAGTTGCCTGTTGAGGTAAAGAACGCCAACAGCCACCGCGGCCAAGCCGCGCAGCACATGCTCGCGCTCATGCGTGAGCGATGGTTTGCGTGAAGCTTCTTTGATGACCCAAGACATCCAACACCTCATGCGCCCCGGCACGCTGTCGCTGGGCAGCTTGCCGCCGCTCTCGCTGTATGTGCATTTGCCCTGGTGTTTGAAAAAGTGCCCGTATTGCGATTTCAATTCGCACGAAGCGCAAAGCAGCGTGGGTGGTGAGCTCCCCGAACAACGCTACCTCGATGCGCTGTGCGCTGACCTAGAGCACAGCTTGCCCCTCATTTGGGGCCGCAGTGTGCACAGCATCTTTATTGGGGGGGGCACACCGAGTTTGTTTTCGCCTGCCGCGATTGAGCGCCTCATCAGTGACATGCGTGCGCGTTTGCGCCTAGAGGCTGATTGCGAAATCACGCTCGAGGCCAACCCTGGCACGTTTGAAAAGGACCGCTTTCGCGCCTTCCGTGCCGCAGGCGTCACGCGCTTGTCGGTGGGTGTTCAAAGCTTCAACGACCAACATCTGGAAGCCCTAGGCCGCGTGCACAACCGTGCCCAAGCCATTGCGGCGGTCGAAGAAGCGCGTGAAGCCTTTGACACCTTCAACCTTGACCTGATGTACGCCTTGCCCGGTCAAACGCTGACGCAGTTGGACGAAGACTTGGACATGGCCTTGTCGCTCGCGCCCCCGCATTTGTCGGTGTATCACCTCACCATCGAGCCCAACACGGTGTTTGCCAAATTTCCGCCGCAGGTGCCACAAGACGATGACGCCTACGCCATGCTCGACCGCATCACCGAGCGCACCGCCGCCGTGGGCCTGCATCGCTACGAAGTGTCGGCCTACGCCAAAGACAACCACCGCTGCTGGCACAACCTCAACTACTGGCAGTTTGGCGATTACTTAGGTATTGGCGCTGGCGCTCACAGCAAGCTCAGCTTTGCCCACCGCGTGCTGCGCCAAGTGCGCAACCGCGACCCCCGCCTGTTCATGGACCACGCGTTAGATACGGCTCTCGCTGACCGTGCCGTGGCCCAAAGCACCGAGGTGGCGCGTGCTGAATTGCCGTTTGAGTTCATGCTCAATGCCTTGCGCTTGCGCCATGGTTTCTCCTTGGCGGATTTCACCGAGCGCACGGGCTTGCCCGTCACCGCCATTCAGTCTGCATTGACCAAGGCAGAAGCCAAAGGCCTTATCACACGCGACTTTCAGCGCGTGGTGCCCACCGAGCGTGGCTTTGACTTTTTGAGCGATTTGCAGTCTTTGTTTTTGCCTGAGGCGTGAGGCCGAAAATCGCCTCAAAGCCACATTACAATGTAGGCACATAACAACCTAGGAAGCTTGGCAGAGCGGTTGAATGCACCGGTCTTGAAAACCGGCGAGGGTGTGAGCCCTCCGTGAGTTCGAATCTCACAGCTTCCGCCAGATACCCAGTAAAAACGCCCCTTTCGGGGCGTTTTTTTGTTTGAGCACACCATAAGCATATCAATAGCATTGGCTTCATGTTGCTGTGAATTGCAGAGTAATCGTGGCATATAGAACCAATTGGCTACGAGGGTATATGCCTATAAATTTGGCGGATTTATTACTATTGAACTAATTATGTAAATTGCTGAAAGTTTCACGTATGCCATAGTCCAGAGCATTCAATCATGACTACTGACGAAGGGCTAATCATGAAATGTTCAATTGGGCTGGTAATTACCGCATTCACGCTATTTCTTACAGGTTGCGGAAACAGCGATACCGCAGCGGGGGCTGTAAAAGATCCCATCATGGCAATCTCAGAATCTGATGCGGTCGTTGAGGGGGTTGATCTATCAGACTCTCTCGACCAAGAGGGTGCGGTGACACAGATCGCTGCCAACAAAACGAAAACAATGACTTTGTATGGAACGAATCTTCAGTTGGGATTGAAAGTCACGTTTAATGGTGCAACTTGTTTAAATCACGATCTACAAGCGTATGACAATCAAAATGAAGACTCTGGAAAGACAGAGGTTCTGACAGATTGCCCAGGGCAGGCGATTGGCACATATGCTTTAAAAGTAAGCGATCCTGATTCAGGGAAAGAGGTCTACTCTACCAATATTGAAGTGGTGGATGGTGCAACTCTGCAAAACCAAAGACAAATCAGACTGGCGAGTATTCGCCCAGCGTATGGATCAAACTTAACTGGTCGTGCAGTATATGTAAACCCCATGAGTGCACGGCACCAAGCATTGCAACTTACTCCTGGAAGCGGAGGCACAGTAACTGGACTCGTGAAGTGGCAACGTCCATTGCTTGCCACTTCAAACGTGACAAGCGCCGCGCTTAATTATTCTCAAACTGAACTCATGCCCGGAAAGGGGTTGGTGGTTAAATTGCTCGATGCCAGCAGCAATGATGCTGTATTGGGTACAACGGCGACTGATGCCAGCGGGGCATACACTTTTTCAGGCGTGCCAGCTTCTGCCAGTTTGAAAGTTCAAGTTGTTGCGCAAATTGCAGAAACCAGGGCGACAGGCGTTACGACTGGCGCTCAATATAACTTCATGCTGCGAAACAACACAGCGACTGGCGACGCCAAACCTCTTTATGTATTGACTCAGTCATTTACCTCATCTGGAGGAACAGACACACAAAATCTAACAGCACAACTGGGATTTGATACTAGTGGGAATGTAACTGGGACAAGAGAGTCAGCTCCATTTGCAATTCTGGATGTTATTTACAACGCGGTAGACAAGATTAAAACCGCTGATTCCAACGTAACGTTATCAGACTTGAACATTTATTGGAGTACTGAAAATCGTCCAGGAGACGGCGATAAAACTACGGGGCTTATTGGTACTTCTCATTTTGCTGATACAGGTAATTTCCCTGGCGTTTTTATTCTCGGAAAAGCAGATGTTGATACGGATGAGTTTGACAGAGGTGTACTAGGGCATGAGTTTGGCCATTACCTACAGTTTGTAGCTTCTTACTCCGATAATCCAGGCGGCTCTCATGGGTCTAACGAATTCAAGGATGCCTCGCTTGCCTACGGGGAAGGGTTTGGTACGGCCATTGGCGGCTTGTTGTCCGGGTCCCAGTTTTATGCTGACTCAAGTGAAGCAAAACAAGCACAGGGCATGGTGCAAGATTTGACACAAGCTCCTGCAGTGGGTCAAGCAAATGGCTTCTATGCTGAAAATTCAGTCGCTTATCTTTTGTATAAATTGGGAACGCAATATGGGTTTACGCCATTTTGGAAAGCTACAACGTCACTAAAAACAGGACATGAATCGGCCACTGTTTTTAATTTCTTAGATAAATTCATTGCATCAAGTAATGGTGCTGCAACAAGTTCTGCTGTGTTGACTTTGGCTCAGCCAGTCAATATTAAATCAGTTGATCCTCTTGGGATTTTGGATGCGTCAGTTCAGTCAGATGCAGCTATTAATTCAGCTGCATCAGGAGGTGCTGCAGACTTAGAGTTGTTGTACAAGGTCATGAGTCCACAGGCGCCAAACGGTTCTGATGTGCAACAGTTAACATCGTCTGGCGGTGATTTTTGTTTGAACAAAAAACTTAAAGGATCGAATAAAGACACGAACTCAAATGGTCTTGGATGGACCAGAAGATTTACGTTCACAAGTAACTTCACGGGAACGATGGGCGTCAAACTTTTTAACGCAGACAAACTTGCATTCCCAGATGGAACTTTGTTCGTGAAAATACGTGAAAGTTCAACGGGGAAATCTCTTCCTTTCTATCTTTGGGATGGTGGAGCGGGTCGATGGAGTGTGACTAAAGATGTGAAGTATTCCATCACAGTACAGGTTCTTGAGCCAAAGATCTTTACATCCTCCGGTAATACTTGTGGAAATAACCTGTATTTGTGGCAACCCATTGCTTTGCCTGCAGCTTAATTATCTTGTGTGAGGCCTATCAATTGATAGGCCTCAATGCGCATGAAGAATAGAAAATCAATGCTACAAATTGGCGTACTGGCACTTGTTGCGGTATTAGCAGGTGGGTACTTCACGGTACATGAGAAGCTTAATTTAAAAAATCCTTGCGCTGATTTGCTCACTATAAGCAAAGAGAAAAATCTAATTTCCGCATCGGAATATAAGGAAAATCTTGACCTTGGTGAGTGGAATAAAACAGCAAAAGTTAGCCCTTCAAAATTTCCATCTGGAATAGATGCGTTCTACAAATTTGAGACAGATGGTGCAAAGGAAAATAGCCAAGAGATTGCTTACAAATTGTCACTTCTTTTTACATCGGTAGATGATGACGGTGCCATTGCATATGTTTACCCGCATTCTGGTGCTTCTATGGTAGATCATCTCAATGACATTTTTCTCATTCAAAAAAGAATCGTTAATCAATTAACTATTAAGCTTGTAGCAAAAAAATCCACAGGCGGTGTTGCTGTGGTTACTTGTCAAAATGGAAGAAAGTCAGTAATTAGTATTGATCTTCCGGGTTATGTATTACAATGAAAACAACTTGTGATATTTTGAATATATTTAAGTTATTGCTTTTTGCATTAATTTTTTTTTCGAATAAAAGTTGGGCAATTTTGGGTGAATCGTGGGATAGCTCTCAGAAATTTCATGATCAAATAATTAAATTTTCTAAAAATTATTTTTTAACGAATGGCTATACTTTATATAGCTATGAAAGTGTATCTGGTCTAATTATTTCAGAATATGTAAATTCTGACGGAATAGTGTTTGGTGTTAAGTGGTCAGGTTCATATTTACCATCTATGGATAAATTACTTTCCAGTAAGTATCGGGTAATTGTTTCTGATGTCGGATTAAAATTTAATACTAAATCTATTTCTATCAATCAAGATGGTTTCCTATACGTTAGCTCAGGGAGGATGCGTGGTTTCAACGGCTATGCTTATGATGCACATTTAGCGCCAGTGAATTTCAATTTAATTAACTTGCAATGAAAATACCTCGAAGCTTATTGCTATGCTGTTTAGTGGTATGCGCGCTACTCGGTTGTGGAGGTGGTGGAAATTCATCAGTTGCTGATACAGGGTTAAAAAACTTTGTTAGCATAAAAGTTGATAAAGGGGTAAATGGTGACTATTTAAATGGACTATTTACAAAGGTGACAATTTGCTCAGTTGCGCTAAATAATTGTGCGGAAGTTGACAATATTCTCGTCGATACAGGTTCGACAGGTCTGCGACTGATTGCTTCGGCTATCCCTAATGATTTGATTCTGAACTATGTTGGATCAGACGGTTTTAGTGTCGCGGAATGTACGCAATTTGTTTCGGGGGTTATTTGGGGGCCAATAGCTAATGCGGATGTCAAAATTGGAGGTGAGTTAGCTAAAAATATACCGATTCAGTTAGCTGGGGTAAGTGGTTTCAATGCGGTCCCAAGTGATTGCTCTTCAAAAGGTCAATTGCAAAATACAGTTCAGACTTTGTCGGCTAATGGCGTGCTTGGAATATCTAATTTTGTGAATGACTGTGGTATATTTTGCGTGAATAACTCTAACAATAGCTATTACTACATATGTGATAGCAAGGGATGCCAAAATAGTGTTTTGACGGAAGCGAAACAAGTTCAAAATCCTGTGGCTCACTTTCAGAAAAATAATAATGGAACAGTTATTTCTTTGCCTGGTCTTTCAACTCGGAGCGCTTCTGTTGTTGAAGGTAAATTAATATTCGGAATCAATACTGAATTAAACAATCAACTTAATGATGCTAAAAGGGTAAGCTTAAATTCAACAACTGCTACATTTTCGACTATATACAAAAATCATGATTACGCCTTGAGTTACTTTGATTCAGGTTCAAACGGGATCTATTTTGATGATAGTTCAATTAATCAATGCGCCGATACTTTTTATATAGGTTATTATTGTCCTGGCTTGAGTATTTCAATTGATGTTATCTTCAAAGGTGTTGGTCAGGAGATATATGGGTATACGTTTAATGGGGCTGATACATTAAGCATACTAAAAAATCCACAGTTCTTGCCGGTCCAACCGCATTTGATCGGTCCAAGTACTGGGTCATTTCAAGATTTTGTTTGGGGCTTACCGTTTTTTTACGGTAAAGATTTTTTTACTGCAATCGAAAATAAAGAGCTAACAGCTAATGGGATATTTAGCGCTTACAAATAATAGCTTTTTACGTTGATTGGCGTATTCATTGGCTGGATTAAGGGGCGGTCAATGAACCTTATCTGCGCATCTTTTTATCCAAGCGCTTGAGCGCGTAATGCTGTATCCAGCCCACCAGCTGCATGGCCGCGGGTGTCAACGGCAAGTCATGGCGACGTACTGTGCATATGAGTGGGCTCGGCAGGGCATCTTGGATAGGCACCATGCACAGCTGCTCTTTGAACGGGCTGTTTTCGAAAAGAATTCTGGGCATGGTCGTCATCCAGTGTTCAGACGTGGCCACCACGGCGGGCAAAGCCAGAAATGACTCGCACAACATGCACACCTTGGGCGCGGACAGCCCCGCTTTTTGAAACGCCTCTTCAATGACCGCACCTGGCCCTCGTGATGGGCTCGATAGCACCCAGTCACAGTCTTGCAGCTGCTTCAAACGTGTCGCGCGTGACAGCGGGTGGGACACACCCGAGACGATGACCACTTCGCTTGAGTACAGAGGCTCGGCCACCAGATCGCTTTCAAGATCGACTCGGTGGACTGGCGTCAGGGCGAAATCCAGCGTGCCATCACGGATCACCGGTGCGATGCTGGGGTACAGGCCGTCGCGGCAATGCACTTTCACGTGGGGGTGCTGCTGGGTGAATTGCCGCAGCGCCAGAGGCAGCAACCCGAGCCCAATGGCTGGCGAGATCGCCATGCGAACCGTTCCCTCCCAGTGACCGCGCAGCTGCGCAATCTCGTCTTGTGCCCTTCGGCTTTGCGCCACCATCAGCTTGGCGTGGCGCAGAAAAGCCTGGCCGAAATTGGTAAAGGTCACTCCTTGGCGGCTGCGCACCAGCAAAGGCGCTTTGAGCTCGGCTTCGAGCTGCTGAATCGCTGCCGTGAGTGCTGGCTGTGTGAGGTTCATGGCCTGTGCGGCTGCACGGATGCTGCCGAGCTCTTCGATCAGCACTAGAGCGTGCATGGTGGGTAATTTCACATGAGCCTCGCTATATCAATTTTTTTTATCAATCGGTTGAATTTTTGAATTTTCATGATGAGGGCGCCATTCTAGGATTCCCTCAGTTAAGAAGCCGCTCACTGGCTGAGCCGATCAAAGGAGACCGCTGTGTTCATCAAAAACTGTTGGTATGTCGCCGCATGGGACATCGAAGTGCCGCAAGAGGGCATGCTGGCCCGCACACTGCTCAACGAACCTGTGTTGTTGTACCGGGACACCCAGGGCCAGGCGGTGGCGCTGGAAAACCGTTGCTGCCATCGCTCGGCGCCGCTGCACCTGGGGCGCAAGGAGGGCGACTGCGTGCGCTGCATGTACCACGGCCTGAAGTTCGATCCGAGTGGTGCTTGCGTTGAGATTCCCGGTCAGGACAAGATTCCGCCCAAGACCTGCATCAAGAGCTATCCCGTCGTCGAACGTCACCGCCTGGTCTGGATCTGGATGGGCGAGCCGGGCAAGGCCAATCCAAATGACATCGTCGACTACCACTGGCACGACTCACCCCAGTGGCGCATGAAGCCGGGCTATATCCACTACCAGGCCAACTACAAGCTGATCGTCGACAACCTGCTCGACTTCACCCACCTGGCCTGGGTTCACCCCACGACCCTGGGCACCGAAAGTGCTGCGGGTCTCAAGCCTGTCATTGACCGCAACACTGATGGCAACGGCATGCTCACCATCAGCCGTTGGTACATCAACGACGAGATGCCCAACTTGCACAAGAAGGTGGCCAAGTTTGAAGGCAAGGTTGATCGTTGGCAGATTTACCAATGGTCGCCCCCCGCGTTGCTGCGCATGGACGCAGGATCGGCACCCACAGGTACAGGCGCGCCTGAGGGGGCGCGAGTGGCTGAGGCTTTGCAGTTCCGTCACACCTCGATTCAGACGCCCGAAACCGAAAGGACCAGTCACTACTGGTTCTGCCAGGCGCGAAATTTCGAACTCGACAACGCACAGATGACCGAAGCGATCTACCAGTCGGTGATCGAGGCGTTTGAAGAAGACCGTACCATGATCGAGGCCCAGCAAAAGATCATCGACCAGGTGCCCGAGCGGGTGATGATTCCCATCGCGGCCGACAGCGGCCTGAACCAGGCGCGTTGGCTGATTGACCGCATGCTCAAGGTTGAGGCTGGGCAGGACGTCCCATGATCCAGGTCACCGTCTCGAAGGTTCAGGCCATCGCACGCGATGTGCTGCTGATCGAATTGCAGACAAGCCATGCCCAGCTGTTGCCTGGCGCTGCCCCGGGGGCCCACATTGACCTGCACTTGCCCAATGGCCAGATCCGTCAGTATTCGCTGACGAACGCCCAGGGGCATGCGCAGCAGCCAAGCTATCAAATCGCTGTGGCACGCGATGCCCACAGCCGTGGCGGCTCGGACTGGGTACATGACAAGCTGCGCACCGGTGCTGCGCTGACCATCAGCGAACCACGCAATCTGTTTGCGCTGAATACGGCAGCGCAGGGCAAGGTGCTTTTCGTGGGCGCAGGCATTGGCATCACGCCCATCTATGCCATGGCGACGTTGGCACAGCAAGTCAGCATGGATTGGTCTTTGGTAGCGTGTGCCCGTTCAGCCAGTCGCATGGCCTTTCAGGAAGAGCTGATGGCCCTGGACGCACAACGTGTGCGTTTTCACTTCGACCAGGAGCAGAGCGGCCCGCTCGACATCAAAGCCTTGCTTGGCAGCACCACATGGGATGCGGTGTATGCCTGCGGCCCTGCGGGCTTGCTTGATGCCATTGAAGCAGCCACGGCGGGTTGGCCTGCCGGTTCGGTGCACATGGAACGCTTCAAAGCACAGGTGCAGGATGAATCGGGAAACACCGCCTTCGAGCTGGTGCTGTCCAAAAGCGGCCAGGCGATTGAGGTGGGGGTGAACGAAAGCCCACTCGAAGCCTTGGAACGCAGCGGCATCGACCATCCTTTTGCTTGCCGAGAAGGCCTGTGCGGCACCTGCGAAGTGCAATGGATTGAAGGCCAACCCGACCACCGTGACAGTGTGCTCGATGTCGACGAACGAACGTCTGGCCAGCGCTTTATTCCCTGCGTCTCGCGTTGCGGTGGCGACAGGCTTGTCATCAACTTGTGAGAACCCCATGAACTTGAATCAAAAAATTGCCATTGTCACTGGTGGCGCATCCGGATTTGGCGCTGCCACCGCGCAGCGCATGGCCGACGCCGGCGCACGCGTGATGGTGGCCGACCTCAATGCGGCAGGCGCGCAAGCCATTGCCGACAAGATCAAGGCCGCGGGAGGTCAGGCCGCCAGTGTGGTGGCCGATGTGTCGGACCGCGCTTCGTTTGAAAACATGGTGGCCAGCACGCGCCAGACTTTTGGCGGGCTGGATATCCTGGTTAACAACGCCGGCACCACGCATCGCAACAAACCCGCGCTGCAGGTCACGGAAGAAGAGTTTGACCGTGTCTACCGTGTCAACGTCAAAAGCCTGTTTTGGGCAGCGCAAGCTGTGCTGCCATGTTTTGTTGAACAAGGCAGCGGCTGCATTGTGAACGTGGCGTCCACCACCGGTGTGCGGCCCGGCCCCGGGTTGGCCTGGTACAGCGGCAGCAAGGCGGCCATGATCAACCTCACCAAAGGCTTGGCGTTGGAATTTGCTAGGTCTGGTGTGCGCATCAATGCCGTCAATCCCATGATTGGTGAGACCGCCATGTTGGGCGACTTCATGGGCATGGAAGACACGCCCGCCAACCGCGAACGTTTTCTAATGCGCATTCCGCTCGGACGCTTCACGCGTCCTGCTGACGTGGCCTCGGCGGTGACCTTTCTGGCCAGTGACGAGGCGTCCTACCTCACGGGTGTGTGTCTGGATGTGGACGGTGGTCGCAATATATGAGCACAGTCACTTCCTACCAAGCCCCAGGGCTGCTGATCAACGGGCAATGGCGAACGGGCCGTCATGCCATGACCATGCCCATCGTCAACCCCGCGACGGCTCAGACGCTGGACGATCTGCATCTGGCCAGCAGCGATGACATTACCTTGGCTCTGGAGGGCGCGCAGTCCGGGTTTGAAGCCTGGCAGCAGGTGCCGGCGCATGAGCGCTGCGCACGTCTTGAAAAAGGCGTGGCCCGCATGCGCCAGAACATACAGCAGATTGCCACCTTGCTGACGCTTGAGCAAGGTAAACCGCTGGCCGAGGCGCGTGCCGAATGTGCGATGGCCGCAGATCTGATCAAGTGGTACGCCGAAGAAGCGCGCCGCAGCTACGGACGCATCATTCCTGCGCGACTGCCCAATAGCAGCATGCAGGTTCACAAGCAAGCGGTGGGACCGGTAGCAGCCTTCGCGCCCTGGAACTTTCCTCTGGTGTTGTCGGCACGCAAGATCGGTGGCGCACTGGCTGCGGGGTGTTCGATCATCCTCAAGGCCGCAGAAGAAACCCCCGCCAGCGTGGCTGCTATGGTCGATTGCTTTCGCGAAGAACTACCAGAAGGCGCTTTGCAGCTGTTGTTTGGCGTGCCCGCAGAAGTGTCCGAGCAACTGATCGCTTCGCCTGTGGTTCGCAAGGTCAGTTTCACCGGATCGGTGCCAGTGGGTCGCCATCTGGCACAGCTCACGGCACGCCACCTCAAACGCATCACGCTGGAGTTGGGTGGACACGCACCTGTCATCGTGTGTGCAGATGCTGACATCGACAAGACCGTGGTCATGATGGTGGCGCACAAATTCCGCAACGCCGGGCAAGCCTGTCTGGCGCCCACGCGTTTTTATGTGGATCGATCCATCGAAGGCGCTTTCAGGGAAGCCTTTGTAGCCGCCAGCCATCGCCTCGTGCTGGGTGATGGCATGGTCAGCGGCACGCAGATGGGGCCCTTGGCCAATGCACGGCGTGTGGCTGCTGTGCGCGATGTGATTGGCCGTTCGGTGCAGGCCGGTGCACACGCCCATCAGGGAAGTTGTCCTGAGGCTGGTTTTTTCGCCCCTGTCACGGTGCTCACAAATGTGTCGGCTGATGCGCCCGTCATGACCGAAGAGCCCTTTGGTCCTGTCGCGACGATCACACCGTTTGACCACATCGACCATGCCCTGCAGCTGGCCAATCAGTCTGCTTACGGATTGGCAGGCTACCTGTTCACCGATTCAGCGCGCGCGGTGCATCGTGTGAGCGAACGGCTTGAGGTGGGCAGCCTGGCCATCAACGGCATGGGGGTCTCTGTGCCCGAGGCGCCATTTGGTGGCGTCAAAGACAGCGGCTACGGGAGCGAGTCAGGCCTGGAAGGTATGGAAGCCTTTCTTGAAACCAAGTTTATTCATCACTGTATCTAAACTCATCACAACGGAGACAACCCATGAAACGCAGAAACCTCATCACGTCCCTAGCACTGACCTCGACACTGCTGGCCAGCATGTCCGCCTCTGCGCAAAGTGACAAAACTTTGCGCGTGCTCGTCGGTTTTCCAGCGGGCGTGTCCATCGACGTGGTCACTCGCATCCTCACTGACAAGATGAAAGACGATCTCAAACGTCCGGTGATTGTTGACAACCGTCCGGGGGCCGGCGGTCGATTGGCGGCAGAACTCCTCAAAGCTGCTGCGCCCGATGGCCATACCGTGATGGTGACCCCCATCGTGGTGCCTGTGCTCGCGCCGATGGTGTTCAACAAATTAGGCTACAACCCCGATACCGACTTTGCGCCGGTCGGCAAGGTGTGTGATTTTTCCTTTGCATTGGCCGTACCCGCCAACTCGCCCGCCAAGAATCTGAAAGACTACGCGTCCTGGCTCAAAACCAACCCGCAGCAAGCCAACTTTGGCTCTCCCGCAGCAGGCAGTCTGCCGCATTTCTTCGGCGTCATGATTGGTACTGCTTTGAATGTGGACATGGTGCATGTGCCATTCAACGGAGGGGCAGCCCTGCAATCGGCGGTGCTCGGTGGTCACGCCCCGGCGGGTATTGATGTGGTGATGGAATGGCAGCAAAACGCCAAGTCAGGCAAGGTCCATGTGCTGGCCACATCGGGCGCGCAGCGCAGCAAGGTCATGCCTGATGTGCCGACTTTCAAAGAGCAAGGTTTTCCCGATGCGGTGGGTCAAGGCTGGTTTGCCATGTATGCACCTGCGAAGACACCCCAGGCTTCCATCGACGAGATCAACAAGGCGTTGAACAAGGCGCTGGCCCATCCCGAGGTGAGAGAACGTTTCGCCGCACTGGGCTTGGATGCCGGTGGTGGTTCTGCCGCCGATCTGCAAAAAACCATGCAAGAAGATGCCAAGCGCTGGGGACCGATTGTGAAGAAATCTGGTTTCAAAGCAGACTAACAGTTCATCGCTGAGGCAAATCATGCGAGGGGATAGGATGGAATGATTTTCGTCGGATCGCTCAGCTTGCCTTCACTGAACGCTAAAATTTCCCCTATCTTCAAAGCCAACTTTTGCGGTTGGCTTTTTTATTGCGACTTGGGTCGAAAAGTAAGGGCAAGCAGTGTTCAAAAATGTGATGGTGTATCGCGTGGGCGAGGGCTGGACCCCAACCTTGGAGCAAATCGAACAAGCCCTGGACGCTGAGCGTTTTGTGCCCTGCGGTGCCAGCCAGGAAAAATCAGTGGGATGGGTCGAGCCACGTGGCGAGGCGCACGGCCCGCTGGTTGAGGCCGTGGCTGGTCAGCGCATCTTGAAGCTCAAGATAGAGACCAAGGGCGTACCCGGTTCGGTGGTAACGCGCAAAGCCAAAGAGCGCAGCGCGCACATTGAGGCGACCACAGGGCGCAAGCCTGGCAAGAAAGAAATGAGGGACATCAAAGAAGACGTGAAGATGTCTTTGATGCCCATGGCATTCAGCAAAGAGTCTTCGGTGTGGGTGTGGATAGACCCAGTGGCCAATTTGCTGGTGATGGACGCTGGCAGCCAAGCCAAAGCCGACGAGGTGGTGACGATGCTGGTGAAGTCGCTGGCGGGTTTGGGCGTGACCTTGCTCAACACCGAGATGTCACCGCAAGCGGCGATGGCGTCTTGGCTGATCGCGCAAGATTCACCAGCTGCGTTCAGCGTCGACCGTGAGTGCGAACTCAAAGCTGCCGACGAGTCCAAAGCGGTGGTACGTTATGTCAGACACCCGCTGGATACCGATGAAGTCAAGCAGCATGTGGAAAGCGGCAAGTTACCGACTCGTCTTGCCATGACGTGGGAAGGGCGTGTGTCGTTCTCCTTGACCGAAGCTTTGCAACTTAAAAAGATCGCCTTCTTGGACGTGGTATTTGAAGCAACATCCACCGAAAAAGACGAGGGCTTTGATGCCGATGTGGCCATTGCCACAGGCGAGTTGCGCAAGCTTTTGCCTGATTTGTTGCAAGCCCTAGGTGGCGAGGTGATGGTCGCTTGATGAATCCTGAGTGCGCCCTTGACGCATCCAAAAAACGTTAATCGCTGATCAGCGCGGGGTCTAAGCGGCGCGCGCGGTGGTCCACGTAGTAGCCGCCAAACTCGGTGTAGCGCAGCACCTGTTGTTGGCAGCGGCCGCAAGCAAACACATCGCAGCGGTTGTAGGGGAAAAACTTCAAGGCCACGGGCGCATCGGCCGAGTCATAGCGCGTGCCGTTGGGGTGGTGTTCTTCAAATGTGGGTTCGTAGACCTCGGGGTCACGCAAGGTGGCGACCTGTTGCATCTGTGCGCTAGGCCATTCGGTGTCGCTGACGCTTTCCCAGCCTGCGCAGCGCTGGAGGCTGCATTGACAAGGGCTGTGGGGCTGCGCTGCGAGTTGGCGCAGCGCGTCTGGCGTGTTTAAAAAAGGAACAGAACTCATAGCGGGAGAGCCTACCACCGCAACAGCGTTGCCACGGCTCGAATATAAAAAAGCCCCGAGGCTCACAAGGAACAACGGGGCTTTTTGGTGTCGCGAGCAGTCGCGACACATGACGGTGCAATTACTTGCGCTTGGCCAAGGGTTCGACGTTGCGGTGTGCAGCGCCTGTGAACAACTGACGTGGACGGCCGATTTTGTACTCGGGGTCACTGATCATTTCGTTCAATTGTGCGATCCAGCCCACGGTACGTGCCAAGGCGAAGATGCCGGTGAACAAGTTCACAGGAATACCGATGGCGCGTTGCACGATGCCAGAGTAGAAGTCGACGTTGGGGTAGAGCTTGCGCTGCACAAAGTAGTCGTCTTCCAAAGCGATCTTTTCCAAGGCCTTGGCCAACTTGAACAGAGGGTCGTTTTCCAGGCCCAGTTCTTTCAACACCTCGTCGCAAGTCTCTTGCATCAACTTGGCGCGTGGGTCGTAGTTTTTGTACACGCGGTGACCAAAGCCCATCAGCTTGACGCCAGAGTTCTTGTCTTTCACTTTTTCCATGAACTCGCCGACTTTAGAGACGCCGCCCATGGCCTGGATTTCTTCCAACATGTTCAAGCACGCTTCGTTGGCACCACCGTGTGCGGGACCCCACAAGCAAGCCACACCGGCAGCAATGGCTGCGAAGGGGTTGGTGCCTGACGAGCCGCACAAACGCACAGTCGATGTGGAGGCGTTTTGCTCATGGTCTGCATGCAAAGTGAAGATGCGGTCCATCGCGCGCTCGAGCACGGGATTGACCACGTACTCTTCGCATGGTGTGCCGAACATCATGCGCAAGAAGTTGCCTGCATAGCTCAGGTTGTTTTGTGGGTACATATAGGGCTGACCCACGCCGTATTTGTACGCCATGGCCACGAGGGTGGGCATCTTGGCAATCAAACGGATCGCAGCGATTTCGCGGTGCTCTGGATTGTTGATGTCGGTGCTGTCGTGATAGAACGCAGACAAAGCACCCACCAAGCCTGTCAACACAGCCATGGGGTGTGCGTCACGGCGGAAACCACGCAAGAAGAACTGCATTTGCTCGTTGACCATGGTGTGATTGGTCACCAAGTGGTTGAAGTCGGCTTTTTGTGTGGCGTTAGGCAGTTCGCCTTTCAACAGCAAGTAGCAAGTCTCGAGGTAGTCGCAGTTGGTGGCGAGTTGTTCGATGGGGTAGCCGCGGTACAGCAATTCGCCTTTGTCGCCGTCGATGTAGGTGATGCCCGACTGGCAAGACGCGGTCGACAAGAAGCCTGGGTCATAGGTGAACATGCCGGTTTGGCCGTACAACTTACGGATGTCGATGACATCAGGACCGACGCTGCCGCTGTACACGGGCATGTCGATGCTGGGGTTGCCGTTGCTGAACGACAGGGTGGCTTTGTTGTCTGCAAGTTTCATGGTGGTTCCTAAATGTCTTTTTAAAGCTGTGATCGATCGGTTCAGTGTCTCAACATTTTTAGCACTTCGCGTGCTTCTTCTTGAAGGGGGGTGTCTGGCTGTTCTTTGCGTCGCAAAAGCAAATCAAGCAAATCGTTGTCAGACAAATCCATCAGTGCATACATACCACGTGCATGGCCCACGGTTAAGTGAGATTCATGCCGCTCGAAAAATTTTTGAATGAACAAATCGTTTTCGAGCAAGCCGCGCCGGCTGCGCCAGCGCAGTTTGCTGAGGGCTCTTTCGCCAAGCGCTTGGCTTGGGTCTAAGCCATCGAGCAGCGGGTCACCGACAGAGGTGTCGCGAAAGGGGGCGTCCGCGTCCATGTGGGTGCTCCGCGTGATGTGTTCTCGTGCCTTAAACGGCGCGGCGAACCATCAATTCTTTGATCTTGCCGATGGCCTTGGTGGGGTTCAAACCCTTGGGGCACACGTCGACGCAGTTCATGATGGTGTGGCAACGGAACAGACGGTAAGGGTCTTCCAAGTTGTCCAAACGACCGGCGGTGTCTTCGTCGCGGCTGTCAGCAATGAAGCGATAGGCTTGCAACAAACCTGCAGGGCCCACGAACTTGTCGGGGTTCCACCAGAACGAGGGGCAGCTGGTCGAGCAGCTGGCGCACAAGATGCACTCGTACAAGCCGTTCAACTCGTCGCGCTCTTCGGGCGACTGCAGGCGCTCTTTTTCAGGCGCTTGGGTGTCGTTGACCAAGTAAGGCTTGATGGAGTGGTACTGCTTGAAGAACTGGGTCATGTCGACGATCAAGTCGCGGATCACAGGCAGACCTGGCAGCGGCTTCAACACGATCACATCGGGCAGGCTGCGCATGTTGGTCAAACAAGCCAAACCGTTTTTGCCGTTGATGTTCATGGCGTCTGAACCACACACGCCTTCACGGCATGAGCGGCGGAACGAGATGGTGGGGTCGACGGCTTTGAGTTTCATCAAAGCGTCCAAGAGCATGCGCTCGTGGCCATCCAATTCGACCTCAATGGTCTGCATGTAGGGCTTGGCGTCGGTGTCTGGGTCGTAGCGATAGATTTGGAACGTGCGTTTTGTCATGGTGTTTACCTGATCAGAAAGTACGGGTCTGGAGCTTGACGCTCTCGACGGTCAAAGGCTTCATTTGCACGGGCTTGTAAGTCAGCTTGTTGCCTTCTTTGTGCCACAGGGTGTGCTTGTGCCAGTCTTGGTCGTTACGGCCATTGGGGTGCTCAGGCGTGTCACCGTAGTCGTTCACGGTGTGTGCGCCACGGCTTTCCTTGCGCGCAGCAGCCGACACGATGGTGGCTTGTGCAGCTTCGATCAAGTTTTCAACTTCCAGGGCTTCGATGCGCGCGGTGTTGAACACCTTGGATTTGTCTTTCAAGCCGATGTTGTTCACGCGTTCGCGCAAGGCAGCGATTTGCTTGACGCCTTCGTCCATCAAGGCCTGGGTGCGGAACACGCTGGCGTGCGACTGCATGGTGTTGCGAATGTCGTTGGCGACGTCTTGCGCGTATTCGCCAGTGGCGTTGGCTTCCAAACGTGCCAAGCGAGCCAAAGACACATCAGCCGCATTGGCTGGCAGTGGCTTGTGCTCTTTGTTCTTTTGGTTGAACTCGACAATGTGGTTGCCTGCTGCACGGCCAAACACCAACAAGTCGAGCAGCGAGTTGGTGCCCAAGCGGTTGGCGCCGTGCACCGACACGCAAGAGCATTCACCCACAGCGTACAAACCGTTCACCACCACGCTTTCGTTGTTGGCGTTTTGTGTCACCACTTGGCCGTTGATGTTGGTGGGGATGCCGCCCATTTGGTAATGGATGGTGGGGATGACGGGAATCGGCTCTTTGGTGATGTCGACGTTGGCAAAGTTGTGACCAATCTCGAACACCGAAGGCAAGCGCTTCATGATGGTCTCGACGCCCAAGTGGGTCATGTCGAGGTTGATGTAGTCCTTGTTGGGGCCGCAACCGCGACCTTCTTTGATCTCTTGGTCCATGCAACGTGACACGTAGTCGCGTGGGGCCAAGTCTTTGTAGGCGGGGGCATAACGCTCCATGAAGCGCTCACCGTTGGCATTGCGCAAAATTGCGCCTTCGCCGCGGCAACCTTCGGTCAATAACACGCCAGCACCGGCCACGCCTGTGGGGTGGAATTGCCAGAACTCCATGTCTTCCAAGGGGATGCCAGCACGTGCTGCCATGCCCAAACCGTCACCGGTGTTGATGAAGGCATTGGTGGACGCTGCAAAGATGCGGCCTGCGCCACCGGTGGCCAACATCACGGTTTTGGCTTCCATGATGTAGAGCTCGCCCGTTTCCATCTCAAGCGCTGTCACGCCAACCACGTCACCGTCGTTGTCACGAATCAGGTCGAGGGCCATCCACTCCACGAAGAAGCTGGTTTTGGCTTTGACGTTTTGTTGGTACAGCGTGTGCAACATGGCGTGGCCGGTACGGTCAGCTGCAGCACACGCACGCTCCACAGCCTTCTCGCCGTAGTTGGCGGTGTGGCCGCCGAAGGGGCGTTGGTAAATGGTGCCGTCTGGGTTGCGGTCGAAAGGCATGCCCATGTGTTCCAAGTCGTACACGACTTTGGGGGCTTCACGGCACATGAATTCAATCGCGTCTTGGTCGCCGAGCCAGTCGGAGCCTTTGACGGTGTCATAAAAGTGGTAGTGCCAGTTGTCTTCGTTCATATTGCCCAAAGACGCGCCAATGCCACCTTGTGCGGCCACCGTGTGCGAACGGGTGGGGAACACTTTCGACAGAACGGCCACATTCAAACCCGCGCGAGCGAGTTGCAACGATGCGCGCATGCCGGAGCCACCAGCACCGACGATGACCACGTCAAACTTGCGGCGTGGGATAGAGCTTTTAACGGTCATGACTTAGAGCCTCCAGAGAACCTGAATGGCCCAGCCGAGACACGACACCAGCCAAACCAATGTGAATACTTGCAAAACCAAACGCAGGCCAACCGCCTTGACGTAGTCCATCCAAATGTCGCGAACGCCCACCCATACGTGGATGGCCAGCGCGATGAAGACTGAGAAGGTCAGTGCCTTCATGAATTGGGTGCTGAAAATGCCAGCCCATTTGTCATAGCTGATGTCGCCGCTGGTCAACAGCACTTGGCCCAGAACAGCCAAGGTGAACAACACCATCAATACACCGGTGATGCGTTGGGCGAGCCAGTCGCGCAGACCGTAGTGCGCGCCCACGACGACGCGCTTGGAACCGTAATTCACGGACATTTTGTTGCTCCTAGGAAATCAGTAAAGGCCAAACAGCTTGGCACCCAGCGCGGCAGTCAGGCCCAGGCTCAACACCAAGGTGGCGACGGCGGAAGACTTGCCGAACTCTTTGGTCACGGCGTGGCAGACGTCCATGTAGACGTGGCGAATGCCAGCAATCATGTGGTGCAGGTAAGCCCAGATCAAGGCCAAGGCAACCAATTTCACCAACACGCCAGGCACAAAACCCAAGCCCACGTTAAAAGCGGCGCTGAATTTGGCGAAGGAAATTTCGGAAGAAATCGAGGTGTCAAACATCCAAATGATGAATGGCAACAACAAGAACATCAACAAACCACTGATGCGGTGCAAGATGGACACAATGCCAGCCGCCGGCAGGCGGTAGGAAGGTAAGTCCGTGAGCGCGTTGATGTTGCGGAACTCAGGCCGCTTTTTCGCAAGCTGGGTCATTTGGAATCTTTCTTCGGGTTTATCAGTATTTCAAAAGAACATTTCATTCTATTTCACTTCATCAAACTGACATGAGGGTTTCAGGCTTCAGCTCAAAACATTTCTGTAATGGTGCGTGTCGGTTCGGTACAAGCCGCGGCGCAGCTCCATAGGCGTGTCGTTGTAGGTGTAGGCCACGCGTTCCACGCTCAACAGAGGTGTCGCCATGGCTACTTTGAGCAGCGCTGCTTGCTCGGTATCGGGGTTGACGGCACGAATGCTTTCGTCTGCACGCACCATGCGCACGCCGAATTCGGTTTCAAACAAGGCGTACATCGGCCCGTTGTAATTACTTAAGCGTTCAGCGGTCAACCCTTTGAAGGGCGCTCCGGGCAACCAAAGGTCTTCCAAAATTGTGGGCACGCCAGAAAACGACAGCACCCGGCGCACTTGCAGCACCGGGTCGCCGCTGCGCAGGCTGAGGGATCGTGCAATGTCGGCGCTGGCGCGCAGACGCTTGCAGTCAATGATGTTGCGTGCGGCGGGGCCTTCGCTTTGGGTGTCGCCGTTGTCGGGTTGCAGCTTCAAGAAGCGGTATTGCACCTGTTGCTCTGCATGGGTGGCCACAAAGGTGCCTTTGCCTTGACGGCGTACCACCAGGTTTTCGGCCGACAGCTCGTCGATGGCTTTGCGCACCGTGCCTTGACTGACGCGAAAACGTGCAGCCAAGTCCATTTCGCTGGGAATGGCTTCGCCAGGTTTCCATTCGCCCGATTGCAGGCTTTGCAAAATCAGCCCTTTAATTTGCTGATACAGCGGGCTGAACGCCGGCGTCAACCCGCCCGCAGCCAGCGCATCGCTGCCTGCCAGGGGCGTGGATGCGGCTTGAGAGAACGACAGGTGTGGGGTGGAGGCCATGTTGGAGGATGTGATTGCGGTCGCGTCAGGTCATTGTCAACCTGAGATCATATCTTCTATAAGACATAAGACAGTGCACCCGAGGGTTTTCGAGGGTAAACTTGTCGACATCCTTTTTTAATCACTACTTGGAGTTTTTCCCATGAGCAAGAAGCCTGTTCGCGTTGCCGTCACTGGTGCAGCTGGTCAAATTGGTTACGCCCTGTTGTTCCGTATCGCCTCTGGCGAAATGTTGGGCAAGGACCAGCCCGTCATCTTGCAATTGTTGGAAATTCCTGACGAAAAAGCCCAAAAAGCGCTCAAGGGCGTGATGATGGAACTCGAAGACTGCGCGTTCCCCTTGTTGGCCGGCATGGAAGCCCATGGCGATCCGATGACCGCATTCAAAGACGTCGACTACGCCTTGTTGGTCGGTTCACGTCCACGCGGCCCAGGCATGGAGCGCGCTGAATTGCTCGCCATCAACGGCGCCATCTTCACGGCTCAAGGCAAGGCTTTGAACGCTGTGGCTTCACGTGACGTGAAAGTTTTGGTCGTGGGCAACCCCGCCAACACCAACGCTTACATTGCCATGAAAGCTGCGCCTGACCTCAAGCCCGGCAACTTCACCGCCATGCTGCGTTTGGACCACAACCGTGCCTTGTCGCAAATCGCTGCCAAGACTGGCAAAGCCGTGGCCGACATCGAAAAACTGTGCGTGTGGGGCAACCACTCGCCCACCATGTACGCGGACTACCGCTTCGCCACCATCAAGGGCGAGTCTGTCAAAGCCATGATCAACGACCAAGAGTGGAACGCCAACGTGTTCTTGCCAACAGTTGGCAAGCGCGGCGCCGCCATCATTGACGCACGCGGTTTGTCTTCTGCTGCTTCTGCTGCCAACGCTGCCATCGACCACATGCGTGATTGGGCTTTGGGCACCAACGGCAAGTGGGTGACCATGGGCATCCCATCACAAGGCTGGTACGGCATTCCAAAAGACGTCATGTTCGGTTTCCCCGTGACCTGCGAAAACGGCCAATACAAAGTGGTTGAAGGTTTGGAAATTGACGCCTTCAGCCAAGGCTGCATCGACAAGACTCTGAAAGAGTTGACCGACGAGCAAGCTGGCGTTGCCCACTTGATCTAAGAGACGCAGAGTGAGCCATCCCCGCGACGTTCTGTTGGGTTCGCAAGCAGGTAGCGTTCAGCTGCCCGTTTGTGACCACTACAGCGGTGTCGAAGCGCGGATGCGCAAAAGCTTGCAGCTGCAAGCCGAAATGACGCAAGAGTTTGGAACCTGCGTCTTTGATGTGACCCTAGATTGTGAAGACGGTGCCCCCGTGGGCGGCGAGGCAGAGCATGCCGCGCTGGTCACCGAGTTGGCGCTGAATGCCGCACCCGAAGCCCGTGTGGCTGTGCGTGTGCACCCCGTCGATCACCCCAGTTTTCAAGCAGACATGGCCCACATTGCGGGCCAAGCTGCCAACCGCTTGACGCACATCATGGTGCCCAAGGTCGAGTCCGTGGCCGATGTGCAACTGGCCGAACAAGCCTTGATTCAAGCCGGTGCCAAAGATTTGCCACTGCATGTGCTGATTGAGTCGCCCGCCGCCGTGCATCGTGCGTTTGACATTGCCGCGCATCCACGCGTGCAGTCGCTCAGTTTTGGTTTGATGGACTTTGTGTCGGCCCATGGCGGTGCGATTCCCGCACATGGCATGAGCGGCCAAGGTCAATTCACCCACCCATTGGTCGTACGCGCCAAGTTGGAAATTGCCAGTGCCTGTCATGCACACGGCAAAGTGCCTTCGCATTGCGTGGTGACCGAGTTCAACGACACTGCAGCCATGCGCAGTGCTGCCCAGCGTGCGTCGCACGAGCTGGGGTACACCCGCATGTGGAGCATTCACCCGGCACAAATTCGCCCCATACTGGAGGCCATGTCTCCGGATGCTGCTGCCATTGAGATGGCCAGCGAGATTGTGTTGGCCGCTCAGGCTGCAAATTGGGCGCCGATCAGCCACCAAGGTCAGTTGCATGATCGGGCCAGTTATCGATTCTTTTGGCAAGTGTTGCAGCGTGCGCACAGCACGGGGCGTCGTTTGCCAACTGAAGTCCAGTTATTCTTCAAAGATTAAACAGGAGATGGACATGCGCGCATTACTCATTGGCCTTTGGATGTTGCCCGCGTTGGCTTGGTCGGCTGCGCCAGACGTGGCCACGCCGCAAAAATCCAAAGCTGCGACCCACCCCGTGGCAAAGCAAACAGCCAAGCATGCGCCAACGCCTGCTGCCAAGCACAAGTCGGTCACGGCGCAAAAACATCCTGCGGCACCTGTGGCGGTGACACCGATGGTCCCGTCAGATGTTGCGGCTGACGAGCACCGCACCGTGGTGGCAGAGCAAGTTCACACCGGTCGCATGGTGTGTGAATTAGGTAACTCGGTGACGGTGACGCCCGACACACAAGCGCAAGGCAGCTTTTTTGTGCAACTGCGCCAACACCGCTATCACATGACCCCTGTGGTGTCTGCCACTGGCGCGATCCGTTTGGAAGACGCGCAAGCGGGCGCCATGTGGCTGCAGCTACCCAACAAGTCCATGCTGATGAACAGCAAGCTCGGTCAACGCATGGCCGATGAATGTCAAAGCCCAGCCCAAATGGCAGTGGCTGAAGCGATGAAGTTAGGCCCGCCTTCTACCTTGTTAGACGGACCCAGTGTGGCCAAAAAGTAACCCTCTTATTTGATTTGAAAGCCAGGAGAAAACCATGTTGAAAGCCTACCGTGAACACGTAGCCGAGCGCGCAGCGCTGGGCATTCCCCCACTGCCTTTGGATGCCAAGCAAACGGCTGAATTGATCGAGTTGATCAAGAACCCACCCGCAGGCGAAGACGCAGCGTTGATGGACTTGCTGACACACCGCGTGCCACCTGGCGTGGACGATGCAGCCAAAGTCAAAGCCTCTTTCTTGGCGGCTGTGGCTCACGGCGAAGTCAAAGTGGGCTTGATCTCTAAGTCCAAAGCTACTGAGCTGTTGGGCACCATGGTGGGTGGCTACAACGTGCACCCCCTGATCGAATTGCTCGACGATGCGGAAGTGGCTGGCGTGGCTGCTGAAGCTTTGAAGAAAACGTTGCTGATGTTCGACTTCTTCAACGATGTTGCCGAAAAAGCCAAAGCAGGCAACGCCAAGGCCAAAGACGTGATGCAAAGCTGGGCCGATGCCGAGTGGTTCACCACACGTTCTGAAGTCGAAAAGAAAATCACCGTCACCGTGTTCAAGGTGCCCGGCGAAACCAACACCGACGACTTGTCACCAGCCCCTGACGCATGGAGCCGTCCAGACATTCCATTGCACTACTTGGCGATGTTGAAAAACACCCGCGAAGGCGCAGCCTTCAAACCCGAAGAAGACGGCAAGCGCGGCCCCATGGCGTTCATCGAAGAGCTGAAGAAAAAAGGCAATTTGGTGGCTTATGTTGGTGACGTGGTCGGTACAGGTTCTTCACGCAAGTCAGCTACCAACAGCATCATCTGGGGCTTTGGCCAAGACATCCCTTATGTGCCCAACAAGCGTTTTGGTGGCGTGACCTTGGGCGGCAAGATCGCCCCCATCTTCTTCAACACCCAAGAAGACTCTGGCGCGTTGCCCATCGAAGTGGACGTGACCAAATTCGAAATGGGTGACGTGATTGACGTCTTGCCCTACGACGGCAAGATCGTGAAGAACGGCGAAACCGTCACCACCTTCCAACTCAAGAGCGATGTGCTGTTTGACGAAGTGCGTGCCGGTGGCCGTATCAACTTGATCATCGGTCGCAGCTTGACCGCCAAGGCCCGTGAGTTCTTGGGTCTGCCAGCATCCACCGTGTTCCGTTTGCCCACAGCGCCTATCGCCACGAAAGCAGGTTTCACTTTGGCCCAGAAGATGGTCGGTCGTGCCGTGGGTCTGCCAGAAGGTCAAGGCGTTCGCCCCGGTACGTACTGCGAACCCAAGATGACCACCGTGGGTTCACAAGACACCACAGGCCCGATGACCCGCGACGAGTTGAAAGACTTGGCTTGCTTGGGCTTCTCGGCTGACATGGTCATGCAATCGTTCTGCCATACCGCGGCATACCCCAAGTCGGTGGACGTCAAGACGCACCGCGAATTGCCAGCGTTCATCAGCAACCGTGGCGGCGTGGCTTTGCGTCCAGGTGACGGTGTGATTCACTCGTGGTTGAACCGTTTGTTGTTGCCTGACACCGTCGGTACAGGTGGCGACTCACACACACGTTTCCCTATCGGTATCAGCTTCCCCGCCGGTTCTGGCTTGGTGGCCTTCGGTGCAGCCACAGGCGTGATGCCTTTGGACATGCCTGAGTCCATCTTGGTTCGCTTCAAAGGTGAAATGCAACCCGGCGTGACATTGCGCGACTTGGTGCACGCGATCCCGTTGTACGCGATCAAGAAAGGTTTGTTGACTGTGGCAAAGGCCGGCAAGATCAACGAGTTCTCTGGCCGCATCTTGGAAATCGAAGGCTTGCCTAACCTCAAGGTCGAGCAAGCGTTTGAATTGTCGGACGCGTCTGCCGAGCGTTCAGCTGCCGGTTGCACGATCAAGCTCAACAAAGAGCCTGTCGAGGAATACCTGAAGTCCAACGTGGTTCTGATGAAGAACATGATCGCCGACGGTTATGCCGACGCACGCACCTTGGCCCGTCGCATTGAGAAGGTTGAGCAGTGGTTGGCCGCGCCTAACCTGCTCGAAGCCGACAAAGATGCTGAATACGCCCACGTCATCGAAATCGATTTGGCTGACATCAAAGAGCCAATCGTCTGCTGCCCCAACGACCCAGACGACGCCAAGTTCTTGTCTGAAGTGTCTGGCACCAAGATCGACGAAGCCTTCATCGGTTCTTGCATGACCAACATTGGCCACTTCCGAGCAGCGGCTAAGTTGCTCGGCGGCCAGCGCGACATTCCTGTCAAGCTGTGGGTGGCTCCTCCTACCAAGATGGACGAGAGCGAGCTGATCAAAGAAGGTCACTACGCAGCTTTTGGCACAGCCGGTGCACGCACTGAAATGCCAGGCTGCTCGTTGTGCATGGGTAACCAAGCTCAAGTGCGTGAAGGCGCGACTGTGGTGTCGACCTCGACCCGTAACTTCCCCAACCGTTTGGGCAAAAACACCAATGTGTTCTTGGCCTCTGCCGAGTTGGCCGCCATCACCTCGAAGCTGGGCAAGTTCCCCACTGTGGCCGAGTACCACGAAGCCATGGGCATCGTGAACAAAGACGGCGCAGCCATCTACAAGTACTTGAACTTCAACCAGATCGACGAGTACGTTGAAACGGCCAAAGGCGTGGCTGCTTAAACGGCTTACGTCTTCACCCAGCACTTCGGTGCTGGGTACTAAAACAAACCCCCGCAAGGCTCGCGCCTTGCGGGGGTTTGGTTTTTTCAATTTCGAAAATTTGCGTTTTGAATGAATTCAAAATGACTGACTACCATGCATGGTATTTAGCTTGGCCCAAGAACAAGAGTTCGCCAAAGACCAAAACCTGCTCATGGTGGCTGTATGTGTTCTCAACCAGTATCACCAGGCGGTTTGTTAAACATCATGCATTCATGCTATTTGTTTATAGCTATAAATGTAAGTTTATTTATTAATAATTAGTACTTAAGAAATAACAATATGAACAATTTAGAAAAAAATATTTCTCATGTTCAATTGTTTTGTACGACTAGCAACGCACAAGTTTGGCCAGCAAGCTGCCGCCGGACTACTAACTGGCTTATGTTTTTCGATCAGCGCTACAGCGCAGATCGGTACGACACAAGAACGTGACATTGGCATCCGTAATCAGCAAGAGTTGCAAAGACAGCGGCAACAAGAGCAGCAACAGCGGCAACAGCTAGGCACAGGAAATTTGTCGGTCACTGCCGATGCGTTGACTAACCTGCGCGGACAGGTTTTCAGCAATCAAAATGCCACTCTGCAACTGTCTAGCTTGGACAACACTCAGGGCAGTGTGTATGCGCATACTGATTTATCACTGGCCACTACAGGTGCGATTACCAATACAGGCTTCATTGCCGCGCAAGGCAATACCAGCATCACAGCCAACAGCCTAAACAGCACCTCAGCAAGCGTTGTGGGTGCGGGCATCAAAGCGGATGGAACCGTAGCCAACAGCGGTGACTTAAAAATAACGACCATACAGGTCTTAAACGCCAACGGCCAAAACCTAGCGCCACTCATTGAAGCTTGCCAAAAAGCAGGTCGCAACAATTGCAAAGGTGAAGTCATTGCCCAGCAGTTTGCCGAGGCCAATGGATTTGGTGCCGAGTCAATGAAAAGAGAGAGCAACGCAGGCACTTTGGGGAGTCCGTTCTCATTCAACAATTGCCCTTCAAGTGACAAAGGTGGTTGCAGCTATGGACCTCTACAGATTGCCGCTGACACAGGCATGATGAAGGGGTTTATGGATGGATTGCGTAGCAACCCTTCTGAAGAAGCTCAAAGTTTTTACAAAGAGCTACAAGCAGCGGGCGGTGTGACTGCATCGCAAAACAAAGACCCCGCTTTCATACAAACATGGATGAAATTGACAGCCAAAGACCCGCAGTTTGTGCAGTATCAAATTGATGCTTTGGTGAACCAAAACTTGTATCCCGTTGTGCAAGAGTTGCAAAAGGCGGGTATTGATTTCAATAGCCTTAGCCAATCCCAGAAAGAGGCACTATTCTCAGCGGCCGTGCAACATGGCGCAGGGACAATATCCAAAACCAAGGGCGCTGACAACGTTTTGGAAAGATCGATGTCTGTTGCGCAAACAGATGCGAAGGCCCCGTCATTTCCAACCTACACCCGTCAAGAACTGGTGTACGGACAGGTTGAGGATCAGATGCGATTTGCCGAAGAGGCTCAGGCGAAGCTCATCACACAACGTGAAAGCCTCATCACACAACAACTTCAACTTGAACGACAAAAGAGTCAACTGCTGGAGCAAGGTTTAAATAGTGATGCAACTCAGGTTCAAAGTATCAAAAACCAAGCTGCAGTGCTGGACATCAAGATCAACGACATCACTGGCAAAGTGGACAGCGTCACTCAAAAAGTTAATGCACAAAATCAATACATCGAAGACGCACGCCAATATTTGAAATCGCAAGCGCAGGGAAGCTTAGCTGATGGTGAGCAATGGCTCAAGGACTTCTATCAACAGCGCACACAGATGTACCCGGCTGAGGCCTCGCGCTACAAGAAAGAACTCGACTCGTTGCTTAAGCAGTATCGTGAAGAGCAGCTAAACAAAGGGGCAAAGTGAAGATGCTGGTGTTGTGCTTGCTCTCTTGTGCCTTTAGTCTTGTTCATGACCAGTGGAACTACAACCAACAAGGCCTCACCCCTGCGAGGGCTGCCTTGCAAACCATTGCAGTGATGGCGACCACGGTAGGTGCCATAACCACCTATACCGCAGCGGGTGCTGCATCGAACGCGGGGTTCATGCGTTGGCCGCACAGGCCAGTGTTTCGTTGGCTAACAACATTGGCGGCAGCATCGATGCAGTCAACGGCCTGAGTGCGACCGCAGGGCGAGACTTGAATATTTAAACCACCACTCAAGGCTCCAACACACAAGTGAGCTCCGCCAACTTCAGCCGTACAGAGGCTGACCGTGTGGCGAAGTTTTGGTATTTAAAACATCCGCGCCAACAAACCACCTTCAACAGGGCCTTCGACAGGAATCCACACATGCGTGGGACTACCCGCGGCCACCTCAATGGAAGCGCCGTTTTTGTCTTTCATCTGTTCCAGTTTGACGATGCGGTTGCCACTGGGGTGAATGATTTCAATGCGATCACCGACAGAGAATTTGTTTTTGGTTTCAATCTCAGCCCAGCCGTCATTTACACCGCGCACTTCGCCTACAAACTGGCTGCGGTGTGCAATGGAGTGACCGGTTTCGTAGTTTTGGTAGTCGTTGGCTGGGCGACGGTCCATCAGGCCGGCGGTGTAGCCACGGTTGGCCAAACCTTCGAGTTCGGTGATGAGCTCTGGGTTGAACGGGCGGCCAGCCACAGCATCGTCAATCGCGCGGCGATACACCTGTGCGGTGCGTGCCACGTAGTACAAGCTCTTGGTGCGGCCTTCCACTTTCAGCGAGTCCACGCCGATTTTGGTGAGGCGTTCCACATATTCAACAGCGCGCAAGTCTTTGCTGTTCATGATGTAGGTGCCGTGCTCGTCTTCCATGATGGGCATGAGCTGACCAGGACGGCCTTTTTCTTCGAGCAAATAAATGTTGTCGGCGGCGGGGTGGCGCTCGCCGTTACCGCACGACGAGAAGCTGGACTCGGCTTCTTGTTGGGACTTGGCAAAGTCAAAGTCGCCTTCCATCGGAATGGCCATGGCTTCGCCCGTGTTGGGGTCGGTGGCGCTGGCTTGCGTGCCATAGCTCCAACGACAGGCGTTGGTGCACGTGCCTTGGTTGGGGTCGCGGCGGTTGAAATAGCCTGACAGCAAACAACGGCCTGAATACGCAATGCACAAGGCACCGTGCACAAACACTTCGAGCTCCATGTCGGGGCACTCTTGGCGAATTTTCTCAATTTCGTCAAAGCTGAGTTCGCGCGACAAGATGATGCGTTTGACGCCCACCTTTTGCCAAAACTTCACCGTCGCCCAGTTGGTGGTGTTGGCCTGTACGGAGAGGTGGATGTCGATTTCAGGCCACTTCTCGCGCACCATGGTGATGAGCCCAGGATCGGCCATGATGAGTGCATCGGGCTTCATGGCGATGATGGGCTCGATGTCGCGCAAATAGGTCCGCACCTTGTCGTTGTGCGGAATGAGGTTGCTGGTCAGAAAGAACTTCTTGCCGCGTGCGTGCGCTTCGGCGATGCCGATGCCAATTTGCTCAAGACGGAACTCGTTGTTGCGTGCGCGCAAGCTGTAACGGGGTTGGCCGGCGTATACGGCATCGGCGCCGAAGTCGTAAGCGGCGCGCATTTTGTCGAGCGAACCTGCAGGCAGCAGGAGCTCGGGGGCTTTGAGTGTGGTCATAAAAGTGTGCTGCTTACAGGGCAGCTAGAAAATCATTCAGGGTCGATTTTCGCATCCCGCACGACTTTTGCCCAACGTGGGGCTTCTGCCTTGATGAGCGCCGCAAATTGCTCGGGCGTGCCGCCTCCTACTTCGTTGCCTTGGCTCAAGATTTTTTCTTTCACTTCGGTGGTTTGCAAGGCTTGATTGCACACAGCGTTGAGCTGTTTGACCAACTCCGGCGACATGCCCTTGGGGCCAATCAGACCCTGCCAGTTGAGCACTTCGACTTCAGGAAAACCTTGCTCTGCCATGGTGGGGATATTGGGCAACAAGGGCGAACGTTTTTTGCTGGTGATGGCTAGGGCACGCATGCGACCGCCTTGGATGGATGGCATGGCCGCGTACATCTGCTCAAACATCATGTGCACTTGGCCGCCCATCAAGTCGGTGGCGGCGGCAGAGCCGCTTTTGTACGGGGCGTGAATCATGTCAACGCCTGCTGAATGCTCGAACAAAGCGCCGCTCAAATGGTGCGAGCCGCCAATGCCACCCGAGCCATAGCTGAGCTTGCCAGGGGCGGCTTTGGCAGCGGCCACCAAGTCTTTGACCGTTTTGTAGGGCGAGTCGTTGCGGACCATCAAGATGAGGGGGCCGCGTTCAATCAAGCAAATGGGGGTGAGGTCGTTGAGCGGGTCAAAGTTGAGCTTTTTGAACAAAGCTTGATTCACTGCCAAAGGTGCGAAGTTGCCCATGCCTAAGGTGTAGCCATCGGGCTTGCCGCGTGCAATGGCTTCGGTGCCGATGTTGCCGCCAGCGCCTGCTTTGTTGTCGATGATGATGGGCTGACCAAGAAGGGCGCCCATGGCCTTGGCCACTTGACGTGAGCGGCTGTCGGCGTTGCCACCCGCAGCGTAGGGGCAAATCCACATGATGGTTTTGCTGGGGTTGGGGTATTTTTCTTGCGCGAAGGTGGTGCTGGACACGAGGCTCAAGCCCGCAGCGGCTTGCAGTAGTTGGCGGCGTTGCATGGTGGAGGCATCCTTGTTTTGGCGATGTGACAAATCATAGGCGCAACCGTGGACTTTGGGTGATGCAAGACATAGCACAATCACGTACATGAATCGAAATGTGTTGATTGCAGGCGGCGGTATTGCGGGCGTGGCTACAAGCTTTGCGGCCATGCGTGCGGGCTGGCAAGCGACCGTGTTTGAGCATGCGCCTGAGTTCTCGCAGGTGGGGGCTGGCGTGCAGCTAGGCCCGAATGTGACGCGCATTTTGCAAGCCTGGGGTTTGGGGGGCGACCTCAATCAAGTGGCTGCATTTCCTTCGGGGCTGCATGCCCGCAGCATGACCACAGGTGAAGTGCTGGCCACCTTGCCGCTGAAAGACGCCGTGGCGGTCTACGGCGCCCCTTACGTCACCATCCATCGTGCAGATTTACACGGCTTGATTTTGCAAGCGGCTGCACGCGAGGGTGTGCAAGTACACAGCGATGCCGTAGTCCAACGTGTGCATCAAACCCCCGACACGGTCACACTCGATGTGATGCAGCATGGCCAGCCACAGCAACATGTTGCTGCGATGGCGGTGGCCGCAGATGGCGTTTGGAGCCCCTTGCGTCAACAGTTGTTGGGAGATGGTTTGTCTACGTTCACAGGCCACATTGCTTACCGCGCTTTGGTGTCGCAAGCTGATCTGCCACCTCATTTGCGCAGTCAAGATGTGTCTGTCTGGATGGGGTCGCACGCCCATGTGGTGAGCTACCCCGTGCGTGGGGGAGCGTATTTGAATGTGGTGTGCTTGGCCGAAGGTCGTTTGTTGGACGACGCAGCCAATAGCTTGGAGGCTTTGCAAACTTGGAATGCGCAAAAGTCTGAATCACAAACCATGACCGAGTTGCATCACGCGCTCAGAGGTGCATGCTCTGCGTTGATAGATTTGATGTCAGCCTGCAGCGATTGGCGTTTGTGGCCTTTGTGTGGCAGACCGGCGATGCAGGGCGCACATGAGCATGTGCAAGGCCGTGTGGCCTTGGTGGGGGATGCCGCACATCCCATGCTTCCTTACTTGGCGCAAGGTGCAGGCATGGCCATTGAGGATGCCTTTGCGCTGGCTTCGGCATTGAGTCACGCCAGCACGGGGGATGTCGGTGAACGACTGCAACAGTTTGCGCACACCCGCTGGCAGCGCAATGCGCGTGTGCAGGCGAGGGCGGTGCGCAACGGCCAGATCTTCCATGCCGCAGGGCCGATGCGTGTGGGGCGTGACATGAGTCTGCGTCTCATGGGCGCGCGTTTGATGGATGTACCGTGGTTGTACGGTTATCGCTCAAGCTAACTAGCTTTGGCTGAGTGCAGGCAAGCCGTGCCGCATGCGTGCACGTTGACAAGCGTCGCTGCCTTCTTCAAATTCTCGGCAAGGAGAGGGGCGCCATTCGTAAATGCCGCAAGTGGCCTTCACGCCCACTTGGCCGCTGAGTGCTCCGCAGCGTGGCGGTGAGTAGTCGGTGCCGCGCATACGGCACATCGTCGAGGTGAGTTCTTGGCCTAAGCCTGTGGGCACCGAGCCGCCGTGGGTGTCCATTTCTTCGACGCTGAAGTCCACCCGAAAACTGGCGCAGCAAGCGCCGCAGCTGGTGCAGGCAGACATCACTGACGTCCGAGCAGCAGGTACTCCATGAGTGCTTTTTGCACATGCATGCGGTTTTCAGCTTCGTCCCAGACCACGCTTTGTGGGCCGTCGATCACGTCGGCCGATACCTCTTCGCCACGGTGGGCGGGCAAACAGTGCATGAAGAGGGCGTTGGGTTTGGCCACGGCCATCATCTCGGTGTCGACACACCAATCGGCGAAGGCTTTTTTGCGCGCTTCGTTCTCGGCCTCGTAGCCCATGCTGGTCCATACGTCGGTGGTGACGAGGTCTGCGTCTTGGCAGGCTTGCATGGGATTGTCGAAAACTTTGTAGCAGTGGCTGTTGTTCAAGCCCGCAATGGCAGGGTTGACCTCGTAGCCGCTGGGTGTGCTGACGTGCACGGTGAAGCCCAACATGTCAGCCGCTTGCAACCAAGTGTTGGCCATGTTGTTGCCGTCGCCCACCCAAGCCACCACTTTGCCTTTGAGGCATTCGAGTGGATGCACGGTCAGGCCGCGGTGTTCGATGAAGGTGAACAAGTCCGCCATGATTTGGCAAGGGTGAAATTCATTGGTCAAGCCGTTGATCACAGGCACGCGCGAGTTGGCCGCAAAGCTGTTGATCTTGTCTTGACCATAGGTGCGAATCATCACCAAGTCGGTCATGCGGCTGATCACTTTGGCGCTGTCTTCAATGGGCTCTGAGCGGCCCAGTTGGCTGTCGCCTGTGGTCAAGTGAACGACCGAACCGCCAAGCTGATACATGCCTGCCTCAAAGCTCACGCGTGTGCGTGTGGAGGCTTTTTCGAAAATCATGGCCAGGGTGCGGTCGGCCAGCGTGTGGTGTTTTTCGTAGGCTTTGAATTTCTTTTTGATCAGCGCTGCGCGTGTGAAAACATAAGCGTATTCATCCGCCGACAGGTCGGTGAACTGCAGGTAATGTTTGATCGTCATGGTTTTTCTGCCAAGAAGGTTTTGATCAATGGCACCAGAATAGAAATCAACTCATCACACTCTGCTTGGGTGATGATGAGTGGCGGCAATAAGCGCACCACGCTGTCAGCCGTGACGCTGAGCATTAGGCCAGCATCCAAAGCGCGCTGCATGATGGCGCCGCAAGCGCGGTCGAGTTCAATGCCAATCATCAGGCCTTGACCGCGAATGTCTTTCACGCCAGGCTCATTGGCAAACTCACGTTTGAATGCGTTTGTCAGGTATTCGCCCATGCGAGCCGCATTGCCCATGAGGCCGTCTTTTTCCATGATGCGGATGGTTTCCAAACCCGCGCGCACGGCCAATGGGTTGCCACCAAAGGTGGAGCCATGTGTGCCGGCGGTCAACACGCCAGCAGCTTTGGGGCCCGCTACCACTGCGCCGATTGGCACGCCCGAGGCCAAGCCTTTGGCCAGAGGCATCACATCAGGCACCACACCTGCCCATTGGTGGGCAAACCATTTGCCTGTGCGGCCCATGCCGCTTTGCACTTCGTCGACCATCATCAACCAATCGCGTTGGTCGCACAGGGCGCGCACGTCGCGCAGGTAGTCCATGTGCATGGGGTTGATGCCGCCTTCGCCTTGGATGGTTTCAAAGAACACGGCCACCACGTTGGGGTTGCCTTCGGTGGCTTGTTTCAGCGCGTCGATGTCGTTCAGAGGCACGCGGATGAAGCCTTCGAGCAAAGGCTCAAAGCCTTTTTGAATCTTGGGATTGCCCGTGGCGCTGAGCGTGGCAATGCTGCGGCCATGGAAGGCTTTTTCGTACACCACGATTTGTGGGTTGTGGATGCCTTTGTCGTGGCCATATTTACGTGCCAGCTTGATGGCGGCTTCGTTGGCTTCTAAGCCGCTGTTGCAGTAAAACACATTGGTCATGCCCGAGAACTCGACCAGTTTGGCGGCGAGTTTTTCAGCGTTGGGCGTGTAGTAGTAGTTGCAGCAGTGGATGACCTCAGTCATTTGCTGCTGCAAGGCGGCGACAAACTCAGGGTGGTTGTGCCCCAAGGTGTTCACGGCAATGCCAGCCAAGGCGTCTAAATAGGTGCGACCTTCTGTGTCCCACACACGGCAACCCTGACCACGTGCAATCGCGATGGGCAAGCGCCCAAAAGTCGGCATGACATGGGGTTCAGTAGGCACAGTGCGTGTGACAGCGGATGACATGTAGGTACTCCAAAAAGAAAACGACTCAACGAAGGTTGAGCCGTTGAAGCGTGATTTTAGAGGCAGAGCTGTGACAAAACAGTGGCAAATCAGAGGTCACGAAAATGCCACAAGTCTTATATAAGATAGAATACCAGTCACCCGAGCGACTGAGGGAGATCCCCCTTCGCCACGTTCTTGTTTTCAGCCTCTACCCGATGGTTTCACACTCCGCCAAAGAAGTTTTTATTCTGGGTATCACCCAAGATGGACGTACGTTTCGCCCCAGCGATTGGGCCGAGCGTTTGGCGGGCGTGATGAGTCAATTCCGTCCGGGCGGTGCCACCCCAGGCAGCCATTTGAGCTATTCGCCTTGGTGTGTGCCCAACACGCTGGACAACAAAAAATGCGTCATCGTTCACACTGACTTGCGCGACGAAGAACCCATGGCTTGGAGTTTTGTGATGAACTTCGCCAAAGACAACAATTTGCAGGTGGTTGAAGCTTGCTTGCTGCCTGAGCACCCACCTGCGGTTTAAGCCTCTGACCAAAAGGCGAGGCCTTTAAAAACGGATAGGCAACAAAAAACCCGCTCAAGAGCGGGTTTTTGCTTTTTCTTTGCTGACAGCGCACCCGTTACAAACGGCGGGCTGAACGTTCAGCCCGGGCTGGTTGCCTAATAAATTAGGCGGCGAGGGCCAAGGCTTTCACCTTGGTCGACAAGCGGCTCTTATCGCGAGCTGCTTTGTTTTTGTGGAAGATGCCTTTGTCAGCAATCGTGTCCACAACGGCTTGCATCTTGGCAAACAGTTCGGTGGCTTTGGTTTTGTCGCCAGCCAAAACGGCTTTCTCGACGTTCTTCACCGCAGTGCGGTACTTCGAGCGCAACGAGGTGTTGGCGGCGTTGATTTTGATGTCTTGGCGAACGCGTTTACGGCCTGAAGCCAGGCGCGGATTCTTTTTCTTGGGTTTGGCTGATGCCATGGTAATGTCCTTAAGTGTCTGAGGATGTTGTCAGCAAAGCCGACGATTGTAGCAAATTCAAAAACTCAGGGCGCCCCCTGTCCGACACGCCTGTCAAGGCCTCGCTACACTGAGGATGTGTCACTGTTTAAATCTGCTTCCATCGTCTCGGGTTTGACCCTGGTTTCGCGCATCACCGGTTTGATGCGCGAACTGCTGATTGCCTCGACTTTTGGGGCCAGCGCTTTGACCGATGCCTTCAATGTGGCGTTTCGTATTCCCAATTTATTCCGCCGCCTGTTTGCCGAAGGCGCATTCAGCCAAGCTTTTGTGCCGGTGTTGGCCGCCAGTCGCCAGCAACATGGCGACGAGGCCACCCATGTGCTGGTGAATCAAGTGGCTACCTTGCTGATTTGGGCTTTGCTCTTGACCTGTGTGCTGGGGGTGGCGGGCGCGCCGCTGTTGGTGTGGGCCATGGCCAGTGGCTTGCAGCAGTCACCGCAAGGCTTTGAGGTGGCGGTGGTGATGACGCGCTTCATGTTCCCGTACATCGCCTTCATGTCACTGGTGGCTTTGGCGGCTGGCGTGCTCAACACTTGGAAGCGTTTTGCCGTGCCTGCAGCCACACCCGTGCTGTTGAACGTGGCCATGATTGCTGCCGCGTGGTGGGGCGGCCCCTGGTTTGGCACCTTGGGTGTGCCGCCGATTTATGCCCTGGCCGTGGGCGTGATGTTGGGCGGTGTGGCCCAGCTCAGCGTGCAGCTGTGGGCTTTGCGCCGTTTGGGCATGTTGCCTCGCGTGGGTTTGAGCTGGCGTGCGGTGCAAGAGGCTTGGCGCGGCGAGGGCCCTAAACGGATTTTGCAACTCATGGCGCCGGCTTTGTTGGGCGTGAGCGTGGCGCAGATTTCATTGCTCATCAACACACAAATTGCCTCGCAGCTCACACCGGGCAGTGTGAGCTGGCTCAGTTATGCCGATCGCTTGATGGAGTTTCCCACCGCCTTGTTGGGGGTGGCTTTGGGGGTGGTGTTGATGCCCCAGCTTTCGGCCGCCAAAGCGGCCAACGACACCGCCAAATATTCCGACATGCTGGACTGGGGGTTGCGCTTGGTGTTGCTGTTGGCGTTGCCCTGTGCTTTGGCGTTGCTGGTGTTCTCCAAAGCGTTGGTGGCGGTGCTTTACAACTACGGCGCCTTCAGCGCCAACGATGTGCATCAAACCACCGTCGCGCTGATGGGCTATGGCGTGGGCTTGTTGGGCTTGGTCGCTATCAAGGTGCTGGCGCCCGGTTATTACGCCAGCCAAGACATTCGCACCCCGGTGCGCATCGCGGTGGCAGTGCTCGTCATCACGCAAGTGTTCAACTTGGCCTTGGTGCCTTATTTGGCCCACGCGGGGCTGGCCCTGTCAATCGGGTTGGGGGCGCTGGTCAACGCAGCATGGTTGTTGCTGGGTTTGCGTCACAAAGGCGCTTACATCGCCAGTGCAGGCTGGGGGCGCTTTGTGCTGCAGGTGTTGGCAGCTTGTGTGGTGTTGGGTGCATGGCTCTGGTGGGCTTCTCAGTATTGGGATTGGACCGCCCTGCACGCCACGCCCTGGCTGCGTGTGGGACTGATGACGGGTGTCTTGGTGGTGAGCGCTGTGCTGTACTTTGTGAGCCTGACAGTGTTGGGTTTGAAGCTGCGTACTTTGCTGCGGCGATAAAAAGGTCGTGAAGAGGCGAAAAACATGGATTTCAAATTAGAAGTTCCCACGGCTCTGGGCTACTTTGCCGCGTTGGTGCAAAGCGATACCCATTTCCCCTTGTTGGAAGCCGCTGCGAGCTTGGCGCAAGACGAGTACCCCGAGCTGGACATTCAACAAGTGCTGGACCAAGTGGACCAATTCAGCAACAAACTCAAACAGCGCTTACCCGCAGACGCCGGTGCTTTGCACAAGCTGCGTTTGCTCAATCAGTTCTTTTTTGACGAACTGGGTTTTGCTGGCAACCTCAACAATTACTACGACCCAGACAACAGTTACTTGCATGTGATGCTGCGCACCCGCCGTGGCATTCCCATCAGTTTGGCCGTGTTGTGGCTGGAGTTGGCGGCTAGCCTCGAGCTAGACGCGAAAGGGGTGGGGTTTCCGGGCCACTTTTTGGTCAAGGTCCGTTTGCCGTTTCCGCATGAAGGCCAGGTGGTGATCGATCCGTTCACTGGCCAATCTTTGAGCAAAGAAGACTTGATGGAGCGTTTGGTTCCCTTACACGCCGAGTCTGGCTTGATCCGTGATGGCGCGGTGTCCGATGAACTGTTGCAACACTATTTGCGCCCGGCCACACCCCGCGAAATCGTGGCACGCATGCTGCGCAATTTGGAAGAGGTCTATGCAACTCACAGTGATGTGGCGAGCGTGGCCTTGATCCAAAAACGCTTGGCCGTCTTACTGCCGCAAGTCGAAGACGATGAGGCCTAAAAAAAGCACCCGCAGGTGCTTTTTTGAGAGGCATGCAACGACGTTTTAGGCGACCACCACCGCAGCGCCTTCACCACGTTCAGCAATCACGCCAATGGTGTGCACTTGCTCGCCGTGGGCGCGCAGCACATCGGCGCATGCGGCTGCGTGGGCAGCATCAATCACCACCACCATGCCGATGCCGTTGTTGAACGTACGGTTCATCTCGATGTCATCGATGCCGGCGGTGTTTTGCAACCAAGCAAACAGCTCGGTTTGTGGCCAGCTTCCCTTTTTCAGGTGAGCGGCAGTGCCTTCGGGCAACACACGGGGGATGTTCTCTAACAAGCCGCCGCCGGTGATGTGCGCGAGAGCCTTGATGGGTTGCTCTGCGAGCGCTGCCAACACGCTCTTCACATACAAGCGGGTGGGCGCCATGATGGCTTCTTTGAATGGCTTGCCGTCCAAGGTGGCGGGGGCTTCTGAGCCGGCACGGTCAATGACCTTGCGCACCAGTGAGAAACCGTTCGAGTGCACGCCGTTGGAGGCCAAGCCGAGAACCACATCGCCTGGCTTGACGTTTTGGCCCGTCAAGATTTTGGATTTTTCCACCGCCCCCACGGCAAAGCCCGCGAGGTCGTATTCCCCGTCGGGGTACATGCCGGGCATTTCAGCGGTTTCGCCGCCAATCAGGGCGCAACCAGACAGCTCACAGCCTTTGGCAATGCCACCTACTACCGCGGCGGCGGTGTCCACATGCAGCTTGCCGCAGGCAAAGTAATCGAGGAAGAACAAAGGCTCGGCGCCTTGCACCAACACGTCGTTCACACTCATGGCCACCAAGTCGATGCCCACGGTGTCGTGCATCTGCCATTCAAATGCGAGTTTGAGCTTGGTGCCCACCCCATCGGTACCGCTCACCAGCACAGGCTCTTTGTAACGCTTAGGCACTTCAAACAAGGCGCCAAAGCCGCCGATGCCTGCCAACACACCCTCGCGCATGGTTTTCTTTGCCAAGGGTTTGATGCGTTCGACCAAGGCATCGCCTGCGTCAATGTCGACACCGGCGTCTTTGTAGGAAAGGGGTTTGTTCATAGTGAGAAAGTGCTGGGGCGCTGCCAAGATGGGCGTGGATTGTGCGCCGATAGAATCAAGAGGCAATTTTAAAGCCATCACTTTCACACGCTGTATGCAATTCACCCCCACTCAACAACACGCCATGGCGTGGACGGCGCTCGCCGCTGTGGCTGCCCTGGTCTTGTGGTTGTTGGGCCCTGTCTTGATGCCTTTTGTGGTGGCCAGCGTTTTGGCTTATGCCTTGAGTCCTTTGGTGCAAACGGCTCAGCGCGCATGCGCCGGGCGCTTGCCGCGCTTGGTGGCGGTGGTGTTGGTGGAAGTGGTGTTTTTGCTGCTGTTGCTGGCTTTGTTCACCTTGTTGATTCCTATCTTGGCTCACGAATTGCCCCGCATGCGTGACCAGCTGCCGGTGCTGGTCGAACGGCTGCAAACCGAAGTGGTGCCTTGGTTGCGTGCCAAGGGCGTTCATGTGACCTTGGACAGTGCCAACCTCAAAGCCCTGGTGTTGCAACTCTTTAATACCTCGTTTGACGACGGCTTTAAACAAGCGCTGACCTCGCTGCGCATTGGTGGCAGTGTGGCGCTGGCGGTGGTGGGTAATCTGGTGCTGATTCCCGTGGTGCTGTTTTATTTGTTGCTCGATTGGAAACGCTTTGTGCGCCATGTGGAGGCCTTGGTGCCCGTGCCAGCACGCGCTGCCTACGACAGCTTTGTGACCGAGTGTGACGATGTGTTGGGCCAATACCTGCGTGGCCAGTTGTCGGTGATGGCCTTGCTGGCGGTGTATTACAGCTTGGCCTTGTGGGCGTTTGGTCTGGAATTGGCGCTGCCGATTGGTGTGTTCACTGGCTTGGCCGTGTTTGTGCCGTACATCGGTTTTGGTTTTGGTCTGGTGTTGGCGTTGTTGGCCAGCGTCTTGCAGTTTGCACCGAGCGAGGCCTTGGTGGTGGTGGCCGTGGTGTATGGCATGGGCCAGCTGATTGAGAGCTTTGTGCTCACGCCCCGCTTGGTGGGGGAGCGCATTGGCTTGCACCCACTGCATGTGATTTTTGCGTTGATGGCCTTTGGCCAGTTGTTTGGTTTTGTCGGTGTGTTGGTGGCCTTGCCGGTCAGTGCGGTGTTGCTGGTGGCCATCCGTCGCTTGCGCGCGCAGTACCAAGCCAGCGCTTTGTATCGTGGGGTGTGAGTGCAGATGAAGCAAATCGCACTCGACATCGGTTTAGCCCCGGGCCCGAGCCTGAGTAACTTCTTTGCGGGCCCGAACCAAGCGGCTTTGCAACACCTGCAACTGTGGGCGGGCAATGACAAGCGATCGCCTGTGCCTACTTATGTGTGGGGCGAGAGTGGCAGTGGAAAAACCCATTTGTTACGCGCCGTACAAGCGGCTTTGTGTGATCAAAGTTGCCCTGTGGGTTGGATGGATGCCACCGTGGCGGAACCTGCTGCGTTTGATGACACTTGGCGTGTGGTCGTCTTGGATGATGTGCATTTGTACACCGCGGTGCAGCAACATGCAGCCTTCAATTGGTTTGTCAACGCCACCGCCCCCAGCGATGGCCAGCAGCGTTGGGTCCTGGCCGCTGGCAGCGTGCCCCCCAGCGATTTGGCCCTGCGTGAAGATTTACGCACCCGGTTGGGTTGGGGCCATATTTTTCAATTGCAGGTGCTCAGCGAAGCCGAGCGTCGCGCGGTGCTGCGCCAACATGCGGACGAGCGTGGTATTTTTTTGAGCGATGAGGTGATGGACTTCATGCTTAACCGCTTCAGCCGCGATCTGAGCAGCCTCATACAACTCCTGGATCAACTCGATGGCTACGCCTTGCAAACGCAGCGCGCCATCACCATCCCGTTGATCAAAGCCATGCTGGACAATATTTGATGAAACTTGCTTTATTTGACCTCGACCACACCTTGCTGCCGATTGATTCGGACCAATCGTGGGGCGAGTTCACCGTGCGTTTGGGCTGGCATGAGCGCGACACCTTCATTCAAAAAAATGATGAGTTTTATGCGCACTACCAAGCAGGAACTTTGGACATTCATGAATACGTGCGTTTTGCGACGCAGGCGTTTTGCCAACGCAGCCCCGAGGTTGCTGCGCGGGCCCATGCGCAGTTCATGCGCGAGGTCATTCAACCCGCCATTCATCCTGAGGCGCAAGCCTTGGTTCAAAAACACCGCGATGCAGGTGAAAGCACCCTCATCATCACTGCCACCAACGAGTTTGTGACCCGCCCGATTGCCAAAGCCTTTGGCGTGGATGACTTGATTGCGGTGGAACTGGTGCGCGACGCCAACGGGTGGTTCACCAATGAAATCAGCGGCGTGCCCACTTTGCGCGAAGGCAAAGTGCAACGTCTGCAACAATGGCTGCAACGCGAAGGTTTGGACTGGGCTGATGTAGAAACCACCTTCTACAGCGATTCCCGCAACGATTTGCCCCTGTTGGAGCGCGTCAACCACCCCGTGGCGACCAATCCCGACGACACACTGCGCGCCGTGGCCCTCGAAAAGGGCTGGCCTATTTTGGAACTCTTCCCAAAACAATGATCAAACAATTCATCAACAAGCTGATGGGCAAAGCCTCCGCCAGCAGCAAGCCTAGCTTGGGCAAGCGCCATGTGGTGCCTGCCAAAGTGCATGGCATCAATGTCGATTGGGTCGACGAACGCGCACTCAATGTCGTGCGCACCTTGCAAGACCGCGGTTTTGAAGCCTACATCGTGGGCGGTGCCGTGCGCGATTTGTTGCTCGGCTTGAAGCCCAAAGACTTTGATGTGGCCACCAACGCCACCCCCGAACAAGTCAAGGCCGCATTCCGCCGTGCCTTCATCATTGGCCGACGTTTTCGCATCGTGCACGTGGTGTACGGACGCGGTCGTGAGCATGAAGTGATCGAGGTGTCGACCTTCCGTGCGCATCTTGACAACGCGGATGCCGAACAAGTTAAAGGCAACGAGCGCAGCAGCAAACAAGAATTGGCAGGCATGAAGCATGCCGTGGACGCCAGCGGTCGCGTCTTGCGCGACAACGTGTGGGGCCCGCAAGACCAAGACGCGGCACGCCGCGACTTCACCATCAACGCCATGTACTACGACCCTGAAACGGGCAACGTGATTGATTACCACGGTGGCATTGCCGACGCGAAGAAGAAGGTGATTCGCATGATTGGTGACCCAGCTTTGCGCTACCGCGAAGACCCGGTGCGCATCATCCGTGCGGTGCGTTTTGCTGCCAAGCTCTCGGCCTTGGGTTTCAAGATGGAAGCCAAAACCGCGGCTCCCTTGAAGCGCGCGGTCAAACTGCTGGCCGATGTGCCGCAAAGCCGCTTGTTTGATGAAATGCTCAAGCTGCTGCAAACCGGCCATGCGTTGGCAAGCATTGAGCAGCTCAAGCAACAAGGCTTGGCCAAAGGCATTTACCCCTTGCTCGACATCGTGGTCGAACGTTCGGATGAAGAGTTTGTCCAAACCGCTTTGAAGGACACCGATCGTCGTGTGGGCGAGGGCAAGCCTGTGGCACCGAGCTTTTTGTTGGCCTGTGTGCTGTGGTCGGATGTACGCGAAACCTGGGCTCAACGACGCGTTAAGCAGCCGCCATTTCCTGCCCTCCAAGACGCGATTGATGAGGTGTTCGAGTCGCGCATTGGCGATGTCTCGGGCCGCGGCAAATTGGGCTCAGACATGCGCGAAATCTGGATGATGCAGCCCCGCTTTGACAAGCGGGTGGGCAGCGGTCCGTGGAGTTTGGTGGACCAAGCGCGTTTCCGTGCCGGCTTTGACTTCATGCGTTTGCGTGCCGATGTCGGCGAGGTAGACGAGGTCTTGGCTGATTGGTGGCAAGAATTCAGCTTGGCCGATGACGCCACCCGCGAAGACTTGTTGCAACAAGTTCGCCAAGAGCAACAAAAAACACAGCGTGCCCCGCGCGTGCACGCGGTCCGTCGGGCCGAAAAACCAGTCGAAGATCCACGGTTTCGTGATGTTGAGTCTGCGCAAGACGCTGCCGATGAGGCGGGCGATACAGGCCCGGCCAAGAAACGTCGTCGGCGCCGTCGCAAGCCCAGCGGCGGAGCCGCAGGCCACACGCCAGCTGCCGAGTAGGCTCGGATATCGGCCATGCTGACGCAAGCTGTGATGGCATGTGTGGCACTGGGTGCCAATTTAGGGAACGCGACTGCTGCTGTGACGCAGGCCGCGTCTGCATTGGCAACGTTGCCTGGTACCCAGCTGCTGCGCGTATCGTCCCTCTACCGCAGCGCGCCGTTCGAGGCTCAAGGGCCTGACTTCATCAATGCCGTTGCCTTGCTGCAAACACATCTGGAGCCGTTGGCTTTGTTGGATGCGCTGCAAGCGCTAGAGCAGGCAAGTGGCCGTGAGCGACCGTATCACCATGCACCGCGAACGCTGGATTTGGATGTGATTTTTCATGGGGACACGGTGTTGAACACGCCGCGGCTGACCTTGCCCCATCCGCGTTGGTCTGAGCGTGCATTCGTCTTGGTGCCTTTGGCAGAGGTGGCGCCTGAACGGGTCAGTCCAGCTTTGCTCGAGGCTGTGAAAGACCAACCGATTGAACGATTGACCGGCGTGCGCCCATGAGCTGCGATTACACTTCTCCTGTCATCAAAACGTCATAAATTCGTTCGTTCACAGGAGAGCCCCATGCTATTTGGGAAATTGTTGCCCACAGAAGGCAATTTTTTTGTCATGTTCAACCAGCATGCAGACCGCATCGTAGAAGCTGCACACGCGTTTTCGGAATTGGTGGCGAACTACAACGATCCGATCTTGCGCGACAAGTTCAACCAAGATGTGGACAACGCCGAGCGCGCTGCCGACCGCGTGACCCATGATGTGAACCGTGCGATTCACCAAACCTTCATCACACCGATCGACCGTGAGCAGATTCACTCTTTGATCAACACCATGGACGATGTGGCCGATTTGATCCAAGACTCGGCAGAAACCATGGCCTTGTATGACGTGCGCCACATGACCGAAGAAATCGTGCGCTTGACTGATTTGAGCGTCAAATGCTGCGAGCGTTTGCGCGATGCCGTGAAGTTGCTAGACAAAATTGCCGATCAATCCACCGCAGAAGCTGCGCTCAAGACCTGCGAAGAAATTGACCGCTTGGAGTCCGATGCCGATCGCGTGATGCGCAGCGCCATGAGCAAGCTGTTCCGCGAAGAGCCCGATGTGCGCGAAGTCATCAAGCTCAAAGCCATCTACGAATTGTTGGAAACCATCACCGACAAATGCGAAGACGTGGCCAATTTGATCGAGGGCATCGTCCTCGAAAATTCTTAATCACGAGTCCCGTATGGAATCCGTACAAACCGCCTTCTGGGTGGTCGCCCTGTTGGTTGTGTTGGCCTTGATGTTCGATTTCATGAACGGCTTTCACGACGCTGCGAACTCCATTGCCACGGTGGTCTCCACCGGGGTGCTCAAGCCTGCACAAGCGGTGTTGTTTGCCGCTTTTTTCAACTTTGTGGCCATCTTTATCTTCCACTTGAGTGTGGCAGCAACGGTGGGCAAGGGCATTGTGCAACCCGGCATCGTCGACACCCATGTGGTGTTTGGTGCTTTGCTGGGGGCCATCACTTGGAACGTGATCACTTGGTATTACGGCATTCCCAGCAGTTCGTCACACGCCTTGATTGGCGGTATTTCAGGTGCTGTGATTGCCAAAGCCGGGTCCGGCGCATTGGTGGCTGCCGGTATTTTAAAAACCGTGGCATTCATCTTTGTGTCCCCTTTGTTGGGCTTCACATTGGGTTCGTTGATGATGGTGGCCGTGGCCTGGATTTTCCGTCGCTTCAGACCGTCACGCGTGGACAAATGGTTCCGTCGTTTGCAGTTGGTTTCTGCGGGCGCCTACAGCTTGGGCCATGGCGGCAACGATGCGCAAAAAACGATTGGCATCATTTGGATGTTGCTGTTGGCCACCGGCTATGCGTCGGCAGAAGACAAGTCACCTCCTAGCTGGACCATTGTCAGTTGCTACATGGCGATTGGTTTGGGCACCATGTTTGGCGGCTGGCGGATTGTCAAAACCATGGGACAAAAAATCACCAAACTCAAGCCTGTGGGTGGTTTTTGCGCCGAAACTGGCGGTGCCATGACTTTGTTCTTGGCCACGGCTTTGGGTATTCCTGTGTCCACCACGCACACCATCACGGGTGCGATTGTGGGTGTGGGCTCTACCCAGCGCGCCAGTGCCGTGCGTTGGGGCGTGGCGGGCGGCATTGTGTGGGCTTGGATCTTGACGATCCCGGCCAGCGCTTTTGTGGCCGGTGTGGCGTACTGGATCAGCCTGACCTTGTTTTAAGGTCTTCGCAATGAGGTCAGCGCGGCCTTATTGCGAAATCTTTTGGGCTTCTTCAATCTGGTATTCGAAGTAGCGCTGAAAGCTGAATACGATGCTCGACATGAGCACGGTGGCTCCGATCAGCAAAGACACCACGATGGCGCCAATGGTCAGCCAATTGGTTTGGCCTGCTTGGGCTTGTGGTTCTGCCGTGGGGTTGAACTTGGCATTCCACACCTCAGGCGTCATCAAGGCGTAGACGATGGCATTCAAGGCGCATGCGGCGATGGTAAAGCCCAGCAGGGGAATCAACCACCAGCTGGCCATGTCATCCAAGCCGTGTTGTTTGACCCGCTCAATGCCGTAAAACCCCAAGGTGGTTGGTATCGGTAGTAGCCAGCCCAGCGTGTCCCAGAGCCCAAAAAGATAAAAACGATGCAGCCCCAAAGGGCCCCCAATGAAGGTCAACCAAGCTGCGGTAGTTTTGTTTTTCATAAGTTGCAGTGTAGACGGCTATAATGGAGAGCTTTTCAGCGTGTCGCAGGCCGGGTGGCCTTTAGCGCGTGTCTCAAACGTTGAAAACA